>Ga0209367_1002536_pt1 | contig 24181 bp, 13 predicted proteins | sample WorMetLIZISLAND2_FD_187412 | JGI IMG/M metagenome (GOLD analysis project Ga0209367, IMG submission 187412) | Marine gutless worms symbiont microbial communities from Max Planck institute for Marine Microbiology, Germany - Olavius geniculatus... ... | reverse complement strand
GAATAGCTGTTAACATACGTAAGTAGACGACTTTGGCGCTTTAGTTTCAAAATCAAATTGATTGGACTATTATGGCACTTAATGTGTGTAAAATAAAATTTAAAGAATAAAATAAAAGTCCGTAATTTACCGGTAATTTTGCAATTTTACCTTACCGTAATTTACCGTAAGTTACAGGTAACGTTACGGGAGCTGTAAACCCTACACCAAGTCGCCACTAGGTAAATAAAAAGATTGGAAGACGTGATTTGACAGTTAGGCCAATTCACGATGCGGTTTTCAAAGTGTCGCAACTTTCTCTTGAACGATCATCGTCCACAACATCTAATGATTAATGTGCAATGTAATAATCGTATACGTAGGGGCCTACGTTGTTACTGCAACAGCAATTACTTGTCATTGACATTTAGACTGAATATTGCGAGAAATGTGGTTATACCTTCCACGTTCGCTTCTGCATGGGCATTGTACTTCACACAATTACGTCATTAGTAGTTTAACACGTATATTTTGTTTTTTTTTGTCAATATACTGCATATACACAATGCTATTTTTATTGTATCGTGTTTTGCTAGTTGTTGTAAGTGTCACACTGTCTGTAAAGTGCCAATAAAGTAATGATTTCTCAAAAGCTTCGTTGTTTTTATCAAAAATATTTACCGTTGAGCAAGTACTTCTCGGCGTTTTTGACGGAATTTTCAATAAACGGTTTGCAAAGACAAGAACGTTTAGACAATAAAAGAACACTAAACAGTGCAAAAAGTAGCAGGAATAAAACGCGAAAAGCGCTTATTACATCTAGGCCTATAGCATTAGCATAACAAAGCATCATTTCTCTGGACGAAAATTTTCAGACACAAAAAAGATACTCCAACAGTCTTCCGAGGGACCAAAATTTATGGGGAAGGAAATCCCCCTCTCCCATGACGCCACTGGTTCCAATGAAGTAAATATATGATTTCTCAACTACAGCAAGATTAGTTGTTTTATCGACAATCTTTAGGCCTACAGTCAGTAAATCAAACCATACATAATAGTAATATCACGTACTTTGTCACGTCTAATCGCATATTCTGTGACGAAAATTATTAATTAGTGAATGACATTAATATATTGTAATATTTGATGATGAATGTAAAGTCTTGGTCTTTCTTCTTCTTGAAAAAAGTTTTGTTTAATCACTGACAGTCACAATAATCACTGCATGTGTTGATAATAGTTAGAGCTGTAGAAATCAGAAAAACAAATGTTAAATAACTTTACACTGCCTTAGAACAATAACAAAAAATGCAACAATTAATATATTGACTTACTTTACTGCTTCAGAGTCAGAGTACAGCTTTTCATTCACGATAATTTTTTTCATCACCATAAGTATGACTACAAAATCTGTTAGCATTTCATCATCACTGGCACTTCGACTTTTGCACAGTTACTGTGACGGTTTGTTCGACATATGTTTTAAACAAATACCAAAGTAATTTGGTAAGAGGTGGAACTGCTGATATGCTGTCATCTGGTAAAATGAAAATCATCTTTTTTCAAAAAGTTGGAAGCAAATGCACGTTTTGGCTCAGAGTTTGGACCTCCAAATTTCCGCTTTTCTGGGGTGTCAGGAACCCCCATCTAACACAGTGTGATGCTGTACTGCAAAATACATGGCATCTAAATTCATCGAAAAGCTTTCCCTACAATAATAAAAAAAATGCAAGAGTGTAATGAACAGACAGACCGTGCTACCAGGAAATGTGTAGGAATAGTCAGAATCGCATGCAGTGGCAGCAATTCTGCCAAAAAAGAGAGTTAAAAAGGCTAAAAATTCTTTTGATGAAAAAAACAACATTTCTAAAAACATTTGTTACATGCAACTTGGATGTATACTCAAAACCAAGAGTAAACATCTCCATCCAACATCCGTAATCAATCTGTCCATTTCTTCCACAGATCCTTTACCATCATGCACCAGGCACGGGTTTTGATCTGAGCGAGTGTTCTTGACTGCAGTGAGGGATACAGACTCTGCACGGCACGAATGTCGTCAGCCATTGGCGGTCGATCCAGTTTACAGAGATGCTCACGCAGCAAATTAAGTTCTAACTCGGACCAACATCTTCGTTGTCTGGAACCCGGTTGTTCTTCTGCAGCAACTGGATCTGTACATGAAAGAACTAATTATTGCAATCGCAGCATCCCAAATCGTAGGATTTGCGATTGGTGAAAAGAGCGCTTTTCACCAATCCTGAATACGTGGATTGGCAGCAATCCAAGCCCAAAATTTTCGGATTACAAAAAATCGTTATAATAGTGCTTTTTCTAGTGTAAGATGATAAAATCTGGCCGTCTAATAAACATTTCATGTGCACAAGAATCCTTCCTGTGCACTGTAAGTTGCACTTTCTCACAGTCACTCCCTATCGCCTAGCGATAAGGGCCATCATGAGATGAACTATCTGTAAGTCTAATCTCGAAAACAGGATCCCAGGATCCAAAATTTCTCAATCACGAATACCAGGGTTGAGAAAGCAATCTCAGGAATGCAATTACTAGAAAACAGAGCTGTTGAAGCATTAAGTTTTCAACACATGTGTAAACTCGTTAATAAAACATCATTAATATTGCTCGGGGTGCTGAATTTGTAGAACCTGAAAATGCTGGACCACAAAAAATATTTGGAAATTGCAATACATGGGAAAATGAAGCACCAAACTGCACCCAGTGATATGAATATTATTATTATTTACAGTAGTGATGGATCGATGACAACAGTTCAATGACTTGAATTCATTTGGTCGTTGAATAACCACAGTTTAATGGAATATTGATACTCGTGTTTCACAGAATTTAGTAACTTTATGTATATGCATTATTTTTTAACATGCGTTAATTTTTCAACATGGAATAATTTATTAATGTCTTAACATGTTAAGTTAGTGCATTAATTTGACAACTCTACTCGAAAAAAATAAAATGAAAACATCACGTCACTTTTTCTACAGAACACACAGTACTGTTACATTAGATAGGCATTATCCATATGTCTTAAGTAATTTCTGAACTATAAAGAGATGTTACATTTAGCACCATTTTCTTCCTTACAAGTTATGCATAATTATCACATTTACCTTTATTGGACACTTTGACAGTATTCACTGTTGAAGAAGATGTTTTGGTACTTGCATAGACTGAATCTGTCGAGGAAGGCTGTACTAGACTTGCAGCGATAGTGGAACTATTTCCGTTGCTTTTTATACAGGTGCTGACATATCTATAATTTGATTCTGCCAATGTAGATTGTACATCAGACAGTATGCCGATACCACTTGTAGAATAATCTTCGTTTCTATTCACACACACTGATGTTGAAGAAGTCTGAAGATCATTCTCAAAGCTAGTGCCAACAGTGGAACAATTTGCATTCTGTGACAACAGACTACTGTCCAAAGTTTCACCCTGATCTGATTCTGATGATGGCAGTTGTTGAATCTGAGGTTCACCACTTTCACCACCATCACAGTTCACTGGACCAGGTTGCACGCTTTCCTGCACAGAGGTAACAAGAAAAGCCCTGCTAACGCAAAGGGCAACACGCAACAGCGGTGCACCATCGTACGCTAGTGACCCATAGACTTCATCCGTAGATCTCATCAGTACGGCTTTTCGCTACAGTTTCAAAGATAGTCCAGTAAAACAAAATCAGTCGCCAGATGGCGCCAGACGACCTATGGCTAAATATGTATAGTGTTTTACTTGTACTCACCAGAGGGCACTACTATCACGCTCTAGCAACGCCGTATAGGCTGGATATCGCAAATTTTCCCTACCCCCTCTCGTTTAGCGCACTTGTTCAGGGTGATCCCCTTCGAACTTATGGAAAAGCTTTACGGTTTCTGAAACTAGAGTCCTCCAGGTAGCCGACGGTGAAGATTTGGTGATCCTAGCTTGCACCATTTTGACTGATCCACCAGTGTGACAGACAGACAGACGGGCAGAATTGCGATGGCTAAGACATGCTGCAGCAGTAGCTGCTGTTGCGTGTATAAGTAGTGCTGGTAACGAGTAAAAATACTGATTAAAAATACTGTAATAATACAATTAACTGATAATTATAATTAATAATTGAATAACCTTTAACTTCAATTAGAAACTACAGATGGTAATTTTTTTGGGGGGGGCAGGGAGCAAAATGCATGTTTCACTCACAACTTTTGAACTTTTTTTCAGAACTCATAAATTTAACTTACGCTGGGTACAACGTCAGTAACTTCGCTAAGAAGCCATGGAGGAAGGACAAACAAGCATGGTGGCAATGTTTCATTATCAGTGTCATCATCAGGACAGGTTTGCAGCAGGTTGACATCACCATTTATCAACCCTTTCTCTTCCTCTTCTTCTTCTTTTGGCACCACCTCCATCACAACTATAAATCACAATAACACATCACAATTTATCATCCTATAAGCACACTTTCTTGACATCAGTTCTCTACCAAAATATGCCAGTATGCCAGGACAGTTGCAAAGGTAATCTGCCAACTTTATATGGGCACTCAGAGTTGTCCTGCATCTGGCCTGGTGCGCCGGCAGGCTAGACTGTCCCGGCATTGTCTCAATGTCCTGGCATGCTTTAGGCAGGTCCATCGTCGGTGCAACCCTACACGATGCATTCAGAGTGCATGTTAGAGATGTGTGAACACGGATGTGGACAAGACATGCATCCTGAGCATTCTGTGAATGAGGTCGTGGATGCAAACACAACTTTTGATGTTTTGCGAATGCAGATGCTCCCCAGATGTGGTTCTAGCCCACAATATCTGGGGGGCATGGCCCGATGGTGAGTGTGGTAGCACAAGCGGTTAATGTTTAGAATAGCTGTGCCACCTTAAACAGCTGTGTACATATATGACGTTCATATGCATCGGGAGAATGACTTTCGTTATGCATGTTTTTAGATAACATCTGGTGAAATACTATTTACCTTTTGATGACCAGTTATACAATTAAATGTAAATGTTTACGCTAGTGTAATAGATGTTCAACAGTTTGTTTATTTTTCTCGTATATGTCGTGCTTAAGTAATGGGAAGTACCAAAATTTTCGGGTGCAGGTGTGCAATAGAGGCGTTTTTATTGGGAAAATTCCATTTCTATGCCGGAAGTTGGTGTGGCGGGCAGCAATTGCGAGATGTCACGTAGGGTCAGACAATGACCTTCACGGCCTGTATAGTGTGCTAAGAAACGCCACTGCAGATGGCCTATCAATGTTGACGATTCGTGACAGTCAACCATGCAGCTGAAAAAGCAGGCGATCGTCACCGAGTGGGGCAGCAGCAAGATGGACACATTAAACATTTGATGTAAAAATTGTGAGACGTGACTTTTTAGACGAAATAACTGAGACAACTAACACGCTGTTTCTTTGTTAATTTTTATCTGTCCCATTACTATGGCATAACAAAGGACAGATTATAAAATCACTTGCGTCTGTCTGTCATTCTGTCAGTCTGTCTGTAAACACTCCTACGGCCAGAATTTTGATTCGATTTTGACGAAATTTTGCAGTGATTCGTTCCCTGAAAAGTAAGATCGAGTTTGGGATAAAAATCTGATAACTCCTTCCCTATTTTACCCCAATTTTAAAAAAAAATTTGCATTACGACTTATGGAGACTTCAAAGCAGTATAACTCAGTCCCCGTAAAAGATAATTACGTGCTGTGTTTACCTACCCACCTATTTTTGGGGTCGGGCAATCTAACGTGTCATTTAAATGTACCCCCTAACGAACCCTGTTGCCATAGCAACCATTCAAAAGTTGCAAAATTTTGCATTACAGCCAAGGGAGATTTCAAAGCGGTATAACTCGGTCCTCGTAAAAGATAATTGCATGCTGTTTGCACCTACCCCCTATTTTCGAGCCCGGGCTATCCGACGGTGTTATTTAAATTTTCCCCTGCCAACCCGTGTTTCCATGGCCAACGAATTTTGGGACAAAATTGACTATAACTCGGCACCCGTGAAAGATAATTCCTAGCTGTTTTCACCTACCCCCTATTTTCTGGCCCGCACTATCCGATGGTGTCATTTGAATTTCTCCTCTGATGACCGCTGTTGCCATCACAAAGAATTTTGAGACAAAAATCGACTACAACTCGGCTCTCGAGAAAAATAATTGCATGCTGTTTTCACTTACACCCCTATTTTCGGGCACGGGCAATCCAATGGTGTCATTTAAATTTCTCCCCTGCCAACCCCCATTGCTATGGCAACTAATTTTGGGACAAAATTGACTATAACTCGGCTCCCGGAAAAGATAATTGCATGCTGTTTTCACCTACCCTAATTTACGGGACTGGGCTATGCAATGGTGTTCTGTTGTCATGGCAACCAACCGTTTTTATTCAAAGACAAAATTGGTTGCAGGCATACAAGAGCATCAAACGCTGAAATGCAGCTGCTAGGCTATATAGCGTGGCAATGGGACAGATACCTCGTTCCACAGAACGTATTTCTAGTTTAAAAATATATTGTTGCAGAAGTTGTCTTGTTTTCATTTGTTACTCTTAAGACACTGACATATCACAAGGTGATGTAGCGACCTAGCCTATTTGAGGTGTAGTGGGATCTATAGTGATAGTTTTATTACAAATTGTGTCCTGATTCTGACAGTGAAAGAATTTGGAAAATCGATTAATACTTGGTGAAATTATAAGGTGTAAAAAAATGGTGCCATCGCCACTTCAGTCTTTTTGTCTGCACACATACAGGCACACACTTAGAAATAATTTAATGACTGTCAGTTGCGAAAAAACTTGGGTAACCTGTTACCCTCCAATCCTCACACAAAGTGTTTTGAAGCAAGCCTCTAGCAGCCGGGTGCAAACATAGTGTCAAGGTAATCAGTTAATTAGCCATTTCTCAAAACGCATGGTGTTTGCTTCCATTTTTCCATGCTACAGAATACAGACTGTCTTATACACTGACGTCTGACAGTTAAGCCTCATGTAAGTTTTGACCAGTGTATTCTGGAATGCAACATATCCACTAGAATAAGACAGGTAAATATTCTCAGTATGTAGCTAAACACCCAGGTCAACTCAGCCAGGCCATCATCCATGAAAGGTAAATTTAGTACCAACCTGCCTGGCTGGAGTTAATGCAAAACATGCTGACAAGTAGCACTGTGTGATCCCGTATTACAGCTAGCCCTGATATGGGTTTACCCACACCATTAATGTTTATACATCATGTCACGTAAGCAGAGGCCCACTTACAAAGAATTTAACTGACTCTTCAGCTGTTACCTTCGCCGGTCTCATCCTGAAATGCTTGTACTGCATTCTGCACACGTGAGCCGCTGCAGTCAGTGGCTGCGATGTCAACGACCTTCTCACGTACCACAGACCAGCCTTCTTGCAGTGACTGGAACTCCTGAACAATGATCCCGGCAATCTCATTATCAACCTGAAGTAAACAAACCAGTACATATCTTATGCTATAATGCAAACCAAGCCAACGAGATCGTGCGTTTGACTCCCAGTCAAGTCACAATCAAGTGGTAACTGCTTGGATAGGTGACTGTCTGCAGCGAGGTAAATTATCTCACTATATAACTAACACCCAACTCAACTCAGCCTTCCATCCCTCTGGGGTAGGTAGAGCGAGTAGGCCTATGTCTGGCTGGAGTTAGCGGGGCATGCTCACCTGTGTCAGGTGGCTGCTAATAATGTATGATCCCATATGGCAAACAGCACTTTGTAGCTCTATGACGGGTTTCTAATCAGAGCTACACATCACTTTTACCTATCAACTTTTGCTCTTGCATACATGCCCAAATACTCAACATATCCAAACAATCAAAAACTACCTCTTTTAATCCAGTTGCTTAGCAGCTGTAGTCCAAATAATAGTATAAAAAGTGCCACATTTTCTTTTCTATGTATAAGATAAACCCACAAATGCATCTAAGCATTGTAATTTTATTTCTGATAACTACAGTTCGTGCTGTATTTTCAATGGCCATGCACTGCTGCCACAATTCAAAAACTTTTCCCACACAACTTATCTAGTATACCTTTCAACGCAATGACATACTCTCCCAATTATAAAAAAAATACTTTTCCAGTATGGTAAAAACATAAAAGATCATTACAGTCTACAAACCACTTCGTTCTCCTTAAAACGCCTCGGCCATTTCCGCACTACAGTAGTGGCATCCGGACGTACTGTCTCGATCCACTGACGACACTGCTGACGGGTTCTCTCCATCATATCCTGCAGCTCACCGATGTTGCTTGCTGTTGGCTGAAGTTCTTGCAGCTGTCGCTCAACGTCAGTGCTGGATGCAGCAGCCAGTGACACACTAAGAAAAAAACACAGCACATACAAGTTCAGAATACGAAATTACGGATGCACAAACACATCTCACCAGTGCAACAAAAAATTTTGTCACAGAAAATTTTAAAAAAAACTAACCAACTTTAAACTAAAAGCAGTAATGAAATTGGTTGCAAAGTAAGATTAAAATAAATTTAAAATTAACCCAGCAAACTTACGTAAAAATTCAATTGACAATTATTTTCAAAAGTAAATAAAAAGACTGTTTATCAGCTTTTCTTATACGTCCACTTTGTGGTAATGAATGGGTCCCTAGAACGTTTCTGGCGAATAAATCGCTCCAAATGGCCGGTGTGTGATTTACTGTCATAAATTTCCTCCTACATCACAGAGGTTAATTATAACTACAATAATTAATAACTTATCACACAAGTAAGCAATATATAATTAAAATTAACAATTTATAACAGTTGAATCATTACAATTATGACTGAAACCAAATCAATAAAACACTACAAAGTAAACACATGTATAATAACGACATCATGACAAGCATCTGAAATCATATCAATCATCTAATTTTCAAAAAAGTCAATATTTTAGCTTGTGTAGCCAAACGGTTTAACAAAATATTCCATAATTATGTCTGCTGCATCTGTGAGAGCTTACAGCTCAATAACTATAAATTTTGCTAAACAAGAAAAAGTATATTTCAAAATTACCACTGTTAGCCTTTAATCGAAATTAACTATTAATTAGTTACTAATTTTAAAAAGGTTAACTATTAACATTGTTACCAGCTGTTATAATATTACTAGAAAAGTACACAACAAAGTTCAAGTGCATATATTACCAAGTAAAATGTGCAGTCAATGGCAAATAGAGGCTTAACTAAGTTGTAGCATTTACTCGAATGTCCTAATACAATACCAATTAACCGATGCAAGCAGATGCATACATACGTGTCCTAGTGGCAGTTTGTTGTTCTTCAAAATGGGAAAAGCAGCAACGACTGACCTAGCCATATTCAATTTCTCAGCAATGGAAGGACTGTTGGTGCTATACAAACATTTCAGTTCATGCTATAAAATATATGTGCATTATCTCAAGAAAGTCACAAAAATGCACAATAAAATTTGAACATATGCTAACATAAAACGTTATTAAACAACACAAGTACCGTAAGTAAAGCTGTTTTTATCGAAAAACCTCAATACGTGCACGCTACAGTGAATCAGCACTGCAGGCAACTTCCATCTGAGTGTTTCATACATTATGTGCACACCATCTAACAGTGGTTTTAGTGGGTTAAAAAGTAAGCCGGACAAGAAGGTGCAATTTTCCAACAGACACTACAAATTGAAATTTTCAAACAGAATTCCAACAGATAGCTGCAAATTTACAACAGCAGAGATAATGTATGCTCAAAATTTCAATAGTGCTCTGGACTTTTACCGAAATGGGGGCTTTCAGCGACAAATTTTGCATTTTTAGACAAAAAATTTTCACACAAGAAAAAGATTTTCCGACAACCCCAATTTTTTGGGGGGAGGGGCACTATTCCTACTACCATGACGCTACTGCTACCCAACCTAATGTAATGAACATGTGCAAAACAAAAAGCAACATTGTCACACAGACAAGTTCTGACCACTAATTTAGCTGCCTTTTCACAATTAATGATAATTCGATACTGACGACTGCGTAAAAATGTGGCCTTAAAAATCATATGGCCAATAGTTCCAGAATTTAGGGGTCACTATAGCTTGAAGTTTGCAAGTCAACAGATCAGTCAGACATAGTCACACAATGATCAATTATTATGTTGAGAAACAGGATGGACACAAAAAATGTGTAAATATCTTACACTGCACAGTTGCTCATCAGAAACTTTCCCAAAACTTTCATCACAATAACCCGTTCATCACGGCTGTAATAATGCCCTTCCTTTAATTTGCTAACAATAGCAGCCCCTCTGTTGTTTTTTGAGAAATTTGTCAGGATCTCCTCAACGGGGTATGCCTGCAGACAAAACATCAGATAGACCAGAGTAAGTTCAAGAACTTAGAGAAAATACATTTATAACAAAAAATTTAAGCTAATGCTCATGAGACGCGCGAAAGCCTATAGCAGTTCTTGTTCGCAAACTGTCAATATATCTCCAGCCATTTCGTCGCATTCATTCTCGGAGTGTGCGCTGCAGCCGAAGATCAAAGAAATCAATAAAATCCCCTTATTCTGGAAGTTCAGAATCTTTCAAAATCATCAATATTGATACAACTCAAAAGATCATCACTAGTACTTGTTGTGATAGGCAGCATGACCATGCTATCTGCAACCGTTTTCAGGAAGGACTAGCCAACAACGATAAAATAACGACTTTTACAGGGGTACCGCTCTTTGATGCCCTCATGTGCAGGTTTCCTTGAACCTAGAAAATCGAAACTTGAACCATCGAAATCTGGGTGGTTTGTTGCATACAGGGCTATCAAGACCACAAGGTGCAAGGCCAAAGCCAGGTCCTAACAGCTCTTGTAACATAATGACAGTTCTAGATAGTCTGCCTGCATGCATGCAGTTATCGCTGTCCACGTTAACAAGGTGAAATACAAAGCAACTTCATTTATCATGACCAAACTATTACCTAAAATAAAACTGCCAACACACAATAAATAACTTGATTTAATTAAACTTATATCTTCATTTTGCCTGATCTGCCACAAATAACAACACTAAGCTTTTATACAAACTTGTTCACAAGCTGCAGCTGTGGGGGTTGCTGTGGTTAACGAATGGGTTGCAAAGCTAGCTGAACTGGCTGAAGAACTGGCTGCTGGTGCTGGCACTTGCTGTGTCTGTTGCTGTGGCTCTGCAGACAATAGACACACATAGAGTCATGAGACTAATACTGAAATCACTTTCCGACCAGACTAACAACAAGAGGATTTCTCTCACAGATCAGTGTCCACAACATCTTGTCTGACCTGCTGAGCCTTAAGCTCCATTAAGCATTAGAAAAAAGTCAGCCAGATAAAAGGTTGGCACACGAACGGCAAGCATCTGTAAAAATGGCTCAATGTGCAACAGTTCTGTAAAAATCACAAAACCGTACAATTCAAACTGGTTGTTGTTGTCTTATACAAACTAAAACAATGTCAAAAAATGATGATGCAGTCAGTAGCTCACACAAGCTGTGTAGTCAAAGCTCAAAAAATGCAGTAGTCCATTAAACTAACACTAAATGACAATGACAAATGTTCATCATAAGTCATTTTGAGCTGTTCAAAATCCAAATTTTTAATTTAATTTTAAGCAACTACAAAATTCTAATCAGTCAACTTTCTTAACGATTAATTAATTACTTACTAGTTAATATCTGCAGCCATAACTATTGCATAACAATATCAAGCTACGAACCATGAGACTTGATCCTTGACATCAGCAGCTTACGCTCGCCCAGCCTAAAGCCGAGCTCGCGTAAATCGTTGTCGACCAGCAAAGGAAAACTTTCTTCCGTTATCAGCTGTTCTGTATATTTTACAATAACTCAGTGAATATAATAAATGCTGTAGTTGATGGACAAAAAATTTTATCTACATTCACATAAAACAGTAATACCAAAATACTTTCGACAGCTCTATAAAGCATTGTTTGCATAGCTGAGATTATCATGTCAGTAGGCTAATCATTCTAATTAATGACAACATAAAAAGAATGAAAATGTAAATGTGACCAAATGAAAAACCAAAGTAGTAAATGACAACTTTAAAGTCACCACTCATAAGTATTCAAATAATAATCTGATTTAAACTGCAGTAAGAACTGAGAGCCAATCAACTTAATTTATTCCATGTTTTAAGTACAACAACAAATTTCAATTATGCCAAAAAATAATTTTAAAAAAAAATTCTTTGCTTATACCTCTTAGTCCTCTCACCACATCCTCGGAAACAACATGTTTGGTAACCAGCTGAATCTGCTCAATCAGATTATCCATACCCAGTACCTGCAATTTAGCGATTTAATTTGAATTACAGTCATTGTAAATCGCAATCCACAATGTAAGTTTACATACCGGTAATGTTACACAATACACAGAATATCAGTGTAGTACACAAAGTCAGATGGCATGCCTGATTAGGCCAAAAATCCATGTGCTTCCAGTTGCAGTGTGGTGAAAAAACAAAGACAGGAAGAATACTGTTCTTATTTTCTATTGCACAAGAGCTCATAAAAAGTGACAAGCTGACTAGTATTCATGAGAATTAAAATAAAAATACTGCTCTACAACAAACTAGATGCAAACAGTTTTGTTACACTTAAAACCATTAAAAGCCAACAAAAAATACAATAAAGGTGCACTGAATCCAGAATGTTCAGACTCAGACAAATCCAGATCCAGACCAAATCGTAAAATTCTTGATCCAGCCGTATCATCCATCATATAGACTGGATCCACAGATTTTGTTTCCAACATACATTCACAATCATTAAGCTATTAAATTAAGTTTTGTACTTACTATATTTAGTGAGTCTGTTTTCTGAGAATGGAAACTGCTATTGACAACTTATTGCAAATTCTACCTTATGTGTCAGTTAAGGTGCATGCAGAGCAATGTAACTGAACCAAACTAAACCGAACTGACGTGGTTTAGTTTTTGACAAACTGACCAATGGGCAAGCAGTATTGCATTACGGTAGGAATCATCCAATGGTGTCGTTGGCCTACATGACTATGCTCAACCAAAAAACAATGGTCTCAATCAGTTCAGTTCAGTTACATCACTTTGTATGTGCCTTTAGACTCCAGAAGTGTACACTGACCAATCACTGGCATACTTTGAGTCTGTGTCTTTAGACCTTATCTCACGTTTGATGTCAGTAATCAAATATTGCAGATCAAAAATCTTTTCATGTTTACTGTTACTTGAAGACATTTAACTACAAAAATTAGCTAAGATCTAGCCAGATCAAAATTCTAGCTAGATTTAGCATCTTTGAATGCAGTTTGATCTCGTGCACCCTTAACTGCACAGATATTTTACAGGGTCCATTAAAAAGTTTAAGGTTTTTAGGGCTGGATGGCATATGCAAGCACAAGATTTTTTTATGCCTTGCTTTCTTACATTCAAAATATGGGGTATGGTGGCCTGATAAGAGTTCTGGAGGTATTCGCGATGGTTGGGACCTCAACATAACATGGCGCCAAGGGATGACAGTCTAATAGTTTCTCGAGTGGAATGCAGAAATACTCGAGTGGCATGACAGCTTCTACATCATATGCATGCATATGACTCAGAAAGGTAACAGTGTTGAACCATTTCACAACAACAAACCACTTGTCACTTTCTGCCAGTGCCTGACCAAACACTGGACTTCCATCTCCAGTGTCGTTGACACCACTGCAAAGAAGTGATGTTAACAGTACTTAACCGATGCCATCTGTATTTTAGCAGCAACATACACCCACTGCATACTCACCACACCCAATGCGCTGCAAACACAATCACCAAACTCATACGCAGCCGCAGGTCCACATCCACTGAGTCGCCTTCCAACAGTAACAAACGTCCGCAGGTACTGCTTACTCAAGCGTAAATAAAAAGCATTACACTGATGATGGTATGTAAGTGTCTTGCACATATTGACAAAATTGCAAACTACACCTACAGATTTCTTGAAAAATGAGTTTTTCATTTCATACCACAAGCAGCTCATTCCAACCAATGGACCATTCTTCAATATAATCGTTGGCATGTGCACCAAAAAATGGTGCTTAGGTTTCAGTTTACACACATGCCCATACAAATGCTGGAATTCAGTGAGATGGTCAGAAATTAGATCCCCCAAATATGCAACCATGCCCTTTGTGAATTTGGGAGCAAATATGAAATCCACCAACTCACACAGATGAAGCATAAAGATCCAATGTGGATCATCACCAGGAACAAGATTCCCCATAAAAACCGGCAGATACCTGAGCAGTGACCACATTTGTACAGCTTTCATTGAAGGCGATAGCACTGAAGAAGATGTCTGCAAGGGATTTATCGTTGGTGGTCGATTACTCTTATCAACACTGTTTCTGTCAAAGAAGCTGTGCATTCGTGAATTTAGATTTGCTACTGAAAAATAGCATTTCACATTCACAAGCTGTGACAAAATGCAATACAGCTCACATGGCACTACACCTTCCAGAAGGGTGTGCATGGGATCAATGACAAAGTTTTCTGTGACATGAAAACCTTCAATGTCATTCAACAAACATGACATTTTTTCACAGCACGACTGTGGCCTGATGACCCTGACATAATATTTGTGACATCAACTTCATAGCTTTCACAATTCCTCATGCAATACTCTGACTCGCGAGTCTTAGTCTGAATATCATTCTGTGTAGCCAAGCAGATAGTGCAAAAGAAATCAGCAGAAAAACACTCGATAAATCCAAAAAGTCCATTTAAAGCCAGATTGTCACAAGACACTCGTGCAATACCAACATGAATTTGTTTTAAGCCAATGATGGGAAATTCACCAGAGAAACCAACACGCTGTAAATGATTAATTTCTGCAACAAATCGTTCTAGCACTGGTCTGTAGTCATGCACTTTAATATCCAAGCTGTTACATAATGCCAAAAGGTGAACATTTGCAAAGCAGTAATTGTGGATGTATGGTAAGTTCACAATAGTGTAGCAAAACACTCCTACATTGCATGTGCTGGACTTACCATGCAGTGGATTGGTGGTCCCAAAGCCATAAAAAAATAACTGAATTTTTATAGACAATTTACTTGCATCACCAAAAAGAAAGTGGTTATGATATCATTCTCCATCAGAAAAATCTCTTATGACAGATTCAGACTCAATATCAGATTGGTGGTTTACTAGTAGATCAACATAGTCTTTGTTTTGAAGAAGTGAGTGCAAGCTTTTTTTTCAATGGAGATATGTTCATGTGTCATATACCAGTTTGTTTTCTATGTTGTGCATTTCATAGCAAAATCCAACCGGTAGTGTTTCAGGAGAGACAAATAATGGATGACTAGCATAATATTCATCCTGTTTATATTAACTGGACAGAAATTGCAATGGCTTCCTGACAGATTTCAGTGACTCTTCAATTTTTTCAAAAGTTTCCCTAGATAACCACGCTCGTCTTTCAAGGGTTCCAGAACTTGTTGTTTTAAATAATCGAGTGTACAATCAGTCATCTGGTTAAAAGAACTCACAATCTCTGGAATAATCTTACTTGGTAAGCTACTGTTAGAGCTCAGTGAAGCCACAAGCGCAACACCTTCGGCCACAATATCATTACCGGGTAACAGAACACTCATTCTGTACTCGTGAACTGTGTGCCTGTGTTACCGATACTGGTAGGCCTACCATTTCAACACCATCACCAGAAACCTGACGCTGACAGTGACTACCGGTAGTTGATGTGTGGGACATATTTGGTTCACTGCATGTATGGTACTTGCACATGTGCCTACGTAAGTTCCAGAATGTTGTAAAACAGCTACAACAATTTTGTTGACAACACTGTATGGGCAAAGTGAGCTCTCCTGCTGCTTCATGGCGGCGCAAATGGACATGCAAATTTTCAATAGTATCAATGCAAGTTTTACAGACACAGCAGAGATACATGGCTTTCAGAATCTTTCAGTATACAGTTGTTTTACAACAATCTGGAACTGACGTAGGCACAGGTGCAAGTAGGGATAGTGTTCAGGCTAAGATTACCGATAAGCTCAAGCATTAATAGCTTTCAGTAACCATGTACGATTATGGTTTAGAGCCAGGGCTAGAGTCAGTCAGGGTCGTCGTTACGACCCTGACCCTAACCATATCCCTAATCCCGAACAATATTCGTAACGCGAACGGAAAATGGTTTCACAGTGCTATCAATTGATGTATACTGTTATTTTATTGTGGCATGTTAGTGGCTGCGGCCCTTTGTCATTAAATGAAATAAATAAATAAAAATAAATTGCGATACGCTACGGCGGGGCTCATACACTAACGCACCTACTTGTCACAGGCTATCGCAGTGACTTCGCAACCGCGTGCAACCGTTTTCTATTCACCTTACCACTGCCCATTCGTCAAATTAAGCGAATTAAACAACAACGAAAACTTTTTTAAGAGTAAACAAGCACCTGCGTAGAATATCAATGCGTTCTTTTTGTCAATGCTTATGGGCTTACTGATGGGCAGTGATGGGCAACAAACAAAAATTTAATCGAACTGAAACATAAGTTACTGTCTTAATTTATGGATTTATTTCTATTTACTTTTGTAACAGTTGCTACGCTCAGTTCACTGTTGTTGGTTTAATGACATTTTACAGTACAAAAAAATGAAAACAAAAAAACTGTAACTCAGCCACAGTTCCTGGTTTTGACAGAAACTGTGCCAGTCCCAAGCCTGGGTAAAGAGAGGGAGGCAGTTATGCAGTTACATGGTAAAACTTTGCTATATTTTTCAATAGATGACAGTGAAAAAAGTTTTTGTAGTTTACTGCTGACATCAATCCAATGATAGGTCTAGGCCTGTCTTAAAAATTGTACAAACGAATCAACTACTGGATTTAAAATTATACTACTAACTTGGCAACTAAAAATTAATAATTAAATGCTGTTTTAACTAAATTATTTCACTTTAATTAATTGTGTACAATTAAAATATTACTGCTATCAACTACTATTTAGTCAACTTTTGCCGAGCACTGAAGTCTGGTATGCACCTAAACTAAGTCACGTATTTCAATAAGTTAGTAAGTAATAACAATCACTTAGTCACATACAATAGCAAGAAAATAACACAATTAACATCAGACTGCAAGGCTATATAGCGTGGCAATGGGACAGATACCTCGTTCCACTGAACATATTTCTAGTTTTAAAATATATTGTTGCAGAGGTTGTCTTGTTTTCATAAAAATTGTTACCCTTAAGACACTGACATTTCACAAGGTGTTGTAGCGACATAGCCTACTTGAGGTGTGATGAGATCTATAGTGATAGTTTTATTACAAATTGTGTCCTGATTCTGACAGTGAAAGAATTGGGAAAATCGATGATTATTTGGTGAAATTATAAGGTGTACAAAATGGTGCCGTTTTTGTCACACCCTGTACGTCAGAGTAAGAGCCTACACAGTAGCCAGCCTAAAAACTTTGCTTAACGGTCTGGCATTAATGTGTTATTTGTGCAATTATATTTACCGAGTCTGCCTTGTGTAATGGTCTGCCTTATCGTACGGTTTGTCTGCCTGTCGTCTGTCACGTATAATGTATTGTGGCTCAGCTGTAGATGTTACCAAAAAAATCTTTTTACACAAATGATAGGCCTATACCTGGTGTGGTGGTTCGGCGACTGCAAAATTTCATCGATCCAGGACAAGAGAAATATGTTCAAATTTGGGTTAAATGAGCCGAAAACTGGCCATATAGGCCTATCACAAGCAATACGTGAGAGGTAGAGCCAATTCGCCCTGAGTTCATCTCCGAAAACTGCATCCGAATCGGTTAAAAATGCCGAAGTTATAGCGTTATTTGGTTACCCATTTTAATCCCTGAATTAATACGTCACATTGTCAACGTGGCAGCAATCAGTGTGCATGCGCCGAGCCCAGAAATCGTATAAATAGCCAAACGCCCAGCGTTCTAGTCGGCATTCTGCTCGAGTGCTCACTCGGCGAAAACGCATCCGATCTTCGTCCGATGGCCAGGGAAACGAAGACAGAGTGAAGCAATAATCGGCCGAAGACCACGGAACCGAATCAACTCTGCCATTGATATAGGCTTAAGCGAAGCACCGAAACATAGCTTCGGCAATGCTTCGGCATAGTCTAGGAAAGCTGAACGAAGCTTAACTTAAATTTGGGACTGGTAATTTTCAACTTGGGAATTTAAGACCTTGAGCGTCCACATTTCCTCTGTCAGAAATTCGACTGTCTCTTAACCCCTCAATTCGCAAGGCTGCTCGGTGGCAAAGAGAAGTTGAGAGGGTGAATATAGGGATAAATGAAGGAATAAAGCAAAAGAAGCAAAGAAAAATCCGTGCCTTGGCCAATTAGAGCCCGTTGCCGTGCACGTTCATACGACATGTAAAAAAACGTTTCTCGCAGAGACAGTCCGTGACAAATGGCGTACCGCGTCACAGTGGCGTTTTTGTGTCAATTTGTCCCTCTGCACCGTCTACAAAATAGCAAGTGCCTCGACGACTTGTAGACTTTTTTGTTAATTCTTCTAACGTTCTCTAGTATTTGATGAAAGCAAACACGCCGAGTCGTTAATTCTGTGTTGTGTGCGCTCTTGTGTTTTGAAAATATTCCATTTATAAAGAAGAAAATATGATAACTGAAACTTAAAGTAGGCCAAACTAAAACAAAAAAATATAGACACGTCCAGATATTCGTGAATTCAGTGCGAAGAGATGCCATATGTCTACTGGGGGAGAGAGGTAAATTTTGAAAAAGAAAAAGTTTTAAGATTAGACAAGAAGAAAATGATGTGGCGATTGTTTAGAGAAGCGATTTTAGCAAAAGCAATTACTGACTATTGATTATCAATTTATTGAAGGTTAATGCTCATTGACAATCACTGCGTTAATTGGGGCCCCTAAAAATCGGGGCCCAGGCTGCAACTTTATTAGCTTGGTGCTTAAATTAAACCTGCGCTAAAAAGTGTCCCATGTACGATTCGTGTTTTACAGTGCATAATAGGCTACATGGTCGTCGCTGAAAAACACTATTTGCCATGTGGGTGCAAGTTGTGTATACGCCAAGACAGGTTCGTCAGCTGTGGGTAGGCTAAAGGGTGTGAAGGGTCCGGGCGCGTTCGTCGCAAGTAGGGCTGTGCTATCCGACAAATTGATTACGCGACTCAAGTACTCGGCTAGTAACGTAACGAGTTAGAATGCTAGTTAACAAACTAGAACCAGATTTAAACCTGACCAGACTTTGTTGAAACAAAAATGCGGGGACTTTTTTAAACACATTTTTGACATTCTACTATAGTAGGCCTAACGTCCTGTTTTTCAAATTTCGCAATATATGGCGTACAAAGTACAGACCAACACCAGGCCAGGAAATGTCGTGCCGTACCATGAAACTTTTACACCCCTTTTACACGATCACGTTGGCTCGACGAGCTGGCTCGACGAGCTGGCTATATGTTAACTGGACGAGCCAGCTCGATATTTGCTCGATGCTTGCTAGATATCTGCTCGACGTTTACTCGATACTGTAAACAGGGTATTAAATGTCACAGCACGCCATAAAGAGGTCCGCAGAGGCTAGACAATGTGGCGCTTCTATTTGACATTATCTGGACTTCATGTTGGCGCCCCTTTTGTGCGGCCTCTGTTTGGCCGAGCATGCTGAACATGCTTCAATCCGCCGCAGAAACCACCTAAATTTAAATTTAAATCTAAAAACAATTTGCTATAGGGCCAGCCATTGTCACAATGTTAACTATTGTAAATCAGAAGCGCCGCATAAGCTTAAAGCAGAAAATTACTAACTTGGACTTAAACAGTTTCAGTTGTTTTATGCTTTTTACTGATCATATCATTAAACTATTATTCCGTGATTTTTCAATTTGTATGAGTCCAAAAATATTATTCGATTAATGTGTTATTTGTGCAATAATATTTATTACATCGTTTTATCGTTGTACATTTTGTTGTGCTTGGCCTATTGCGTTTACCTTGCTTGACGCAGACTATAAAATTTTATCGTCATTGCGTAATAGTCGCACAGCGCCTATTGCCCGTTCGTTGTCCACCTGTCTGTCCCTATTATGGCTCGAAAAAAGATGAAGGATAGGAAAATTAAATTCTGTATACCAACGTTCCTTACACCAAGGGTAAAAAATGTACCAATTCAGCTTAAACGGTTGGAGCTGAGACGGATAAATGCACAGTAGATCTAGGCCTATATGGAGGTTGGTTGCTGGTCCGACGGTCTGGAACTCACTGCCCGGTGAACTCAGAGATACGACGTATGATTTCGACAGCTCCAACAGTTCTTAGAACGATCTTGTTCCAGCAGTATTTACTGATGCGACTAATGACCAATTCACATATGCGACAGGACACGACAGTTGAGTTGAGTCATGAGATATTTTTGCCAACGTTATGCGCTATTATATAAATTCACGTTTTACTTATTTACTTCACTTACGCTAAGCCGACGTAGTTTCCCGGTTGCTCGCCGGTCGCCGGTCGCGTTAATCGAGTCCTAAATTTTGAATTCGAACCGCGAGTACTGCGTGCATCACTAGCGGCGCCACATCTCGCGTGCAATTGCTGCTGCTGCGGCTGCTGCAGCTGTTGCTACACGCGCGCCTGCGACACAGTTATGTACCCGGCAAACATCGTACGGATATACATCCCAGTAGCGTATGGTACGGGCACGTTAGGGTATCTACTGTCTAGTCAACTAGAAACGGCGACATCAACGCAAACGATCGTTTTACACCGTTACGGACCGACACCGTACGCGTACGTCAGAGTTACGAGCGTCGCGGCGCGCCATAGCCAGTCATTAACCGTCGCGCCGCCACCGGCGGGCCTCTCTGTTTGCGCTACTAATTACTAGTCGACGACAAACGGTGTTTGAACAGTCGTTCGACGGGGTTTCCGCGGGGAATTACCCGTCTCCTACCTCAGTCAGGGGTGTATTTGGGGTGAGGCAACTTACGTCTGCCCCGCCTGTTCGAAAGTGAAAATAAATTTAGTCATAGGAAGACGAGAGGGACGCAGGGAGTAGGTTGGGCGACTTCTAAAAATGTTTATCTAAAATGTGTGTAACAGAGCGTTCCTTTTTCACCATTTCTGGATGCGTCATTGCTTCAGCTCTTCCCTTTCTGCACTATAGCTAATTTGGTCTTGGACTGTGGTAGAAACCGACGAATACTCGTATTACAACATCTGGGTCCAAGATGTTGGAGAGCATAATTGGGCTCTGAATAGAAAGGCGAGACTTGCAGCTGGTTGTTCGCTCCCAGATGTTGACCGACTGTTTAAACACTGGTGTGAATTTGACTTCTGAGTCTAACCGACTTCGAAATAACTGACAGAAATTTGCATCCGACTTTCCGGCGTTCGGATCTTCTTCCGTCAAGCCGAAACGCCCGCGCGACTATTTCCGGTTTTCGTGGATATTACTACGTCGACGACGAGAATAAAACTGCTTCCGGTTCTGTTTCGGCAACATCCAGTTTTGCCCAGCGTTACCAGAGATCTGCTAAACCATCATCCACGTGCCGATACATATGCTTCCTGTGTTCGCTGTGTTCACCAATTCTACTTCCGGTTGCTCTGTCGACTTTCGATGATGGCCGGGGCTGGAAAGAAAGTTTCAGGGCGCGTATACCTAGAGGTCTGAGGCGCTGAAAAGATCGAAGCGACTCGGCTGCAGTCGGAGTGGTAGGAGACCTGAGTCCGTGGCCCAATTCATCATCGACGTCTAGGACGCTAGAACTGTTTGCGCTGTGGGTGGTCCGTCGGTAAGGGGAGGGAGGCTGGCGGCAGGTAGGTAGGTCGCCGAGTCAGTCGGCGGCGATGTCATGCGCTGCCGGCCGCCACTCCCCGCCCTCGTGACGACCGCGCCCCGGGCACCTGTTCACCCGGCCCACACCTCGACCATCGCCGCCGCCGTCGCCGCCGCCGCTGTTCTGCTGCTAATTGTCGTCCCTCTTTTCGTCGTCGGTAGCACCGACCAAAACCTCTCCACTTCCGGTGGTTCATCGACGATGATGACGTCACATTCGCAAACATGGCGAACGTTCGGTACTTCTCAGGCCGACCGGCGGGACCGCAGTTCCGGTGCTCTCTCCGCCGTGATGACGCCGGAACTGGATATCCGGTGGACGACGTCGTTGAACGAGTCCGGTTCTCGGCCCTCCGCCACTGTTTCCCGGCCGTCTCGACATCTGCGATACCGACATTACCGTCGTCGTCTCGGTCGTCACCGACGCCGACATGCGACGACGGTTTCCGGTCTCGCTCCGCTTTTACTTCGTCCGCATTCCGAAACTACATCCGGTCGGCGGCGGCGCAGACACCGGCACGTCGACGACCGGGGAGGCACTTCAGGTGCTTCTGTGATGTTCAAAGTTGTAGAGAAACCGCCTGACCACGTCGGAGATCCGATCGTCCTGCAGGCGGAACCGGAAACAGATATCGATCTCGTGTCGGGCTACTTCCGGTTCTGCAACCACCGGCGCATATTTTCCGCCGTGCATCCGGACTGTAGGACGAGCTATTCTCGCGGCGTCGGTCGTCGGGGTGGTGTAAGCAGCCGTTGTCTGTTGCAACTCGCCGCCTGGGACGACGAAGCCGAGGTGATATTCCAGCGGTTCAGTGACGTCATGGACCTCTTCGACTGCCGACACGCCTACTCCGTCGCTTCGCATTGCGACGATTGCAAGGTAAGGGTCGTTCAGTCTGTGCAGATAGTAGTAGTAGTGCAGCTGGTATAGGCCTATATTGCAAAGTTTCGCTCTCTGCTGCCTTACGCAGGTCTCTGCGGCTAAAGGCACACTCGTACAAAGCCACGGAAATAAACTGAACCTCATTATATGGTTTAGTTTAGATCAGTTTGTTTCTGTCGCTTTGTAAATACACGCCTTCCGGGGCGCAGGTAGAACAGATGGCACGATAAGAATCGTCCGCGTCGAATGCCGTTGAGATATGCGCCGTCTGTTCAGTTGCCGAGCGTCCCGAGTGTTGACAGTAAATTAGGTCACTGCGGAACGTTTAGGTTTAAATCGCTTGCAGACGGCGCCTGAGCCGCGCCCACCGTCTGCTTCATACGTACGTCAGACGTGCGCCATTTTCGTGCGGTTTTAACGTTGACGTTTAACTGAAAATTTGCACATAATTTACGAGTGCCATGAGAATGTTTCAGTTGGGATTTCGTACGTGACAGACGGACGGACAGACAGGTGAACGGGAGATACGTGTAAATCGGTCTATATATGACGAACGCATAATAATAATGTTGAAAGTGTCGCGTGATTTATAATTTGGAAGCGACGTAGCGTAGGCCTACAATGTGACTTTCAAACCCAAGTCGAGATCCCCTCCAACTCAACGCTCGCAACGCGAGGTCATTGGGTACTTTTTGACGCATCTGACGCAAAAGATGCAAGTAAACTATGCAACAGACGCAACAGCCAGAACGCAAGGAATAAGGCGGAGTCTATTCTTGCTCTGCGTTCTTTGCGTACGTTGCGTTTCTTGCGTTCACTGTGTTGCTCGCGTTGCGACTGGATGAAAACAAGGCTCAGCAGAAACAAACGATAATAACGGTGTGGCAATTTAGCAAATGCTCTCTTTCTCTTATCGATATTTGTGCTGATTTTACGGTGCGGCTTACAAATGCGTACCGGGTACCGGTTCCGTCAACCATTACTGTTGTTTTTCTATTTATAATATGTGCATATTAACTTCCAAAGCCCCCTACCCAGACTGTTTAAAGGGGGAGTTGATACCATTCGCGGAATGCCGCAAAGCGGCCCTCTGTTAGGCCTAAATTCAGCTGAAAGGTCTCTTTATGCAAACGTCTCTTTATGCATTTCAAGCTCGAGAATCGCAGCTGGTTATGACGTTTTTGGCTATTTATATGCAATGTTTTTGGTTCCAATCATAGATGTAAAAAACGTTTTTTACGTTTTTAACGTTTTTTATTTTGCTCAACGTTTTTTATTTTTTAAAAAAACGTGCATTGAAAATCCCATTAAAGGCTTTGTGAAGCACTTTTGGGACCACAGAAATAAATTAATAGATCATAGTGATGTAGTTTACTTAGTTAGTCCAAATATACTAAATAAAAAGTTTT
>Ga0209367_1002535_pt1 | contig 24186 bp, 7 predicted proteins | sample WorMetLIZISLAND2_FD_187412 | JGI IMG/M metagenome (GOLD analysis project Ga0209367, IMG submission 187412) | Marine gutless worms symbiont microbial communities from Max Planck institute for Marine Microbiology, Germany - Olavius geniculatus... ... | reverse complement strand
AACAAAAAAATATATAATCAATAATATTATAGTCGTAAAATGAAATCAGTTTATCACAGAGTCTTAGTTCACAATCACATTGTACGTTTTGGAGTGGTGACGTTTTTTAGCATTTTTTCTACGTTTTGCAACGTTTTCGTCGTTTTCCATTATTAGCTACAGCAATTCCACACCATACATTCCGCAAGTTACCACCACGTCAAGCTTGGAAGGTAGGCAGTAATTTGCGGAATCTGGTTGATCACGTGATCATGCCCGTCAACCAATCATCTTCATTCCACAGATTTCGTTCCACAAATTACTTTCCGCATTCTGCATTTCCGCAAATTACCCATACCCGCTAGCTGTAGATCGGCGATCTCGCACTAGAGAGCGGAAAATTACTAGCAGTAGATCGCCGTTTACCTAGTTACATTTATCTCGTTGTTAATGTAAGAATGCAGCCACATTTTTTTCACTGCATTGCTAAGACTGTAGTTGGAACTGAAATGTTATCAGTTACTAAGCATTAAATAAAATTTATTCAAAAACACTATAGTTCTAAGTCTGTGTTACAAAAAACAGCTTTGGCTTGAGATGTACTCTGATATAATACTGAATAAGCCTGATTTAAATATGTGACAGTGTCGTGGCATGGTTTATAGACTTTCTATGTCTACCAGGCATATATGTTCTACCATCTTTCCAATAATGTATCTACCCGATCTACCTTTAGCAATTTTCCAGTGCTTACAGCAAGATCGCCGATCTATCACTAGAATTATCATTTACTAAAAGCAGTTCGGCAATCTGAAGTGCAGCGAATTGGGCTACTAAAATCAGTTCGGTCGCTATGCTGTTTGTTTCACACCGCCACCGGTCCACCGGTACTGCATTAAAGATGGTGCCATCATCAACCCACTGCTGAAAAAAACCTGAACTGGATGCTGATGAACTGAAGAACTATCGACCCGTGTCCAACCTGACATTTGTGTCTAAGTTGGTGGAACGAGTCACGCATTGCGTCTCGTCAGCTACCTCAATGACCAAGATCTAATGCCCCAGTTGCAGTCAGCATATCGGCGTTTCCACAGCACAGAGACAGCCATACTGAAGGTGCTGTCAGACATTTACTGTGCCATAGACAGTCAACACGCTGTACTTCTTGGATTGTTACATCTCAGTGCAGCGTTTGACTATGTAGACCATGATATTTTACTGCATCGGTTGCATGTGAGATTTGGCGTCTGTGGAACAGTGCTTGATTGGATTGCATCATTCTTGTCTGGTCGATCACGGCGGGTACTGTGCAGTGGACGTCTGTCTGCAGAGTGGCAGCTGCTGTTTGAAATCCTGCAAGGGTCATTTCTAGGCCCTGTTTTGACTGTGGTCAAACTTCCGTGTGTTTGTAATGACACGCGCTGCGGAGTTCATTACGCACTGCAGCTTGTCAGTCACCACCTTCGGTGCGCCAGCCAACAGACTACTGCAATAGTCTATACGACTAGTGACAAACGCGTGGACTGGAGTCGCCACAGACTCATCGTTGAGTGACCTCATGCATATTGGTTACATTTTTAAGCGCGAAAGCAGGTACTGAGCACTATAGCGCATCTTTGCCATCACAATTCTGTCTGTCCGTCTGTCCGTCCATCCGTCCGTCCGTCCGTCCGTCCGTCCGTCCGTCCGTCCGTCCGTCCGTCTGTCCGTCTGTCTGTCTGTCCGTCTGGCACACGGGTGGATCAGTCAAAAACGGTGCAAGCTAGAATTACTAAATTTTCACCATCGGCTGCCTGGAAGACTCTAGTTTCAGGAACCGTAAAGCTTTTCCGTAAATTCAAAAGGGGTCACCCCAAACCAGGGCTCTAAATGAGGGGGGGTAGGCAAAATTTGCGATTTTTGGCCAATAACTCGCTGTATCTCAGTAACAGTGCGAGATAAGGCCTAGGTTACTATTAATCACTAATAGGAAGTCGTATACTGGCTTTCGATTGGCACCAGATTCAATGGTTCAGTCAAAAATGGTGCAATCTAGGATCTTCACCGTCGGCTGTTTGGAAGACTCTATTTTCAGGAACCGTAAAGCTTTTTCATAAATTCAAAAGGGGTCACCCCGAATGAGGGTGCTAAATAAGAGGGGGTGAGAAAAATTTGCGATTTCCAGCTGCTACGGCATTGGCAGAGCGAGACAGATCACGCTGTCTGATGATTACAAGTGAAACACTATAGGTAATTAGCCGCCGGTCATTGGGCGCCCTCTGGCAACTGGGCTTTCAAACATGCACCGCTGTTGCGCATTCCCCTTTGCGTTAGCTGGGCTTTTCTTGTTTACTTACAGACATGGAGGAATGTTGCTGGATTGAGGCTGCTGTTAAAGTCCTTACTCATGCTGAACAACCAATGCATTATGTCGACATCAAGCGGATTATACTGGAGATGGGCCTTGTGCCATCTAAGTGAGTTTTTGAGACATCTCCCAATATTATTGTTTACTTATCGTTTGGAATTGAAGTGGATGTTTGGTGGTTTTGCAGATATGTTATGTTATGATTATGAGAATATTCATGTCAAGAATGTTACACCAAGTTTAACATCAATTTGCCAGCTTGTGCAAGGAATGACTTAAACCGCCAACCTCAGTTTTATCCAGACTATCGCTAGCAGTCTACTGTATAGATTGTTGGTTGTGATATGATGCATATACACGGTGTTTCATAAAAAGGCCCCTTTTTTGTTTTTCTCATAATTCACTCAAATGATGATCAATTTACATGAAATTTTTACCAGATGTAGATGTCTCAACTGGTTATGTCAGTTGCTACCCTGCTTCAATGGTGAACTTAATCTGGTTCGCTGATGAAGAATGTGCATTGTGTTAGCACTAAGCAACATGGGATCATGAAATCAGACATCTTGTGATTCAAAAACGCAATTATTGTGCAAGCTCGGTGTGCTAGTGCACTGTCTTGCTTAAACATGTGAAAGTCCAACTATCCCCACAGACATGTATATGTGATTGTTTTGCATGTTTTTGTGGCTGCAACTGAAAACTTCAAGAATTTGTCATGAAGAAACCAGATTTTTCACCATCAGAACAGGGTAGCAAGTGACAGCACCAGTTGAGACTAGCATGTTTGTACCTGTGACACATTATGATGTCAATGTTACATTATGGCTAGCAAAGAATATTTAATCAACTGCCACATTTTGTTGAAATATTTTGAATTAGTATTTCTTCAGCTACAACCGGTAAAAATTTTGCGTAAATTGATCGTCATTTGAGTAGATTATGAAAGAAAGAAAAAGGTGTCCTTTTTATGAAACACCGTGTAATAACAATAACACCAACAGTTTTTAATGCGCCGTAACACAGAAGCTTATTACAAGGGCGGAACGTGTCTAGTCTATGCAAATAGTCATCAGAACATAACTGTCTTCAGAGCAGATTTGAATGAATTGACTGAGTCGGTTGCACGTATGCAACTATGCATATAGCTTGCTGTTAGTGTTAGGTTTGACTGTTTTGTACGTCAGTGGCACCATGTGAAATCCAATGTAAGCAAGTGGTTAGATCTCTGAAGCATACGTTGTAAACTGTAGGTTTGAATTGATCATATTACTTATATTTAATTTTTTCATTTATTTTAAGATTTTTTATTTAGCAGTAATGCATTAAATGGAGATGTGTTATATTTGTTTTGCCACAAATGTGTTTGTTGCATTTATGTTTGTGCTTTGCAGTATGAAGACGACACTAGAAGCTGCTTTGTGCAAGGAGGTAAATAATTTCCTTGCATTTTTATGCACGAAAGCAGCTATGCTTTCAGCGCGTCTTAGCCATCGCAATTCTGTCCGTCTGTCTGTCCATCCGTCACACGGGTGGATCAGTCAAAAACGGTGCAAGATAGAATTACCAAATTTTCACCTTCAGCTGCTCGGAAGACTCTAGTTTTAGGAACCGTAAAGCTTTTCCATAAATTCAAAGGGGGTCACCCCGAACGAGGTCGCTAAATGAGAGGGGGGTGGTCAAAATTTGCGATTTTCGGCCAATAATTTGCTGTATCTCAGTAAAGGTGCGAGATAAGGCTTAGGTTACTATTAATCACTAATATGAAGTCGTACACTGGCTTTCGATTGCCACCGAATTCAATGACCTTGGATGACCTTGAACGCCAAAATAGGGGGTTTTACGGATTTTTTTCGCGATATCTGGCTGTGCAAGTCTATATCATTCACAAGGAGGCGCCACCGTCGCCAACGCCACACGCGCCTATGGCCGAAGTGTACTATGGTCCCAATGGGCCGAGTCCAAATGATATGCGATTTTCGAAACTATAACTACTGAACTGGAAATGCTATAGGCTTTCGTGCGTCTCGTGAGCTTTGCTCAAATTTCTTGTTGTTTTGGTTTGTTTTTGTCTTTATCAGTTTAGAGGTGTTGTGATACAAGTGGTGTAAGAGTTTTTGTTTTGTCTGTGCTTAATTAGGCTCAAAGTCCAAACAGAAGACTGTGCTTGCTGGAAGGACGGCCCGGTGTGTTTACATTGGTGGTGAGTAGAATCTATATTTAGTTTATATCGTTATAAGTTAGCTACTGTTATAAGTTTATACAGTTGTTGAGCGTACGTTATAGGCAAGGTCGAATGTCTAAAATCAGGTTCTAGATATTTGAATCTAGTGTTTGGTAGCAACATGAGATATACTGGGTTTTTACGCGCGAAAGCAGCTCTGCTTTCAGCGCGTCTTAGCCATCGCAATTCTGTCCGTCCGTCTGTCTGTCTGTCTGTCACACGGGTGGATCAGTCAAAAACGGTGCAAGCTAGGATCACCAAATCTTCACCGTTGGCTGCCCGGAAGACTCTAGTTTTAGGAACCGTAAAGCTTTGTCATAAATTCGAAGGGGGTCACCCCAAACGAGGGCCCTAAATGAGAGGGGGTGGTCAAAATTTGCAATTTTCGGCCAAAAACTCGCCGTATATCAGTAACGGTGCGAGATAGGGCCTAGGTTACTATTAATCACTAACAGGAAATCAAATACTGGCTTTCGATTGGCGCCGAATTCAATGACCTTGGATGACCTTGAACGCCAAAATAGGGGGTTTTTATGGATTTTTTTGTTACTTTCGCCTGTGAGAGTCTACATCATTCACAAGGAGGCGCTACGCCGTTGACGCCACACGCGCCTACGGTCGAAGTGTACTATGGTCCCGATGGGCCGAGTTCAAATGATATGCGATTTTCGAAACTATAACTACTGAACAGGAAATGCTATAGGCTTTCGCGCGTCTCGTGAGCTTTGCTCAAATTTCTTGTAATTCATTCTTAGAATCTGGATCTAGCCAGATTTCTGACCAGAACCAGGGCAAGATTTGGTAGAGAGTTACTGCATTTTCCTCATCGTTGCAGTTCTATATATAGGTCAAGTAACATGACAAACAGAAATATGTCAACACTTTTAATCGTGTGATGTCATTAAGTTAGTATAGCCCACTGAATGTTCTTCATACTGTAAAAGTTGCTCAAATGATAACAATTCATGACTTGTTTCATTACTTTCAGCTGTGCATCAGCCAAATTGAGTTTCCATATTGCCAGTTCCAGATTTGGCCATGTGCTGAAATTTGGTGCACATTTAATAGGAGATCATTATTTTATCAGTCATCATTATCGTATCAGTAGTTGCAGTTTGCCCTCATTTCACCTGAGCCATTCGAATATTGATCTTAGCAGTACGATTGTTTGCACGCAGATTAGGTTAGTTTTTTAGCCTCATACGAGCAAGCTGCTGTTGTATACTTTTTTTATTGCAGAAGAGTGAAGAGAATATTTCAGTGTCCGGTGTGACTGTCGTAGCGCCAGAAATTTCCCATCATCATCACCGTCATGCTGATCAGAGTCATACTAATGACAATGCCAAGTATCAGTTCAAGTACGAGAGGCTAAAGCATCTTGTCAAAGAGACCATATTTGTGAGTGATCAGCATTTCTGCAGCTTTTCCTGAATGCACCAGTGGCGTATTATTCCTGCCGTAATACAGTTATGATTTATCATTAGCAAGCATTAGGCAAAAAACTTACTGAACTTCATAGGTAATCTTATCTTACTTTCTGTGTAATTTTGGCAAGATGGGACTAGAATATATGCTTTACAGTTTTTAGTCACGTCAGTCATTTCTGTTTTATCTTTGTGTTCGTTATTTGCTTTTTAACTGAAACATAATCTAGTTTCTTCCATGTTAAAAATATCTTCATATGTGCAATGTAGTATCGCTTTGTCACATGTCTATAGTGTTAATTAATTACCCACACATTACTGAATGATGTGATTGGCTGTTAGTTTTATTACACATGCTTATTTGACCAGTTTATGCTGTGCTTGGTTTTCGTAGAATGCTGGCGATTAGAAATAGCTCTCAGCATGTTAAACTGTTTTATTTGGGATCTGGCTTATTCTGTTATTGTATAATTCTGGAAGATTACTGATTTGGATTAGTGTTTTTGTTCTGTGTGATACAATACTAACAGATGATAATTTATTGTCTCATTTTACAGTTGAATGCTGCGTACTGTGATGAGGTGGTGCGGATTGAGGAAAAAGTTGCTCGCGTGAAAGAGGAACGCCGGCAAGTTGCTTCATTTTACTTTGTTCTGAGAACACGTAATAAAGCATCAATAACGGAAACAAGTCGTCTGAGTGATGGAGACTTTTTTGCTGGAATGAAAAATAGAACTGCCATCGACTCACTGACATTTTTTTTACTTATCTCTATGTTCTTTGTGTAATCAGTGTTAATTATCGCTTATTGCTATTTTTTCATTCTTAGCTACTGTGTTTCCGCTTGATGCTTGTAAATTGTTACAGGGCTGCGATACATCATTCTTGTTCCTATATGCATCAATGCCAATACTGTTTGTTGTAGATGCTTGCTGCGTCGGTTGCAGCAGCACCAAGCAATGGACTCATCACGCCAGCAGCCACAGCAGCAGCAGCTGCCGCCGCCTGCAGCCCAGGTATACCTGCCGTTCCAGGTGTCATCACAGGTGACCTCATCGCAGGCTGTGCTGCCAGCACCCAGACAGTCCACGCAGAGTATTGCTCAACTGCTGGGTGAGGTTGAAAAGAGGCAGAAGAAGACCAGCCGAAAGAAGAAAGCTGGAACAGAAGACACTGCGACCAAAGGTTGGTGCTGGCTTGGTAGGCCATCAGACTTTTGATCAAGCCATCATAGGTTGATCATGGTCAGGTCGCTAGCAGCTGCTTAGGTCTGTGACTAAATGCAGACAGTTGAGCCATCTCAGTACGTGTATTGTTTAAGCATGTTGTTTTTATCTGCTAAACACTGCCAGTTGAGTGGTCATAGTTCTGCAGAGAGCATCTGAACTAGTTTCAGTAGTTCAGTTTTTTATTTTTTTATTTATTTTTTATTTTTTCGTCATGACTACTAGTAGGTTGAGTAAACTCTATAAGTCTGCGGACATGGATTTCAGGCATCAGCTGTAGTTTAAATCCTACATATAATTATTTCAGATAATTAGACTACTGTTATGTATTTTGTTGTCTCCAAAGATAGTCTATCTTGTCAACAGACTGATAATTTGTAGTGTGTAGGCAATTTTGAGACCCTTGCATTGATGTATAAACTATGCACTTAGAAATCTGTTTTGAGCCGCCGTTGGATGACATTCGAGACGGAGCTGGCCTCTGACTATTCCACATAATGAACAGAAGCTATAACTAGTTGTTTCTCATTACACAGTTATTTCAGTCTTCGGCAAAAATTTCACAGCACATAATTGCATTTGTTGCTGAGTAGTCCCCGGAACCGTTAAGGTAAGGCCTTAACGGCTGGTCTGAAGCCTTGGCGGCTGGCTTAGCAGTTTAAACCGCTAAGCCGTTAAGCTAGCGGCGGTCCGGACCGCTAAGCTGCCTGTCACTGGCAATTCCGACGAGAGAAGTGGTCAGATACCCCGGCCCCGTGATGTTTGGGCCCCCTGCCATCACTCAAAAATATAAAGTACACCAGAATGCACCATTTTAAAAGGCAAAAAATTCTAAAAAAAATTTCCCCAAATGGGTTCTGCGAAAATGTTTTCTTCCCCAGGCCAGCTGTGGCTCTCGACGTCTCTGGTCACTGGTATGTAGTATTTTTTAGTCCTTCCCGAGCCTTACGGCCCATAGGGCGACGCTGATCTCTGTTTCCTAAAGCCCTCAAGCCAGACAACAGTTTTTACACTGCGAGACCATGGATACAGGGCCAGTGTATCACGTGGTGTGCCTGTTTACGTCCCAGTGGTGAAGCCAGTACCAAATTATACTGCTTGGTGACAGAGGCACATGTGTGTGAACAACTTGCTTAAGGTCGTTACCCGGCAGTGTCCTGGTGCGCCTCTGAGTTACCTCAGGATTACAAGTCTTACACGTTACCGTTAGACTACCGAGCCACACTAGTCACATTAGTAACTCGTATATTAGGCTGCACTGCCGAGATGAGCGCAGTAGGACTATAATCGCGTCATTATGTAAACAATGGTCAAGAAACGTGTTAAGTACAAACACTACAGCCAATGAATGTCAATCTAATGCTCATTAGTCATGCTCATTAATATTCATTCATTGATTGTCAGTTACCATTGGCAGTTGGCATTATTGTGACGACCATAGATGACGACTGACGAGGATACGCGCACTCACGCTGGCGCTCCGCTTGCAGCAGTGTAAGAACAACACATTGTTTGATTGTATTTTTTCGTTAAACCGCTAAGACTGCTAGCTTATCGGCGGCGGCGGCGTGGAACCTTAGTGGTCCGGGACCGCTAACTTAATGGTTGGTTGCGGTCCAAGGCCTTAACAGCGGCGGCGAACGGTGGCGGTTCCGGGGACTATTGCTGAGTATTCCAGATACGTAGGAACTGTGTTTGTAAATGATGTGGCTACAGCATTTTAGAGACCTTGTTTGTAATTAGTTTTTTAACATTTTTTGTTGATGAATAAATTACTAGGTACTGCTGATGATGTAACATCGTCAATAATTGCAAGATCATCTAAAAAGTCTGGGTCATCAACACAGCCACGTCGACGCATCACTCCCGTTCCACTTGACAGTTCTGGACGACCAATATTTCCCATCGAGCTTGGTTCCTTGACGGTCTACTCTCTTGGTGAGGTGAGTGAGAATTTTTATAAACTTTGTCAGTGACTGAGATAATGGTGTTTATGTTATGTTTATGGTGACTGGTGGCTTTTTATGAGAATTTGTTACACTAACTGGCAATGTGGCATATCCAGTGTTGGAGTTAAGTAAGCAAACTATGTCATGTTTACTTTTGGCTTAAGCATAAATTCATATAATCAAAATTGTTTATTCAACCAAAGCTCCACTGACGACTTTAAAACTTTTGCTTTTATTATGGGTATTGCAATAGTAAAAATATATAGAACATGTATGTACAGAATATAACATTTTTCGTAGCTAATGGAGACATTATTCAATACTATATGGATGTATTATGCTGTCTAATTTGTTGATGCATTAGCTGTAGAAACAGTTATGGAATCATTTCATTTTGTCATCATTGTTACTTTATTTTTGTTACATTAATATTAATATTATTAATTGCAAGTTGTCCATTTATGTAGGCTGTCATGTTTCTGATTTTTCTCACTCTACCAGACAGATGGTTGTGCTGTTATCTGTTCTTGATTACTGATTTATTTATTGAAACTTTCTACATCTGACTGTCAAATAAAATGTGATTCTCTAGAAAAATGATGAAGTTATAGACTTTTTAACATGACCGCCTGCCAATTTTTAGCATTCAAAAATGTTCCGGCTACAACACCAGTTTAATAACATCGTTGAAGCAATACGGTTAACTAATGATCAGATGCCAGAATTCCGTTGTCACTGTAAATGTTTGAAGTGTCCACTGCCAACTCCAACACAAGCCTTAAGTCGCTTTGAGAAGTCTTTCACAGCTTTGTCGATCAGTCCCTCTGTTAGGTTGCCCCAGATAACCTGAAGCGCTTGCTTGAGTTCAGCACTTGTTTTCGGCTTTATTTTAAGATTGTGGTAAGCTTCCAACATTGCACCCTACACGTGATAGTCCATTGCCTTCATATCCGGCGAATTTGGAGGCCACTGGTCTTTGGTGATGAAATATGGACAGCTGGCCCGCAACCAGTTCTGTGCACTGCACGGCACTGTGCACTGTGTGTGCTGACGCACCATCCTGCTGGAATTTGAATCTGGTGGGCAGCCGACAATTGCTTTAAAAGAACAATAATTTAATGATAATTTCTAAACAAAATAAATTAATGTTCGTTAAAACGTTAGTGTTACATCATCGGCAGTAACGTGGTAACCAGTTTTTGAAAATTAAATAGCATTTTAGTTTAAACATTTTTAGTGCTGAAAAATCGGTAGGCAGTCATGTTAAAATGCCTATCTTTGTCGTTTTTCAACAGAATCACATTTCATTTTTCAGTTAGACGTTTCAATAAATAATCCTGTAAAATTTCAAATTAAAATTCCAAACGGTTACTGAGAAAACAGCAAAAAAACTTTAGGGGTCTACTTTTTTGCTGCACCCTGTATATTATATGATTTCCCAATTTCACATCATGGACTTTGATATTCATGCAACTGCTTATAATACAGTGTTGCTATGTGTGAACTGTTGTTCTTCCAGATAATTCCATTGCCTGGCTATTACACATTGGATCACATTTACCCGGTTGGTTTCTGCAGTACACGGTTGTATTTGTCAATAAGTGGCCCATCTCCGACGTGTCTTTATACATGCAAAGTGTCTGATAGTGGCTCATCAGCCAAGGTGACTCATTGCTTTCAGTGTTTTTCATTGATTTCCTGTTTCTATGTTTATCTCTCTGGCTGTGTGCTGAGTTGTTCATTATGTTATGAATGAATTTTGTTTAAATTTTGACACAGAGTACTCTTTTGGACGTGAATTATTTGACTACACTGTGTTCAGAAAAAAACACCCACTCATGTTTTCTGTTACATTTCTGTGGAAAATGCTTAGATTTACACAAAATTTTCAGGGAATGTTTACTAGGAAACACGTATTTCAAAAAATGAAAAAGATATTCTTTGCTATCAGTGTCGTCATGCTGACGTCATATTTCCATATTTGTAAATTATGGGTTTTACCACTGAAGACAAACATTTAATGAAATGTTAAAGCTCATCAATTGGTCATTGTGTTAACTGGCCCCAATCGGACACTCCAGTGCTTGAGTAAAATTTGTCGGCTTATGATCATGCTTTTCCACGCTGTGATATGGGTTGTGAATGATCTCTATGTCTGTATGTTGAATTTAAGCCAAAGCCGATCTGATTGCGTGTGCAATGTATGTGTTGTCTAGTTTGAGATATCACCGGAGGACACTGCTCAACGGGTGTTCACAGGATCATCGCCATCAGAATGTTACACACAGCTGCTAGAAGCTATTTTTGATTCGCGGTGATACTGCTTGCTGATTTCATTTGTTATGTTTTCATTCCTCTCTTTGTTCTTGTTGTTTGTTCAGTTTGCAGTTTGATAATTATCTTGACTGATGCAAACTGAGTTGAAGCTTCTCTATAGACGTCTTGAAATATAGGCTGCAGATTTTTCTGAAAATCCAGCATGACTTTAAAAAAACTAAAAATGATGATAATTTTGTTCACTGTCGTTCGGTCAGACAACACAGGCAAACTCCGGGGAGTGGCGGCAACTTTGTGGACCTTGAAGTTGTGATTCTCTGCAGTTAACAGTGATACTAATTTTGTACTTTTTAGCACATCGTCTTTGTACAGCTTTGTTGTACTTGCTGGGTCAACTAGTCGGCAAGTGTCCGGACAACGAATTTCTTGAATCTTTTTGGTGTGCTGAAAGACATTTCTAGAGTGTGTGCTGCATTCATGAGTTGAATTGATATGATTGATTGATTGTGTGATTTCAGCGGTGCTGGGAAGGTGCCGACGGCGACCACCGACGCCGGAGCAAAATTCTTCGGTCTAGCACACCCAACCGTTCAGTACCTCATCCAGAGCTGTGCCGGTGCACGCAAGTGTGTCAACTACCGGTGTGCTCGCTTTGAGCTGAGTCGAGGCGAATCCGATGCATACGACGATGACGATGCTTCGGTTAGTGCATCGCTGTATGACCATCAGTTGTCTGCTGATGCTATGCCAGTATCAACTGCGCCAATAGAAACAACTACCAGTACTACTAGCGCTGCTTGTCGTCCGACACTGTCATTCGCATTGACATTTTCATAGATAGTCAAGACTGTCTGATAGTGGCGTATTTACCGGGTGGCGGCAACTTGCTGTGCCCCTTCAGTGCTGACATCTTGCTCATTTTTGTTTTCTGAAACATCAAGATTTATGTGTCAGTTTACGAAAAGGTTTAAGCTTCATTGTTTAAATCCTGAATTGCTATTCGTATTCAGTTTTTTTTCTGAGAAAACAGCAAATGTCAGTTTTTAAACCTGAAAATAACATTTTTGTTTGTTGATTTTCTGCTGTGTGATTTAATGAGAAAACTGCGTTTAAAGCTAAAGAACAGCCAACTTAGTCTGCCACATGGAATCAAACAGTAAATTAATTTTACACAGTTTTTTTCTTAGTTTTAACTGAAAGTTATTGCCAAGATTACTGCAGTCGGGGCAACTGTAAACGTGAGACTGGAAAACCCGGCACCGTCAAAAATACAGGGGTGGAAAACACGGAACTGGAAAACCCAGCACCAAATCACAGGGGTGGAAAATGAAGGAATTGTATGGACAGCCAATGGGACAATTTTTGCAATTTATTGAAATAACAGTAAGTCTTATATTGTAATTCATATTTGTAATATAATGAGCAAAGCAATCGCAACTGTCAGTATATGCCGTGTTGGCAGAAACATTTAAAAGTCGTTTAATTGAACAATGACGAACAAGTAATTTGAGCAAAGCTCATGAGACGCGCGACAGCCTTAGCAGTTATTATTCGCAGGTTGTCTTGATTTAACTCTATCCATTTTGACGCAATTCACTCTTGAAGTCTAAGCCGCAGCCACAAATTGGAAAAAAGCACTAAAACCCCTATTTTTGAAATTCAAGGTCTCCGACGGGGGGGAGAAATTGTCATTTCTGGGGGGAACACTGTTGAAATCAGTCCACTGCATGGATGCTCGTGTCCCAGGGACCCTTTCTGCCAATTTTGGTCATCCTAGGCCTTTTCGTTTTTGCTCTAGGTGGAGGCACGGGACGGACGGTCAGACAGACCTAGTGCTCGCTTAAGGCTACTTGATGACAGACACCGGCGTTTGTTTGCCGGTCTGTTTTTTTGGGTTGCACCTTTTAACAATTCATACAAATTCGCTTACCCCGATGAATAGTAGTTCCGCGTTTTCCACCCCTGCGATTTGGTGCCGGGTTTTCCAGTTCCGCGTTTTCCAGTCTCGCGTTTTTCCAGTCTCCTTTCCCCAATTTGTCCTTCCCATCGCTTTCCGTTCCCCTTTTCCCAGTCCTTCCCTTTCTCTGTCCTCCTTCCTTTCCTCTCCTACCTTAGAAGTAGAACCCAATAAAATCCAGCTCAGGGGTCTGGGGAGCGCTGTGAGCTCCCCAGCAGGGTCTGGGGCGGAGTCCCAGTTAAAATCGAATTTGGTGCATTTTAGCTGTAAAAATGAGATCTGGTGGCAACGATTTTAATTATTTTAAACCAACCAAATTGGCAAATTTCGTTCAGTTTAAACGTTTGCTTATGTTTTGTCTGGAGGATTGGGGGGCTGGGCCCCCAGCCCCCCCCCTTGGCTACGCCATTGGATACAGTGATGTTTATATAAGTCTATCTCGGAAGTGCCATAAATTGGCATGAGCTAACGACACCGCAGCGCACTATGCGGCTATCCATTCGTGATGTCCAGTGCACCAGAGACTGAGACCAATTATCGAACCCGCGATGCAGCCCACAGACATACCACCGTCCAAATCAACCACATTAGATTCTCACTCTGTAGCCGGTCTCGCTGAGGGTAGGAGGTTGAGTTGACGTGCGAAATATGAAAAAAGCTCCAACTCTATTCTGAAGCAGTGGCTCTAGTTAACTTGCATCAAGTAAAAGAAGGCCACGCCGTTTTATTCTTTTTTTACAGGCGTTTATGTTTACTCATTTTTTGCCGAAGTTTATTAAGCTACGTACGCCTATGATAAAAAATGTACTAGTATATTTTTATTTATCTGTTGCAGCTAGAGACAGTTTGACTCATTCAAGGGCGCGGTTCTGACACGTACGATCTTAATTCGTCTTCAAGGGGCGTCCAATGAATGACGTGCTCCTGATCAGGCGTGTCTTTGACGGAATTCGAGAGGATTTTTACTGAGCATTATTGAAGCGTTTCGCGGGCGCATATAAATGCCAGAGATTATTCGATCGATTGGCGACGCTCGTGATAGGCACTTTTTATGATTGATTGAATGGTGTAAGCGCTGGCGGGGTGGGTGCACGACGGACGTAACAGCACAGCGACTTTTACGTCGAAGCGACAGCCGCCCCTGTCGCCGCGCGCCCCGTTTGCCATTTTGATTCTAATCTCAGTTGTCTTTTTTAAACAGCAATGTTTTTGCCTTCGCCAAGGCGGGCTAGCTTACGTCTGGAAGTAGTTTGTAGGATTGCTAAAGTGTGGATAAATATTTGCAAATATTGGGGGATTAAAAACACTTTGGGGGCGTAGTCGTTAGGTCCTTATGACGATTTACGGTTTATGACTCGGGTCTTCGTTTTCCTTTGATTAACATTTTGAAAAAAAGAGTTTTTTTCTGTCAGTTTTTCACTCAGACTTAAATTTAGTTTTCGAGATTATTCAGAGGGCATATCGCTCACCTGACGGAATATACGGCGGATTTTTTTTCAGACAGGTTTTTGGCTTAGCCTTGGTGGGGGTCTGCACTCTCCGGGTGCTTTTCATAGTACCGTTGTTGTTGTTGTTGTTTTTTAAAACATGCTTCATTGTGATGTTCATGTGCGCGCGTTACTTTGAGTGTGTTGCGTGTGCGTGCGTGCGTGCGTGTTATAAAGGCGCGTACAGAACGACACAACTGAACTGAACTGAACTATTCGGTCCGTCCAGTTCTGTTCAGTTATGTCGCTGTGAACGTACCTTAAGTGGACGACTCAGTAATTGCATTGCCAAACGCGTTGTTTGCACGTATTTACTGTGTTCTATTCTTTTTACTGGTACACGTGTATGCATAACTACTATGATAGGCCCTATACAGGTGTATGAAATAGAACCGTTAGTGTACAGTAAATAAATATAAACTCGTATGGGCTTTATAGAAGGTCTCTGCATTAAATTTTATTTTATTTCGCACCGGAATGCGTTTCGCCAAAACTACGGCACGAAGTACAAATTAGAAAACTGTTCCGGCCCAGCACCGATATGTTTTTGCGGCCGTCCGCCTGAACTGCGTTTGAGTCGAAAACTGACGCACCAGCTATTGTTGCGCAGCGGAACGTTTGCACTAATTTTGGGCTTTCTCCGACTTTTCGTTCAGGAATGAGCGCATACGTGACGTACAGACAAACGGACGGACGGACGAACGAGCAAAATTCGTAATGCGGCCTATTATAGGACGGCCGCATCACAAAGATTCAGGAACATGCTTTCTCGAATTCTCTGGTCCTACTGCGTGGAACTCGCTGCTACCAAACAAACTTAGAGCTGCTCCTACTTTTCACATGTTTAAGCGTCTTTATCGTATCTTCAAACTCTTGATTTTGTTGATAATTGATAATTTTTATTAGGTCTACGTTGTGAGGGTATGCCAACGACTAACGGCGAATTGCCAAAGACGATCTTTTTAGCGAGTTGTATAAAATGCACTAAATGAGTATTTTGCGCACGTTTAAAAATAATCGATATTAAAATACTGCCACGTTTAGAGCAAAACCCTTTAATTTTGCTTTCTTTGCTTTAGCTGCCACATTGTTTCGACCCAGTTGTATTTTTGCACTCAAACAGTTTCTGGTTCCGTTTTTTACATCGTAGATAGGGATCTATTGACGATTTCGTCTAGGCCTACTTATGTTTACTGCCAAAAATGGCATGTGAAATAGTGAGAGAATATGTTGAGCGTATAACGGTACTGTTTAATTGTTTTTGAAAACTTTTTAAACAGTTTTTACTGTACCTAATTTAAACTTTGTTTCGTTTTGTACATGTTTGCACCTTTTGCCATGTGATCATATTACTATAATTGCTATTATCTAAGGATGTGCTAATGACAGTACACTAATTAATATAATAACTTTTTAATTAGTCTTTTAAACGAGCAATATGCACTGCACTGTATTTTGTATCTACTTGCATTATTTTCTACGTCAAAGCAATATTTGTAGATAGCGTATTTTTTTTTGTTTTGACGACTTTTAAAAACATTTTCGCTGTTAACAGTTGACAACGCGCAGACCCAACACCGTAGTGGTCCTGGAAAGATGAGTTTAGATTTTTGGTGGTAAGCTATTCGGCGTTGGTTGTTGTTTTGTAACGAAGGACAAGCTTAGCGATCCTGATGACATTGTGTCAGAAGTTTATTTGAAAGAAGGTTGTATGCTAAAGCAATAGCCCACACAATGACGAAGCCAACGAAGGGCGAATAGTGCAACCGATCCCTGCAACTTGTAACAAGAAAAGCCCAGCTAACGCAAAGGGGAACGCGCAACAGCGGTGCATGTGTGAAAGCCCTGTAAAACAATCTTTCATCCATCCTAGTAACAATGTTTCTATTACAGTCGCCAGAGGGCGCCAAACGACCGGCAAATAATTATCTATAGTGTTTTACTTGTACTCGGCAGAGGGCCCGACCTGTCTCGCTCAGCCAACGCCGTATCGGCTGAAAATCGCAAATTTTGCCCACCTCCCTCTCATTTAGCGCCCTCATTCGGAGTGACCCCTTTCGAATTTATAAAAAAAGCTTTAGGCCTACGGTTCCTGAAACTAGAGTCTTCCAAACAGCCGACGGTGAACATTTGATGATCCTAGCTTGCACCGTTTTTGACTGATTCACTCGTATCCCGGACGGACGGACGGACAGACAAAGAATTGCTGTGGCTAAGACGAGCTGCAGCAGTAGCTGCTGTTGCGCGTAAAAATTCGACAGTGGCTGATAAGTGACAATGTTTCGCAAAAGCATTTTATTTCTTGGTTAAACTGAGTAATAATAGGCGTTCTTTATGATTATGCAACAAGGTCGTTTTTCTGAAACCTCTTGCGAGTAAAATAAGCTTACAGCGTCCCCCAAATTCGTCATCAAATCACGGAATTGAGGAGACTGTCTTGTCAGTTTCTGTTCCTAAATGTTTTACGTTGGGGTTGGCGCAGGCATATCTTCATTAACGGGGTGCACAGTTTACCTTCCGACCAAAGCCCAGCAGCCAAACACATTTTAGCGCATTCGGGGCTATAAATACAAAACCCTATAACACAGTCTCAGTGTAATTTCAGTTCTGATTTTTGTTTTCTCTCTACTGCGTAGCTGCGTCATTGTTTACAAGACTCGTTTCAAATTAGCTGTAGGCCAGAAACTATGGATACAAAACCATTTTTGACTGTATAGGTGTTTTACTGACATTTCTTTATTTCTTTTCCTACCAGAAAAATGATCCAAGTCTACGCCACTCAATGTCCCTGAAGTCATGCTATGTTGTACAGAATGGTGTGTAACAGTGTGTATCGTGTATGATTGATGAACGAAGGTGTTGATTTCGTTGCCACGTTACGGAAGCACGTATCTTATTATGCTTTCAATGATCGTCGTCGTAACTACCCGTCGTATATAATATCATGATATAATAATTATGATAATTAATTTACTACCGTAATATTGCGACACATTGTTACGTGGTCGTTGCGGCGCTGTTGTCGATGTTGTCGCTCGCTCGTGTGTGAAATTGAACGCAAAGGTTTCTATCATCCTAAATCTAGAATCTAAATCGGACTCAAGTTCCCCCTCCCGCATTATCCCCTACTCCCACTTCCCTTTCCTATCATTCAGCCCCCTTCTCACTATCATTTCCTTTCTCTCCCATACCTCTTTTCTTTTCCATTTCGCGTTCCATCCTTCTCTTCCCCTTCCCGAGGGCCCCATGCCCTTAGTCCAGCTAGGGGGTCTGCGAGAGCGCTGTAAGCTCCCCCTACAGCGGGTCCGGGCAGAACCCGGCCGCCAAACGGTTTGTGGTGCATTTTGAGCTACATGTGAAACAGTGCTTCTGGAGACACAGCAATTTTGCATAAGCTCACACCATTACAAAACTCTCTACCCCCTTTTTCAATGGGCGCAAGCTGCACCCAAAAGGTATAATATGGATCGAAATCCCTGGTTGAACCGTTGATTCAGTAACGGAGCTGCCCGAATTTGCGCACGGCGAATTTGCGCGCGCGGATTCTCTCACTCAGGTCTTGTTATCTGTCACGGCCAAGACCCGGCACAAGACTGTCCGCTAAACTGCTTGAAACTGCGCTATTTGAGCACGCTTCTGCTTATGCATCGTCACTGAGTTGTCCCTCATTAGTTCTAGGTTCTCTCCTGGGCTGACTCCGTAATAACGTCTTAAGCGACACCGCTTTCTTCACTGTTGACCAAGATTGAATGTGCACCTGTTGCCGCTGCTAACAAAACCTATATTTCTCGATTTCTCCGGCCACCGTTCGCCAGCTTCTTCTGCTGCTTACACCCTTACAAAACTCTACCCTTTTTTCCAATAGGCGCAAGCTGCACCCAATAGGTATAATAGGAATAGAAATTCCTGGTTGAACCGTTGATTCAGTAACGCAGCTGCCCGAATTTGCTTCTTCTGCTGCATTATTTTCCATTTGTTCACCCCAAAGAAGGTGCCGATATAAAAGCGAGGCGACCCCGGAACACAGTTTCGATTTTAAAGGCGTCTCCAGTAGGCTACTTTCGGGCTCGTTTTGACAAAACGCCGCATACTTATTATACGAGTTATTAGCCTATACTTCACGAAGACATGTAGGCTTATGCCATCCCTGCTAAAGTCTGCGGCTTACAGATGACCGTGAACATAATGATTTGAAAGTTGTAGCTACTGGTTAGCATATTTTATTCCCTAAAGAGCAAAATGTATTACAGACCTAGGTCTAGGGAATGCCGTCAGAATTTTATGACTTTTTGAAACCAGTAACTTCATGTTCCCAGTGGCGGATCCAGAATTTTCCAATAGGGGGGGCGGGAGACGCCGAAGGCGTCGAGACGTAGGGTCGAGGCGCCGTAGGCGCCGAGGGGGGGTGGTAACCGAGGAGGGCGGTTACGCTATGAATATTTGGCTAAAATCCTTAGTAAAAACAGGTTGTGCCGCGCGGTCGCCATTCGATTTCAGTTGGTCGCACCGGCATGCAGCCTATATTATTGCTTGTTTCCAAAATGCAGCAGTGCACCTAGTTGCATCTTGAAGTCCAAAACTGTCCTAGAATTACAAAGCCAGGCTGTCGGACATATTGTGCAAACATACTCCAACTGATGTAAGTTAATGCTGTTTTGTGTTGTTCTATGTTCGCCGCTTATTTACTGATGATGTCTCTGATATTTAGCGTTTTTCTGTGAGACGATCGTACGTTACTTAGAAAATTAGCCGATCGTTTCAGCTGCATGTGAGTCACAAAGTATTGCGAATACAGGGTACGTACACTGTTATATACTCTCTCATATGTAGCCGTGTACATCTAACGATGATATAGAGCAATCTCTGCTGGCTGTCGATCTGCAGAATTTTAACAATTTTTTTTCTGTGTGTGTGTGTGTTTAATATGCGTTACTCTATTAACTGCGTACTAACGATGGCTGATATTTATTGTACGTGAACGACGATGATTGTAACTGTTCGTTTTGGTCGTTTCTTCAAGCTGTTATTGATGGATATCTGCTGAGCAAATAGCTTTACAATGTCAATATGACTTTTGTCCAGGGCCTCTAAAAGTTGTACCTTATTTAGTGGATACGATGACCAAAACAAGTTTACCAACTCAATAAAGTTGTTTTCGTCGAGTACAATTGAAACTAAAGCGTAGTTGACGAAATAATAATCATAAACACAATGTTAGACAACAATGTCATTTGTGACCTCTGTTTCTTATTAAATTTTTGTTGTAGGCCTCCAGGCTATGGGCAAATTTTTACGTGCGAGAGCTAGCATAGCGCGTATTAGCTATGGTTGGTAATTCTGTCTGTCTGCCCGTCTGTCACAACCCGGTACCGTTTCGAGCCCATGTGAGATAGAGACTTCGGGTTTTTACCGTATGATAACCTAGAGTCTCTAGTATTTCGTGACAAAATTTCATAACGCTGGGTGAGGGGGGATGTTCCCCTAGAACTAGGGCGTGGAAGAGCGGCACCCCGCTTAAAAGGTTATTTTACCTTTAATGGTTTTTCTAGCGTGGATGCAGATAGGCACACATGCTGCTAATCATAACAAGCACTTGCGACGAGCTTCTTAGGAATGTCAATATCGATGACCTTGAATGACCTTGAACCCTCAAGATAGGGAGTTTTAGTGAATTTTTCGCGATTTTTGGCTGCATAAAAGTGAACTGCAACAAACTGGATGGGGATAGACCAAGATTACCTGCGAACAGGAACTGCTACAGGCTCTCGTGCGTTTCATGAGCATTAGCTCAGATTTCTTGCTTTACACACTTAAGGCTGTGGCCGTGCATTGTTACTTGTGAAATAAAACATTTCTTGCAAATATGTGCTAAACATTTATTATCTCGAGCAGATATTTTGAAGATAGAAAGTACATGGTTCCCCGCATTCTGAATAAGGGGCGTAGGACATCTAATCTTGACACTAGGATGCTAGTTTTTTTTGCCAGTGGGGGGGCAATAAATGGCCGAGGAATCATTCGGGGAGGGGCGCATTTCCTTGTGCAGCGCTAGCAAAGTACCGCAAATAACGGAATAAAATCAAGCAAGTTCTTTTTTTTACAAAAATCATTTTTTATCAGTGGCGTACATAGAAATTGAGAATCCAGAATAGGGGGTTAAGCTTAAGATTTCTTTGTAAACAAAAACATAAATTTTGATGTTTCAGCAAACAAAAGTGTGCCAGATTCTCTTTACTGTCTGCGGAACTCAAGTTAAGACAAATTATTAATGAATGGACTAATGAAATGGAGGGATAAATGAATGCCCACGATGTTTGGTAAGACAGACAAAATCAATAAAAAACACCACTGTTACTAATAATTCATATTTTTTCCCATTAATTACAAAACATCAGTTCAAGAGCAGTGAGAACACAAATCGAAAGACAAAAAGTTAAATGTGTATATTATCAAATAACCAAAAATGCTTGACTGACGGTAACTGCAGTGCAACTGAGTTAATCACAACAAGAAAAGTCAACCTTAGAACAAACCAAATGGTTCACTGTTAATATAAAAATGTGACATAAAAACACATAATGAGGAAAACTGGCTGGTTAAACAAAAAAATTCAAAGTAGTCATATTGTGATCCGTTAATACTAAACAAGTAATGCTTTATACTATAGAATACATCCAGTAAACAGCAACAATTTAAAACATTCTTAGTCATATGGAAACGCACAGCTATGTAAACGATGGTAACAAAATATACAGTAAAATAAACGTTACAACTGCAGCTGGTAACGATTAACTTTTTTACAGCTAGCTTTATAAAAAGTAATGATTAACGTATCATAAATTCTCACAGATGCACTGAAATGCAACTATTGATTGTTTTTTTCCTAACTTAGTCATGTAGGGAAAATGTCGACTAAAATGTTGACTTTTTTTCGGAAAAAAACAGATGACTGAGATAATTTCTGATGCTTGTCATGATGTCATTGTATCTATTTTACAATGTCTTAGTGACACGACTTAATCAAAATTTTAACAATTTAAACTATTAGTCTTTGGCAATAAATCGTTATTTTTCACAGCTCTAGTTAACAGACAAAGAGTTAACGTCAATTAGAGACAACTGATTACTCTGTGCACCGGTGAAAGAAGCAAAAAATATTGCAGAAATATTTTTCAGACTAAACATGAACACCAGAAACGTATTCAGGTTCAACACCAGCTTAAAAATTGGCCCTTTATATATCATTTACTTACTTACTTACTTACTTAAAATTAAATTACATAAATAAACCCCCCTCCAAAAAACAACCCAATTTGAACAGGCACAATTTGCAGCGAGTTATAGTAACATTGGTTGGTCCAAAAAAACTAAAAAATAACACTTCTCCAAATTTGCGATAAAATGTCTCAAACAAATGACAATAAAAATACAGTATAACAAACGAACAGCCATCAGTAACAACAGCGCACAGAAACACTGATAAAAATATGAGTAAACAATAAAAACAGATTAAATACGCAGCATACGCTGTACACAATACAAAAATGGGGCAATCTTAAAATGCACAAAAACTTGAGGCTTGCTCTAAGAAAATAAAGGTTCTTCAGCAAATCACAGATGCTCATTACGCTACATTTATCACATTCCCACATCGTTCAATGAGCTCGGGCCAGACTTCAAATGTTCCTAAGATTAACTTATGCAAATCCTAGAAAGAAATCAGACATATATTCTTACAAAATAATGCGGCTTTAAAAATAACCTATAAATTGTCTTAGAAAAACTACTAAAAATCTTATGTTGTTAACTGAGAAACAAAATGGGAAGAATTTGAAAAATTATCAGAAAAAATCTTTAAAAAATTCCCAAAAAGTTGTCAAAATCGGGCCACTAATCCCTAGGAAAACACTGAATTATACTGATTTATTGGCCAGTGGAGTTTTTATATCTAATAGCCAGAGCCGGCATAGATAGTGCCCGGTAGCATTAGCCCGACAGTGAAGACTTACAACCAGTTTCTCGAAGCAGAAACAGTTAAGTCTTATCATCAGTTCACATTCGTTCGTTGCATAGTAACGACAGCTGCTATTGGACAATGCGCTGATCATGTGTTGTAAACGAACTAATCACTCACTGCAGCCACACCGACATCGTGAATATTAATCAGCGAGGTCGACCAATTGGTGGGTGGCAAGCGGAATAAACTGCAGGATTAGTAGTAGACAGATATGTTTGAAGCTCGTTCATAACAGTTCTACTGGCTGTGACAACCATTCCTGCCGAAACACAGACAAGTCCAAATTAGTTTGGGAAAAAGTGAAATTCCTCTTAGTTTCCATTTGCTAGGCACAGCAACAATTTACAAGTTGGCTGCAAAAACTCAATCCTCATATCTTACCTTTCACTGCAGTGTGGTGGTCAAGGTTCAGGGAACAGACCACGGTGCGGATGGAGAAACGTGTAGCTATAGGCAGAATTGCATAAAAAACAAAGGACAAAGGCATGGCGGTTGCTCCAGAGCTGTTTACACAAGTCAAGCTCACATCCAAAAGTACTTTATATTAAGGAAATGGCAGCTGTCCCAAAAATTACCTAGAATGAGTCAAGTGATACAATAAATTCTACTCACTCACTAACTCATAAGTGGCCGCGGGCTGGCATGAACTAATGATACCGCAGCACACTATGCAGCCATCTGTTGTCCACCTCAACAAAGAAATGGACCACAGTTTGCAGCCAGCAGACATACCACTGCATTAGTTTTCAGTTACTCAACTCAGCAAAGAAATATGGTCGATAAATGCAAAATAGAAAAAAAAATCTGCAAAAAAACTTGCAACACATTTTCAGCAAGTAGACACGGACATGCAGAGAGATCATATTTACACATAAAAAACATTTCACAACATTTCTATCTCACATTTAACCAAAGCCTGAAGGTGAAGAACCTGTAGCTTGTACAATATTACTAGTACTGCTGCTGCTGCTACAGCTGCTGCTGCTACTACTGCTACTGCTGCTACTACTGCTACTGCTACTACTACTACTGCTGCTACTACTGCTACTGCTACTGCTACTGCTGCTACTACTGCTGCTGCTACTACTACTACTGCTACTACTGCTACTGCTGCTACTACTGCTACAGCTACTGCTGCTACTACTGCTACTGCTACTACTACTGCTACTGCTACCGCTGCTACTACTGCTACTGCTGCTGCTGCTACTACTACTACTGCTGCTACTACTGCTACTGCTACTGCTACTGCTGCTACTACTGCTGCTGCTACTACTACTACTGCTGCTACTACTACTGCTG
>Ga0209367_1002534_pt1 | contig 24186 bp, 13 predicted proteins | sample WorMetLIZISLAND2_FD_187412 | JGI IMG/M metagenome (GOLD analysis project Ga0209367, IMG submission 187412) | Marine gutless worms symbiont microbial communities from Max Planck institute for Marine Microbiology, Germany - Olavius geniculatus... ... | reverse complement strand
AACTGACGACCACAGATGTAGCAGAAGACAAACTTTGGCAGACGCTGCTGCGACTGCCTCGTTGACTTTGATGTCAGAGGAGGCATGCTACGACTCATCTCAGAGCCACGTGACTTTGACAGTGAACATGAGCTGTGTGGCATGCTGCATGATGCCTGAGGCACGTTTCGTGCTATACACAAAGTTAAACGACACCGTTGCAAAACTTCATTGCTGCCATAAATTATTTGCAAAAATTCACCACAAGATTAACATCACTTCACGTGGTTACCACTATTCTCTCCCTAACCTTAAACTCTAACTCTGTTTGTAATCCCATTCCGAACTTTAACCCTTGATTTTTATTTCAAAGCTTGGGGTGAACTTGGCGACAGTGCCAATCAAGTTATTATGTACACGTGCATGATGTACACCATGTCCAGAAAAAGAGCCTACGCTTTTTCCTGAATAACTTCAACAAATTTAAACTTTTTAAAATAATTTTTGGCACACATTATCACAGTGATACGCTTTACTAAAAGCATCTAAAACTTGTCTTCAAAATTTACTTCTCACTAAATATAGCTAATTTAATCATCATGTCATCGAAAATGCCATTTTTGCGGACAGATAATGTTTAAATGAGCCTCTGCAATATGAAAACAGGAAAACTGATGAAAGAAAATTGCAGTAAAAAGCTTTAAAAATTGTTGGCATAAAAATAAATTATTTTTATCATTTTTTTCACCTACTCTAGCTTGTCGTCGTGTTAATGCGTGGCCGTCGCATGCAGTACGGGAACGTTGTTGTGCAGCAGCCATTATCAGCAGGCAGCGTCAATTCTGCAGCCTGCGTTAGCATCAAGGTAGTGCACATTTATAATAAGGTTGTTGACTCGAAAGTTGGTTGATAGCAAGTTTTGTCACTGTTGATGACAAATAAGGCACCTACAGGCTAAAAAGCCTATTTTTCTGCATTTCTGTTTATTTTGGTGTGGAGTAAAGTAAGAATACAAAGAGTGTTTTATTTTACACGGTAACGTGGCGTCAGTAATTGGCAGTGTTGGATAGTAACGAAGTAGTTCTACTTAAGTAGAAGTTTTTACTTTCTACTTCTAGTTAAGTAGATTTTTGAGCTACTTTCTACTTTTCGTTACAAAAATTAGATTTTTTTTCACAATTTAGTTATCTCATCAACTACTGCAATACAACTGAGAACACGTTAAAGTATTTAAAAAATAACTGATAGTAGTAGTAACCAAGCTCCTTAAGATGTCATTGCACCACAACGTCTTGCCCTTCTGTAGTATCTTGACATTTAAGACTGTAACACTTATTCTGATTGTTTCATATAGGCTAAGCATTATGCATCACCATATAAATTTTACACAGAAGCACTAAACTATATATTGACTAAAGTTTGATCTCATTTTCCTACTGGGGATAAGTGGAGGTAAAAATGACTGGTAAATGGCCAGTATCAATATGACTCTAGACGTAGTGACGTACCGTAACTTAACCATAACCCTGACCATAACCAGTTAACCACGAAATTCACTCAAGCCTTCTGGCATTTCAACCTGTGAGAACTGCATTGTTTATGTATATAGTGGCTGCATAAATTCTGTAGAGCAAAGTTTGAGTTTCTAAGTTGAAAATTTGTAGTTATTTCATTTTTGAGTATTTTCCATTCTTTAAATACAAAAAAACGTATTTCATGTCACTTAAGGTGTAAAATTATGTTTTAGATAAAAATGAGCATAAACTTGGCTCAGATGTAAAAACGTTCCAAAAATTAAAAAAACGTTTCACAACGTTAAATAAAAAAGGTTAGCTTCAATTTCTCCAATCTTTCACCTAATATTCAATGCTGTAAATACAGAATGGCTAAAACTAAAAAGAAAGAAAACTTATTCAATTTCAATTCAACCGTGTTGTCATAAGACCAAGTATCACCAGACTAATTAAGTAAACTGCCACCGCTATGGCCTATTAATTTATCTTTGTGGTTTTAAAAGTGCCTTTCAAAGTTTTTGATGAATTTTTTCAATGTCTTTAAAACATTTTTAAACATTGAAACAAAATAAAAAATATGCTAAAACGTACAAAAGAACCAAGAAAGAAAGTAAAAACATTTATTACATCTATATATTTGGTACTTACACAAATGAGATTAAAAAGAAAATATTTTAAAGGCAGACGATATCCATCCAGATCCAGCATATATTTTACAGCTACAAAAAATGCTGTCAACATTTGTTTAACTGTATGGCCTTAAGCCTGAGGTCAGTTAAGCTTCAGTATTTTTTGCTTTTAGCTGCAGAGAAAAACTATCGGATATACGTTTTAGTTTTGTATATAAGCTATACCTGTTAAGGTGATTTAAATAGACAGAAAGCATGCAGGCTAATAACTTGACACTAAAACACATTGTTTAGTTTTTAAAGATAGACTACTATCTATTTAAGTAAAAAAAATTCTATTTCTATTTAAGTGGTTTTATTTTGGGATACTTTTACTTCTACTTGAGTAGATTTTTGGGGGAACTACTAATACTTCTACTCAAGTAGAATTTTTGACTAATTTATCCAACACTGGTATTTGGGCAAAGTGGACTATCAGTATACTGTCAGTTGCATGTTGCTTTTTTAACGTTGCCTACAAAAAAATTATGAACATATTTTCAATTTTGTTAAAGTTATTAAGCAAAACAGTGTTAGCTTTTTTCACCTCGGATACAATAAACGGCTTTTTTGATGACGTCATAATTACATCAGCTCTACGTAGTGACATGGCAGTGCAAAGAGAAAATATTTTAACAGTTTAATAACATAAATACTCAGGACGACTTATGCCAAAAATTATGAAAATAGGTTAAGGTTTGACAACGATATGTTGAAAAAACCATAGGCTTTTTTTCCGGACACAGTGTATATTATGTATAATCATGATGTATATTAATCAGGTGAAAGGAGAAAAACATTCGTCAGAGAGATTGTTATTGGCACTTTATTATCAGTAAAAAATATCAGCAGAAAGCAAGACAGACAAACAAAGGAAGCACTTTTTCAGTTCATTACAGTTACTCGTAGGAAGCTTTAACTTTTGCACTATCAACACTAGTTTCCAGTGTTGTCTTCACTCGACAATAAATGTTTTTACAGTTCAGTGGTTTTGATAGTAGAATATATGTCAGAAAATTTTACTTTGATGTTTTAACAGCGTTTCTACTCGGAGATCAACCAAGGAGTTAATTGATACATTTCGGTCGTATTAGATACAAGAAGAAGGAGGTATACTAATCACAAAAGTGTGCTTGTGCATAGAATTGCATGGATTAGCTGAACATCTTTCACTGAAATCAGTCACATGCATACACTTCTCTGTAACTTATTTTGCTTGCTGTTGCAAAATTTTCACTTAACTATTTAATAAAAATTATTGATGCTGCCATCAGCCCTATCTTATACAGCAACGACTAAGCTTAAAGTTTAACGTTTACCCTGGTAGTTGACACTGCTCCTTGTTGTAGGTTTTTGCTGATTCCCGGGGCTGCGATGACTGCGTTCAAAGTCCATGCTTCGGTATTCATTCTGGCGATAACTTCTGCTCGACATGTTCATGTATGTGATTTCGATATTGGCGCTGCTAATGTCAATAATGTCACCGTACTTTCTGTCATTAACCTTAAGTTTTACGTGATCTACTCTCACACTTGTGAGGCTGACTATTACACGATTCTAACGTAGCTATAAAAATTTCGAAAACAACACAAGACTTTCCAATTGTTTGTGCGTTGATAAGTAAACAAAATCATAGCAACGAGAAAACCGTGCGCGATAAGGAAGTAGTAAATGAATGAACTTAAACCTGAGCCTGAAAGTGTCTGAATGCATCAAAATGAAAGCTTCAGTAGTTTGCCGTTTCAGAAGTAGACTAAAGAACGAAACGTACATCACTGGCTGGAATACCATAAACCATTCATCTACAACGGAAAATGAGCTTTGGAGAAACGCTGGACCAAGACTCCAAGAGCATTTCAGTTGCTGGAGACTACCGGTATGTTGATTGGAAGTGACAAAATATGACGCACATATCTATTCTAATCTATTTCTATAGGTTAACCATCAGGCTGAGGCTACAAATTTTTGGAATGTTCCTCGTGATAATGCTATGTACCGTACGGCAGCCTCCTTGTTATCAGCTTGTTGCTAAGACTACAATAAGTGTTCCCATGAACTGGCACATCTTCCTTCCTGCATTTTACTGCTGAAAGCTTTCACTGTTGAAGGTATTTTCTGAAGTTATAAAGCTAGGCAAATAATAATTAACTGATAAGTCCACACGAACAGCAATTAACTCAACTGTTAAGTTGCAAAAAATGCTGTGACACAATCACCAGCAAGAAAACATCGTACAAATGTAAGAATTTTATTTTTTCACGAGCAGCCTAATGTATAAACATGGACAGTAATAAACAAGCAAAGATGTCGCCACGCCTTGTGGCAACGTACATGCGGCCATCCATTCACCTAGTCATACATACCTGCCCACTGCACTGCACGTGATTCGCAAGCCAAAAGTAAGAACACGTACAAGGTAGGCATGTGTCATTTTCGGGGAGCTTTTTGACATCCAGTGACCTTGACCTTTGAGCTGAAAATCGACACAACGGTACTCCTGGAGTGGTAAAAGCGCACACCAATTTTGATTTCTACTATGCTATTTTTGCTTATGGGCTAGAAGACTGTAGATTATGGTACAGACAGATGGACGAATGGACAAGACTTATTAAAATGGCCAGCCGCATGATAATAGAGGTAGATCTACGCACCAAAAAGTTTCTTAACTTCAAGCAGTAATGTGCAACCACAACCCACTAGGCACTTTACAACGTATAAACTCAGCACAGTAAACGTCTACAAAATACTATGTGCAGCATATTGTAAAAGCTACATGTAATGTGTGAGTGAAAAAATCCCCCCTCCTGATGTGTTCTGAAATACAATTCTCTTGGGTGATTGATATGGCAAAAATTTGTCAAATGTTAGAGATAGCTGAATAGAACTTGATAGTCTGGCATATGTAGAACATGCATGTAAACCTTACCTTACCTTCAGCGTGGATGCCACCCGAAAACGGTATCCAGCGCTCAGTATGCAAGTAAAATATCGCTTAAAAATTTTCAGTCTTTAAAAATAAATTTCAGAACACACCAAAGGGGAGTTAAATTTTTACACGTGCACTGTATGTAATCAATAAATGATGACAACAATGTTAACTAGAAATAACTGAAATCATCCCTAAAAATACATCCTGAACACTTCACCATGAAGCTCGTGCTGCAACAAAAATGTATGACTCAACTAATCTAATTAGTAAAATGTTAACAACAATCAGTTTTACGGTGAGATTAAGACAACATCAACATTAATAACAATACTTAAACACAATTTCACCTGTGCTCTTTGGTAATCAACAATGTCTGTTCACACTGTTGCTGATAATAAGGCTAATCAAAAACTGTACCTAACAATTTTTCTCCACAGTCAGTATCACCGAACCATCAGTCATCAAATACAACATTCTGAGACATTATTTACAATACAGTGCTGCTATTTAAACTGAAAATAAGTTCTGTAGAACGAGGTATCTGTCCCATTGCCACGCTATATAGCCTAGCAGGTGCGTATAGAGGGGGGGGTAGGTGCAAGCAGGACGCAATTATCTTTCACGGGGCCAAGTTGTAGTCAATTTTGTCCCAAAATTCGTTGCCATGGCAACAGGGGTTGGCAGGCAAGAAATTTAAATGACACTATCGAATAGCCCGGGCCCAAAAATAAAGGTGTAGGTGAAAACAGCGTGCAATTATTTTTCACAGGGGCCAAGTTATATTCAATTTTTGTCCTGAAATTCGTTGCCATGGCAACAAAGGTCGTCAGGGGAAAAATTCAAATGACATCATCGAATAGCACGGGCACGAAAATATGGGGGTAGGTGCAAACAGCGCACAATTATCTGTTACGGGGACCGAGTTATACCGCTTTGAAATCTCCATTGGCTGTAATGCAAAATATTGCAACCTTTGAATGGTTGCTATGGCAACAGAGTTGTTAGCAGGTAAATTTAAATGACACCATTAGATTGCCTGACCCTGAAAATAGGGGGCAGGTAAACACAGCGTGCAACTATCTTTTACAGGGACCAAGTTATACCGCTTTGAAGTCTCCATAGGCTGTAATGCAAATTTTTAAAAATTGGTCTAAAATAGGGGAAAAAGTTATCAGATTTTTTATCCCAAACAAACTCCATCTTACTTTTTGGGCCCCGAATGACTGTGCAAGATTTCATCAAGATCGAATCAAAATTGCGGATGTAGGAGTGTTTACAGACAGACAGACAGAATGACAGTAGTGATTTTATAATCTGTCCCATGCTATGCTATAGCAATGGGACAGATAAAAATGGTAAAAAAGTCAAACTTTGATGTATATATTTCACTTTCCAACACGACTATACTATGTACAGATTTGCTCTTTTACCACGTTAAAACTAAAAGCCGATTTTTTCCAGACAAAACCAAAGGAACACCACAAAGTCTCATTCAGCCAAAGGCCACTAAACATGGTCTTGAAGCCACTAATAACCAGAGATAAAATATGACAGTCAAGCTTTAACAATCAGAATGTTATTTTCTACACCAAGTCTCAAAAAACAGTCAAAAATGTTTTTGTCTTAAGTTCGTCAAATTTCACCAACTTTAATAATTTTTGGCACAAAGATGGCCAAGATGATAGAATTATGTCAGCTGCACTCATTTACCACCTCACCTACTTTATGTCAACGCACTACCGTGTGAAACACAGATGCTCCAAATTGTAACATTACGTGGTGGTTATTTGTATCGGATTGCTTACCTTTGCATCACCAAGTCGACAGAAGGTGCCAATTGGTTTAACAATTTTGCGGTATTGAATATTTTATAGTAAAAACAGCAGACAACAAAATAGCTGACTGATGAGCATAAAACACGTCCAATCGATAAGTGAATGCCGTTTGATCAGTCGTTTGTTGATTCCGATATCAGCCAGTGGGGTTGCATTCCATTTTCTTTGTATGCGAGGCCTACTTTGGACATAAATTCTGATGATTTGCAAGCAAGTTGTTATACGAACTTATAACTCTGCTAAATAATTTACATTCAGATTTATTTTGTGCTTAATTAAGTCGTTACAGCGTTTACTTGGAAAATAACTCAGCGTTATGCAACAATTTGGAACATCTATGTTTCACACGGTGTTGCATTGACATAATGTAGGTGAGGTGAAAAATGAGTACATCTTGCACAATTTTATCGTGTTGGCTATCTCCTGGCCAAAAATTATCAAATTTAGTGAAAATTTGACAAAGTTGTGACACAAACAATTATGACTGTTTTTTTCTGAGTCACGGTGTACAAGCGACAAAAAATGCAGCAGACAAGCATATACACCATGGTAATACACCGTGGGCCATAAAAAACGTGCCACTTTACTTTTGTCCACATCTTCGCCAATTATTGACCGATTTTCAAAATTCTTTTACGGGCACACTGTGATATAAAAATAAATACATAAATGAAATATAAATGTAAGCAAAAATTAACAATAATAAGAAATATTTAGATAAATGGAAAACACTTCAGACCAACATTGCGGTGAATGATCCATATGACACTAGACTGTGTTAGACCCACACAGTCTAGTGTCATACAGAATCATTAACCTCAATATTGGTCTGAAGTGTTTTATTTTTCATTTTCTAAAATGTCTGTTTGTTATTATTGTTAAAGATTCATATTTCAGTTTTATTAAAGTGGCTCATTTTTTGGCCCACAACGTAGAAATTGATGTTGTATTCACACTGCAAGAATGTGAACGTGCAAAAACGTCACACATGGCTTCAGCCTGCTATAAATGCCAGAGAAATACAGCGGACTCAACAAGGCCGTGATTTGCTAATTCGGAATAGTAAGGACTGGGAATGACTGACCCAGAGAATGTGAGATATACACCTTTCACTGCAGACAATGCGACATTAGTACGATACTACACTGTGTCAAAATGAGACATTACAGTACAGAGCAGACAGAGCTCGCGGAACATTACCAGGTTACTAACAACAAGTGGCACGGACTCGCAAAGTTGGAATGCACCACGATACACTGGCTTGGAAATGTCGTACAGCAAATTAGCAAAAACAAAAAGTCCACATCAAACCATGATAAGGACGACATACGGCATTATGTCGAAACTTAATACTGAAACATGAAATATGCAATCAAACAAAATATTCAGCAGCTGGGCTTCAGAACTATGAAAATGTTGACTGGATAACCATCACTTCCTGTTGCAATGATTCCAACCAAAGTTCACTTTTAGATACACTGGAGCGATTCCGGTGGAATGATAACCAGTTCGTAAAAACTACATCAGCAGTGCTCCTCAGCTCAATGAAATACAGCTCAGGCCTCTCTCTAACTCTATATAACTTTTTCAGAACACCAAACACCTTAAAAAAATTTGACATTTCTTACAACATTTCCCAATTCGTCGATCCTGCGAGCATGACAAAAGTGTACAAAAAAGTACTACATTCTTACCAAAAACTGACAAACAAACATTATTTATTTATTTCCACTGGCAAAATAATAACCGTCTTCGGTTTTGCAAGATTTTCGGAATTATCATCACAAACCAGCTTATTCTGAGACATTTAAGAATAAGCTTCAAACTTTGGGAGTTTTAGGATGAGAGCAGAAGCCCGACAAGCATATAAACAACAATATCTCATCTTTAACTAGACATAAAAATAACTTGAAGAAGTAATGGAGTAACAAAACAATAGTGAACACAAGCTAAATGTGATCAGCTTCTTTATGTTGTGCGAGTCTGCAAAAGCAGTGCACAAAAAAAGAGTTGTATCGACAATGAACGTGCGCATCAACTACGTACATGTATAAGCAAAAATATTATGCATTATGTTAACTTGATTCCAGCAATGCACACATGACCAATCTCTAAACTACACCAATCACCTAATGTACAAAACGTGTGAACACATAAGAAGGCACAAAGTTGTAGCTGTATTACTGCAGTACCAAAAAGTCTGCCTACCTACGAATGTCGGCCTACGTATCATCATTTGATACACATATTAGCCAGCTTTCATACATCTGCTGCGAGCGTTTAACCCATATTCCAGCACAGACAAAACTGTGCCAGCAACATCTCAACATGTATGAACAATACTTTTTAATAAAAAAGCATTGTTTTGACTACTTAACAATGCACACAAAAACACACAGACATATCATTAGGGCTGTACCAAATATTATATTCGTATTCTATTCAGTCCGAACAGTAGGCCGAATAACATATTCGTATTCGGCCGAATAGCAATGCGCAAAACAAGCCGAATATAATTAGCACTGTGCTGCCACTGCTGGTTGTTCCTAATTTAGCCTTAAACAGCTGCTGCTGCCTCAGCCCACACATGATGCTTTATAGCATTTCCTGAACACTTGGGTTGCTCACTGTCAAGAATCTGTTGTGAATCGCTGTCATGTTTCATTAGTATCAGTAATCTTTGTTGTATCAAATGTCCTGTTTGAAAAATTTTCAAATGTCAGATTTGGAAACTTTTCAACACACCACGACAAAACCAGGGCATTGTGCAATGTTTGAACTTGCATCAGCTATTCGTATTCTATTTGTATTCGGCCAAATAAATTATTCTCATTCGGCCGAATAGTAAAATCTACTATTTGGTACAGCCCAACATATCATAGCACTGTGTGACAATCATATACTCATAGCCATAAGCAAACAGCCAAAAATTTTGAAATGTAAAAATATTTCATTTCAATTCCACGTGCAAATAAAAATATTGACAGAAATGATACAGCAGTTTATTGCTACAGCTGTATGACTATTTGCAGCAACAGTAGAAATTTAATTGAAAATCAAATGTTCAAATTTACATTCTGAAAAGTAGAATAAACTTGGCAGTTAATTAGCTATCCAACAGACATATGTGCAATATAGTATAGTATAGCTGGCAAGCACTACGTATACACAGACAAATGGACTACAGTAAGACTAAAACATCAGAGGCCGTATGCATAACAACATCGTAACTTTAGTCGCGAACTAAATCCAAGTTATGACAGACCAACTGTTAAACTGGTATGCATAACGGAGACTTATCGCTACTTTAGGCATAAATGAGACACTAAAGTTAGTCTCCCTTGCCACCAATCGTAACTGGTTTAGTCCGGCGTAAATAAAGTTGTTAACAACAAAATTATGAGCATCATGCATCACACAACACTTATGGCTAGTCGGTATACATTACTTACACAATTCTAGTATTAAAACTTGAGAAATGGAACATTTGTTGCCTGATTTTGTTCGCGCATTTTTGTGTCATGCATTTCTACTGCCCGCATTGCTGTAATTAGCTTATCCTATAGGCCACAGGCATCATGAATATTAACGTACGGCCTGTGGCCGCGGAACAGTGAGCAGACAACGACTTTGTCGATGCACACATGTCTCAACGCGAGAATGGTGACCTCGTGCTAGAAAATTCCTGAATGAAATTATCCGACATCAACTATGCCGGGACTTGCTAGTTCGACCTCTATGTCATCTTTTTGCATACCGACTAACTTCGTCGATTATTCTCGGACATGTTAGTCCCGACGTAGCTGCTAGTCTCGGCGTAAACTAAAACGTTGTTATGCATACGGCCCCTGTAGCTGTGACTATGATAATTTGTTTAGTGGCAGAGAGAAATTGTGACAAAAAAGACAACAAAATTTGCTGTAATGTCAACCCATCAACATACGGGGTGCGGCAGAAAAAAAGTGGACCCCTAAATTTTTTCGCCGTTTTCTCAGCAACCGTTTGAGATTTTAATATGAAATTTTACGCCTTTATTTACTGAAACCTTCTACATCTAACTGCTAAGTAAAATGCAATTCTGTTGAAAAACGACAAAGTTATAGACTTTTTAACATGACCGCCTACCAATTTTTCAGCATTCAAAAATGTTCATGCTAGAAATGCTATTTAATTTTCAAAAACTGGTTACACATTACTGCCAATGACGTCACAGTGACATTTTGATAAACAGCAATTTTTATTGCTTATAAATTATCACTAAATTATCGTTCCTTTAAAGCAATCGCCGGTTGCCCACTGGATTCATCTTCCAGCAGGATGGTGCGCCTGCAAACACAGCGCGAATATAAACCCAATGGACTATCACGTATGGGGTGCAATATTGGAGGCTTACTGCAAACTTAAAACAAAGCTAAAAACAAGCACTGAACTCAAGGAAGCGCTTCAGGTTATCGGGACAACCTGCCACAGGCTGTAAAAGATTTCTCAAATAAGGCGACTGGAGGCTGGTGTTGTTGCTTGGAGCTGGTGGTGAACACTTCGAACATTTGCAGTGACAATGGAATTCTGGCATTTGATCACTATTTAACTGTGTTGCTTCAACGATGTTATTAAATTGGTGTTGTAGCCGAAACATGTTTGAATGCTGAAAAATCTGTAGGCAGTCATGTTAAAAAGTCTGTAACTTTGACGTTTATCAACAGAATCCAATTTTTCTTGGCAGTTAAATGTAGAAGGTTTTTAGTAAATAAATCTGTAAAATTTCAAATTGAAATTCCAAACGGTTGCTGAGAAAACAGCGAAAAACTTTAGGGGTCCACTTTTTATGGCCGCACCCTGTACAGCTCTTTTGAGCTGCCTAGCACACTTTCAGCTTACTGCCAATTTAACTGGAATTCAACAAACCAAGCTAGAATTTCCAAAATAATCCAACACACACATCCTAAGTCTACATCATTATCATAAGCAGCATAAAACACACTAAGTGCTGGCAAGTAACAAAACAAAGACATTGGCCCAATGCAGACACAGTATGCAGCTGTCCACATAGCTATATACTGCAATGTAGAACCATGACCACAAACTTCAAACTGTCTAACTGAAAACTGGTAGCTGCAGCTCTGGGAAATGTTCAAACCTATTTTAGTCATGTTAAGTCTTTTCACTTTCAAGTTAGAAGCCTGAACGGGACAGACAGACAGACAGACAGACAATACCTGTAATGTGGCCTATTGAGACAGCTGCATAACAAACTAAACAATAAATTGGAAACTGAAGTCGACAGCTAACAAAACACAACAGGATGATGCAATGCATGATACCAGACGTTTACCTAACACTAAACTAAAAGGCACTATTCTTCATCTGCAGTCGAGTCTCTCTCTTCATCTACAACGCCGACAAAAGGAATCACGAGGTAAAGCGCGTGCAGATGCAAAGTTCACTCAAACAGTACGGGTGTCTCATCAACGGATGGGACTGGATCGCTGATGGATGAAGATGGTGACCGAGGTTTCTGTGATAGGATGGCCAGCTTTTTTGGCCGTGAGCCTTTCTCCGGGACTTTGACAATACGTACAGTGTTGGTGAATCCCGATCCCTGGCGCCAGCCAGTCACCACGACCACCAATGACTTAGCCTTGACGATCTGCAACAACCAGATGCTAACCGCTGCAACAGACGAAACTAGGTTAACACCCAGTTCCACTCTACAGATCCTGAGCATCCGCCGACCTTTGGTTCAAAACGATCGGATGCAGCCAAAGATATGCCTAAACCGGCAACAACAGTGTCTACATTCAGAATCACAATTTATCCTTATCACTCAGTTAGAAAGCTGACAGTCATTTTACTATCCCTCGTGACACAGGGTAGAAGGCTGAGTCAACCTGGGTGGCTGATTGGTCACATATCAAGATCAACCAAACCACTAAAAACAATTTATTAAAAACTACACCAAGTTGCCACACCATTAGCGAGCATAGCCCATAAATAAGAAAAAGATTAAGGGAACTCATCTGAGCTACGAAGCATCAAGTGCCATATGGGATCACACAGTGTTACCTGTCCACCCAACACAATTAAATGTGCCCTGCTTTAACCCCAGCCAGTACTCAATTTACCTACCCTAGATCTCTAGCAGAAAGACTGAGCTGACCTAGGTGTTGTCCGCAGACATTCATCCATCCAAGTAGAAGCCACTTGACAATGAACCGACGGGGAGTGAAAACCCACAATCTTCTGATCGTAAACCCCAACATCCTAATCAGTGTAACAGCCATGCCACCAAGCAAGTAGAATGGCTCACCTGTCGATCCCACGCCACATCGATGGCATGGTAGATGCGTGTGTCCATGTCCTCGGTCCAGTCATCGACGCGAGCCTCGCGGAAGTGAACTGGAATCAGTCCGCGGTAGAGCTGCATCTGACGGGCAACGTTCAGGGCACGAGTCACGGCCAGCACAGGACAACGTGGCCGATACGCTGCCATCAGGTACGCCGACCTATGGCCCAGACACACACAGTCTGTCTTTGAATAAATGCGTAGGTCGAAACAGCAACGAAAAAGTCACATAAATTCACAAAATTACAACTTTCACCGATTCGTCCACGTTTCAGCAACCACAGCTGCCTTCTACAAAACGACCGTCCTCCAGATGTCATCACAACAACTAATGTGTTCTTAGCAATTTTGGAATTTTAATGCCTTTTTGTTTTACAGTTAAAAGCTTGTATGAAAAAGACGGACAGAGAGACAGGCACAGATAGACAGACAAATGGACGAACAAACCAGCGCCGCACTGAGGACTGTTAGAAAAGCCACAGGACAACAACTGCTTAAACGAACAATCTGCGTACGAAATTCAATCCATTCACCTGCCAGTCGTGGTGACAACAATGATGGCAGAAGCAAGGCAATTAACTGAAGCCTCGACCGCTGCCAGTGCCGTAGTGTGAGTCACGTCTGTAGGACGCGGGGTCAGTAGGCGGAGCTCCTCGACCAACTGCTTGTGATAAACAGCTGACTCCGCCTCCCTGGCTATCTTGTGCATTGTCTTCACAACCTAATGAATACACATCATTCCTCATTAATATGTAAACAGGCTTGCAATAACGACTCCATGTCCTTGATTAGCTATCACCCGAGTACATTATCGGAGAAAACTCGCAACATCGTATCGCATTTATACTGTGTGAACTTTTCTTCCTAAGGTGACTTCACACACTTACACTAACACTCAAAGTAACTGAGTGAGTCAGTAGCTGATGAATGCCACATCAGTTTGCGCCATAACAATGTAAATAGACACTAATTACACTATTAAAACTTAGAATGTTAAATCTCGGATAATTAGTTTCGATAAAACACAGCTATAGCAGAGAAACAACAAGATAATAATTGACAGTCTTGCTACTGTTAAATTCCATCTTTAATCTCACCTGTTCAGTGTTCACTCATGCCTATCACATCTATTCGTCTAGTTGCTCACATGCCAGCACCTCAGATTTGACCTTCGACCATTGATGTAAAACCAATGCCGTGATGCATACTTTGAAATTAAAATCAACTCCAATGAGCAAAAGAGCTAGACAGCGCCCTCTAAATCTGTCTGTTAATGCCTCTGAAGCATTGTAAAAAATTTAAGTCCTTTCCAAGCCATAAGGCATTACAAGCCACAGAGTGGCGCTGATGTCCATTACCGGTTTACACTGCGAGAACCACAGATACACAGCTAGTGCATCACTCAATTTACACCCAGCTTTTGCTGGTACTCTCAGCACCTACCCACAGAGGGATGGCCAGGCTGAGTTGACCTGAGTGGCTGGTTACATATTAAAATGGTTTACCTGCCTGCAGACAGGCGCCCATCCAAGTACTAACCGAGTCCAGTGTTGATTAACTTCACTGATGCGACCAACAATGGTACCAAATAAGCCAAATCACCACCTTCATAATCTATGACATTACGGCATTTTGATAAAATATGTGTACTTATTTATTCAGTACCTCAACGGGGTAGTCTCCCTTAGCAGTTTCACCAGACAACATGATACAGTCAGCTCCATCGAGTACGGCGTTTGCAACGTCAGAAGCTTCGGCACGTGTTGGCCTTGGCTTCTTAATCATACTCTCCAACATCTGAGTTGCACAAATCACCGGCTTGCCAGCCCTGTTGCATCGACCAATCATCATCTTCTGAGCCAGAAAGACCTGCCACAGTAAGTAAGTGAACGAGTGAGTAATGTCATAATGGTACATCAGCAGAAAATAGGCCATTCGGTGTCACCGATGGTTGAAAGCATTCAATTTGTGTTTATAAAAAAACGACAAAAAACACAGGAAGCAAAGCCGTCCTCGTGCTTTGTGCTGACGTGTATGCAGCTGTCCACCCACTCCCCCTAGTTATGCACCCACTGCACACTAAACGCAGTGCAATGATCAAGTGTGTGTAACCAACCAGTAAGTGAATGAGTAGTTTCTTAATGGTGCTTCAGCACAAAACAGCCCATTCAATCCCATAACCGACCAGCCATCTCAGAGACAATACCGGTTCCCTGACTCCAGTTATGCTGTCAGTCGTAAGCATACTTACAGACATCATCTTCAGAAGGTTTTTGACGTTCAGCAACCTTGATGTTTGACCTAGATTTTTCCAAACTAGGAGACAATAGGGACAGATGGATAAACAGACAGACAGAAAACGAACTCCGATGTTTGCATTAATTGGACCCATCAGACTCAAGAGGGCTGATCAGTCGTTGCAGTGAGACAGGGCAAACCAAGAAATAAAAAATGTGATGCAAAATTTGCATTTTGTTTTGCACTTTACACTTAAACAGATTTTGCGCTTTCGCATTTCACAGTTAGCACAGCTGCTGATGTCAGACTGGATATGATAACAGAGATGATAGATGTCGGTAAACAATATCATGATAGCTGCAGCACCAGTGCATAGGGTGCGTCGTGCGATTGCCAACATTAGCCACACTGCTGCGTCGATCGGTCACTTCGCTCTGTAAACTAACATTTACAGGCAGAATAAATAGCCACAAGACCGCATGATTGGCACATCATAGTGCGTTATGACTCTTCAAGTTCAAGGTCATCCATGGTCAATGATAGCATATCAGGACGCACATGATTGGTGCGCATATTGCTGGCAGCTGCAGCAACGCCTGTCCTATACAAGTTTGCTTTGGCTGCCTTTAACTGTGGGTGAGTTTGTTGCTCAAAGCAAACACTACAACGACAGTATTAACATGGCGATCTATGCCACCAGTCTTTCTCATGCCCGGTACTTGTTTAAATGCCAGAGCAACAAACGTATACTTCAGCTGACTGTCTCGTGATTGCTGTGCCTGTATTAGATATCGCCGGCATCGCAGCACTACAAAACTGCATGTACTCGAACTCATCTCCATAGCTGACACAGTAGTCCATAGGTCTGTCATCACCACTATTAAGCCTATATACAACACAGTGACCACACATGCTGCATTCAGCTTCATGCTGCTTGCAGTAGCCTATCATGTCTCCTTGTAAACCATGGCCAGTGTGTCGTGCGCCGCGGTATAGGCCTATGCATCGTTAAACCATACACTGGTAAGCTTACTGGTGACACACAGAGAAAGCGGCAGACGATGCAACAAGCTGCAGTCTGTACCATCCTGCAGTGTGACGCTGGGATTTTCCACCACCACACAGCAGCAGCAGCACTGACTCAATCCATCGAGTCAGTGTTCCTGTTGCTGCTGCTGCTGTGGCTGTGCCAGTTTTTTGATCGACCCAATACATTGCCGTGTTTGTGGACACACAGACAGACAGACATAATGCTCTATGCTAAGATTTGCTCAGTTTTAAAGAGCTGTATCAGCGACAGCATAACAGATGGGACAGTCAAGCAAGACACGTAAAAATAAATTCCTGCAGATCAACTATCTCTATTATAGACGATTTCAATGACCAGTTTCGATGAAATTCTTGAGGCATCCTGCAATTGATTCATGATTCCCTCTGTTGCAATTAGTTCTGTCTCTATCAAGCTTGCATTTCCAGTTGAACAGTTTTACAGTAACAACATCGATTCTCTGAAAAGAAAAACACAAAAAAAATAACAACTCAAACCAAAATCTGTAAACAAATCTGCACAATAAACAGAAATTGAACCTTAGCCACCATGAACTTAATTCAGCAGTAAAAGCATGTAACATAAACTAATTTTACTATTTCATTTTATTACCTTCTCTGTGGGAATTTCGATACCCAGATCTCCACGAGCGACCATAATGCCATCAGCTGCCTCAAGAATTTCATCGAATCGTTTCACACCTTCGTGATTCTCAATCTTTGCAATGACCTTAATGTTCTGACCCTTCTCGCCAAGAATCTCGCGGATCCTCATGATTCCCTCTGCGCTGCGTATGAACGATGCAAACACAATGTCGACTCCCATATCAACACCGAACTTCAGATCCTCACGATCACGGTCGGACACCACGGGAAGATCCACCGGCGTTCCCGGCAAATTGACACCCTTCTTAGAGCCGAGAATACCACCGATATCTACAACGCACTGACAACAAACCAACATGCAATGAGTTAGTAATCTGCTCCTTAGTGCTCTTGGTTGGGCCACAGAAATGCCACAACACCTGTATAAGTCACGCCACAGTAATTCCCCAAGTTTTCCTTTAGCAATCAGCTTAAACTTGGGTAACTGTAAAAAATGAGCTCCTACTACATAAAACAACTGAAAAAAGTCACAATTTGTAAGTAGATACTGTTTCAAAATAATGTTAAACCAGCTATCTTAAATAACAATATAAACAAGCTTTTACTTCACACTGTTTTGTCTAGATTCAGCCTTTTGCGCTAGCTAATGGCCTGTAATTTGTTGCTATATAATCACAAAAATACTGTAACAACAATATCGGTTCCCTGACTCCGATGCAGTTAGCACAGTAGAGACATTGTATTAAATTGCACTAAGCCAATATTACATTTACAGTTAACAGGATACCAGTTTTTGGCAAAAATACTTATCAGAATTGGTATAATTTGTTGAAATGTGATCTGAAATAAGTGGCACGTATGCAGCATACACATGCATATGCTGCGGTTTATATGTAGGCACAAATTACAAAACAAAATGCAAAAAGAATTACTTAAAAACCTTGAAAATATATAACTGGTATCTCTGATGAACATATAGCAAAATGACCATAAGTTTTTCTTTATATTTTTCATACCTTAAGGCAGTCTTCGAACTTTTCCTGAACAATAAAGGACAGCAGGCCGTCGTCGATGAAAATGCTTTTGCCGACCTCTAGCACCCTGATGATGGACTTGTAGTCGACCCAGATGATAGATGCATCACACGACTCCTTGTACTTGTCATCAATCGTAACAGTCACCGGGTCTCCAGCTATCAGTTCTATCTCAGCATTCACTCCGGCGCTCAACAGACCAGTACGTATCTCTGGGCCCCTCGTGTCCAGTGCGATGGCGATTGGCCTTGGACCTTTGGTTTCGGCTTCCCGGACATTCTCGATGGACTTGCGATGGTAATCATAAGTGCCATGCGAGAAGTTTAGACGTGCAATTGTCATCCCTGCTCAGCAAACAGTATGACAGTAACATTACTCATCATCATAAATGTAAAAAATGCAAATTCCTACCCAAGCTATAAAGCCAGATGGGGCAGTGCTGATTTCTATATTGCTGGCCCAAGCTGGACTCAGTTTTTACTTCCAGACTACAAAAACGGCAGCAGTGCATCGAAAGATGTGCATGTCTATGCCTTAGCTTTTGCTGGTACTCGCTGCATCTATCCAGTAAAGAATGGCCAGACTGAGTTGAGTTGACTTGGGTCACAAACCAAGATGGTTTTGCCCATCTGCAATTCAAGTATTAACTAAACCCAGAGTTCGCTAACTTTGTTGATGTGACCAAGGATGTTATCAACTAAGCCAAATCACCACTAAATCATCATCAGGTTCGCTCATTTGAAAATAAAAAAACTTACAAACAAATACAACTTAATGTTCATCAAGTGTAAACGAATTTAATAATACGTGAATAGAAATTATTACATGGACAAAATATTTCCAAAGTAAACAGTACACCACATTACAAACAGTAAAAACAAGAATTCCAACTTAGCACCATAAAAATCTTAGCAGTAACTGGTTACATAAATAAAACCATCTAACACAATATGTCATTGAATCTTGCCAGTCTATCAGCCTAATGGCATCTAAATACAGCAAACAATTTGAGCAAGGTGCATGAATCTGACAGACGACCGTCGACAGAAGGACAGAGAGACCTCGCTACAGACAAATGTGTAGCAATAGTGAAAGTGCTTATGCTGCAAATGCCACTCTGCTAAACAATGAGTCAGTTAAGAAAAACAATGGCATAATCCTAATATATATATATATATATATATTCAACTTTATTCACCATGAAATGGTAGCACATAAAAAGAAGAAAAAAACAACACAATGTAATGTAGTCAAAAACAACTATTAATCACCAACCAGCAGAAATCATGCTGACGAGTGTATCGACGGCAATACAAGCGGGGCCAATGGTGCAGATGATACCACTCATGCGCTGAACATGCGGCGGAGAGTCAATGTCCAGTTCACACATTGACTCAAGGTGGGTGGCAGCATAGGCTGCTGCAAGCTGATGCTCATAGGAACCTTCCGTCGTGAACGTTGCAACACTCGCCCAGCTTGCCATTGGCACCAGCGCCGACAGCGAAGACCCTGACGAACGTGCTAGCATCTGCGCCATTCTTTCCACTTCTTCTCCTGCTGTACAAATCTACAACCGCACACTGAGGAAAAAGTTAGAAGTTACGGTGTTAGCAGAATACACCTTAGATGCTCAATGTGTGGTTGTAGGCCATTTGGCACCAATCAGTAGTTGCACGTTTCCAGTGCGGCTGCTCTGGACATGGATTGAACGTCCTCGTCAAGGGGGGAGAATCTGTTGGAAAAGGGGTGCATGTCAACAGAATCACCCTTTGGGGAAAGATTTATTTTAGGCCTGCCTCCTAAAGGCCTATAGTTGGAACTTTGTTGCCGTTTGCGCGACTGTGCAGGTGGCGGAGACTGCTGGTTTTTCCTTGGTGGTCTGGTGGGGCCTCGACCCTCTGCAAGGCCCCCAGAACTGGTAGAGACCTGACGAGATGCATGCTGCAAAATCTGAGTATGAGATGAAGTACAGGCCGGAGACGAGATAACCGAGCGGTCCTTCTTGTCTTCGAGAAATGGTCTGTGTTGATACAGACCGTGTAGGTTTAATTCATTTTTTTAATTTTAGTTTATTTTGAATTTATTTCTGCAGCAACTATTTTCTTTCTGAAGTGCTTTATTTACTTATTTACTTTGCGTTCAAGTTTACGACTTTGACGCTTAGCTATTCAAAGTTTTCCACTGTGATAAATCACGCAATGTTGATGCAAGTGTTTTTCTGGTGGTTGGTATAATACCAGCGAGATCGGTACTTCAGAGTGCGTTTTCCAAAAAGAACTGAACGGTGCCGTAATGATATCTTTTGTAGTACTCAACGAGTACAGTTCACTGGTGAAATATGAAAATTCCATAAATCTGCACTATATGTGTAAGATAAAAAAACGGACAAACAATGGCAGCCAAACTGTTAAGCTAGGCAAGAACGTGCAGAGACCAGCACGTGACACGTAACATCCACCTGCCTATTATCGGCTACATGTAAGCTTTCGTACGACAATATATCCGTTTGTAAATATTCGTGTTATACAACTAAAAAAACAATGAAACGCATCATTTGACGCTAGACAAAGCAAGAGAATATAAGCCGAAAACTCACTTAAGTCACAGTACACAAACTTTTCTCAATTGTTTACTGTTACGCAAAGACTATTTATTTCGGCAGTTTCTTTAATGGTCTGTATAAAAAGCGAAATCCACGCAAATTTGAACTTGAACTTGAAACATCGTGCACATTACACAATGATGTGCATTGAACAAGCGAGCACATGAATCATTGTAGAGATTTGGCCGCTTTGCCGCAAACGCATTTTTACGCAATCTGTCTTCTCATCTTATTGAAACATTAACTTTTTTTGTCGATTAAGTGCAACCGTCTGTCGGCATGTTTGTAGCCTATAGTCTACTTTAATTGTAGCTACCGCGGGTCGTCGTCGTCATCCGTTGTCGTTCGTCGTCGTGTGACGTAATTGTAGGCCTATGTCGTCGTCGTGCATCGTCGTACGTCGTCGTGCGTCTCGTCTCTGCGCGTCTTGTCACGCGTTGCGTCACGTCGCACTTCGTCGTGCGTTATTGCGCGTCGTCGTCGTTGTATCTTGCCGTTGTACGTTGTCGTCGTCAAGTGACAAAGCAGACCATTGTTTTCTGAGTAATTGCCTATAGACGAATTCGCGATCAGGAATTAGGCTATTGTCTAGCCCTGTGCAGAGTGTGAACTGTGAAGAAATTCACAGGGGCAGACTTCAAACGACTGCCGCCTATAAAGCGTCCGCTGAGCAGTTAATTACGGAGCGAATGATTAAAAAAAAACTCAACAAATTTCATGACTGGTAATGTACGTGACAACTGTTATCCGCACATCCGTCTTTTACCCACACATCCGCACTTAGCATCCGCAGGTTTTATCCGCTTTCTACCCGTTGCCATATCCGCACATCCGCTTACCCATAGGGCCATAGCCACCGCGGGTATACGTCGTAACTAGGGATTGCAATCCCGGGATCCCGAATCCCGGGATTTCGGAATTACAAAAAATTATTAAAGTTGTACTTTTTCGCATGTCAAATAGGCCTAATAAAATTAAGAATTTTAACCGTCTGATAAATAAAATATTTTATGCGCGCCAGAGACGCATCAACCTTTTCTCTTAGGAAATTTTTTACAGGCACCCATTCCGTTATTTGTCATTGGGGAATCCAGTATTGGACTAAGTTTGATGTGCGAGGGGTTCGAATCGAATCGACCATGGATGGCGATTCCGGGTGGTTGAGGGGGAATATATGTCCCCTTTAATATTTGCACAGAAATGCACAACATAGAGGCTGTCCCCTAACAAACGATTATTTTTTTTAGTTTTGCATTTCAACTATGCATTATAAATTTTTGCGTATAACAGCTCTATCTTTTTTCTGCTGGCTTGGCTCGCAGATTACTTTGTATCCCCATTTTAAATTTGTGGCGTCACCCTTGTTTGTTTTTATTGTTTAAACTGCACTAGTTTTGGTTAAGTAAACTTCTAAACTTTTCCGTGCAAAAATGGCTCCTGTATTGTCTAGTTTTTTTATAAAGTGTTTAGCTATTAGGGGCTTTACCCCCAAACCTTCACTAGGGGTTCTGTCATTGAACTCCGCTGGGAGACTTTCGTCCCCTGGACTCCCTATAGTCCATCCCCCAATGCTTACAAAAAATCTGCGTTTTGGAATCGATATTGGAGGGGTGAAGGTTGACATTGAAGGGAGGAGCTTCAAAGTTAAAACGTCAATGTCTTGAGCACAAATCATACTGATTCTTCATAAATGTCATAAGATTCGAATCGACACCGCGGATCTACAGGGTGCGGCAAAAAAGTAGCCCCAAATGTTTTTCATTGGTTTCTCAGCAACCGTTTAGAATTTTAATTTAAAATTTTACAGTTTTATTCACTGAAACCTTATACGTTTAATTGCCTTGTTAAATGTGATTCCGTTAAAAAACGACAAAATTATAGATTTTTTAACATGACCGCCTACCGATTTTTCAGCATTAAAAATGTTCAAGCTACTACACCAATGCAATAACATCGTTGAAACAACACAGTTAACTAATGATCAGATGCCAAAATTTCATCGTCAATGTGAATGTTCAAAGTGTCCACCGCCAGCTCCAAACTCCAACACAAGCCTTCAGTGGCTTAATTTGAGAAGTCTTTCACAATCTTGTCGATCGGTCCTTGTGGTAGGTTGCCCCAGATAACCTGAAACGCTTCTTTGACTTCGGCGATTGTTTTCGACTTTGTTTTAAGCTTGGAGTAAGCCTCCAACATTGCACCCCCACGGGATAGTCTATTGGGTTTATATTCAGCAAATTTGGAGGCCACTTGTCCTTTGTGATGAAATCTGGACAGTTGGCGCGCAGCCCGTTCCGTGCGCTGCGCGCTGTGCGTGCTGGCGTGCCGTCCTGCTGGAAGATGAACCCGATGACCAGCCGGCGATTGCTTTAAAAGAACGATAATTAAGTGATAATTTATGAACAAAATAGATTACTGTTTATCAAAACGTCACAGTGACGTCATCGGCAAAAACGTGTTAAGCGGTTTTTGAAAATTAAATAGCACTTTTAGTTTAAACATTTTTAATGCTGAAAAATCGGTGGGCGATCACGTTAAAAAGTCACTTTGTCGTGTTTTAACAGTCACATTTTACTTGGCAGTTAGATGTAGATGGTTTTGCTAAATAAAACTGTAAAATTTCACCTTAAAATTCCGAACGGTTGCGGAGAAAACATCGAAAAACTTTAGGGGGCTACTTTTTTATGCCGCACCCTGTATAGGCCTACACGTACTCGGAATGCCGTATTTACCAACTCAAAAAATATCAATCACTGTTACCGTTGTCTTCACTTCCATCCGCATTAGGCTAAGTCTGCACTCTGCAGTTGTTGCTATCGCATACGTCAGCTACACGATGTAACAACAACAATATTTATTTGGGAAAAAGCAACCAGGCTGCCAGAAAGGGCACAGGCCCATCAAAGCTGGCCATCCAAAAGTCAAGTAAAGAAAATGCAATACATGCACAGAAAAACATACAGAACAAAAATATGCTGAGTATATCCACCTAAAACGTCTAAATCATATCACATACAATACGTCAAAACCAATCAAACCATTACAGTATGCCATTTATAAACTATTGATCATAGTCATTCAGTATATAATTTATTATATAAGTAAACTTTGATCCTGGATTTAAATAAACTTTTAGATTTAATTTCTTTGATCTCATTAGGGAGTTGGTTCCAAAGTTGACTTGCTTTAAATTTTGTAATTTTTTTACCAACAGTTGTCTGCAAGTTTTGGAGATGCAAATCATGATTTTTCCTTGTGTTATAACTATGCACATTGCGATTTAACATAAAATAATTGGCAAATGCTGGAGGTAGTTTATCATTATGATATACAAATTTATGAACTAACATAAGCAACTGATACTTATGTAATTCAGGGATTGGTAGTGTAT
>Ga0209367_1002533_pt1 | contig 24187 bp, 12 predicted proteins | sample WorMetLIZISLAND2_FD_187412 | JGI IMG/M metagenome (GOLD analysis project Ga0209367, IMG submission 187412) | Marine gutless worms symbiont microbial communities from Max Planck institute for Marine Microbiology, Germany - Olavius geniculatus... ... | reverse complement strand
TATTTATTCGCAAAAATCAAAAAAGTTACAATGGCGCCTATGGGGAAAATTAAGCAATTCTTTAAACAGTCATAACTTTGGCTGTGTATAAGATAGAGTCGTAATTTTCGGCTCTAGTTATGGTTTTCGGGGATGGCGAATCTAAAGGTGTCATTTAATTTTACCCCAAACCCTCCCTGGTTGCCATGGCAACGAAATTTGGGACAAAATGGGCTATAACACGTTAATTATTAACACAGAAAGATGACCACAGTAAGAGTTTGAGTTACTGTTACTGATTCATTACTTGTACACGAAATAATGTAAATGCTTCGTATAGCGTAACGTTGCAGCGTCTGACTTACGATGAAGAGGTCGTGGGTTCGATTTCCGGCCAGGCCGTTATCAAGTGGTTAGCATTTAAAAGCTGTGACTGTCGACGGACAGGTGAACAGTCTCGTCATATAATTAACCACCAGATCAACTCAGCCTTCCGTCCCTCCGTGGTAGGGATATCGAGTACTGGCCTGTCGGGCTGAGATTAAGACAGGGCGCGTTCACCTGTATCGGGCGGCTGGCAGTAACACTGTGCGATCCCGCACGGCAGGTGACGCTCCGTAGCTCTGAGATGGATTTCCATAAAGTGAGGAGATCTTTAACACAACGAATTATACGAAGAAATTTATCAAAATGCAACCTGCATTTTTTACCGTTTTTGTTGACGTTTCAGCAACCGGTGCTGCCTTCTTCCGGACGACTTCTTCGTATAATTTATATCCTTTCAACCTATAAGCCTATCAATTACACAAAGCTGTTTATAGCAGACCTGGTCGTCACATCAAGTCCGTTCCAGCACATCTGGTCAGTGCCGGTGTTGCTGATCTCAGCGGTACATACGGAGTCGGCCAGAGTCGTCCAGAGGTCCCGAGAGCGACGCAGCAGCCTCGCGGCAAAGTCGACAAGTCGCTGGAGACCGGCCGTCGACCGACGTCGATCAAGTCTTCGCGCCCCGCCTCCACCGTGACGCAGTCGACGTCGACGACGATCAGCTGATGCTCTGCCACCAGCCGCCGGCAGCAACCTACATAGTTATGAGCATTACACCGCTGAGACTAACTGAATAAAAAGCCCAGCTGTCGCTAGGATAGCCGACTGTACTGGCTGTCAGTGACCTTAAAGGTCATCCAAGATCCATGATTTTCATTTCATCTGAAACGGCGTATGCCACTTCCTGTGATTAATAGTAACCTTGGCCCTATCTCTCACCATTTCCGAGACACGGCCAGTTTTCCCTTGAAAAACGCACATTTTCTTACCCCCCCCGTCCATTCAACCCCGAATTTGAAAATGTTTCTTTTGAACTAGATGGCGGAAATTTTGCGTGTCCCAGTTTCATTAATTACTCGTGTAAAAAGTTTTCCCCTACGACCTACCCATTAGCCACAATACATCCGTTACTGACGGACGGAAGGACGGACGGACAAAGGACAACCATGCCAATAGCTCGACCGTTACTTAAGTATGGTCAGTTAAAAATCCCAATTAATTAAAATTTTGAAACACATTTATCCTGCCGTCCTAACGAACGCATTAGTGTTCTTGTCCGTTCGTCCGTCCATTCAGCCGTCTCTCTATCCTGTACACTGTACAGGATCCTACCTCGAAAAACAAAAAGCGTTCAAAACGCCAAACTGGGGCGAACGGTGTGCCAATTTTCAGTTCTAAAAGCCAAGTATCGCGCTAAGGTTCAAGGTTGAGTAGTGCGATGATTGAGTTCGTATAGCTATAGGCCTATAGGCTACCCTACGCCAGTACAAACTGAATATAGCAGTCACTGACGCTGACCTCGTTTCCTCGTCGTCGTTGTCGTTTTCAACGTCGTGTAAGCTGTCCTGAAAGACATCAGAGCTCGTCGTGTTGTGAGCTGATGCAGCTCGATGCGCTCTAGACGCCGGACCACAACCCTGATTCGCCTATATACACGCCAGTACAATTATACCATTAATAAGCACGTATAAACTGCAACGTCTGTGACGCTGTGACAAGCATACATTACTTAAGCACGGAGTTAGTGCTTCATATATATCCGTCGCTTTCTTTCTCGGCAGATTTAATCTTTTCACGTAATGACTAGCGCCCACACAAGCCTAAACCAGGGCGTTATATTATAACGCTGCTGATTAAAAACCGATTACATGCCACTTTGAATTTACGCGTTACTGTTAGCCGAATCAATCGATAATGAATAAAAGTGCGGAACGGCGGATCGACAGCGGGTCGAGATATTACAACTGTGCACACCTCTGCCACACACGAGCAAAGCATGGTACAAACGAGTTTGACATTGCGTATTTTCGTCAGTCGGCGCGGTCTAACATGCTGCTTCTCGCGTCAGCAGTACGTATATAAGAAGGAAAGAAGCCACGCCGCTCAGAAAAAGTCAAGACTGCAGGTTTGCTTTGCCTTCACCCTAGCCACACTATGTGCAACGCGTGCGATATGTGCCATACTGCAATATCACGTACGTAAAACGCAAAAGTTAGGTCCGCTTCGATTCTTAAGACCCATTTCCTTAATCTCTGTTTCGTTAGCCCTCACCCAGACTTGGGTTTACACTGTCAGTGCATCGGTAGTGCAGAGGGTAGTGCATCACGCGGTGTGCCTGCTTACGCATCGGATTTCACTGTTACTCACTGCGACCATACCCATGGAGGGATGGCCAGGCCGAGTTAACCCGGGTGGGTGGTTACATTGTTACCGAGATGGTTAACCATGCAGTATTACGACAGTCACTCTTATACAAGTAAGTAAGCAAGTAATTAATACAGCGCGTTAACAGCTGTACTGTAGTAACTTCGAATGTGCTTGATGTGCTCGGTGCTCTAACCAGGCCCGTAGAAAAGAAGGCCTAACTTCGCTCGAACACAAAGCTTTAACCACTAAATCAAGCCACCACAAAACAAAGCGAGATTAAAATGTCAAAAAGGCAACAATAAAACTGCGCTTGTATGACAAAGTGTACGAGCAAGAAGAGAGTGAAGAAATTAAGACCTTGTCGGTTATAGAGCCGGCTTGTTCCTGAAAGATCATGATCGCGTCGGAGATTTTGACGTCGATGGGTATGACGACGTGCTCGATGTTAAACGGACCTTTCAGTCTGGACGCCAGTCGCAACAGCTCGTCTGTAGAAACACATCACACATATAGCTACTATTAGTCAATGCTACACTGGAACATAATGCTATAGTGTTTAAGAATGGAGTGGTAAAAGGTCTATATAGACAGATCATGATCGCGTCGGAGACATACGCAGGTGACATACTCATAAACCCGGACAACAAGGACAACAATTAATTGACGATTTTCAGTACAAGCAAGTATATAAGTGACCTATATTCATCTTTTTTAAAAAAGGCGAGAACGCCAAGAAACAGCTGTTTGGTCCAGAAAAACAACATAATTACATAACTATTCATAAATGGCGTACATTGTCGTATATTTTTGACATTTTCCATCACCATAACGGCAGTCATACATCCACGTCAGACAGAGTTTGATCTTTCCCAAAATAGCATGTTCGCACCGATGCCGTCCAGTGAAAATACTCGGTAATTATCTCCGCCAAGGAGATAATGTTTTTGCCAGACTCTGTTTGTTTGTTTGTATGTCTGTTTGTCTGTCTGTCTGTGTGTTAGCAAGATAACTCGAAAAGTTCTGAACGGATCTGTCTGAAATTTTGAGGGCGCGTCGGGAATGGCACAAACTACCAGTGATTCAATTTTGGGGGTGATCCGAAAGGAATGCTGGATTCTGGATCACTTTGAAATTTTCGTTACCATTGCTTTCAATGGGGCATAAGAAAAACCGCTGCAAAACCGAAGATGGTGCTGCCACCTAGCGAACAACATTGCCTTGGCGGAGGTGTGCGGGCTCTGACTGCTTTCTAGTTTTGAATTATTACGGTATATCGTCAGGCAAATTTAGCCTCCGCAATCGCTCAGTGGCCAGAATTGTTACAATATTCAAGCTGCTAAAGTGTTAAAAAGTTCAAACAAGTTGAGGAGTGCGTAGGCCATACCACTTCATGCATGTGAAGACATATCAGAACTACCTGTCATGTGAGATCACACGGTGTTACCTGACCATCCGATCGAGTACACTCACGACACAGGTAAACGCCCCCGCCTTTACCCCAGCCAGACAAACCAGTAGTTGATTTACCTGCCGCTGATGGAAAGACGGCTGAGTTGGGCTAGGTCTAGGTGGCTGGTTACGTATCGAGATTGTTAACGTCCATAATGAATGTGAAGACACGTGTTTACGTACGTCTGTCAAAACTGTCATGTCATATAACATGCACCACTGCAGCCAACGCGTGGATAACTACGCAGCAAGCTTACACATTGTACCGAGTCCCTAGTGAAAAATGTTTGAGATTATCGGCTGTTTTCAGCGCTTCATAAAGCACAGGAACAGACGTGCTGACGTACGCGTCAAGGTCCCGTGGTACAACACTAAACACATTCTCAGATCTGTTCCGCATGCACTGCGTTCTTTGCACCAAACGTCGTAAATATAGTCAACGGCGCGGCGCCAGTTTTCTGAATATACCGCGGATAGAAAATAGCAAGAATTTTGCGTATTTCAATGAATCGTTCGGATGTCCGTTTACAGTGTCTGTTTGGGCGGCAAACGCATTTTCACGAATGTTGGACTCGAAAAGGCCGGAAAAGCGCATCTCTTGGCAACTTATTAAGCCAAAAAATTATACCATTTTAGTCCAAACTTTTTCAGAAAGCATTCTGCTTCCACGTCTCAATATTGTGGACGTCTCTGGCTATGTCTAAACCCACCAAAGCACCAACGTTACTATTCACGCCCAATGCGCGTTTATGCAGATCCACGAGTGAAAAAGAACAGTCAAAAACATAACAGAACAGCAACGCAACAAATAAAATTTTAGAACGTAATGACTAAAAATGGTTAAAAATCGAGCATCTTTTTGAACAGTTTTCGTATCATGTCAACGCCTACTGAGGTTTGCTTCTCAATAAATATACCAAATAACAGAGCGTAAAAACTGGCCGATCACAAATTTGCGTCAATCCGGCGACCAAAAATCACCGAGCATGGCGCCAGCGAGTAAGCGATCAAAAAATCGAATCGCCTGATGGTGGGCGTTTAGGCGATCGATTTAGGCAATTGACCGATCAATTGCCTCATATAGCAAGCCCTGCCGTAGAACGGTTGTTGCGTGTAGCAATCGCAAAAAGGAAGTGTGCAAGAGCAGGATCGAAATTTATTCACTCAGAAATCAAAAATTAATATTTTAAAATGCTCACGTTCAGTTCGCCCCAAGTGCACATTTGTTGAACGGAATTTCGACACTTCCAAAATGTCGGCTTCATTCTTAATAGGATTAGTGACCCGGAATCTAAAATGCTATCGGCAGCTCTACATTTTGCTTACATTTCTCCGCTCTTCGCTCTAACAAGTGTCAAAAATAATCACATTGCCGTTTGATTCTTTGTAGATAATACAGGTGTGCATAATACGTGGTGTATAGGGAGAGGGCAAAGGTCGCGTCAGGTAGATACGGCAGAACTAGTGTTTTACGATGCAGTAATTTCACAGGGCGATAACACCGGACAGACGGACAGACAGACAGACGAGCAGTAGGCCTCGTGTGAAGCGACGCAACGCACGTGCCGACTATGGAGTAGTGATGGGCAAATCACACTGCCGCAAAAAAATTCGATTCAACCCGATTCGATTCACGCCTATCTGCGCTGCGTGAATAGGAGAGCCAACTATTGAAGTAAACGATCGTGAGAGGTTAAAACTGCCATCAAACTACAGCGGCCGCTTTGTCATCAAAATATTTACGAATGGTAACATTTTCACACAAAAGTGACATGCTACATGATGAGATGACGACGCATTAATTAGGCCGACTTAGATTATAAAGCTGTCTGATATAAATATTTCGCTAGAGGTATAGTGCAGTAAGTAATGTTGCTGCACTTAACGTTTGCTTGTTTCGGTTAGATAGTTTTCCAAAATGCTCAGGTATATCGTTGATATTGGCGACGACGCTGCAAATTTATTGAGTGAAATTACGCGCGTAATCTTTCTCTCTCTATTGCGAAGTCTGGCAGGCCAGTAGCCTACCTACTAGGTGTGCGATGGAGACAGGCAGACAGCTGAGTCCTAGAAACTACGCTCAGTCTGCATTCCTGCGTCGTTCCTAGAAGCGCCAATACGCAGTACAGTGGCATTTAGCAACGGTAGTACGAGCCGCCCGACGGCCAGTGAACCACGGAACGATATTACTCGCTCCGCTACCAGTCCGCAAATCCGTAAGAGACACCATGCGTTCACGTATATGCGGCGACTGAAAATATACAGACTAGAAAACGTATAGTTTCGCCTATCCTTATTTTGGAAGTCTGCCCACCAAAAGTGTCACCAGCAACGCACTTAAGCTTAGAATGCAAGAAAGCAAGAGGCAGTGACGCCCAAATTCTGAAGACTGCCCCATGTATGCTCTATCAAATCTTCTCGCGTTCAAAACTTCCAGAATTCCGGACTTCTCCCAGATGTAAATTGCTGCAATGCTGCTCTCGCGTTATAATTGATAAGCGCGCAGTCAGCAGCAGCAGCAGCGGCGGCGGCGGGGGCGTATTATCAAGTCACGAGCTATTGGCAGTAATCGTCTATTTCACGGGGAGACATTATTGTTCTCTTCTTGTTAGTAAACGCTACACAATACTCTAATATATCTCCTGGTAAAAAGTCCGACACGATCAAAAAACGTTTCACAATACTATTATCCAGCCATCAGAACAAGTTTATCATTCATTGCAAAAAACATAGATCTAATAAATGTCACAGAATGTTCTAAAACACGCTAAACATGTTTTATAAAAAACAATTTTTAAAATGTTTCTAAGCGTTTAATAAAAACACGACCCATTTTCACTTGAGTCTTGGAGTATTGACTAACCCATTTCTTCATGATATGCTTTCTCTCACTCATCAAATTTTTGTAATTATATATACATTTATGAGCAACTACCCTGTAACAACAAAATCCGTTACTAACTTATAAGTAGCACTTCAATTTGTGTATACAACTACTATAAATTACTGCCATTTTCACATTCAACGTTTAACCTTTATTAATAATGCAAAAATTCCAAAAAATAAAAAAGTAAAAAAAAACTTTTTATAAAAAAATTAAAATGTTTTATTACAGCTATGCATCAAATCAATCACTCACCAACAAAGCGGTTCCAGACGCTGTTGACATCGGAGACTGTTGCTAGGCAACCTCGCATCATGTTGAGGCAGTAACCATGGCAACCGGTGACGTCAGCAAGGCCTCGGCAGTACGGACAGTAAGTAAGACGAGTGACGGCGTGAATGCAAGATGTACTCGCTTCCATCTGTCAACACGCAGTAATAAGTCTTAAAGGCCAAGTCGCACCAAAAAACGATATTGGCTAAATATGTGCAGAATGTAACAGTAATTAATAATACGCTGATCCAACGAAATGAAAACATCGTTTTGAAGTAATTTTCAAAGAAATATGTTGTGCCAGCCAAACGCACCCGAACGTGCCACAGTATTGATGACGTCACTCACAGGACGCTTTGTTGCCAAACTGACATTCACATTGAAAAAATATAGTAAATCCATCGGTTTTACTCAGAATAATGTCGGATATATCGTACAAGTAATGATGCATATAGGTGACATCGGAAATTACGCCATTGTTTCTTTGTTTACTGCTAGAGGTGTGAGGTTGATAAAATTATCGAAGTGCTGGAATACTGTGGTTTTTAGTGGGTTCATTACTGATGAAAAATGTGGCCTTCGAGGCTATTTGGGCGTAAATTAATCTGCATTTAACCTCAAGGCAATAAAGCTAGTCAGCAACCCTCCAGCAGATGACGTCACAGTTTCGAAGACGGCCGAAGCCGTGAAAAGGGAAAAGTGAGTACTTTAAACCTGATTTTTTACTCCTCGCGCGCTACGTTCCTAAATTAGAGACCCGGCGTCTAATTGAGACCCGTTTAATATTATATTAATAGTGACTGGCGTCGAGGTCGTTATTGAAAATTGTCACCACGAAGTTCATAAAATATTGCCCGATTTAAGGAACTGAGAGAAAAACTTTCCAATAATGGTCGATGACGCTTGTTGCCATTATTTGGTGTTGCTATACCTCAACGCATGCGTTTATCTGGCACTGTTGTGGAGATATGGTGCCTCAAACATATATCTTTTGGGGTCACGTAACGTCATCGTTTACGTGACCATTCGACTGACGTGGGTCTACTTCCTATGGGTGGTCCATAGTGACCATGCGTCTATCTAGCACCGTTATGAAGATATGGTCGTTTAAGTTCTTTCAGACAGGCTCTTCCAGGAACAGAGGTCGGTCGTTGGTCAGTCGTCGGTCGGTCGTCGGTCGGTCCTCAATATTACACTGATCTCGTATCTCCTCTTCGCTACGTTGAAAATGTAGCGCGCGAGAAGTAACAAGAAATTTGAGCTAATGCTCACGAGACGCGCAGAAGCCTATAGCAGTTCCTGTTCGCAAACTATCAGCATATTTTTAGCCATTCCGTCGCGGTTCATTCTTGGAGTGTGCGCTGCAGCTGAAGATCGCAAAAATCAATAAAACCCTTTATTTTGGAAGTTCAGGGTCTTTCAAAGTCATCGATGTTGATACGACTAAAAAGCTCGTTATTAGTGCTTGTTGTGATGGGCAGCATGCCCATGGTAATCTGCAATCGTTTTCACGAAAGACTGGCCAACAATAATGGTCAAATAACGACTTTTTTCGGGGTACCACTGTTTGATGCTCTAGTGCGCAGGTTTTCTTGAACCTAGAAAGTCGAGACTTGGACCGTCGAAATCTGCGTTCAATGGTAAAAATTTCGTATGCAGCTTGTCCATGTATATCTTAATTGATTTCGGCGCAATGCGCTCGTGAAATGTGTCTCACAACCCAAAATCGCCAAAAAATCCATAAAAACTTTATTTTGGCGTTCAAGGTCATCCAAGGTCATTGAATTCGGCGCCAATCGAGAACCAGTGTATGACTTCCTATTAGTAATTATTAATTAATAGTAATTTAGGCCTTATCAAGCACCGTTACTGAGATACAGCGACTTATTGGCTAAAAATCGCAAATTTTTTTACCCCCCCTGTCATTTAGCGCCATCGTTCGAGGTGACCCTCTTCGAATTTATGGAAAAGCTTTACGGTTCCTGAAACGAGAGTCTTCCATGCAGCCGATGGTGCAGATTTGGTGATCCTCGCTTTCACCGTTTTTTACTGATCCACCCGTGTGACGGACGGGCAGACAGACAAACGGACATACAGAATTGCGATGGCTAAAACGCGCTGAAAGCAGTAGCTGCTTTCGCGCGTAAAAAAATAGAAAACGAAGGCGGTGGGAGGCAGGGTCGGAGTGCATGAGGTGAAGTGAGTTCATATTGTGATTGTATGCGAGTTGAATGAACGCTCTGTTTGCATTCAATGACGCAACGAATGAGAACTGAACTCAGTGACCTCAGGCCGAATATGGTACGTAATATTTTGGTAGCTTTCAAGATGGCAGACATGTATTGGAATGGAACTATAGGTGGTTAAAAAACTACAAAACAGCAAATGCAACAATTCGTCACTGACGGCCGAACAACTACACCGTGGGACATGAAAAAAGTGCCACTTTACTTTTCTCCGTATCTTCGCCAATTATTGACTGATTTTCAAAGTTCTTTCACCGACACAATCTGCAGACAACTTGCAATAATGTGATTGTTATATATCCCACCACATGGTAAATGCGTTTCTACACTACCTTGTGAAATATAAATGTAAGCAAAAACTAACGATAATAACAAAAATTCAGGTGAATGAAAAAAACGCTTCAAACCAACATTGCGATGAATGATTCGTATGACACTAGACTGTGTTATACTCACATAGTCTAGTATCATACACTGCAACGTTGATCTGAAATGTTTTTTTTTTCAATTTTACCAAAATATTTGTTTGTTATTATCGTTATGTATGCATATTTCATTGATATTTCACAAGGTAGTGTAGAAACGTATTTACGGTGTTGTGGGATCTATAATAATCACATTATCGCAAATTGTCTGCAGAGAGTGGCAGTGAAAGAATTTTCAAAATTGGTCAATAATTGGCGAAGATATGGACAAAAGTAAAGTGGCACTTTTTTGACCCACCTTGTATAGTAACCGAAAAACAAATTTTTTTATCGTCAGCCAATTTCGAGATTTTGCCTGCAGTGGTCAAACCGCTGTCTGAAGCAAACGTTAGACGAACTCACTCCAGATAGCGGCGCAACGTTTTAGGATAACTGGGAAGACGATAAGGCATTTCAAGACGCCGCAAAATAATATTGGCTAGCTTTAGCTCTAAACTCTAAAGATTACAAAGATATGACGACCCAAATCGACGGTTCTGTCCTTCCCACTGTTGTTTGACTGCATCTCCACATTCGAAAGAACTTATCATTATAGGTCTTCCTATGAGTGATTAATAGTAACTTTGGCCTTATCTTTCACCGTTTCTGAGATACGGTTGAAAATCACCAATTTTCCCTACCCCTCTCATTTAGGGCCTTCAATCAGAGTGACCTCTTTCGAATTTAAAAAAAATCTTTACCGATCCTGAAACTAGAGTCTTTCACGGTGCTGACAGTAAAGACCTCGTGATTCTAGCTTGCAACGTTTTGATAGAATCGCAGAGTGTGACAGACAGACGGACGGACGGACGCCTCTGTCATAGCTAAGACAAGCACCTGCATAACAAGCCATGCTGACGCCGTGTAAAATACATCAAAACCAAAGACCTAAAGTTAAGACTTTTACACGCCAATTTTATTATTTCTGTTGAGTTCCACATTTGGGCTAAAAAAATCACACAACTAGTCAGTGACTACACAGAAGCCTTTGGTGGACGCCGCTACGGCCTGATGTATGTATGTATGAAGTCTATGTACGCGTGAAGTCAGGCGCTGAGCGCGAGGGGCTCCCGGCCGGGTGGGCACCTGTTAGCCGAGTGCACATCACTCAACTACTGTAGCTAAGCAGTGGCCACGCGGCACACTGTCCCACTCCATGCAGTCTCGACAGATTGCCGCTGAAAGACATCTATACAGAACCAGTCAAAACATTGCGCCTACAGCTCGACTCACCACAGCAAATGAACCTATCTGTCATCGCCAGGCAACCGTGTCCAGAACAAGCAGGTATGACCGGCGGAAAATCATCACTCATTCAGAAGAACGTTCATTTCGTTTAACTCGATACGGCACGAAACTTGTCAAATGTGGCACGGTCAAAGACATACACTACACTTACACCTATTTTCCGCAATTACATGCATGTAGATCGAATCCAGATAGAACCATAGTTAGACGTAAAATAAAATATATTCCAAATGTTATTCTTGAACGAACCTTAAACGCCTCACTCCGAAACTCGCTGAAGTGCGGCTAACTGTGGGGAGGGAGTTTAATATGCCCTTCCTAAAATTCAACCCCTCTTGGCTTTTGCGGCTTCGATTTTCTTGGTTTTCAGTTAGGAATTGGATTTAATTTTCGGTTCTTTGCTTCCCAAACTGCTGATCTTTAATTAAATTAAATGGCTCTGCATCATTCCACACAGTCAATGTTTGAGGACAATAGTCCTCCAAATAGAGTGAGTTGGACCTACCTTTGAGAGAGTAGCTATAAAGTCAGCTCCGGCCGTCAGTCCGACGACAAAAGCTCGCGCCGTAACGAAGGCTCTATGCAGCTGCATGGACAGTTTGCTAGGGACATCGCCGAACGGCCGCAACTGATCAATGCTCGAAGACACGCAGTACAGAAACCGGTCGCTAGGTGGCGCGTGGTCTCCGCTCATCAGAGTCAACATCCGTCGCATCAGCACGACGAAAAACCGGTCCAGACATCGTCGAACGTCGTCGGTATCGTCGACGACCGCGGTATCGGCAACACCGCGCTGTCGGTGGTGTCGGTGCTCCGGCGGCATCTCAGCGTTGTAGCTGAAGCGCAGACTGGAGAAAAGATCCACGAAAATGTCGGCGTTCTGCTTGTATAGACCACCGTACGTCCACGTGAACATCTCGTGTAGATTGCTGTACGACGAGTTAATCAGATCCAAGAAATGACCTGCAAGCAAGACATCAACAGATATACCTGTACGCGAGTTAGCCAAAGCCTCGGGATTTTTCTTATAGTAATTCGTACATCCAATTTGCTCTCAATAATTATCAGTTGCACGAAGTATTAAGTGTCAGCATATAGGCCTATCTGTAAACATCTTGTATAGCAAATTAGTATAAACAGCATGCAATATAATAACATCAACTGCTGAAAATGTTCTTTGATTTCATTCTTGTGTAAACAAATGATATGGCAATTAGATGGTACTCTGACTCATTACTTAGCTCTAGTTTTTGATGCGCTACAGCTATGCTGTAGAGCGTAAGGGCGTCTATGGCACGATGCGTCGTCTGTGTCTCCGTCCGTCTGTCTGTTTGTCTGTCTGCCACGGATGTATTGTGTCTAAACGGTAGGTTATAAGGGAAAAGCTCTGTGTCTGAAAGCTAGGCACGCAAAATTTCAACTATCTAGTCTAAGGGAAACGTTTTCGAATTCGATGTTGAATGGTAAGAAAAATTTGCGTTTTAAAACAAAAAAACTGGCCATATCTCGGAAACGGTGGCAGATACTGCAAAAGGAACTGTATAGGCTGTAACGCGTATTCCGTAGCGAGTGAGTGAGTAGAGTTTAACGTCCCACCCGACACAGTATACAGTAGGTCATTTCGGGGACGGCCTTTGCAGGCAAAATTGCACACACACACACACACACATAATAACGAAACAAAAAAATTAGCGACAGCTGGGTTTTCTTGTCAGGTAAGGCCCATTATTTCCATTTCACAGAGTAGTGTAGCAACACGTTTCAGTAGTATCTTTAATGGCATTTTCTTGAAAATTTTCCATAGAGTGTGCCGGCAACAAAAGGATTTTGAAAATCGATCACTATTCAGCAAAGTTATAACCAAAACTAGGTTCGGCTGCGGTACTTTTTTCATACAGTGCAAACGCAAAATAAAACACTTGTGCATAGGTTTCATTTTTTTAAGTGCCGTAAGTCAAGTGGATATCATAGGCTCATGCTGGGAAGAAGACAGCGGATATACGTAATATAGCACAGACGGAGTATCGAAGGCCTACTGTTGAAGATGTCGGTCTGACTGGTGAAAGTTCGTCGATGTTCGTCCACTGCTCGGGACAGTCGCTGGTTAAACTCCGTCCGTGTCCTTGCCACCAACTTATTCTCCATCTCCAGAGTGCAGCATGTTGGCCGTCCTCCGGAAGAACACACTCGTAAGTGTTCGCCTAGAAACACACATGCATACAGCTTATATTAACTAAAAACATCTAGGCTCAGTGCCGTCAATCCGTCATAATATGCGGTCGTCCGCCCAACGCTGCACAACTTAACCAGGACCATTAAACTCAAACCTTCGAACTTTTCAGCTGAGTATGGCACATTAGTCACTCCTACGTAGGAAATGTTTATACCAGTTTTGTTTTGTCTACGTTTTTGTTTATGAATTACATACAGAAGTCTATAAGGGATAGGCGGACGGACATATTGGCGGCGGGCGGACATACCCGTAATGTGAACGATTAGGACGGCCACATAATAAAGGTTAATGATATAAAATTGCTGATTGCCTGCACCATACTGTGCAAATTTCATCCACGCAGTCGCTGTTGAATGTTGATTCGCAAGAAGCATAATAACGAAAGGTAAAAAAACACTTCGTACACGAGGAAAACATTTAAGACTAAATGGCATCAATAATATTATTACGTTAAACTGGCGTTGACCGTCTGCCCATCTGCGTGTCCGCCACACTCGTACAACCTGCATGCTAAAGCCGGAATAATGTTCGGGATACTGATGACTTAACTTGTGTCCAATGAAAAATCAACCTGGTGGTTTTTTTCCCGGGATTCGAAAGCTATACATCGCCGATTCGTTCTTCACCATATACAGATCTCACTTGCTTTTGCTCTTTTGATAGACCTATGCTTTATGTGCGTTATCGCACTTTTCTCAACAAGAAGCCCAGCTGTCGCTAGAATAGCCGACCGTAGTGATGGTTGTCAGTGACCTTGAAGGTCATCTAAGGTCGATGATTTCCATTTTATCTGAAAGAGCGTATGCCACTTCCTGTTAGTGATTCATATCAACTTTGGCCCTATCTCTCACCGTTTTCGAGAAATGGCCACTAGCCTGAAATTTTCCGCTAAAAATTGCGGCCAAACCGCTGCAGATAAAGACATGGTTACTATTGACAGTTTATACTAAGTTGGTACCATCGCCGACCCTCTATGACTCACCGTTTAGCCACAATACACCAATGAGAGACGACGTAAGGACGGACAGACGGACGACAAACATGCCAATAGCACGACCGTTACTCAAGTACGGTCGGCTAATAAAATGTTGACTATTCTACATATTTCTTTCGGGCATTCCCATGACCGAATTTTTCCAGGTCTCGTCTATATTGAAGCATACTGCAGAGTGCCAGATGCAACACGTTTCCTATGAGTTGGTGGGTGTCGGGTGGTGCATGGGGTGCAAAATTAATGGTCATTAAAACAGCTAGGCCTAGGCTAATGATTGTACTTCACTGACAGTATGACAGAGCTAATGACAAATCACTGCCATTGTCTGACAGACAACTAACTCCGCGCATTTCATTGCACTCATTGCACGCAGACAATCGCGTGTCAACTTACATCGCTTGCATGGTACTTTGCTCTCAACCCAACCATGCAACGAACCGGCGCAGACTGCGTAGCTCCATCCAACGCAACAAACGCAAAATAATGACGCAACGACCAAGATGCAACGATAGAAGCGGTGTCCATTCAGGCGTTGCGTATGTTGCGTGCGCTGCGTTATAGACGCAAATCATGCTTTAGCGCACGCTTTAAATGAACGGCGGATGTCTATAGCGAGTACGACCGAAGACGTAAGATCAAAGCGACGAATAAAACTCAGCAATTAAATTACATACACGTTAATGTGACAGTCCAGCCTATTTGCGTGTCATCACCGGCGTTTTATACGACTTTATAAGGACGTTTTTTGGGGAAATTGTGCGTCCAGCTTCCAAAAAAATACCGATAAGCAAATGTTTGTGGTCAAAAATTAGCCGCGTTATAAAAATAGTAGTAAATCATTCGAGCATCGAACCCATTGCAGTTTACAACGCTCCTCGAACCCTCTAGGTAATGGGGAGACGACTCGATGAATGCATTTCATTATAATTATTATCTTTGCATAGTGTGATCAGTGATCAGATACGTCTCGGTACTTGGAGACTCAGAACGAAAGGGAACCTCTAGCGTTGTAACAGTAGGTCCAACGACATGCCGATTAGCAGATGCAGGCCGCTGACTGCAAATCCAAACTCAACTCAGCCTCCTACCCTCATACGGACGAGAAATAAATAGTAGCCTAGCTTACGGGGTACGTGGTGAAAACCTATAGTGTGGCTGATTTGGGCGGCGGTATGTTTGCTAGCTGGAAACACCAGGTCCAACTGTTCATTGACGTGGGCAATGGATGGCCGCATAGTGCGCTGCCGTATATCATTAGCTCATGCCAATCAGCTGCCACTTTCGAGATTTTAACGTGCTTCTGCAGGTCACGCGTCTGACTCATTTAATAAACGCTATAGCAAGTACAGGACCTTTACCTTAAATTCTTAGCTTTAAACAGCACGAAGTGTTGGTCCGACCTACGTTCAATATACCGGCACATCTCACGGTGTACGACGCACGGGGCCACTAAGTACACTTTCCACCACCACATTTCGCACCAACACGGTTCGTCTATTCACTGGAACACATATTCGCTGACACGCAGTCATCAGTTGCCACGTCCCGACCATTCACTAAGACAGTACACAATAGGCTTGACGTATATTATGAATGACTTTTGACAGAAATGCCAGCACTACAGACGGAAAACTTGGAAGTCGTAGGCCTATCTGCTTTCGAGGCCTCCTTACTCCGAGGACGCCTCGACCTAGCATCCATAGTTCGATGACTATTGCACGGCTTACATCAGCGTCTTTTGTAATATTTCACATAGGCCTAGGCTGTACGTGCCTTGATTTTAAAAAGTTTATGGCGATTTCTTCTGGTTAAATACTGTTTCGACGCGTTGTTTTTGGTTTAATTTTCGTTGAACATGCGCGCAACGACGGCTTAACTGAAACCTAGTCATCAGTCTGTATGCTGTGATCGATCTCACGTTGCAGATGCATGCTATACTTCATATCGTTGGAATAAAAATACCGCGAAAAAGACCCAGATCAGTCGGGGCTGCGGACTGCAGGCGTACAGCAGCAGCAGCAGCAACAGCACGAACGCTCATATAGACAGGTGCAACAAGATGCATTTGCCCCATCTCACTCTCCCCCCAGATGGCAACTGTAACAAAAAATGTGCTCGGTCAACTCTGCTTTTTAAACATTTGTTTTACAGAAACTTCAATTAACCACCAGAAAGTTTCTGCATTTATGCATAAACAAGCACTTGAGTATAAGCCTACAGTTCAGCTGTGAACTGAGATCGTACTTCATAGCACTATAAATAACGAATCCAGAGAGTTGTCTTCATTTTCTATATGGCGTACTTGAGTTACCTTTTAAAAATTGCCTCTATCGCAGTGCTACCTCATATCTGCCATCCAGCGCCTCGGAATCAACGGTGCCACGGCGCTACATAAATTCTTATTGTATTGTATTGCGACGTTGCAGTTCGAGAAAAAAACCCACAGCAGTTCTTGGTTATCGAATACACGTGTAAACAGATATGCTGCAGCTATGGCGTCTGGGTAAAAATCCCGCCCCCCCTGCAAAAAAAATCCCGCATGCGCCCCGTGCAGCAGCAGACATTGGTGCGTGTTTATCGGCATTGAAAACATCGATGACGACAGACAGCCAGCGAAAGACCATCGCCGGTGTAAACACATTTTTCATGCCGCGTCCCAACAGTTGCTCGTTAATTGCCAAGCTGACATACAAACGACACGCGGCACAATACTAAACTCACGCGTACATCATCTCCTGCCCATACGAACTTCCAGCCATCCGTACAGCTTATCAGCGGATTGAGCAGAGACGGGGATAAGCCCCTAAACATAGAAGACCTAGTGCCGATTACCAGGATTACCTCTACACTCCGCCTTTCGTTAACGTTAACTGAAACAAAAACTCTTTAAAATTCTTCTTCTTGGCGAACTCCTGTCAGAGCGTTGCCGTACTGATGACTTGTCTCCTCCAGTCAGCGAGTGGACGGAGCGCGGCGGCTACTATGCGGTGGTGATCTTCTACTGGGGCCGAAGAATCTAAGACGGTGGGACCTGACCAATTGACCAAAACTGACAAAGATAAAACTCCCAAAACCTGCTAAATCATCCTTCTGCTAAGTTGCTAACAGACCAACAATAGCAGAAAGTGCTGACTAATGACCGAAGAGCCAGAAAAAACTATAGGTCGCTATTAGAAGTAAATGCGCAAACTCGTAACTACATTTCTCGCTCAGTTAGCACTGTAACCAGTGCGCCATCTCAGAGACCGGGCGGGCGTGCAGACGCCATGCTGATGTAATGTAGCGAGCGGTTGAATGGCTGGTTCTTACATAACATCTGTCGGCGATTATAGGCCGGCGCATAGTGCTCCCTCTACGCCGCCTTACATACGCGAATCGCAGCACGCCATCACACATTACGTCATCTCCTGTTTTTTTTTGTTCACAGAACTTTCAGCAAGTTTAACTCATGCCGGAAACGACGAGACACGAAGAGGTTAATCAAGGAAGTTTCATAGCGTCGTTAATGCACAGTTCTACGCAGTGGGTCAAAACACGCCTGACACCGTGCCCTAATATGTCATAAATTCAGAAAAATTAACCGGATTCTAAAAAAATCACTGACACAGTCTCTAGAAAATTTATAATATAGCAATCACCAGTGGTTTCTATCTCTAGGCCTATACCTAGTAAGCGCAGCTTGCGCCCAGTGAACAAGAGGGGGAGTTTTGATATACGATTGTAAATCAAAACTTCCCCCATATTTTTCAATCTGCACCTTTAATAAAACTCCCCTTATTTTTTACTTTCCCTTTATTTTTCACTGGGCAAACTACACCCTTAAAGAAAGAAGCGCAAAATGAAGGGGGAAAACTTGAGTCAGAAATTGGGGAACCTCAGCCCAAAACTGGAGGAAAGTTACGCCGGATTTCGATTCCAGATTTGGGGGGATAGACGCCACAGTTGGCAATCACCAAAGCTATCTTCACCTCAAAGCGCAACTGCGTAAATTGTGCGTCGGAACAATAACTCGACTGACCAGTGATCATAGAAGACGGTACGTCCTCGTAGCTGAATCCTTTGCCTCCGTATGCAAATCTGGCCGCCGCACAGCCGTTGTTTTCACCGATCCTGTATGCGGCCGCCCGGACCCCCGGTTCCGAGCTGGTGGCCCTTTCTCTCGGCACGTCTCCCGAGCATACCGCCAACGCAACGACAACCGACAGCGTCAGGCAGGACCGCCACGACGAAATGGCCCGGTGTCCCGCTAGCGTTGAACACATCTCGACCACCTCACCTCTAGATACGACGGAATACAATCCGGCACGCGCGGCTTGTGACACCGAATGACCAAACCATCGCTCAACCGTGACTGTCAGCCGATTCCGCCGCTATTCTCAAACTCTGTGCACGATGATGGTGACGTATCCTCTGGAACAACCACAGATTTTCAGTCCGTCCAAACTTTATGTGAAAAAAATTTATAGAGCGCTCAAAGTCAGCGAAAAGGCGGCCAAATCTCGGTAGTCCACGACACTAGATAAGCCTATTATCGAACGTCGTTTTAAGTCTTAACCGCAAACTTCTGCTGTTCGACATGAAACGGAAACGCAGCGCGGCTTCTATTTTCTCTCGATTCTTGAACACCGAGAAACGCGTCTTTTCGATATCAAAAAAAACGACCGGCAGTGTCGGTGTTTCGGTACAAAGTCGTCGGTAGGCTATACTCCGCTTGGCCGATTCGGTGATTTTACGAGGTTAATTTACTACGTGTTATCGTGCACCGAAGGTAGACGGTGTGTGCTACGTCCTACGGAAGGTCGTGCGGCACGTCGTTTTAAATACGCAAGACTCAAACGCCGCGCCGCCACGCCGCTATACCACGACCGCACACACAGGCTCGGCAGCCGCAGACGCTTGACTAACGTTGACGAGCAAGTAGGCGAGCATTGTTGCTACTGTACCGTGGGTCTGTCTCGCGTGTGACGTCACTTCAGACATGCGCAGACAGCGCCCGAGCGCCGAACCGCTAGGTGCGCGTGGAAGGACGGGGCACCCAGCATTACCGCGCGCTAGCACCGCCGTGCTATCTCGTCTGTTAGCTGTTTAACCCTTAGTAGCGGTCAACAAACTGGTCTGTGTGTTTCAAGGTCCACTGATGTCGTCGAGTCCAACTCGAGTTTACTGCCGGAATTGAGTTTACCGGTGGTCCAAAAAAATCTCAGACAAAAGGCCACCAAACTGATTTTTCACTATGTGTAAGTTAACTCCAAAACTCCAATGTCTACGACTTTCGTGCAAGAACATAGTCTCATGCTATAGCAGGCTTGCCGTGAATATGAAATTTCCCATCCCAACGAACAGTATTAAAGCACCGAAAATTAAGATCCGTTGTTGTTATAGTATACTAATAAATTAATTTAGGCTGATTAAATAATAGCGTGCTGATGTCACTGATTATTCATTTTACTCAGTAACGTCAATAAAGGGGAAAACCGGAAAATGCAGAGTAAAAACGACAGACAAGGAAATAATATAGAAACACAAAGCATATAAGTATTCAGTTTAATTAGCAGGTGCGCCAGCGTAATATCCATGGATATATCAATGGATATCCATATCCACGGCAAGCCTGTATATCTGGGCCTTTGGCATGCGACGTTAATTAAGCCTACGATAGAACAGCATCTTTTGATGACTTGCTCTACTGAGTACAAAAATTACGGAATAAATTTGGCTTCATAAACTACAGCAACAAAAATGTCAATTTATCTTATAGTACATAGTGTGGCGACTTGAGTTCTATTTGTAAAAAGACAGACACTTTATTTGGAAGAAGAATTTTACTGAAAAACCAGCTTTGGTGGCCTTTTGTCCGTACACCGTCCAAAAAGTGGCACCCCTTTCAACTGACGTCAATATGGTGCCACCTAAATTGCAAAAAAAACTCCAGATACAGTAGTTACACTGTTTTAGCAACTTTAAAATTCGCTATTAATAATTTACGGATTAAGTTAAGTAATGTACTCAATTAATTTATAATTCTCTAGAAACTTCAGTATTTCTGCACACGCATCTATGATCTATTTGATGACTGATCGTGATCGGTGCATCTAAAGCGTTAACTGTCTGTCTTAGTGTCGATGATCAGTCGTTGTATACATGTAAACGGTGGCCCATAAATGTGTGTCATTTTCAATTGTCCTGCCGTAGACTGTCTACTGTGTTAGGTGAACACACTGTAATCCGGCCTCTAATTCAAGTGGGTAGAATGTACAACGTATATAAACCTATCAAAGCCTGAATACTGTTACTGTTAACTAATGAAATGGCGATAATTTTTTCAGTCTGCATGCACACGGTAGGCCTATATCGGTAGGCCTATAACCTGTAGTACCATGTGCATATAAAGAGATGAAAGGCAGGCAGAAACATAAGCCACGGCACGCAGCAGACAAACACATCAAAGACTGAATTCAGAACAATCGCTGTGACTTAAGTTGCCTGCATTCTGACAGCAGATGTGAAGCGATAATTGCACTTACACTAGACAGGTGTCAAAATGTAAGGGCACGGACAGCATTGTCCGAATTAGCCCACAGACGAAAGGCTAAAGGAAAGAAAACGGCCGTAGAGACCAAAGAGAAAGGACAAAAGGTGTAAAGATGTGCCATAACTATACCTATGTTGACACCACAGATGCATAATTGCATATTCTAGGCCTAACTTTAATTCTGCGATAGTTTAAGTTTTTGCTGTATATATCGTTCATTCGTATTTATTTTATAGTACAATGTAGACTCAGTCTGACTGAACAATTTCCTCCAATAGTGCGAAGCTATTTTAATGCTGGAAATCGGTGAAAGTCGTCGGAACCAACTTTGTTGATGTGGCTATCCTTCTCTCGTACGTACAGTGTACGCCGTATGGGCCTATCGAACGCGAGTCGCGACATACTGGGTGGGCCAAAAAATGGCACCATTTATTGTACGCGTTATAACTTCACCAAATAGTAACCGATTTTCAAAGTTCTTTTACTGTCAGAATCAGGGGACAATTTGTAATGAAACTGTCACTAGAGATCCCACCACATCTCAAGTGTGTCGCTACACTAGGCTACCTCGTGAAATGTCAGATGACGCACTCAAGCCGGCGACGCCACTGACCAGTTGCATGATCAACGTTGATCGAGCCTGGCATGTGGCCCCCAAACAATTTGGACTTGAATTTGGTCGATTATGCTGTTCGGGATGTCCTTCAACAGGTGGTTTATCAATGTTGACAATTTACGACAGTTAACCAGCTAAAAAAAGCCATTGTCGCTGAGTGGGGAAAAGTGCCGCAGCGTTTGGTTGATCGCGCCATTAGTCAGTGGCGTCGCCGGCTTCGATGCGTCGTCCAGCAGCAAGGCGAACACATTGAAAATTTGACGTGAAAACTGTGAGATGTAATTTTTTAGACAATAGCTGAGATAACAAACACGTTTCTGCTGTTAATTTTTTAAAAATGTATTGTTACAAAAGTCGTCTTGTTTTTAATTGTTATTTTTAAGACACTGACGTTTCACAAGGTAGTGTAGTGACACACTTTGGAAGTGGTAGGATCTGTAGTAACAGTCTTATTGCAAATTGTCCTCTAATTCTGACAATGAAAGAATTTTGAAAATGGGTCAATATTTGGTGAAGTTATGAAGCGTACAAAAATGGTGCCATTTTTGGCCCACCCTGTAGGCTACATAGCCTAGGTTTATAGTAGCCGAGAAATTAAAACGAATAGCAAGCTCTGCTCTGCAGCAGTTGTCGTACATACTGACAGAGATTAATTGCACTATAAAAGCCAGCGAACTACTGCGATAAAAGCTCCTATGATTGCATACTGCGTTGCAGTTCGTTAAGACAACGAACCGACGATAAGCGGTCTCACGAACTCAACATAAAAATCGTAGCCTACTGACTTCGTAAGCCTACTTGTGCGATTTTGAAATTTAATAGAGTTGCATGCGACGTCTCTTATACATAAACTTTCGAATTCGACCTAATTAATTTCTTATTAGCAGCCGTATTTCTATGAAACTTGACTGCAGTGCAGTGTATCGGAGATTCAGTTATGCGGCATTAACGGTCGCAACCAATGTGTGCTGACACCTTGCGAATGACTTCTGAAAAAACTACTGTTTCATGTCGGTGTATTGCGTGGCCGTTGAAATAAATTTGCAGTAAATCGCATAGCATAGCATAGGTCTCCCATTAAAAATTTGCACAATGTGCTGGGTATACACAATTGTGTAAGGCCTGATTTACTTATTTTAGGTTAGTCTACACTACACCAATACGTAATGCGCATACCTTGCGAGCACCTGCCTATCTCCATGGTAACGACGCCTAACAACCGATTTATTTACATGCTGTAATTTAGTGCTATCTGACATTGTTCATTTGACAGTTTATTATCAGTTACTCTGTCATCATGGCGCTTCCATTTTTACCAGGATATTCATTCAGTAAAAAGGTATGACAGTGTACAGCGAAATTATGATAGGCGTCGTAGGCTTGTGGCGTTGATCATAATAGAACTTCAGCTGTAAGCTGTTTATGTGTGAAAATGAATTGGCAATAAAATGTACATGATTGTATACAATGTAAGTAGTTCTACCAGGAAGCTTTTTCTTCAGTCTTTGCAAGAATTTGTTTTCAGTTTTTATGTGTGTCGTATTGACCGTTTGACGTGGCGTAATCTAGGCCCAGCTCAAGAAGTGTTTTTGTAGGGCCTAAGTTTACTCACTTCTTTAAAATTGGGCCAAAACATCTATTCAACATATTAGGTCTGTAACTCTGTATCATTTTATTCTAACATGAACATTTGTTACATTTTATGCTGGAACCTTTGAGTGTTAAATGTTGTTGATTAACGAAACGGTGTAGATTGGTCAGACGAACTTCCCTAAGCCGCATCACTTTGATCGTGAGCATGACGTCACATATCTCACTAGTGCTAATCCTCGTCCTAACAATAGTAAAATCCCTCGTGGTGACGGTGCCGATTTGCCGGCTTGGGTCGCCTTCGACAAGCAAGTGCTCAGCTTCGATGCTTTCTACACGGAGGAAGTGACGCAGCGGCCTTCGGAGCCTTACCGGGTACACCGATGCAAAGTTCTCTTCTATCTTGAGGATGGCTCACTGCAAGTTGTTGAGCCACGCAATGACAACAGTGGATTATCACAGGGTCGGCCATTTCTTTCTCGCGTGCGTCTGTTAGTAGTTTTGTAGGCCTATTATGTACTTTGTCTCCCAAAAAACCATACTGCTGATACATTTTCAAATAACTCCAACAATATGGGTTTAGGGCAATAACTTTTAAAGGTTGTAATTTGTGGAATCAATTGTCAGAAGATATTAAGCATGTACAAAATATAACTACATTTAAGAATAAATTGAAGGAATTATTTTACAATGGTATGTCTTTGTGTTAAAGTTATACATTGTAATATTCTGGCTGGTTTTTGCAATTCGTTATAATCATATTGTTTGTAACTGACTTTTGCACTTTTCTTTTTTTCTTTCTTTTTTCTTTTTTTTTATCTTTCGATATTGTATCACTGATTATTTATAGTTACTATGGGCGGCCAGCGTTGACGAGCGTTTGCTTTTTTGGTAGCCCACCTACATTGTCTAGTATTGTACGACAATATTGTATTTTATGTTTTTGGCAAATAAATACTCTCTCTCTCTCTCTCTGCAGTTCAAT
>Ga0209367_1002532_pt1 | contig 24190 bp, 15 predicted proteins | sample WorMetLIZISLAND2_FD_187412 | JGI IMG/M metagenome (GOLD analysis project Ga0209367, IMG submission 187412) | Marine gutless worms symbiont microbial communities from Max Planck institute for Marine Microbiology, Germany - Olavius geniculatus... ... | reverse complement strand
TGTTATCCCGTCATATCCTGGACTTTTGTTGTTCTTCAATTTTTTCACGGCCTTTTGTACTTCTTCTACCAGTATATCACCTTGGCTGTCAGCAAGTGGTGGCGAGATGTCTTTCAGCTCTTTGACTTTGTCCATGGCTCTGAGGTCACAGATAGAAGAACACATGACGGACGAACAAGCAGGATTTCGCAAAGACAGGAGTACAGTACAGCAGATCCTAGCCCTCGGCGCCTGACCTTAAATGAGTTGGGGGAAACTTGCTCCAAGAACTTAAGGGGGATAGACGCCCCTGTGCAACTTTAACCCCGATCTTTTGAGCTAAAAAATGACAAATTGTCTTGGGAAACGTTCACGCCAATTTTTTTCTTACCTACCCGTTTTTGTTTTTGTCACCGTGTTTAAAGCCCGTAGCTTACGTGAGAGACAGACAAACAGGTAAACGGACGGGCAAAACACGTACAGTATTCTCATGTCCAAAATTTTGAATGCCATGGCAAGGGCATTCGGCTCAACACGAGTTGATGTGACAAACTAAATTAATAACAGTACAGTGTACAATGTGTGATGTGTCTAGCTTAGCTAAGGCATACCTGCTAGCAGAAGTCGTAGATCGCGGCTGTCTGGCGAGCTAGATAGCGTGGCGTCCATCAGCTTTTGTAAGTACGAGCGAAGATCACGCACGTGCTGCAAACAACAACCATTCATTCAATCAACCAATCGATCCATCAATCGATCGATCTCTAGCTGAAGCGATGAAAACACGAGCTTTATAACGCAAGTGATTAGCTTATTCAATAGATTTCAAAAACAGATAGGCCTACAACAATAACCACTAAAATGTTACATATTGTTTATTAACACATTAAACAGACTTTTTTGATATCCTATCTATAGACCTCTAAGCCGGCTAGCCGTGAAGTTCACGACCAGCTTAGCATTTTCGAGTCTTTGCCACGATTTTTGCGGCTGCAGCGGCTTAGCAAAATTTTAACGGCTGGAGGCCGGCTAAGTCGCCGGCGTAGGGGTCTAATCATACCGTGCGTCCGGCATCGAGTAATAGCCTAATAGGTAAAATGCCACTTTTTAAACAGTTCTACAAGGCTTACTCAACTTTCTTATGCTCCCTGTATGTGATATTTTTGTGTTTTTATTACAAATTCGCGTGTGCATGAGCGTGTTTTTACTCCTCGCGCGCTACGTTCCTAACGTTGCGAAGAGGAGTGTATGAGATCAGTGTAATATTGAGGACCGACCGACGACCGACCTTTGTTCCTGGAAGAGCCTTCTTGGAAGAACTTCAAATGGCCATATCTCCATAACAGTGCTAGATAGACGCATGGTCACTATGGACCACCCATAGGAAGTCGACCCCCGGGAGTCGGATGGTCATGTGACCGATGACGTCACGTAACCCCAAAAGGTAAGGCCGTGACCCCATTATCTTTGAGACGCCATATCTCCATAACAGTGCAAGATAGACGCATGCGTCGAGGTATAACAAGACAAATGGCAACTAGCGTCATCGACCATTATTGGAAATGTTTTCCTCTCAGTTCCTAATATCGGACAATATTTTATGAACTTCGGGAGACAATTTCCAATAACCACCTCGACGCCAGTCACTATTGGTGTAATATTAAACGGGTCTCAATTAGACGCCCGGTCTCTAATACAAGCAGAAAGGAACGAAAAAGCTCTTAAAAAAAGAATACAAAAGAAAATGATGCGCGCGAGGAGTACATTAGATTGGTCACAATCTAATAATATTTCTTGTTTTGCTTTTCTGTCTCCGCACTCCGCCTGTCCTTCTGTGCTATGTTGGTCTTTAACCGGAAATAAACGCACCGGTTGATTGACTGATGGCACTCGTACGATGTTTATAATCAGCATCTTTTCACTATAGCACGTTATAATCAGTCCTGTGGTTTGTCTGTCAGTAATGACACTGGTCACTGGTCAGCACGAGCTCCTGGCAGGAGAATAAACTGCCCGAGTGTGCTGAGTATTTACTTTCTACAACGCAGACGAGGTACAATGAGAGACGTGGGAGGAGGACTACGGCGCAGACGGGCGGGACGCTTGTGAAGTAAGTAATTCATCAGAACATCCTTGAAAGTATCAGCAGCTCTGGCGACGTGCCGGTGGCTCGTGCTTAAAGACGTTGACACCGCTGGAGACGGAGAGATAGAGAGAAAGCGAGCAGGCAGGTCAGCGACGTGTGTGGCATCGCCAGGTGGTGGGATGAAAGACACTGCACTGACCACACGCAGTGAGCACACAGCGACCGCCTGACATACTGGGGATCGCGTACATTACTCTAAAACAGCCGACCCTTCAGTTTCCAGTTTCACCGAAGGCGTCGTGGCAGAGGACAAAAGGACGGCAGTTGTAGCCGCCCTCCCCCAAAAAAGAGTTCTCGGAATTTTTTTTTGTGGCGTGGTGTAGCGGTAACGCGTTTCATCCAATAACGAAGTTACTCTACGCCGGGTTAGTACTTCGATGTGTGACTGCCTGTGGGCAGGTAAACCATCTCGGTGTGTAACCAGCCACCTACGCCAACTCAGCTTTCCATTCCTCTGGGGTAGGTAAATCGTGCACCAGCCTATCTGGCTGGGGTTAAGGCGGGGCGCGTTCATCTGTATCGGGTGGCAGGTAACTTAGCGTGAACATCCCAATTTTCAGCTAAAGTACTAAACCGGAACTGCTATAGGCTTTCGCGCGTCTCGTGAGCATTAGCTCAAATTTCTTGTTTAACTCACGACGCCGCTGGTTTTCACATTGACCCAGTCACCCCGACCTTTAAAAGCCCACTCCGTTGCCACCAGTCACGGCTTATTATTACAAGTGGGTCACTGATCCATTGAGGATGTTCGTCTATAAACCTACTGAAATGCGCACTGCAATAAGATCGCAAGTGACCTCAACTTTTAAAGTAGCAGATTGGAATTGAGTAACGATCAGCCTAAAGTCTTAATATTGGTTAACTCGCACGTCTAACTCGTTTTCGTTTTGCACTGTTTGCTGTCGACGTCTGTCCTACTGTAATGTGGCAGCAAGTCCGGTGATCGATGAAATCGCCCTCAACTGTCACGGCGCCAGCCACCCAATGACCAACGTTCACACTGTCCAGTGGCCAGTGTCCACTCAAGTCCAGCTGTGCCCTCACCGGCGCGCCCGCACTCTGCCCATCCAAGCGTGCTAACCGCTTCATTTTGCCGAGCGATTTAACCGCAAAATTCCGATAAATTATCGCTGAAAATACGGTGCGGCAGGCCGGCCGTTGGCGTCGGAATGCCCGTGGGTGGTTTTCATTATCTGTTGACTGAATAGTTGAACCATTTATCTTCTTCTTGGCTAACTGTAGGCCTTCATGACGCCAAACGTTTAGATCTATCGTATAATTATGTATACATCGACTTGCTGATTGCATCGCTTCATTTATCTGCGAATTATTTATTTATTTATTACTCAGATCCAGTCGCCACTGTCTCAAAGATGCTAAGTAAGACGTAATGCATTAAAACGTAAAAGCGAACTTCTTCGTCCGGTCATCAGGCTACCAGCAGAAACAAAGAAGACGCCACTTGCTTAGAAGACCTTGTCTTCTTCAGACTTGGCACAAGTTAGAACTTAAGGAAGAGTGGCACCTCAAGAAAAATGTTCTGCAGTGGGCACTTTTGATCTTTGTTAAATCGTTTCAAAGAAACGATGAATTTCATGACAGAGAATAAAGACTAAAGAAAATAACGCATCAGTAGAGCAGCAGAAGGAACCGACTTAGCGGAGAGAAATGAAACGTCTTGTCGCCAGTCAAAGGACGACGCATGACATGACGGCCCTTTAGAGCTTAGTCGATAGGACATTTCCGCCCAAGTTATGTCTGCATGTTTATCAGCCTGTCACGCTACATGAATGTGGGCGGCTTGCAGCAAAACTACAAATTATAAATGTGGTATTCAGCGCCTACAGCCACCTGTGACACCCGCCGACTTGTTTTTAGAAACATTTTCTGGATAATACAACTCGAAATTATAACATTTTTCTACCAAATGTAAAGCAGTTTTGGGTACGCTATTGAGATACAAGCCAAATAAACACTACTGTCGTTTTTTGTTTGGTATCCCCAAATAAAAACTACAGCAGAATTTATATGCAGTAGGCTAATTTTGTTTATTTTACTGTATTAGTATAGACTCGTGTCAGTGCCAAAGCATGGAAGGCAGAAACAACGGTTCGGTTAGCCTCACAGTGAATAGAGTAAAACAGGGGCCTACCTGAACTGGCCGATGCAGGAAATGTTCGAGTTTGCTGAACGTAAACGAAGCCGACTAAAAAAACAACAAATCATAAATATTGTTTAAATTCTGCACAAATATGAAAGCAAAGTATTTACACCTAGTTGCCTTTCACTCTGTTAACACGCACACACTTGACTAGAAATCAACAGAAATAGAGACCTATTCGAGATAAAGCTGCATGAAAACTATGCAAAACGACAAACTTTAGTTTTGTATGCAAAACTTTTCTGATGAAATTATCAGTTATTCACAGTGTAATCCTGACAGTGATCATTATGTCCATTATTTCTTCGTAACCCCTGCACGGCGCTTTTATTTCTACATGCACCTGGTGCACTTGGTGGGAAAAAAGCCCACGCAGGCGTTTACGTAGAAAAAGCGTTAAATTCGTTACTTTGCAAGTGCAATAATACAGTAGAAGAATTCACCATAGCGACGTCAAAAACAGCAATTTCGAACATGGTCGACAACCATCACTAATATGGCCAATCAAACCGAAAGTACGTACGACCCCTAGTACATTTCTCGGCTTTTACCCGTTCTCTCTTATTCTAGTGTCACTTTTAGCCCTCTTACGTATCTGTGCAGTTTATTTTGAGGTCCCTATTTAATATTGTAATCGTACACGAAGTACGAGACAAAATCACATAGGACTACAGGTAAATAAATAAAAGTAATAAAGATAAAATAAAAGAAAAGTACAAAATAGAATGTTACAAAACATAAAATCAAAGTGTCAGACGATACACCGGACACTGGGATACTGGCTGGTTGGCATACCTGAATGAAGGTGACGAACTGAGGACTGGAGGCCTGTAGTTGCAGAAGTAGCCGCTTGGCGTCGCTAAGACCGTGGTGGTACTGGCCGTAGGCAGTCAACACCTGCTGTACACGACAGTCACCAAGTCACCATACTGTAGGTCACGTGGTACAACGAGCCACCAACAGTACGCAGTCAACTTATGAACTCTCTCTGCCACCAGTATAGGCCTATGCTTTTGTTACTGACTTCGTCAATAATTATCATCAACTGCGTGTAGGCTTACATACGTATTGAGGAGTATTTATGAGAGAGGAAAACTTGCGACTTTTGAGAGTAAAACAAGAAGCCCAGCTGTCGCTGGGGAAGACACGCTACAATCTTTACAGTTTTTATTGCAATACTGACCTTCAAGGTCACCCAAGGTCAAAGATTTTTGTGTCATCCAAAAAACAATATGCAACTTTCTATGTTAGTGATCAATGGCAACCTAGGCTCTATCTCGCGCCGTTTAGCCACAATACATGCGTGACACACAGACCACATACGAAAATCGTTCTATAGACGTGTGTTTACACCATCGCTGTAGCGCGTCAAAAAATTAAATGAAAACAAAAAAACAAGAGACGGGAGTTTACCAGGCCTAATATTGACGAAGTAAATACTAAGATATTCTATGGTAGGGCGCTTCTGCTTATAGGCTACGTTGCACTTGTACAGTAGAATCACCAAGCAAGTAAGTAAATGTAATACGAAAAAAAACATTGTCTTCACACAAATTCCATTCTGAAGAAAATGGCGACATCAGGTAAGAAAAATACACTACATGAATAAAGTTGATTAAATCAAGCCAGTTCGGTCTATGTACATTTTCCCCGTGCTGTATGGTGACTCAATGGGTCAAAGATGAGACAAAGATTCATCTAATAATACGCCTACCACCTTGGCGTCGCCACGCACATAAAGGTTAACTTAATTGTAACTTTGCGCTCCCAAATGATATGCAAACTGACGGCCTGTCATTACACCTAGGCACCAGGAAACAGAGATCTTATCGTATCTCCGCGGAAGCGCCATACGTTCTAATTATCTACCTGCTAAATTGCTAGGTCGCCACACAATGGCAATCAATCAAAACATACAGTTATAATAACGACACGTGTCATGGGCGAAGTATAGGCCTACACCTACAAAGACCTCACCAAATGTTCACCACGTCCAGTGAAGGCATTAATTGTCAAGAATTCAATTTTTAACATGAGCCATAACAGTCCTACGAAGTGACATAGTGTAATGAAATAAATATTCACTGGCGACAACATTAATAGTTACCTGAGACAGGTAAATTTGCGAGATGCTGGCACTAGCAGCAAGCGTGTCATGCTGATTGGTGATGATATCATTTAGCTTGAAAACGTTGAATTCGGACGTCGCCAGTAGCTGCAACACATCATTTTCAAACATAGGCACTAAGGCATGTATACAAAAGCTAAATTAAACAGAAATATTTTGAAGGCTGTCAGTAAGAACTGCTCTAAAACGTCATCAGTTAGGCCTAAATTTAGAATATATCTATAGCAAGGTATACAAAGGCAAACAAAATTGGCCGAGAGAAATAAAAAAATACTTCGTTATTTATGATGTCGATTACTAAAAACCTAGCAACATTTAGCAAAATCTAAATAAAGTCGAAATTGGTGACTAAATGGAGGAGTGATGTGATTGATAAGCGCAAACTCAGTCGGGCGTCCTAGCTAAAAAGCTTCAAAGACCTTTGGTGACCTGGAAAACGTGCATGCCAATTTCGTTTTAGCATCACATGCAAATTGTCGCTAAAATATCGCTATAATCAACAAGTTTTGATGTGCTGCTGATGAGCTTATCTATTCTGACTGCAGCAAACCTTCTCCAGGTTCTGAAAGAGCGCGGCGTGCTGGCGTGACGTCACGATGTCATGACGTCGTAACAACGGTCTCAGCAAACGACACACCACGTCACTGACGTCATCGATGAACTTCCGCTCACACAGCGACATCTGGCGAGCAACGTCGACCAACACCTCCGCCGACTTACGACCACTTCCGCTGTCACGCCTGAGCAAATCAATTTTATCGAATCAGTGGCCTGATTTACAAAACGTTTTAAGTAGTTCCTAAGAAAAAAACTAGAAAAAAGTTTGGCATATGAAATATCAGAGGTATAAAATGTGCTTTACAAAAATTTCTAGAAAAAAAATGTAGGAATAACTCATGCAAAAAAACCCATCTTGAGATAACTTTAAAAAAACGTTTGAAAATCAATTCCAAAGAAATACCTAGGAAGTTGTAAATTGTTGAACGTAGGAAAAACTTAGAAAGGTGTTATGAAAATTCCTAAAACGTCTTGAAAATTAGGCCGCATGTGCTTAAAAACATGGCAACATAAACGGTGGGTTGAAACAGTCAACAACGACGAGTTTACAGTTAAAGGTTCACGGCCACGGTCAAACTCACTCGCGCAATTTCTGTAGATTTAAATTAGACATTTAACCTCACATATACAATATGTCGATTTGAGCTTCATAAATATATGAAATTAATGTTTAATTTCAAACGAAATGCGGCATTACGTTACGTTATGCGAAATATTCTAATCTATCAGTGCCCGCGGTGACGTCATGACCCTAGCCCATATGGATCATGAATATTAACGGCCTAGCCGACGACGTCATCATTCTAGGCTAGGCCATTAATATTCATGACGTCTATAGGCTAAACTCATAACGTCACCGTGGGTCATCATGGCGGCGCGTTTTCTACGTCGTTTTCGTAGATCGTCGAGTTCAAAGGTAAATTTTTTCGTGTTGACAAAACGCTGGGCGCCGATATTACTGTCGAAGTTATCAGAAAATTCTGCACTTTCAGGAAAATGGATAAAATATATATGTTAATTTTGGTGACCACGGACCTTTAAGCCAGTCACAGTCCACTCCACACCCTCCATGAATTCCGGCCCTGTCTGAAGACCCATCCGTTCTTCAGTGCATCTCCTGCAGTATCTACTCCTAGTTTGTACAGTGCCCGCGCAGTAAAGCTGTTGCTTTACTTAGGACACTCTAGTCGTTAACGATACATACTAATAAGTAAGTAAGTAAAACGTGAATTTGTATAGCGAATAATAACATTACGCAATAGTACAAAATCACAGTTAAAATCAAAATTAAGATACTAAGAAATTAAGAAATTAAGATAAAACTACGGAACAGGCAACGAAAGCGTGAATGATGAATGAATGAGTCGTAGAACCTAGAAGTTTGAGAGGTGATGAAGTTATCACGCGGTAAGATGGCGCTCATATCCGGTTTCCATTTGAGCTCGTCAGTGTCGGCAGCATCAATGAACGCGGTGTTGAGAGTTGTGCTGGAAGCTATCGAGTTTTCATCCTGTGGACATCTCGACCGTTTGGAACGCTTCGAAGCAACTTCGTCTTTCCTCAACGATCTCTTTTTCGGAGTTTCAGCGGTGACGTTTCGCTCCGACGAATTTCGTCGACTTCGTCTGCGTTTACTCGGCGGCGGCGACGACGTCGAAACTGCGCTGTTGATAATAATAAAACACAAAGAAATCGATTATTAGCTAGACAGTCAAATATACTGTAGATAGGCCCTTAATGAAAAAAAATATGGGCGAAATGGCCATCGAGCATTTGAGCAGTACCCACAGTGAGACACGAACCATGATCAGCTAGTGCACGGCCATCTTTAGCCTAGCTGGCCTATCATTAACAGGCCATTAGCTCAAGAACGAAAACCACTCCGATCGGCTAAATTACGAGTCAATCAGCGACTTAAGAAAAAACAATGAAACAAAGTAACAAGTACCTTTAAAGATGGTGGTTAACTTATTAACCAACGGCTAAAAAGTGTGATTAGTGTATATGAAACCACGGTTTGGAGAGAAGTGGGAAAAGTAAGTGTCAAACGAACTTGTACACCCCATGACAGTGATTTTGATACACTTCGGCCATTGACGGTCGGTCGTCTAACCTATTATTACTACGCTGTCGCTTGTTTGGTCACACTTGACTCACTTCAGTGCACCCGTGGAGTTATTAACCCCACTGCAGACAGTGCTAGAGATAAGCAGTATGTTAAAGTATACGTTTATTAAAATCTGCTCGACAGCAGCACTCTGTGATCGTACTTGGAAGTAGTGATGGTGTTGTTATTCTGTCTGGCGGCCAACGCGCAGTCGACGTCCAGTTCAACGTAAACACACTCCTCGTTCACTCGTCTTCGACCTCCAGTGCTGCCAGTCACAGACGGCGGCCCTTCAGTCTGATCCAGACACTGCGGCACCACGCCGGGCGGAAATTCCCCAATGACGTCACTGCGACGACTTCTCGAGGACGACTTCACGACGACATCGTTCGTGACGTCATTGTTCTGCGTCGTCGGCGGCCGATTGACTTCGATTATTAACACGTCACCTGCGCACCTGCATGTAACGTAACGTAAACAACATACTTCTGTCAAATCTTCAAGTTCCAACCGTTACGTATCATCAACAGAAATCAAGCAGTAGCCGCTAATACGAAGGCTTTTAGTTCCTTTTACTGTGTTTTAATTCAATAGCCAGCTACAAGACTGACCTTTTCTGCTATCCAAATATAAAGTAGGAAAGTCAGAGCAAAAGTTTTCTTATGCACTGATGTGATAATAGCGATAATACTGCGATGATTCGGCACAAAAGATTTTTGAGCATCCTACAGACAATACGTAAACGAGATAACTAAAGCCGTGGACGTCACATCATACATGCCGTCTAGTCAACATTGAACATTTTTTTCTGCGAAATTCGCAAAAATGTTGCAGCGAGATCAAAGACCGAGGGCAACATTTTAAGAGCTAAGGGACAAAAATTCAATGTTAATCGATAACGCTAGTCACTGTCTGTTTTGTTATACCTCAAAACCAAAACAAAACATTTAAACAAAAATCATTTGACGACATCACAATTCACTTCACTGTTGCCCGCGTGAACTGTTGCCCGCCCGACCGGGCAACAGTGCGTATGTCAAAGTCATGTGACGCGATTTGGACCAATCGCGTGCAGGTATTTTGAGTTGAGGTAGAACAAACAAAATTCGCAAATCGATATCAAATACAGCGTCATGTTTACTCGCATCAGTAAAGTCAGTAGTACGTTTCAGACCGTGTGTCTCACAGCAAAGTGCAAAATGGCGTGAATAGTTGGCGTCAGAAAAAACGCCAGATTTCATCACCGTTTACTGCCAGGTGTGAATTTGTGATGCCCGCACGCACTGTTAATGATATCATTCGTAAAATCTCCAGCGTGCAATAATTAAGTGAAAGGTCGCGTGCGTGTGTCGCGACCTCTGGCGACCAAATGCAGTAGTCATAAGTCACCTGATGAGCGCTGCGACGCTGTCCGCAGCCGAGCGTGAAACGTTGATGTTGTCTATGCGCTGAATCAGGTCGCCACGCCTCATCCCGGCTACAGAGGCTGCCGACTGCCACGTCACGTGACCCACGGCCACCGGACAACTACCCATCACCGTGAAACCGAAACTACTCGACAGCGACGCGCGGCGCATCACTAACTGTAACCGACACACACACAAACAGCAAAGCTAAAGTACCAGATAGTACGAAATTATGAACAAAATGATAATCAACAAAGTAGACTAAATAACGACTTCTTTCCGCCACTTTCAACCTTTGAACTGAACTGAAAACACACTTGCAGCTCGAAAACTGAATAGCTGAATAATACATAAGTCACGAAATATGCAAAACATGCAAAAATGTCTCTAACGTGCCAATGTCTCTAAAACTGACTTCTCAGAAAATCTTGCTCATACCTGTGTCATAATATAAACCTGCTAATTGTCATTGTGCTAGTAACCTTAAAGTAATCAATTCTGATTGGTTGATCGCATTCTCTACTGAGCGAAACATCGCAACAATGTCTGTTCCCTGGACAAAATTAAGTAGTTACCTTAAGCAATAACAATGAGATAAGTTAGGAAATTATGTGAACAGTTAACAGCTAGTAGTCCTTTTATGCATGTTGTAGGCCTATATCAAAAATCGTAACATGAATGGGAATAAAATAGTTCGGTAATCTTGCGCGTACGGTGATGGAGTATGCGGGTTGCAGTGATGAGTTGATGGAAGGAATCTCGACGGAAGTCGGTCGTTGCAGTGTAGTGCGCCGGTCGTCACAGCTGCAGTGACTGGCGGCGGTGGTGCGCATGTTTTTACGCCTTCCCGTGCGAGCGTCCAACACACAGTACCAGCTACCTTCCTCCATCTGCAGCAAAATCATCAGCTTCATCAGCAACAGCGTATAGTAATCATAAGCAACTGGCATAACGTACAAGAAGCCCACAGGATAGCCGACCGTACTGTTTGTGAGTGACTGACAGTGACCTCGAAAACCATCCATGGTCCATGATTTTCATCTTATCTGAAAGAGCGTATGTTAGTGATTAATAGTAACCTTTCCCTATCTCTCACCGTTTCTTAGATGTGGACACTTAATATAGCTTAAAACTTTACATTAAAATTGCGGCCAAACCGCTGCAGACGAAGACATGGTTACTATAAAAAGTCGCCAGCGCCCTATCCAATGGTACCATCGCCGACCCTCTACGACTTACCGTTTACCCACAATACATCCGTGACGGACAGACAGACAGACGACAACCATGCTAATAGCTCGACCGTTACTTAAGTACGGTCGGTTAAAAGCAAAACACAGGAAAAATTGTTTTGCAAATGTTTTTGTCATTTATTTCTTTACACAAAAACGGCAAAACTGTGTGCAAAGACAGTGAATGAAGTAAATGAATCGAGTTCGATGCATGCTGGCTATATATAAATGTCTGCGGTTAAAGTTTTGCACGAAAAAACTGAACTTGAACCCAATGATCTATAAAATTAAAGTCAAAAATCAACCGAAAAAAATATATTCTAATAACCTGTTCGCGGGAAGTCGTAGCGAGTTTGTGCTTCAGACTTTTTATACCGAACGACATCATCCCAAGACTCTGCGACTCCTCACTGCGATTTATACACAAGTGACAGCAAATTATTACAGCTCACGGCAAAGCAATCACTAAGACTAGATTTTACGAACATAAAGATAATTTATATTTAAAGCCAAAATGCCAAAATTCCGTTTCCTACTCGTAACGTCTGGTTGAAAATGCCTTAACGGATAACTTGACTGGCTTTTGAGTTCCGTATATTCTGATGACAGTGCAAAGCCAAGTCAGAACGAATGGTAGGCATTTATGACTACCAAACGATAGACTATGATGAACTTCGATACATGACGTTGTGTGACGTCACTCACCCGGAACTGTTAGAATTGCAGACGGTTACAAGAAGTCTCCTTGTGACGTCAGAACGTTCGAGCGCGCTGCGATCAACAACACAACATTAACAGTTATTATAGTATTATTACAAAGCATCAATAAACCTACGTCGAATACGCTTATTCCACTCACAGCCACTGCTGCTGTAACCGCTGGTCTGGATTTACGTGCTGTTAGACAACAAGTAATTTGAGCAAAGCTCATAAGACGCGCGACAGCCTAGCAGTTCCTGTTCGCAGGTTGTCTCGGTCTATCCCCATCCATTTCGTCGCAATTCACTCTTGAAATCTGCGCCGCAGCCACAAATTGCGAAAAAACTAAAACCCCTAATTCTGGGGTTCAAGGTCATTCAAGGTCATCGATGTTGACACCACTAAAAAGTTTGTTACTATTGCTTGTTATGATAAGCAGCATGTCTGTGCCTAACTGCAATCGTTTTCACGGTAAAAGAGCCAATAGCGGTAAAATAACCACATTTTAGGGGGGATAGCCGTCTTTTACGCCCGTGTGCGAAAACCTCCTTGAACGTATAGGGACCGGGACTTGGACTGCTAAAATCTACGTTTAATGCTGAAAATTTCGTACGCAGATTGTCTTGGTCTATCTGCAGCCATTTCGTCGCAGTTCACTGTTGAAATCTGCGCTGCAACTAAAAATTGCGAAAAATTTACTAAAAACCTATTTTGAGGGTTCACGGTCGTTTAAGGTCATCGATGTTGATAAATCTAAAAAGCTCGTCAAAGGTACTTGTTATGATAAGCAGCATGTCTGTACCTATCTGCAACCGTTTCCACACTATACGAGCCAATAACGGCATAATAGCGTCAACTGAAAAAATGTTTCAATTTAAGATGCAGAACTCAGTGAACAGAAGACGTAAACTCTGACAACACTACCTCATAAGTATTTCCAACAGTCAATAATCTTCACTCAGTGCTTTTCGATGCCGTTGGACGCAGCGATAGCAAGCAAAATCATCGATCTTTATAAAGTTATGCAACAATTCACAGAACTTTACGTACTTTAAGAAGCCCGGCTAAACCTGCAGCTAAATGACAAATCGAATGAAAGTGGAAAGACTAGCCGCATATGCTATCCAGCGGCTAATGCTGTTGATCTATTGGACAATCTGCGTGAATGACTGGTCAATCTGCCTCAGGCTGACTGGTGACAAAGTAGGTAGATATAAGCCTACTGAGATAGTCGTTACAAATGGACCAGTTACCACGTCCAACGTTAAAGTTATGCCGCCGGTGCTATCAGTACAAAAGTGAAACTTCATATGGGACGGTTCAATGGGACCACGTTGGTAATGGTAAATGGTAATAACAGCCTACAGTCCCATAAAGTCGCAGCCCGCCCGGGTCGATACTTGATAGTATTGGCTTTCATCAGCTGATAGCGCGGAGTCAAGCATTGATAACGGACATCGATACGGCGTGGACAACGGACAGGCGACCGACCACCCGTGTCGCTGGAGCTACCCATATCTCGGCGGCGTGGATCCTTCACCGCGGCGGTCCTACCACTGACTGACTGTCAAAGTCACCGGGAATCTGTTATCACAATCACGTCCTGCCGCTGCCATGGAAACCCGATCCCGGAATTCGATAAACGGCCGCGAAGCAGTAGGACATCCCTACTATACTAGTATACTAGTAGGCCAATACGGGGAGTCCATGGACATCCTCGGGCGCGGGACTCCAACAGTGCTCGCAATGCAAGAAGGAAGGTTCAGACGGTTGCCGCTGGAATAAAAAATAAAGATACCATCGAATCCATTAGGAAGCGGCTCCCCCCTCTCTCTCTGTCACACAGCTGGAGTGCGCGCCGCTGAACTGCGCCGTTCCAACAACATCCTGCGGCAGAGACTTGTCAACGTTTGCGCTGGATCAGACCACGGACCCTTGAATCCATTAGCATGAACCTAGAGATCCAAGATCAGATTGCCGCCTGTAGCTGCTGTACTGTAGCTCTCTGTGCCGCTGAGCGTAATCCGCTAATGTTTAATCCACGTCATTAGCTGCTGTCGTACGCAGCCTTGTTAACACGCCGATAATCAGCGGAACATTTGCTATCAATTGCGGCATAAAACAAAGAACATATGAGCGACTATAGTCAGCAAGGAGAACGAGAAGTTAAGTATCCAAACAAAATTGTACGTTTGTTCAAATTCATTAGAAGTCATCGATGTCAAAACTAATCAAAAAAACTCGCACGCTATTTTCTATTAATGAATAATGATTAATGGAAACTTTTCGCAGATACTATAACTATACGACGCTGGTTGGATTCTATTTCTATTTTTTTTAATTACTCAGGTCAATTGTTCTTAGTACTAATAACGCTAACGCTTGCTGTCGACAGACTGGAAGGTATCAAAAACACCGTAAACTGTCGCCTCTTGTCGGTGAACTGAATGGTTAATAAAGTATAGTGCAGTACATTGTATACATACAATGTTAGACGTTCGTTGAAGACGACGTTTCTCGTCGGCGCAGAAGTGTTTCCGGTCAGCTGGACAGTCGCAGTGCACATGCGTCGTTCAGAGTCACAAACCGAAACCGGAAGTAGTCGGCTACGTCGCTCAGCGTCACGTGGTTCCACGCTCACCTAATCAGCCAATCAACTAGTCAATCAATCAGTGGTACCTAGCAGATCCAGAACTACATCAATAACAGTAATATAACAGGTTTATAAATGATGATGACCGGGTATGATCTTCTGAAAAGCTAGGTTTTCATTTTTCATAAATATCGTAGTTGAGTTGGCACATCACTTAGTCTTAACGAACCACCACAAAAAACGGAATGACACGACAGTCACTTAGAAAATAAAGCGTCCGAAAGACAGGACATACCTTCTGGCCGTACAGCATTGCAGGGTGATATTGCACAATATAATCAACATAATGCTAAGTTATAAAGTACCAGTGATGCACAATTAAACGTAAAGAAAACGTTAGCGAGAATATGTCTGCCAAACCCTAAGGTTAAAAGTCGTGCAATACAGAACGAAAATGCAAACAAACATAACGGAATTTGCGCACGACCTGTACCGCCATACATTCGCATTGCGTGTACAAGAGATAATGTTGAAAAATAGTAAAAAAAACGTAACCGACAATGAGATAAGTTGCACAGAGTTTGCCCCGTCAGAACAAAATAGGAACGAGAATAATTTTTGCCAGTACGAATCTTAACTGCGACTAACTGGCTAACCCTGTTCTATGATACTGTCATACTCTGTATATATAGTCGTCCGTTCTAATCACCAGCGAAGACTACACGCGACAACGTCGTAAAATAGTCATACGAACTAGGAACATTCTAAACTAGAGTTACCGTGCATTTGTCCATCTGCCGTTCATAGTTCGGAGTGCAGTCACATAAATACTAGATTACGGTCGACTATAGCAAAGTGGGCGGACAGAGACAATAACTGGCTACGAGCATGCGAAATGGCACTCCCTATGCACAGATCAAGGTACTAATAACGACAGCTAGTGGGCTTTCATTAAAAGCCAATTGCCAAACAACAGACCAATCCCTTCAGTACGGGACAGAATGGTATTCGGCAAGCCTCGAATGCGATGGTTTAGTACGCTGCTTTAACTCCATAAAAAGAGATTAGTGGGTCTCTTGGGGAGCCAACTATCACTAAGTTAGCTTTCGCTTTATTTTACCAAAAACATGCCACCGTAGCAGTTTTGTTGTATTTTCTAAAGGGTACTTAGTGTTTTAAAAGATGTTAAATACGCTCTAACAGACTGTACCAATTCGTTCCTCACAAGAGACAGGCTAAAACCACCAGAGTGCTCTAATGACACCCTGTTACGACCGTAGAGAAAACAAACACAGTCGACTGCAGTGAAACGGGTCAATTAAACGATCGTCAACGTAAAACAGTCGTCGATATTGCTGTAATCGACTTACTAACGGCTACGTAAACACTCCCTGCTTTACAAGCCGCCAACAGAATTTCTGGGTGGTCCAGTCTCACGGGAGTTCATTGGCAGAATTAAAACCTCGCTTATTTCTCAGCAACGCAACTGTGACTCAAATGATTTATTTATGATTTTATAATTGTGAGCCACAATACAAAGGCGACTCACAAAGTTAAATTACTATTTAAAATAAATGCAAACACATGGAACAGCAATTTATAAAGAGCGTTGTAAATGTTAGAGACAATAATTGCTAACCGTACAACAGGGAAATGCAATTACTGTTAACATAGTAAAATTGCATAAAATCTTTTAAATAGAAACGCAGATTATTAACATAAAGCAAGTAATATGTACGATATACATGTGAAAGATACCTGTATATAAGTATGATCGTAGATGACTGGCGAAGACGTGGCGTCATTCACGTGAACAAGTTCGTACACTGTGCAAAAACACAAAAAGTGATAATTATGATGCTACGTTCCAATCTAAATCACGTACATGCATTCACGATTAACGTATATTCGTATTCATATGTATTCATATTCCTCTCAGATGACAGTAGCAACTATTAACAATAATACAATAATGTGGTAGTCAAAACAATGGCAAAATAGTCAAGATCTCAGACAGCAGTGACAGAGTCAAACACACCAGTAATGCTATGAATAGCAAACAAAAGAAAGAACAAGCAGGCCTAATATAACAAACAAACGTTGTCAAACAACCCTTTAATAATAAAAGTGTGTTGTTTAAGTGCGCTACAAACAAAATGAAAATCCAGAATATCACAGCATATCGGTTGAACATAGCAAATTTCACTGACCGTGAACAGTTAGCAAGTCCCGCTGATCGACAGCAAAACCAAGTTTTAATCGACCTGCAATTTAAAAATTTGACATCAATTATTAATCAATAAAAGTGAACGTTTTACATTTGCACTGTAACTGTAAAGCGACTCTCACTGATGACTGCCTTACATTTGTACATTACACAATTTATTCCGACGATTGCTCTAAATACTGAAGTATGCGAGTATTTATAAGTCAAATTTGCCTGGTTAATTACCAGTAGGCCTAGGCCTAATTGAGCACGCTGACACGCGACACGCAATCTCTGCACAATAACTCTCGCCTGCACGTTTTCGAGGCTTCTTCGCTATTTGAAAGTTAAAGCCAACCATCACGCCGGTCGTTTACTGCATAATATAGAGAACAATTCAGTAGTCAAATGTCAGTCGATGGTCAATCGCGACCTGCAGTTCTATTCAGCTATCTGACGTCAAGCATACGCTTGCATAATGAGCACGCGGGAAGCAAGCCTTATTGGCTCCTCGCGAGTTCGCTCATGAAACAATCCTGCCGTGCGCAGTTAAAATTTAAGCGCATATACTTAAGAATCTCATTAACTTCGAAAGAGCACTGCATTAGCCATTCAAATCATTGCGGCGTTACGTAACGCTTACGTCTCTGTTCACTCTGGTTTCGGATACGCATGCACTAAACTAAAGTCAATCGCTGCCAGTCAATTAGTAGCAAACAAGAACAAGACGTATAGAGTATCACGTAACAAGACTGGGACGCGTTTAGGTGTCTAATTTAACCATAAATTGCTTCTAAGTGAGGGACGAAGCCGGTAGTTGCCAGGCAAGACATTAGGGTGGGTATTAATTGAGTGGTGCATCCACCGACAGCATCAAGCTACTCCAATTAGAACGGCCGTCGTATAGCGTTACAACCAGCGTTTGATCTACGGGTTTCGGCACCTCGGGACTTGACGCTCGAGCACAGTCAGTCGTGCCGAAAATAGCACTCTGCTGGTTTCTCGGCTAATTCCTCTATAGGCTTACGTGTACCTGGTGTATGGGCGCTGTCAGTCAAATTTAGCGGTAGCCTCGTTACATATTTCTGCAGGCAGAAATGCACGATAAACGAAAATTATATAAAGCATTCAATATTTATGCGGCAGCCGGATGAACAGGCTATAGGCTCTTTATCCGGCTGCCCGATAAATAGCCGGTCCCAGCCGGCCCGGCTATTTATCCGGCATCCGACTTGAGCGGCCTTAGCCGGAGCGTACGAAGGGCTCGTAAGTACCGGCTAAGGCCGTATCTCTGCACCTTTTGGGTGCTCGTCATACCGTCGCAGAGACACGACGACAACCGGCCAGCTGGCAACCTCAACCATGGAATCACTGGTATCGCCAGTCGGCAAGTTTAGTGCTTGCCTGCAGCATTCTCGAATTCATTGCCAGTGGTACACGCTTAGTTAAAATGTACATAAATCTCTGAAATACGCGTATGTCTACTGTCGTGATATATCGTCTATACGAATGAAAACGGTGCATTAGGTTATTGCTCGTGACAATATAAAACAGCAAAAGGCGGGACATATACATGACCTTCGATTCCAAAGAATGATTGACTAGGTGAACAGCGGAATTCGTGATGCGTAAATTCATTCGTCGATTTCGCAGCCGATCAATAAAGCTTTGATTTGCAATGTAAACGTGCTTTAAAGCAGCGACGACGGCGACGCTGCATGGCCAGCAGCGGTACGTGTCGTGGTCAGCTTTTGCCAATCACTGAAGCAGTAATCGTGAGTCGGTGCATGGCATGGCGACGAGGCGTTATGATGTCCATTCAGACATTAAGTGTCGAAGGTTACACAACCGAGCGTGAGCACGGCGCCTCCGTCCAAACCGAATGCATTCATTGCAACGAGACGCGAGCACTTTTCTGAATAAGCTTACTCGAGCTATGCTCGGTCGTATGCATCTCCATAGGTCGGTTGCCCTCGGTTAACGCCTCAGACAAGGATACACTGACATTGAGGGGTCGAAGCAAGATTAAAGTAGGGTCAGATCACTTTGCAGTTTGCAGCGCATTGTGGTCCACTCGACCAACTTAGTAGGAGGCCATAAATGGCTCTCAGCGGAGCTGGAAAAAGTTGTTTTTTTTGGAAACAGTTTTTTGAGTTTCAGGTTTTTTTCGGTCTCGTTCAGTTTTTAGTTTACAAAGAAGACGTAACACAAATGTCAAGACCCACGCTGAACGGAATTAAACACCATTCTCCATGTCACGTGCTTTTGTAACTTTTGTTAAATGAATGACATGACGTCAGAAGTTAAAAAGCACGACTACGGTATACCATTAAATTTGATTTGTATTACAGGTTTAATTGCGCAACAAGTAAAAAACTTTAAACCTAAAATTTGGATATTTGAGGTTCTTAGGTTTCTAGAACCCCTATAAATCTAGGGTTTGGTGACATTTTTAGCCTTGCAGGGCTCCCAGACATCGACAAAACAACGATACTTTTAGACGGCATCGAACTGCGTTCTTCGATTTTTGGACCACTTACATGAATTTATAAAAGTTTTATGCTCTTAGACCACCCCATGAAACGCTGTAATCGTCCTTTATGCAGGACAAACGTCTTAAACAGTTAAACCATTACTTGACAACAAAACATGCAAAAGCTGCTCATTCAGCGCAAGTCCGCGAAAGCAGGCCGAGAAGTAAGGGGTTAAAGGTCGAACGAAGGACATCATGCTGTAGTAATTAAGTCGGGCGAGGCACGCGGTGGTCCGCCTATCCGTCTTCGTGATTCGTGGCCAGGAAATCTCACGGGATGTCATGTCGCCGGCTGACTCAGACAATTATTATCAGCCTGATGAGCTCCGCGGGAATTAGCCGACACTTCGCTATCTCGATGTACACAAATCATTAAAGGCCGCCTCACACTGCAGCCTACGGACATCGGGACCAAAACAACAAACTCTCGAGATACATAGGCTCCGTTTCTTTTACTTAAAACGACGTCTGACAGACAACAGGGCCCTGAAATCCTGTAGTTCTTTGACTATACACGGTGCAATAAACGCAATTTAACGTGGCACAGAATCACAGAACAGAAAATCGCCGAATTATCGCAAAAAATCGGCATTAAATCTATCTTCTTGCTTTCGTCATACGTTTAACAGGTCGCGAATATTTGTGCAGCATGCACGCTTTTTAAAAAAAAGCGGAATAAGTAAGTAATATTCTGTATAAAAGTCGCCGCATGCAATGCCATTTTGCCGACGCTGTCACGATGATTATACGTATTGGGTCTATCACTGTTAGCAAAGAGTGAAGTCTATTCATACCTCGTATCATAGGAAGCGATCGACTGCTCTCCGTCATCTCTTCCGCTGTTTTGTCCATTTCTTCTATGCACTCGTGACGTTTTCTCTGTTCCAATGAGACAGTAATCCAAATTACTTTTTCCTGACGTCGAACGCTGGCTCCGAAAGCGGCCTACAGAATCATCCAGTTTACATGACTCAGGTAAGTCGCGTTGTCGGAAGCGTAGTAAGCGTTTTGCGGCGTTGACGAAGTTCGAGAATTGAGACACGATAGTCGAATGCTGCAGCGGCGGCGTCGTCGCTAAACTGTGAAGGTCAAACTGCAGCGAGGGTCAGCGAGTCGGCGATCCGATTGACTCAGTCCGGTTTAGTTGAACATAGTCGCACGCACGCAGTCAATAGTCAAGACGTGAACTCAGTGCGGCCAACACTGACCAGCTGTGAAACGACGACTGACGGAGAGAGCAGCAGTGCAACATGTGCGGTCGTACCTCGGGCGCTCAACTGTCGCTAACTGACCGCAGTCGCCCCAGCACCGCTTGGCAGCAAGTGCCGCGCGTGCATCGACACGTTTTGGTGTCTGTCCCAGTCCAACGTATTGTTAATTTGTTCCGCTACCGTTTTGGTAGGCCGAATTTAATTTCCATCTTGTCAGTGGTCCAGAACGGGCTCATAACTCCAAAACAAAAAGCGTCAAAAATTACGATTGATATCAATGCTTGCTAGGGCAGAAGAAAGTGATGTGCCAATATTCAGTCTAATGGGTCAAACCTGAAAAAAATTCACTCATTGTACATGCGTCTGCCGGTTAAATGAGACGGCGGTTCAAGCGCCGATAGAAAACTAGGCCTAAACGTTAACGGTTGGCGCCTGAATCGCTCGACAACTGGAAGGTCATGTCACGGAAACATTTAAGTGTATCAAAACTAGAGACGTAAACGGAGAATTTTTTAAAAATTTTTATTTTTACATTTTATTTCACGATATGTCGCGTAATATTTCCCAACAAATCATACAAACAAACCGACACACTGAATAGTACCCATTATGACTAAAGTATACCTAAGACTAGTGCAGCATAGGCCCCGAACAGACATTTTTGTCAGCAAAACTTTCAAAACGAACTAAAATGTGCAAAAATATTTCCGACGGTCCAATAAAATTTTAAGTACGCGGTTTTTAAAAGACGGACGGCAAGCAAAAGCACATACAAGTAATTTTGCAGTTTCAGTCGGACTTTGGTTTTCTCTCGTCTCTGAGTACCAAGTGGTCTGTGATCAGTGATCGCAAGAAGACGTCACAATGTCGGCAGCGCTGCAGGACATCTGGCGTGTGCTGGACCGACGGTACGACGCCCACTGGACACGCACTGGACACACCCGACGACGTACGTCCATCATCGGTCCTGCTGCTGAGCGTACACACCTTCCAGCGACGACCTGGACAGCACGAGCAGCAGGAAGTCCTGAGTCGATCGGTGACGACAAGGTTACGCAACGGCAGTGAACGCGTGCAGTGAAACGATTAGATACGATGTGATCTGATACGGACAGACTGACATCCATGGATTAGAACTTAGCGAACGGTAGCCAGTCTGGTCGATCGCGCAGAGAAAAACTATCAGCGACCAAAGATCTCAAACCTCCTCCGAAAAACAGTACTGCCACCTCCCGGCCACAGATTTCATCCAAAAATTCGTTTGAACACTTCTGCATCTAAATCTAGATTTGGACTCAGAAACGATGGATCAAAGTTTTAAAGCGGATCGCGGCCAAAATCTGATTGGTACTTCTTGGGCCGTCCACTTTCCACCCTCCGTACGATTTCATCAAAAAATCCAGCAATAACTTGCTGACATTATAGACATACGCCACAAGGTGACCATTTAGGTTAAATTTCATAATATTTGAGGACTGGCTTCTTTTTGTCTTTCATTTTAGTTCTGCTGATAAAGCATACTAGAAATGTCCCCTAAATCCTTTTGACTTCCCACTCACAAAAAAGGTACAGTCTGCTGTCGAAAGTTACTCGCCGTCAAAGCGGCTAGGAGACAGGGTTATGGTTTGAGACTGTGGCCAGCGTTTAATAGCGTATTATTATGTTGTCGTAATTGTGCCACAGGACGTTCGTTTGGCGTACAAATGTCGTTTTGGGGTGAATTGATCAAAACCTGCTCGTTCTTCTGACGAGTGCCAGCGCGTGTCGTCGCCAGACACTGATAAGATCTTATCAACATCATTATCAACTGTGAGTCGCAAGTCGTAAGCCGACCCATGTGCGTTGATGACTGAATCTGAAGAGTCGAAAATGGTGAAACGTGCAGACGATTAAAACATCGAGTTGAAGATTTCAAACTTTGGGTGATGGACGCCTGAAGGCATCGGGACACTTGCCATGCTGGAAAATGGGAAAATGGTTTAAAGATGTGGAAAATGACAGAGTAAAGACTGCAAAGGAAAATGAGAAAAAAGTAGGCCCATAGTGCAGAATACCTGCACTGCAGTAACCATAAAGCGAGGCAAGGTAGAGCATGCTTTAATTAAAGTTGTAGGCTACACGAAAACAAACTTCAAGGTTATCTGTGTTCTACGTTTGTGTTGTATATTTCGCACAGTACGGCCTTATATCTTTATGCTTAGGCTATAGAGTGAAAGTAGAACCGAACCCCCCCCGGACATAACTCCCCTAGGACGAAACCTTCCTCTTCCGCCGGGGTAGGACGAAACCCCCCCCCCTGGCATAGACTAAAACAAACCTCCCCTAGGACAGACCCCTCTATAACCTACAGCACAAACATCAAAAACATATTTTATCCGAAACGTAAAATAATATATCGACGTATAATATGACAGCAGGATAGTGACAATACAGAGTACCAGTTTGTCCGATGTTTGGTGTTTATTCATCAGCCACTGCCTCCCCCCTCGTACTCGACCAGTACTGAACATCTGATGACTTGCTGTACTGAGTGCAAAAAATACAGAAAAATTGGCATAATAAACTACAGCAACACAACATATAAATTTTATGTGCACTGTATTTGGAAAGAGAATTCTACTGAAAAACCAGCTTGATGGCCTTTTGTCCGGTGATCTTCTGTCCGTACACTGTACCGAACATGTGTGAAAGAGTCTAGTTGTTAAGAAGCCGACAATTACTGGTGAGCTAAAACCAAAGCAAATTATCGAAATCCCCACACTCTTCACTTTGATGTAGGCTATTACTTGTGCATTCTGCTTGCCGCTATGGCGGGGGAGCCAAACACGAGCAGACTACTCAATACCGAGTTGTTTGCTCGACGACAGCAGTTATTTAATTTAAGTCAAGAGCCCTTTTTGCCTATTGCTCGTGCTCGTCAGAGTAATTATCGGTCGGCCCAACTGCCGCAAGTGGGACGACATGAAAAATCGCATTCCTGAAAATTTAGAGCTCAGTTTATATTTTTTGGATAGTTCTTAGTTTTTCTTTATACCTTAGTATTTCTTTCATATATCAGTCCTATAATGTCAGAAGTCGAAGACTGCAAACTGTGAAACACTATTTATTGACACAAAGTCTGTAAATTATGTTGAAAACGGTAGCTTTAATCTATCTGGGACACGTACTGCCGGTAGGCGGGGGGAAAGATTCCGTCCTAGGGGGCGGGAGTTGTGTTCTAGGGGGATTTTGTCC
>Ga0209367_1002531_pt1 | contig 24190 bp, 21 predicted proteins | sample WorMetLIZISLAND2_FD_187412 | JGI IMG/M metagenome (GOLD analysis project Ga0209367, IMG submission 187412) | Marine gutless worms symbiont microbial communities from Max Planck institute for Marine Microbiology, Germany - Olavius geniculatus... ... | reverse complement strand
AATTTCGTTGCCATGGCAACCAGGGAGGGTCCGGGGTAAAATTAAATAACACCGTTAGATTGGCCATCCCCGAAAACCATACCCTAAAACCACAAATTATGACTCTATCTTATACACAGCCGAAGTTATGACTGTTTTAATAATTGTTTAATTTTCCCCATAGGCCCCATTGTAATTTTTTTGAATTTTTTGAATAAATACGTTAAATATTAATTTCAAATTTTTTAACCCCCAAAAGGCACATCCTTGCGCGAGACCTCGTCGTTTGAGCCATCGCGCGCAAAAATCAGCCGAAGGGTCTGACCTGTAAGTGAGTTTCTGAAAAAAAGGTATATGTACAGCTATAAAAATTTTTGCATATATTTCACCCATTTGCCGGGAAGCCCCCCTTGGAGGGATTTGCATAAAATTTTGCGTGACGGGTCCCCTCGCCGACGTAATCAATCGTGCCAAATTTTATCTCAATCGGGTCAGGGGTTTTGATTCTGTGGGGGGTCGAATTTTTGGCTTTCACATAAGAAAGAGAAGTCGCCGTTAACACAGGGCTTGAACTACCGTTCAGCCTGTGATGTGCAATTTTGCCTGCATTGACTATCCCTGAAATGACCTATACTGTGTCGGGCGGGACATTAAACCCTACTCACTCACTCATGCAGCTGGGTGACAGACATAGAATGATGAATTGAGTGAAAGCATTATTTTTTTCTTTCTCTACGTTTAGTTGGCAGAGATAATTTGCTGTTGTGACTGCAAGTTAGTGCTCTGATGAATACAGGAGATGAGGCAGGTTGGCAATGCCACATTGGATTACGGACGACTCCTCCAAGACATTGATCAGTCAGCGACTGCAACGGTGAATATGAAACCAACCGCTGACCAACAACGTTTGTATTTCCATATACACCATGTCCAGAAAAAAACATCCGAAACATTATTGATTGTTACTTGAAGAAGAGGTATTTAATTTTCATAGTTTTTGGTACGAATATTTCTGGCATGACTGGCCATCAAACGTCCGTTCAGTATTCTACCTTGCCCAGTGTCTGTTTCTGCACTACCTGGTGAAAAGAGAACCAACGAAATATGCGTTGAAGTGAGCGGAAAAACGTCAAAAAGTATCCCGAACATTATCAGTTGTGACTTAAAGAAGAAATGACAGATTTTAATAATTTTTGGTGCAAACATATTTGACACTACTTGCCATTAAATGACCGTTTTAGGTCCCACCTCACCAAATGTCTTTTTCTGCACTACCTGGGAAAAACTGAGCAGGCGAAATAGGATAAAAATGCAGTATTTCATTGGGTTTGTTTCCCCAGGTAGTGCAGAAGCAGACAGTGGGTGCTGTGGAAAATTGGACAGTCATTTGATGGCCAGTTGTGTTAGAAATATTCGTGTCAAAAGTTATTTCAATTTTATAATCCTTCAAGTTACAATAAAAAATGTTGGGGATGTTTTTTTTTCCGGACACAATATACATTTTTATACATGTTGCCTTTTTTTAGTTAGAATCATCGTCATTATTACAACGTACTTGTATTGAACCGATATACAGATAATATCCAGCCATTGTGCAGTATAAAAGTCAAAAATAGCCAAAAAATTTTAAAAAAAATAGAATTTAAAAAGTGAAATATTCGGATGAATGAGAGTGCAGTGTGTTGTACATGTTTTGAAGAGAAAGACTGGAAGCAGTGGACTTACTTTCTCTGGCTTATCCAAGGCTTGAAATTGGGGTGTATAAATATTTGACTGGTATCTACAAAGTTGACTTGTGCTGCGATTAGTCAGATTAACATTAATATCATCGCAGACGAGAGAGCATTGTTTAAAGATCCAGAAAAGACACTGCAGGATAAAAATTTGAGTATTTTTTTTTATTTCAACCTGACTGCTTTCCGAAGTATAGTAATTTTTATTTTTTGAATCAATTTGGATATATTGTAGGCTTAATGGAGATCGTTATGAGTATGTTCTTTGTTGTATGCTTGTTTCAGTGCCAACAGAGTGTGTCAACACAGACTCAAATGCTGCCATCAGCCTGGTATATTATCGCAGTTGTTTCTATTTGATGTAGTTTAAGCTGGATGCAATTTTAATGCATAATTTCTTTTGTTCGTTGTGGTCTTCTGACCTGTAATAAGCCTTGCATTCAACAGATGTTTTATCTTTTGATATTTTTGAAAGATGCTGGTTTGTTTTTGGTGATGGTTTCCTCAAATCGTAGCTGGTTTTAGTAATTTTTATGCGTTGTAGGGTTTTGCTGAGCAAGACAGACCTGTGTCAGTCGAACAGTCAAGAAATATGCTTTCTCAAGGTACATGCTACAGCACACAGTACGAGAGTTAGTAACGTGGTAGTCAATCATTACTAACAGGTTTCCTGCTCGCAAGGGTATGGTTCAGGTGGCTGTTTATGTAGTTGAATGCCCATGTATCATGTGTGTCTCTGGATAACCAACCATTTGCATCAACACAGCCTTCTACCCTTGATGGGATGGCAAAACGAGTATCAACTTTCCAGCTGAATTATAGTTATAAATGGCGTATTGGCATTGGCGAATGTAGTGCTATAGCTGTCAGCAGGCAGATCTGTTTCACGTGTGGTTTGGTTACATGGCACTGTATGCTAATGTGTTTTGATTGATTCATTGACTGAAGGCTGGTGCCCATCTCTTGCTGTGTTCTACATTTTTGCATAAAAAGGGTCAACTCTCACAATGGATGTGCTACAATGGCTGTACCGTAAACATTGCCATTTACATTATCGTTATCATTACTAGCAAAGTTCCCACCCTTTGGGCAGGAGGATCTTTAAGTGACTGTCATTTGCCAGATGGTGCAGTGAAGCACTACACGCTGCACTAAGCACTATACTGATGGCCAGCCGGCAATTCACCCTCTACCCCTTAGGCTGCCCATGGGGCAAGGTGGGAGCACATGTACCTAAGGCCCAAGGACTCAAACCTCGCAGTCGGGGTTTGCGACTGTGCGTCACCGAAGGCACCAGTAGGGGTATGACAGACAGACAGACAAACAGAAAAACTGTTTGCACATTATCATAAGATTGCCCGGATAAATAACAGCAGTATTGTTTTCAGCATTGCTTTTCTCAGTTTACATGATAACTCGTGAACCGCTGCACTTAGCTTGATGAAATTTTGCTCGAACATGTACCTTGATTGACAGTCTTGCTGAGATGGTGCTTGTATTTGATGCCAGTTTCCTTGCTCGACTCTTTGGACTCGACGTTGGAGAATGAGAAAAGAGCAACGCCCGCAGTGCAGAGAACTAGTGGAGACATGCAGACCATCCCAGAGCTCACCGGGGAAATCAGCACCACCACGATCACCCGCAGACACAGCGGACTAGAACACATCGACAGAGATGGATGTACGGCTACGAAGGATGCTGGAAGAAGGCTTAGTAACACTGAGGCCATGTTTACACTGCTAGGCAACAGACGACTTAGCAACACTCAGGCAGGATTCACACTGTCAGCCAACAATGACGGTACCGGTAGTGGCAACGTATCAGCTAAGGATGTTGCTGGCAAAACTCTGTCAGGTAAGCTTTGGAATTGGTCCTGTGAGTTTCAGTCTGCCACATCTGTAGTTTTGGTGGTATTCTGTAGTTTTTTCAGCGTTTTGTGGTGTGACAAAGGTCAAAGGATATATAACTTTGTCGTATTATTGTATACGTGTATTTTTATTTTTTTTCTTTAATTATTTTGTTGTGCTACCAGTGATGGTGAATTAAGATTTTCATAAAGTTACGTAGCTGATGTATTATTCTGTTGGCTAAGCTAATGAAACACTTCGGGTTTAAAACTTGGAACTTGTTGGAACTTTATTTAAAACTTAATTTTAAAAATTGTGAACATATTCCTGATGTGTAATGTATTTGTTAAGCTGATGTCAGACATGTGCATTTTTTGTTCTGTTTTCACTAAATCATTTTTTGACACTTTTGACACTTTTGTTGTAAATGTTAATTTTTGTCATTGTTTGATTAAGGTTGCAGTTTTTACATGCAACAGTAGCTATTGCTGTAGCGCATCTTAGCCATCGCAATTCTGTCCATCTGTTCATTCGTTCGTCCGTCACACGGGTGGATCAGTCAAAAACGGTGCAAGCTAGGATCACCACATCTTTACCGTTGGCTCCCTGGATTACTCTAGTTTCAGGAAGTGTAAAGCTTTTCCATAAGTTCGAAGTCAGTCACCCCGAACGAGGGCACTAAATGAGAGGGGGGTAGGGAAAATCTGCGATATCCAGCCGATATGGCATTGCCAGAACGAGATATTGGCGCCATCTGGTGAGTACAAGTAAAACACTATAGGGCCTACATATTATTTAGCTGTAGGTCGTCTGGCGCCATCTGGTGACTGATTTTGTTCTACTGGGCCTTCTGTGAAACTAGCCAAAAGCCGTGTGGATGAGATCTATAGATGAAGTCTACGGATCACTAGTGTACGACGGTGCACCGCTGTTGCGCGTTGCCATTTGCGTTAGCAGGGCTTTACTTGTTTCACAGTGTAACAGATCAAGCGATTCATCGATTGATTATTTTTTTGTATTTTAATTAAGATTTATTTTTCTTGTAAATTTATGTACAGATTTGTTACATCTGTAGATCTGTAGATTTTGAGTTTTTGCTTATACACAATTATTTGTAGATTGATATATTTGTGGATTTATTTAGTTGCTTACAGACCTATATACTGGCTGACTGTAGGTCTGGCGTACACAGACACAAGTCGTGATGTGGAAGCCATCTATCATGAGCTTTGTAAGCTTGGTGCCGGCACAACGACTGCGGAGTTTACTCTTCATGCTACCGGCACCGCAAGTCGTCAGGCGTCTGTCACTGAGTTTGACAATCAGCCAAGAACAAATGCAAATGATAAAGGTTTGCTACTTGGCTTGTTACATTAAGTCAAGTCAAGCCAAACGTAAATTTGTATAGCACATTATTGTAGCAATTAACCTTCTATGCGCTTGGCAGTCGAGTATGAATACTGCAAGTTCATGGTGCGAACTACAGGAGGTCTTGTGATGGCAGTGCTGGTGCAAACTGTACAGATCATCAGATGATAGGTCCATTGGGCGACTTCATTTTTTGACTTAGACTTTTGCTGAGACTTTTGCTGAACCTAAACTTCGCTCTAAGTACCCACTTAAGTCAAAAAGTGAAGTGATTTCAGAAGTTTGGTCTTAGTAGAAACTTAGACCGAAGTTTTGGTCTAACTCAACTGACTTAGACCAAACTTTGGTCTAAGTACCTCCTTAAGTACCTACTTAGACCAAAGTTTAGACAAACTAACCTAGCTAAAGTTGGTTCGATTTGCATGGAAGAGATAGCTTTAGCCCTTAGGGCTTAACTTTCGCTGAGCCTGAATCCACTTCAACTTTTGACTTTAGATGAGCAAAAACATGGCGACTATTACGGATAGTTTAGTAAATTAAAGCAGTTTGATACCAAAAATAAATGCGGTAATAAATACACAATGACGTAAGGCATTACGTAATTACGTCATTTGCATGCTCGTTGCAACTGAATAAGCAAGTCCAAGTGTAACTGGTTGATTTATTTCCGCCATTTTTAATCGTTTTGGTTTAAACTTTGGTTTAAGTCAGTAGACTTAGACCAAAGTTTAGTTGAACTTTGGTCTAAGTACAGACAATATGATGCAGTAAGCGCTGTCAGGGTCATTGAAGATTTCAGCCAACAGTCTTTAGACGTCCATGCACAGAACACTTCTACTGCTACTAGTATTAGGTACTGCTGATGCCATTTACAGCAAAAACGATTATATAAAAAGTCACAAAATGAGTAAATAAATCAGCTTAGCAGTGCTGGTGCAAAAACCATTCAGCTTTAGCTTTAGCTCAGGAAAGTCTAAGTCAAAAGGCTAAGTCAAAAAGTGAAGTCGCCCATTGACTGTTAACGCTGGCGTTTGCTGATGATATTGTCGGATTGGCTTCCACAGTCTGTCATTGCACAGGTCGTGAGTCCAACTTGTGACCACAAGCATCTTTGAATGGTTTAAACGCCTCTTTAAGACATGTATCTTCAGATGTTGCGATCACAGTGCATAGTGACTACATGTTGTATTTGACCCTTTTAAAGTTTTTTTTACTTACTTACTATTTGTACTGACTGAGGATAATATGCCACGATTGTGCATGATTATAATTAGGTTTTTCCAGCCTTAGTTTTGCTTTCTGTTTTTCAGCTGATGGCAATGTGGCTGGAAATCGGAAGAAGTTGGAGTCACAAACAAGTGATATGCCGATTTCGTCCGTGACATTTCATGACCAGATGCAAGGTGTGTCTGTACTGTTTACTGCGGCTGCAAACACCTAACAATTTTTGACACAATATCTTAGAGTTTATAAACTAATTATAAAGTGTTAGAAAATATAATTATCTATTCTAAGGATATAGTACAGTTTTGTTTGCACCAATTGCACTGAAAAGTTCCATCAAAGTTTGTGTTTCATACTGTGCAGTTTTCCCCAGTTGTCACATGTTGTGAAAATTACAAAGTGTTTGGATGTCGGGGGAAGGGTAAATAAGTAATATCATTTTGTTGTGTTACAGTAGAAAAGAAAAGGATGCATATGCAAATCGAAATTAAATTTATTTAAATACGTGGTGGAACAAGTGCTGGATTGGCATTAGCATTCATTTAGTGACCCATGAATGATGATATGGGACGTTAAATATTCGATATTTTTTAGTGGGTTTTAATAGTAGTTTATTTCAGTTGTTTGTTGATGTCTTTACTAGAATACAGTCGAAGTGACACTCCACGTTCTGAGCAGGCTGATGCATCTAATGAGGTATATTGTCCATGCATCATGCTGCGTTTGTGTTTTGCAAGGTAGTGTAGCAACATATTGCACATAGTCATTACCGGTACTTTATTATGCAAATTTCTGGAGGGTGTGTCAATGAAAGAAGTTACACAGTTGATCAGTATATTCGACATAGATGTGATAAACTTGGCATTTTCCTGTCTGTACAGTCACAGTGAAATACAGTCAATACAGTGTAGAATCACTGCAATTTTGGTCTCTGGTGTCTTTTTCTAATTTATTTATTTTTGATTTTGTTGTTGATAGTTTTTCGTACAGTTGTATTTCACAATGTTGTGTAGCGATGCAGTTAAGGTGTGGTGGGGTATTTATCAATCACCTCATTGTAAATTTTTCACAGAGTGTGCCTGGTGAAAGAATTTTGAAAATCGGTCAATATTTGAGAAAGATATGTACAAGAGTTTGCAGCTTACTTTTGTGTCCCGGCCCGTACATTCTAGCTGATGCTACTGCTGTCTGTTGTGAAGCATGCAGATTTGCCACTGAATGAAAGCAAGCAAACTCAGTCTGAACAAAAGCATGGATCTTTTCCACTAGGCAGCAGTAAGTTAGACCTATTTGTAAACAGCATTTGTTTTGTGCCAATTGTGTATAATTCTTTACAGCTTGAATGTGTTACATTTTCTGGTTGTTCTGCAATAGGCTATAGAAATTCATGAAACTTTTTTGTTGTTAATCTGTCGACTTGTGTCCCCAACTAACATCGCACTAAACTGGGACCTGGTCCCTTTTTGGAAAGAGGAGATTTTTGGATTTGGAACCCCCCCTCCATCACAGTTTGCATTCGACCAGTTGTAACCATGTTTCAGGTGTTAATTGTGGAATTGTGTGGTGCATTTTTCTAAAAATTTATAATTTGTTGTTATATCTAGTTAAGATGTATAATAATGCCACCACTAGTTCCAAATGACTGATGCTTGTGATAGAAAGATATAATGTAAATCAACCGCAGTCAGCATTGCCCTTTGGCAGCTTTGTGTCATTAGGGGTTGGTGCTCAACTTTGGTTTCTGCCCTGATCCAGCAGCGAGTGCAAACACAACTTAGTTTCATGGGCATTTGACCATATCTTTCTCGCATACTGTCATAATCTTCCCGGCACTTAAGCCGGTACCAAATTATATTGTTTGCCAACAGAGGCACATGTGTGTCAGCAACATGTCCACAGTTGTTACCTGGTATTGGAACTTTTCCACACATCTGTTTGCCAAGCAGTTGTCGCCCGACCTTGATTGGACCAGCCTGGTGTCTAACCCGTGACCTAGTGATCATTAATCTGATGCACTTGTCGTTAGACTACCATGCCTCATGGTGATAACAATGACTGTAATGACTATAGTTTGGTTGTGCATATTAGCCACTAGTCGGCCTTTGTCTGCCACTCAGTCCAGTGCACAGTCAAAGCCATCGAGAGATGCACATGGATTGGCAGGCAGACGTCCACGGGACAAGTATGCCAGTGTTAAGAGCTCCGGCTACAGTCGACGCTCGCCTCCCAGCAAGCTAACCGCATCTAAATCTACATATTCACCTGTGATGAAGGAGCGTGCCGGTTTGTTTATGGTTGCTTTATTCTTTATTTTGGATGGGTGATCTTGTTACAGATGAGTTTGGCATATTGGTATGCAGCTGTCCGTCCTTGTCAACTCAGCCTGCCCATCCCTTCGAGGCACAATGAGTACTATTGGCATAGAAAAGTCAGAGGTCAGAATCCCAGTAGATAGTGGTCCTCAAAACCGGACACTGTGTCAAATGTCAAATGTAAATTTGTACAGTGCATTAACGTCAAAACCTCTAATGCGCTGAACACACTAGTACTTTGAAAACAAAAACGTCTTTAGCGACTGTCTGTAAATGTCTGCAGAACATTCCGGATCACTGTGCCTGCCAGAGTGTTTTTAGCCAGTTATTTAATTATTTCTCAGCACTTCTTTTCCTTGGCTTAGTTTCAGCTGGTATTTTGCCAACCTTGTGTGCTATGCAAATTTGCTTATTTACTTAATTGTATACTTAGTTTGTCATTCAATGTACACTTTGCATATGTTGTTCGTTTTGAGTGAATAAATGTTTTTGGTTGTGCTGTCACAATGTTTTATGTTGCAGTGGGCCAGGGCACAAGTAGTGATGTTGGACAATCAGTTAAGTCACTAGCTGGCTTCCACTCGCAGCATTTGTCACAAGATGATGGATCACAACAATTTGCTGAGGTACCAAGCAGAGATCAGCAGACGCTTCTATGGACGTGACACGCATCTGCAAATGCTTGCGGACGCGGTCGCAATTTTTGATGACTGCGGACGCGGATGCAGACGTTTCCTCAGAAAAATATTAGTAACAATAATACGACAGAATTCCAGTTGCATTTGCAGTTTTTGCCCATGCCACACTATTAAAGGCTGGCTCTGGGTTCCGGTATATTTTAAACATCGTTAATGTTGCTGGTAGTGCGGATGCGGTTGCAGACGCCTGACGGCTCAGTTCTGTGGACATGGACCCAAAATTTCAGGATCTGCACATCTCTGGTACCAAGCTTCTGGTGCATTTTATGATCTCCATTGCACAGATTAGGCCCAATGGAACAAAATCCCATCAGCTTGTGATGCTCAAACATAACTGTAATTTCATCCCAGATACTGTTGTGGCTTATGTAATAAAAACTACTGCTAAGTTCACCAGAGAGATTGTAACAGTGAGTAACATTCTGCCTGACCCAGTATAGGTCATTTCGGGGATGGCCTTTTCAGGCAGTGCACATAATAACGGAACAAAAAGTTTAGCCTTTACAATAATGGAATAGAAATTTTCACCAGAGACAGATTAGGTGGAGTCTGGTCTGGAAAATTGCCTGAAAACAGATTTGGTGAACAGGTGAGTTTTGACTTTTTAGTCACCGGCAGAATGTGGATAACGATTTGGCTGAACTGTTTCCACGTTATCGATCGGGCGTCCAGCTATATCACATTTACTTGCTATTTTAATAAGTTATACAAATTTATTGAAATACAACGTTTTATTTTGACACAGATTGTTGACATTAATGATATGGATTGTTGATGAATTTGTATTGCTTATTAAGTTACATTTCAACCTGTGAGTCTATTCCAAGACGTTTACTTGCTATCATCAACTAGGCAAGAGGCTGAGTTGAGTTGACGTGAAAATTGACAGCTTGTGCAAGTGGTTGTGTATATTTGTTTCATCGGACTAACTGAGCTACGTATTATTATGACATAGGTGTGCTTGTCACCAACACGCTCTGATGTCCATAAACTGCTCGAACAGTTGCGGGAAGAAAAGCAGATATCGTCCAAACTTCGAGGTAGCTGGCACTCAGTGCACTTGTGGAGTGGGTTGCATTAGTCAGCTGTGTAGTATTGTTGTGCAAGTGGTTGTGTCTGTTTGTTTCATTGGACTAACTGTGCTACGTATTGTTTCTCTTTAACTTTGTAATTTGATTTCGTATTACTTACTATTTCTTGCATCATTTATTAGTGTTTCTGTCCATGTTCTGCTATCCACTCCTGTGAAGTAAAACAGAAAAAAATATAAAGAAATAGAGGAAATAAAATTTGTTTCAGTTTTTTTACTTTCATTACCACTTTACGGCTTTGCACTGTGCAGCAAAGCAGAAGTGAACTGCTGAAATAGCATGGAATTGTGTCATATTTTGTTTTTGGCTTATTAGCGTATTTATTTCATTGCATTGCACCAGCTGAGTTTCAGTTTCAGATGTGACTAGGGACACGCAGCAGGCTAGCATATTGCTGTTCAAGTTGCTACTGCCCAGCGTAGTGACAGTATTGTTTTCAGCATCGTCGCTAAGATTTTTCTCTGTTTCTCTGTTAACACCATAACTCATGAACCACTGCATTTAGCTTAATGAAATTTTGCACGAACATTCTCCTTCACAACCTCTAGAACCCTATTGCATTTCAAGGTCATAGGCTGGAGGTCAAGGTCACGTGGGTTTTTGTGTGTTTCCTGCATGCCTTGTGCTGCTTGAACCAGTTGGCCTGCATTTAAATATTAAAATGTCATTTGCCAGATAGCACTGAGGGCAGCATTTAGCATTGCTTATCTAGTTTTCACTCAGTTTTACACGTTTTAAATGGATCTAAAATTTTTGAGTTGTTCCACGTTAGAGCAATGCAATAATTGCCGTTGCATTGTGTTTCGTTGGCAGTTCTCTTACTTTAAATATGCACATACTTACTTACTTACTTACTTACTTGTTGTAAGTAAACGAGTATGTAAGAGAATAGCGTTAATGTCTTGACCCTTGTGATGATATCACAGTGTTACAATGTGATGGAAATTGTCGTTGTTGCTGTATATTATTGCTGCTGATGGAGTACTTGCAGTGTGCACTGGTTGCTGTGTCAGTCGAGATGACGGAGGTGCAGAAGCGACATGAGACCGAGTTGGCTCGACTGAAGAATGCCAGCGAGGAAGAACTGTTGAAAGTCCAGCAGGAGAACTACGTCTTATCCACGGTAAGATGCCATTCAGTGCTGATTCATCTTTCAATTATCTTGTAGGTTTGGATGCAGGCATTTTGTTTCTGCAGGCTTGAAACTGTGGACCAGCCTCACAGTCGTCTAATGCATTGACTTTGAACAGCTGAAACAACTCTTTTTAAGTCATTTTTGTTCAGGTGTTTTTGCATTGTGACCAGCTGTTAATTTTAACCTGTCAACTGTAAAATTGTATTTTATTCAGTTATTTATTAGGTCTGCAGAATTTGACAATTAATTAGTTCATTAATCATGAAACAAATTAGTCAATTAATTGTTTAGAATTGGACTAAAACTTCTTAACAGCCTAAGATTAGATTACAAATGAGATTGCATTCGTTCGTCATCAGTCATTTGTAGTTTAACAGTCTGCACTTTGTGAGCTTTTGACTACACAGTTTGTATCTCACGTCATGATCACTTTTGCTTTAGTTTGAGCAGTACTTTTCACGGTTTTCTGATTCACTTAAAAAATTTATTGATTACTTTTTGGAGATAATTTGATTTCTAAAAAATTTCACTCGATACCAGCTCTATTATTTGTTATGTGTTTCAGCGTCTTGGCGCTCAGTCGGAGTTGGAACGTCGGCTGCAGATGTTAGCCGCTGTGAAACTGAGTGGCGGTGGTGACGGTGATGCTAATCGTGAACAACTTGCTCGACTGGAGGCCGACATTCGCCAGCAGGACCTGATTGTTGCCGGCTACGAGAAAGACAACGAACAACTGCGTGCTGAGATGAAACAACTGCGCACGACCAACAAGGCCAACGAGCAGCGAATGTTTCACGAGAACCACAAACTCAGGACTGAAGTTGCTAACCTTCGGTGAGTGGCCTTTAGTGTTCCTTGCATCAGTCGCTTTTGTTGGTCTCAGCAGTACTTTACTATATTGTATGCTGATGATGTCACACCGTTGTTTTCTTCATAATTTAAACGCTTTTTCAGTAACAGTGAAGTGTGCTGTTCAGACACAAGCTTTCTTTAGCCCATTTTACAGATGCATGCAGCTAAGCAAATTTTGCGGAATTAAAAAGGCGACTGACTATGTAACAGTAACCAGTAACCGTCAGGGTAAATGATCTTGGATCATGCAGACTGCAGATAACTGTGATTTTTTGCATCTCCAAATATTACAAAACAGTCAAATTTGCAGCTCCATTGAACGTCCAAAAGGTACGTGTTTCAGCTTTAGGGGGGCTTTGTCCCCTTGACCCCCCGACCAGGGCCTCTGTCATTTGCATATTGCTCTGTTAATACCGTTCCATTACTTAATACCATTAATGACGTTTGTGCAATGGGGTTATTTCGAAAATGTCGGGGAAATTGTCATTCGATGACTAGAAAAGTCAGGGAATTTTGCTACAGAAAACCTGTAGGAACCCTGCAGGTGTGTCAGCCCTGATGCTGATGAAGCTGATGTATATGACAGTGAAGCGGTGCAGTCATACAAAGATGCCAGGCTCATCAGTCAGAACACGGATGGTTCTTCTGCAGCTCTTGGCGCCGGTCGTATTGCATGCCTTGAGACGGAGTTGCGTGAGGCAAAGGTCACTTTTTCTTTCTCTCCCTTTTTCTCTCGTTCTCTGTCACTAGTACTGTTGCTACAGCATGAAAGCTTTTGTTAATTTCATATATAAAAACACACTAAGGGTTATTTTCTAGCTCTTTATGCCTCTGCCAATATAGTGGCTGGCGGCATTGTCTCCAGTGTTCTTGCGTGCGTGCATGCATGCTTGAGTTCCGAACAAACATTGTTAGCAAGATATCTTGTGTATTTGTTGACGGAATTTGACCAAACTTTTGCCACTAACGGACTTTTGAGCAAGGATGAACGTGTCTAATTTGGGGGTGAAAGGTTAAGGGTCAAGGTCACAATTGGGTCAAATATGCCCCAAAATGCACATATTGGCCTTGTAGTTGTCACATTTTGGAAGGGCATAGGAGTCAACAGAGTCATAACAACCATCTAGTTTAGTTAATGAAACTACCTGTTTACATTTATTTATACTTAGTAATATTAGTTGTCATTGGATAGACTGACATCACTCAGCGCAGACACAGACATTATAACTATTAATGAGCTACATTGATCGACTGGTTATGAACCAGTAACTGGTTGTGAATTTTGGCGTTTCCTGTGTGTGTGTGTGTTTGTTTATGAAGGCGCGAGAAAGAGCGAGTGAACGGGAGATGGAGCAGACTAATTCCCAGCTTCAGCAGGAGATTAGCGAACTGAGAGACAAAGTGAAGAGTCTTGAGGACGATTTATCAGCTGCACGCAATCAGCATTCACTACAGGCCAAGGTGCCGTTCACTTCACTGAGACTTTCCCTGTCTTTAGTTGCTCTAATGACCAGCAGAGGCTGCTACAGTTCAGACGGGAATTATTACTAGTATTATTGGTGTCATTCTGCCACAGAATTAAAGCATTGGTATGTTGCGCAGAGTGTTACATTTTCCCGATAGCTTTCTGACCATAAATGTTTCCTTGTTGCTCTGACAAGAACTTGGAACAGTCTGCCATCAGATAAGATTTATTTTTTTCACCTTTTTTCCATAGATGACTCTAAGGTGACTGAAGTGCTAGGCAGTTTTTTCATTTTAATTTTTAACGTTATGTAATGTCTGTCCATCTGTAACGTTGTGCCTCTGAAGCTATGGCACTACGGCGCTCTACAAATGTTTAATTATTATTATGATGATGCATTGTGGCCGACAGCCATTTAGGCTGGGTTACTAAAAAAGTAATTAAATCATTAAATAGCTAAAAAATCTTCACCTTTTATATGCCCAACTTGGCGATCTAGTCATAGGGGAATACCTCTTAATTTTTAGGGGAATACAATACATTGTTTATGGTGTAATTCAGTTACTCATTCATCGTCAGTTCAATATGTGATATAACGTGAAATCAGGGTTGTGAACTCCAGTGACATTGCACGATGTGCCAAGTGACAGCGTTCTTGTGGATAACCATGATGCCTATGTGCAGACGGCGAGTGAGTCATGCAGGAAGGAGGTGGAAGGTCTACAGAAGAAGCTGCGATGGTATGCAGAGAACCAACAATTGTTGGACCGGGATGCTGCGCTGCTCAAACAGAAAGATGCTGAGATCTTGCAGTTAGCCGACAAGTTGCACCAGCTCACAACTGAAGTGAGTTCTATCATATGATGAATTCCGGTTTGTGCATTTTGTTGTGATTAAGTAATTAAGTTTTATTACTTCAGTAGCGAAACTGCCACTAAATTACATCTTGTAGGTCGCATAACTTGTCTTGCCCGTCAGATCTTATCCCTGTTTGTCTGTTCCATATTATCTTTTAACTATAGAACAAGGTGCAGTAAAGACCAGAATTGGGGGTGAATATTCCCCATGGCAGGAGTAATGAGAGTACAAATTCTCACTTTAAGGTCAAGGATTAAGGTTAAAAAACTGAGGAAATTGCGCATGTCTGGTTCATGTTACAGGTGGATTCATATGCTGCAGCTGGCTCATGTTTTTTGCCTCTTATGATGTTAATCTCAAAGCATGAATGCTAATAGTTATCACGAAACAGTTTATTCCGCCTAGCTGGGGATAAACCCAGGCCTGGCCATTAATTGTTCAGCCATGGAGAGAGATTTGTTTTAACAAAGGATGCATTTTGCTGCCGCTGCTGCTGCTGCTGATTTTGATGATACTGTGTTATTGTAGGCGGGTCAGAAGCAGTTGCAGATAAAAACAAGTCAGAACGAACGAAGTTCCCAGGCCAAGAGAATTCAGGATCTTGAACGACAGGTAGCACTCAGCATTGGTGATACTTTTGTACTTAAGTATTTTTTAAGAGTTTTGTTGCTCAGGTGAAGTCAGCAAAATTTTCAACTTTTTTACATTAATAGTAGGCCTAAAAATAATTTCTGCTGTAAGTTTGTTAAACTTTGCTTCATTTTCTACTTTTATAGTTTCAAGTTATAAGCCATATTTCTGTTGGACAACAATACTTTTTAATGAGTGGTGTTTTCTAAATTTTTGTAATGATATTGTTAGTGCAGAAATAGAAGCATACATTCTGCTGCAGCTGTCTGTGTGAATTGTTATGTCTTAGGTTAAGGAGATGGAGAACATTATTAGAAAACGTCATCCCAACTCCTTGCCTGCATTGATATGGGCTGCCGCCAGCTTACCCGAGGATTTCACCACTAAGCCACAGTCGGTTGAATATCTTGAGGGACGCATCCGCAAACTGGAAAGTGAAATGGAATCGAAAGACGAAGAGGCCAAGCGAAGCATGCGGGCTTTGGAACAGAAATACAACTCCATGAAGGTTCGATGATGACAGTGTTTGAAAATTTAGCAGGTTAAAGATAATTTTTGATTATTTTTCACGTTTGTTTTGATGTTCTCATTTAACACACACTCGTATATGCTTGCTTTCTGCTTAATCATCCCATTTTTCTGGAGTAATTTCTGTTACTGACTGCATTGTTTTCATAAAGCTAAGGTTAGATACTTGCTATAATGCTGCCTTCATGAGTCGGACTCGTGACCAGAAGCGCCTTGCAATCTTGGAAGTGGCAGCTGATTGGCATGAGCTAATGATATCGCAGCACTGTGAATAAACAGAACAAGTGGACATTTTGTGCAGCCAGCAGACATACCACCACTCCAGTCAGCCCCACTAGACTACCCCCCTGTACTTCATTTTTGTATGCCATATTTTCACTTTGTTTGTCTTCGAACTGTGATGTGTTGATTGATTATTAAAAGCATTTGTTTTGATTTGTTTGCCAAATTACTGGCAAATCTGCAGATAGAACATTTTGCTGTGTTATTTCGTTGTGTCTCAGCTGCGCTACGAGGAACGAATCCAAGACTTGGAGACTCGCAACACGACGCTGCAGCGAGACGTTGATGAGCTGATGCACAGCAGCCGGCCCCACTCCAGCCAGCTAGCCATACAACGTGAACTGGACAGCGTCAAACAGCGACATCACCGGCATGTTCTCGACCTTGAGCAGACCATCAACGACTTGCGACAACAACTCGTCACGCTTCATACTAAACAACTCCGTGTGTATTTATCTACTTTGTAAAACTACACTGTGTCCAGAGAAAAAAGAAACCCTCTAGACAATGTACAATAGAAATGTCATAAATGTCAAATTCAAATAAAATTTTGTACGCTTAATCCCCGATAAATTGGTGATGTAGCGACTAAATTTGAATGTGTTATTTCGTAGCAAAGTTATTAATTTTTAAATATTGATGACAAAATATCTCTGTTTCCAATATGGCATTATTAGGCTATGGCAGTCACCTGACTGGATCAAGTGTATGAAATTTTTTTTGGATTTGTTCAGTTTTCAGATCTTTATTTTGCATTGTCTATGGTGTTACTTTGGTTCTAGACAAAAATATTCATTCGTTAGATTATGCAGACAGTCAGCATCTTGTGACAACAACTGCTCATGCTTCTTACTAAACAACTTGGTCAGTATCTTTCTATAAGTAGGCTACCTAAAATAAGTAATTAGTTCAGCAGTTTAGTACACTTCTCACATGCACATGCTTACAATGAAACACAGACAATGTAAAAACACCAAAAAAGTACAAAACATGAACACAGCAAAGAAGTGAGATAATATGCAACTTCAGCTAAATATAATTATACAGAGCTCGGACACTAAAATTCTTCTTGTTAGTGTCGTAAACTCTTGCTCTCATCTTTGTAATGTCGCTGGTCTACGAGGCTTTTTGTTAAGCATGCTAGCGGAAATGCAGCATTTAACTATTGGCTGTAACAAGTGGCCTCAAGTATTGTGGCACACTGCTGTGTTAAAATTGCTGTTAGATTTAACAGTATGAGACACGGAGTGATGTATTTACACTCTATAATTGTTGGCAGCTGAGACAAAAGTTACGTCAACCGAAGCAGATAAAGGTGCCGGAGCTGACGACACTGAAGCAAATGTGACAAAATCCGCTCTCAACCAAACTGAAACCAACAAACAGCATCGGCCACAAGGTGCACTTGTTTACCTTTTGTTTCACTGTTTGTCCTGAGAGTGTTTGGCTATGCATGTGCAGCGTTCGTGTACGTTCAGTTCAGTTTAGTTTCATCTGAGGAGTGTATACTAAGCGACAGAACTGAACTGTGTTGACATCTGAGGGTCATTCGATAAATAAGTTACAAAACAGCGTCATTCTCTTAGGTTTCCAAATATAAAAAAAAAATCCGAAATATTTTTTGTAGCAAATTTAACTGTGAATGCCAGTTGTGAGTTTTATTGCGATGACGTCACTGTGACATCATTTATAAACAATAAATATGCGACGCTGCCACTTGAATCGTCTCGTAACGAACAGCTTGCCAATAGACATTTTTTTGTAAGCAAAAAGATTTGATGCGAATAAGATTCACTGTGATATGTGTGCAGTATAGAGCGACAAATGTTTTTCGAAGCTAACAATACAAGTTTGTTGTAAAAATGCCAGGTAGGCAAAAATTCGCATCAGATGCCGAGGTGCAATCAGTCGTTCATCGGTGGCTTGGACTGCAGCCAGCATCATTCTTTGCATCGGGCATTAAGAAGTTACATAAATTTATTAGAAAACAATCTTTAATTGAAAATTTGTTGACGTTTCGGCAACCGCTGCTGCCGTCTTTGGAACGACTGTCCACCAGGTGTTTTCCATCAGGTTGTTTTCTGATGAATTTATGTAACTTATGAAGTTATCATTTCAGTCTATGAGTTTATTTAAAGATTGCTATGTGATGTTTGTCTGCTGTAGCCAGTAAATCTCTGTCGCGGGTTGAAGCTCGCCAGAAGTCGCCAAAGAAGCCAGTGCCGAATGTAAAAGGAAAGGGTACTGGTAGTAATTTAGTGGCTACAGAGCAGCAACAACAGCTGTCACAGTTGTCAGCACTTGCTGGTGATGCAACAAGTTGCTCTGAGAAGTGCTACACTCCCGACGTATTCAGCGGCGAACATGTCAGCGAATTGATGGCTCAAAATGCTGCTCTCAAGAACAAGGTTGGAACTTAATTTTCAACTGCTGCTCATTTCTGTCTTTGCGATGATATGTCTTGATTTTGTTATTAAATTTTATAATCATTTTACAATAAATAACAAGTCATTTTGTGATGAATAAATAAATAACACTGTGTCTGATCAGAGAATCAATCAAAAAGCAATACTAAAACTGTATTATAACTGAAAGAAAATGAGGAAAAATTATACAGAAATTAGAATTACTGAAGCAGTGACAAATGTATTTGGTTTATTGTAAGGTTTAGAATCAAAGTTATCAAACACCGGCTCTGACTTGTCACTGGTTATAAGAATGATGGTCAGTAATCTTAGCCGACAGTCGATAGCAATAGACATGCAATATGATGATGATAATCATTGAAGTGGTCATAGTAAGGGGTAATGCGGGGGCTTTGAGTTTTCCCACCTTTTATTTGAAGTTTGTGTAGTTCCTTCATCTTGGTTCAGAATTGGTGCCATCAGCTGTCAGATTATATGGCTAAAATGCACCAACTTCAATTTCCGCTGGGGGACCCCACTGGGGGAGCTAACAGCACTCCCCAGGCCTTAGCTGTATTTGCTGTTTAAGATGCCTACTTTTCACGGGAGAGGAGGAAGAGAAGAAGGAAGGAATGGGAAAGCAGAGGAACAAAAAGGGGGGGAGGGGCGGAGGAGAAGAAAGGGAAGTTTAGTTCCCCCACTTCTTTAGTGCTACTTTGACTAGTGATGATAATGCTGATGGTTGACAGTTGGAGTCAGCTGAGCTGGAGCGTGCTCAGCAGTGCATTGAGATGCAGAAACTAACTGCTGAGGCTGAAGCCAACGAAAGATGCCTTCGAGAAGAAATGGAAGAAAAAGTACGTACGTCTCACCAATTTACTGATTTTGCACTCATTTTGTATCATAGTTCGCACGATGTTGTAGGCCCAAAGCAAGCAGCAGATAGTGCCACTGTTATGTTCTCATTAACTTAGTGTAGTCGGTTATTTTAAACTCACTGATATGACCACATGCCATTATCCACAAGTAGGCCTACGCATATTATTTATTCAAGATTGGTTGGGGATTGTATTGAGCTGTAATTGCAGTTTGGTGCATGGAATAATTGGTGACTTAGTGGCATAACGGTTAGGACGTTCAGCTTACAATCGAGAGGTCATGGTGTTTGACTACTGGTCGGGTTGCTATCAAGTGGTTACTACTGGGATGGGTGACGGTCTGTGGGCAGGTAAACCATCTTGGTATATATAACCAGCCACCAAGGTCAACTCAGCCTTCCATCCCTCCTGGGTAAGTAAATCGAATATACCACCTGGCCTGTTGGCTGGGCATAGGGCGGGACACCTCCACCTGTGTCAGCTGGCAGGTAACACTGCATGATTCCACATGGCAGGTGACGCTCCGTAGCTGAGTTTTGACGAACAGCGTCTTTGAATAGACTCACGGGTTCTGTAAATTTATCAAAATTCAGCCTGTCTATCGTTTCTAAGCATGCAGTTGTGTGTTTGGTGACAGACTGCGGCGCTGGTAGCCAGTCATGAGCAACAACTACAACAGCTCAGTGCTACACACGCGGCTCAGCAGTCTACATCTCAGCTAGCAGAGCTTCATGACAAACTTCACACGCAGCAGGTTCGACCTGAAATGAAAATTACTGTGCTTCTCGTGTTGGTCTGGCGAAAAAGTAGGGATAGGGTGGGCGAAAAAGATTATTTTTATTTTCTTTTATGACAGACTGGGTAACATTACAGAACAGTTCATAAAAGCAAACTGACACCCTCAGTAGGATCCATGAGAACTGAAGCTTCTAAAGAAAAGATACTGTAGCATAACAGATTGGAAACAAACATTTTTTCCAGTAGAACTTTTAAAGCCAACTATAATCTGCACCAGTATTTTCGAGGTATCAGTAAAAATTTTGGGGATGGCGATTGTCTTTTGGGGACACACTGACGAAAACTGGAGGCACAAGAATTATTTCTTTTGGGCATCTTAAACAACGAACTGTTCACTGTCATGTCATATCACTTTTGCCTTTGTTGTTGTTCTATCTGCTTTTGTTTCCATGCTGATAACATCTATTTCTAAAAAGAATACTTACATAAGGACATCTCAGATCTGACGTTTTCCTGGTGATGTCATATAAAGTCTCATGCAGTGAATGATCATGATGCACTGAGTTTAGTCATTGTCTATATTATATGCGGCAGTCCACCAAGGCCTTGCAACCCTAACTTAACCGTGACCTTTGACCTTTTTAGCTGATTATTGGCACACCAATTACCTCAGTAACGGGGAAAGTTCACACCGTTTTTGTTGTTTTTTGTTACGCTTTTGAGTTAGGAGTCCGCTGGGCTGGCCTCAGGCATGTTCGAGGTGTTCAGCCAAACAGGGCCGCCGATTTTAGGGGGCCGCCATTTTGGTCTGTGAAAATTCCATGCTGACCAAAGAACCAGAAAAAGCTTCAACCAGATGCGTTTTGCGAGCGTACAATGCATGCAACTTCGGACTTTGGCCGGGGCTCTGCCGTGGACTCCAAACAGCGCTCCTCCAGGCCTCTGTCTGGTTTTAAGGGGGCCGCTCGTGGCGCAGAGGAGGAAGGGAAAGGATTGAGGGGAAAGAGGTAGGGAAATGGATGTTAGGGGCAGGGAGAGGTTGGAAGGATGGGAGGCTCTGATGCGTATTTGGAGCCGGACGGACGGACGGACAAGCAAGACCTGCAATGGGGCCAAACAATATTGTCACCTGTACAGGTGATGATATCACACCTGAAGCAGCAGGTAGCTGATGGGAAGGTGGACACGGAGCAACTTGCAGCTCTCCGAGTTACAAACACTTCTCTGGAGCAGCAAGTCCGCAAGCTTAGTGACGACCTGTCTGAAGCCAGGAGTGCCCATACGCCGGTATGATTCACGCACGAAATATCAATGCAGGGCCGGCTTTAAGGGGATGTAAGGCATTCCACCAGGTAAAATCCGGCCGTGTACACAGATGGCTTGGTAGCATAACGGTTAGGACGTTAGACTTACGATAGAGAAGTCGTTGGTTTGACTTCGGTCTGGTCGCTATCAAGTGGCTTCTGCTTGGATGGGTGACTGTCGGCTGCCAGGTAAACCATCTAAGTATACACGGTGTTTCATAAAAAATGGCGCCCTTTTTCTTTCTTTCATAATTCTTTCAAATGACGATCGGTTTATACAACATTTTACTAGATGTAGCTGAAGAAATACTGATTCAAAATATTTCGACAAAATATGGCCGTTTGTTAAATATCCTTTGCTAATCGTGACGAAATGCTGACTTCATAATGTGCCGTGAGAACAAACATGGTCTTGTCACAATCGGCACTGACAATTGCTGAATAGCTGCCCTGCTTCGATGGTGAACTTTATCCAGTTCACTGATGACAAACTGATTTTTTACCATTGCAGCGACAAAAACGCCCAAAACGATCAGTTTCACACACTTGTGAGCATGTGGGGATAGCTCGATTTTTACACCTTCCAGCAACGGATAGTTGAGTTTTTGGATCGCAAGACACCTGATTTCATGCCCCCATATAGCTTAATGCTCATAAAATGAACATTTTTCATCAGTAAACCAAATAAAGTTCACTATCGAACCGAGCTAGCAACTGACAGTGCCATTTCAGACAAGCAAGCTTGTACTCACGACACATTATGACGTCAGCATTACATCATGAGTATCAAAGAATATTTAACTAACAGCCACATTTTGTTGAAATATTTTGAACTGGTATTTCTTCAGCTGCAGCTGGTAAAAATTTCATGTAAATTGATCACCATTCGACTGAGTTATAAAAGAAATAAAAAGGGTGCCTTTTTATGAAACACCGTGTATAACCAGCACTTAAGTCAACTCAGCCTTCCATCCCTTCGGTGTCGAGTAAATTGAGTACTGACTACTTGGCTGGGACGAAAGGATCCCACATGGCAGGTGACGCTCCATAGCTGTGCGATGGGTTTTCCATAAAAAGCTATGCACACCCTTTAACTGGTTAAATATGCACTGTGAATTATATTTTGCTACACGAGCAGTTGATGCGAGCTATTGAGCTGTCGCTTTGTTAAAATTGCTACAGAGCTGTGATGTGTGCTGTGGGAACTAACGATTTCTCACGCCGTTAATCGTGAAACAAATTAATGATTATAACGAGTTTAATCACTCACTAAATTTTAACTAAAGTCGCTAAGTGTAAGGAAAACTGCATAAATGACTTTTGTTTATTTGGATTCATCAAGTATTGATCATACGTGGAGAGAACGGCAGCATGTCTGTCTGTAACACTGCATGAAAAGTAGAATCTGTTAAATGTTCATATCATATCATATCTGAAAGCCGGACGTTTGACCACTAACTGGTCAAATGACTGGACATTTGACCCGTGACAAAATATCCTGTGCCCTGTAGTTTTGATGTTTTGTTGTTGTCGGCAGGAGATGCGTCACTTGGAGTCGCTGCGTGCGAAGGTGGTTGAGATGGAGATGCGACATGTTCGGCGCGAGCAGCAGCTGCAGCAGCTGCTGATACAGCAGCAGAGCACCAGCTCACCGTCACGTGACGACATGACGTCACGATGGCGCGCTCTAATCGACGAGAAGAACCGAGAGATCGATCGGTTTCGTGCCGAGCTAGACTCCATACTGCACGTGCTGCGACGCCTGCAGAGCGAAGGCGTCGTCGTAGCGTACACTAGCTGTGATCACGCTGTGATTAATAACAACGGCCTGACTGAACCAGTAAACTACTTACTGAACGATTACCAGCTTGTCAGTCGGACGTAGCGCTGAAGGTTGTAGACTGGATGCCAGCGACTAGTCTGGGATCTGATAGAAAATATTCCAAACAGTGTTTGAATTGTTAGGAGGGTTGGGCCCCAACTGTTTTCTAAATCCCCCTCCAACACACTGCAAAGTTATGTATTGGGGGTCAGCTATATACTATATGCATACGATTTACGTCAAAATTTTGGTCCAACTCGGAAATCGAATTTGCTGCATTTGGTGTCCAAGACCGCGTTGATCTGAACGTTGTCCTATTGTTTGTTATGAGAATCAAGTCAATGGTCGCGAGTATTATTCATTCAAACAGTGCAGATTGAAGCTGAACTAAGCTAGTTGAGTGATGCGAGTTAAACGACGACAGAATTAGTCAACACTGGCGCACCAAGTAAACAAACGAACAAACAGATAAACAAACAAACAAACGTCTAGTCTACAACAATCATTCCTCACAAATGAAGACACGTGTCTCTTAATGTCGCACTACTTCTAGAACCAGTTGTGTCGTCCATTTGCGGACGTGTACGACACTTCAGCATGACATTCTGCTACCACCTTACCAGCGCATAGATTTTTGTTGTTTCTTTTTAGCCGCAGTTGCTCACAAAATGTTGTTGAATTTGTGAGTAGTGAGCGTTGTTGACCAAATTGTCAATCGTCTAATTAATGTGTCCTTTGCTAAAATATGTTTGTCATGTGTGACTGGTCTCGAATTGGCCGTTTTGAGCCTAATTTCGAACGCAAGATACTGTTGCGGTGCCTTGGTCAGCTGACTACACGCTCGTGTTTTTATATCCCTCGAATTTTGCGTTAGATTTGCCCCAGGGTGGTCTGCGTCCGCCCCTGTCAACGACGTAAAACATGACACTGTGAGATAGACAGGAGTTTCAATCAACAGATGGTTTAGGGGTCGTCCATAAATGACGTCACGCGATTTTAAGGAAAAATTTACCCCCTCCCCCCTTCGTCACACTTCCCTGA
>Ga0209367_1002530_pt1 | contig 24190 bp, 11 predicted proteins | sample WorMetLIZISLAND2_FD_187412 | JGI IMG/M metagenome (GOLD analysis project Ga0209367, IMG submission 187412) | Marine gutless worms symbiont microbial communities from Max Planck institute for Marine Microbiology, Germany - Olavius geniculatus... ... | reverse complement strand
GTAGTTATAGTTTCGAAAATCGCATATCACTTGGACTCGGCCCATCGGGACCATAATACACATCGGCCAAAGGCGCGTGTGGCGTTGGCGACGGTGGTGCCTCCTTGTGAATGATATAAACTTGCGCAGCCCGATATCGCGAAAAAAATCCGTAAAACCCCCTATTTTGGCGTTCAAGATCATCCAAGGTCATTGAATTTGGCGCAAATCGACAGCCAGTATACGATTTCCTATTAGTGATTAATAGTAACCTAGGCCTTATCTCGCACCGTTACTGAGATACAACGAGTTATTGGCCAAAAATCACAAATTTAGACCACCCCCCTCTCATTTAGCGACCCCGTTCGGGGTGACCCCTTTCGAATTTACGAAAAAGCTTTACGGTTCCTGAAACTAGAGTCTTCCAGGCAGCCGACGGTGGAAATTTGGAGATCCTAGCTTGGACCGTTTTTGCCTGATCCACCCGTGTGACAGACGGACGGACGGACAGAATTGCGATGGCTAAGACGCGCTGAAAGCATAGCTGCTTTCGCACGTAACAAAAATGAGGTCTTATATTAGCTGCATTAGGCATTAGACATCTCACCCCTCCATACGTCACACATAGGTTCCAAAGGTGAAAACAAGAAGCTCAGCTATCGCTAGGAAAAGCCGACCGTACAGCCTACGTCCAAAGCGCAGCGTCTGAATTGCAGTCATGGAGAGAAAGCAATTTGTCAGAGGTGAGACAGTTGCATGCACGCTATGTTAACGAAACGCTGCCTCGAAAGCTACATTGAATGCTAGTACAACAGACATCGCACGTGGTCATTTCGCCAAGCGATATAAATAGCTACTGTTCTATGCAAGCGGTCATCTCGCCAGGTGATATAAACAGCTACAGACTAAATGAACAAAAAAAATATCAGGTGCAGGTTTTGCAAATATTTCTGACAATAAAAATGCCTTGCTTGGAAAAACACGCTAGAGCCTATACAGTTCCTGTTGCAGTACTGAGCTTCAAGATCATTCAAGGTGAATGATTTTCATGTCATTTGAAAGCCAATATCCGACTTCCTATTAGTGATCAATAGCAACTTAGGCCCTATCTCGCACCATTTAGCCGCAATAGTGCGTAACAACCTTCAAGGTCATCCAAGGTCAATGATTTCCATCTAATCTGTCAGGGTGTATGCCACTTCCTATTAGTGATTAATAGCAACCTAGGCTGTATCTCTGACCGTTTGAAAGATAGGACCACTTATGGCTTTAAACATTCCATTCAAAATTGCGGCCAAACCACTGCAGATAGACACCCGGTTACTATTGACAGCCTATAGAGTCGCCACCGCCCTATAACATGGTACCATTGCCGACCTTCTATGACTTATCATTCACCCACAATACTGCATGATGGGCATAATGCACCGTAGTGCATTATGCCCCTTCAAGGTCATTCAAGGTGAATGATTTATCTCTCATTTGAAAGCCAGTATGCAACTTCCTATTAGTGATCAATAGCAACCTAGGCCTTATGTTGCACCGTTTAGCCACAGTACATCCATGATGGACAGACAGACAGACAGACAGATGGACGACAACTCATGCCAATAGCTCAACCTTTACTAAAGTACGATCAACTAATCACCTGATGTCAAAAACCATAAGAAAATAATGCATATCTTGCTCTGAGTGCACAGTCTGTGTGCAACTGCAACAGCTGTCACTAACGGTAGCATGCAGAAGACTACAGAAATTCAATGCTTGTATTTCCACTAGCAGACCTATCACATGTTTGATGGTTATGATGGGGAATTCACGTCATAATGCAACCATTAACACCTGATGTGCTCAGCATATGAATGGTGATGTGGCATAGCAATAACGTGTTATGTTGGAACAACGAAGTTACTCTACACCCGACCTGGTTTGTGCCCTAGATGGGTGAAAACAGGTAAACTATCCAGCTAGTATGACTCATCAAGTCACCATTCTACCCTATTTGGGATGGCAAAATCATGAGTATCAGCTTAAATTTGGGCTGAGTAGTAATAAATGATGACGGTGCTGGTGGCTTGGTACAAAGGTCAATGGCCACCTGTTGCTTGTGCTAAATTCATCAAATAAACTGAGTGAACTCTTGTAGTGGCATTGCCATGATCACAGCATCATAAACATCATCATTCTCTATTACTACTATTTTCACCACTACAGCATATATACTAAATTATATGTTGGCATTTGTCGCCAACTTCTTTTCTTGCTGTAGCTGTTCATACTTGGAAATTTGTGACCGACAGAAACAATAAAATTACACTTTCTGTTATTATAAACATTATTATAACTACAAAAAATTATTAAAAGTAGAGAGAAACAACTACTACCACTTTCAACTACAAATACATAAATACACAAGCTTACACTTAGCACAGTTTGCCAATGCCAGTATTACTACAGATCAGCAAAAGCAGAATAATGATGGCTACAACATACCTTCAACATCAGTTGCCAGAATAACTTCCATGTTGCCCTGTGGTGTGTTGTGTGTGCATTCTTCCAAAATATACAAGTAATGTTCTTTTTCCAGCCGTGGCCGAAATGGCCCTGTCTGACTTTTTTTATACAGAGGTGGAGGATTCTTTCTGGAAAATACATTTGTTCCCTTCAGTAAACATAAACAAAACATAATATGTAAACTGCAAAACTCTGTAATACTAACCAAGTCAGCACTCATATTAATGGCACAGTATAAAACTATGTATTTGAGCTTTGCAGATAAGAGATATTCTTAAACAACAAGGTAATGCCATACCACGCTTACATAATATGCTAGCAACACCAACAAGAGGTACTGTGGTTCAATAGAAAAAAACATACATAGCAGCTATATACGTTAAAACACCAAGTACACTACCGACACTTTACTTTTCAAAATGTAGAATTCTTATGTCTTGTGTTCTTTACAATATGACAGTCTCATTATGTGGCCTCTACAACCTGCATTACATGCCTTACCCATTCATATGACCTATGATCATATACCATAGGCTGCCAACTGCAATTGCAAGCTGTCAATTGTTTATTACAAAAAAGATTTGCTTTGTCAACAGACAGTTATAACAAATAAAATGCTAACAATATTAACAATAAAAAAAATTATAAACTCATGAGCTGAGAGCTGTATGAGGTATTTACTAGTGCATATTATTATGCCTGTTAAAAACATCTTAAATAATGGAAATGACATGTAACACAACAGTTTATACTCTGACTAGCTGAAGTTGTACTGTTGCTGCAGAAGTACACCGAGTAATGGTACATCGCAGACTACATCTTAAAAGTCCAGACATCATGTGGCTAAAACAACATACACTACAGCATCAGCAACAGCGAGAGTTAAGACAAAAAATGCGATCATGACAGCCTTAGTAGCATTTTAAGGATACCTCTTGCTACCCACAAAAAGTTTCGAAGACTGAATAACAAATTCCACTCCATTAAATCCCAATTTCCAAGTACCATTAACATCAGATGTTACAGAATCCATTCCTAACATGATCTAATCACAAAAGCAAAAGCTGAAAGTATCAATAGTAAAAAGTGATGTATACTGGAAATGCTGAGAAGCAATTCCTATTCCGACAGCAACTATTCTGATACTGCATATACCAGCATATACAGTTAGAGCTAGTGACAGTGAGAGGGAGGTTAAGTAGTGTTGTTACAATTATCGAAATTGGCACCGAAACCGGAGTTTTTTTTAGCAATATCAAACCCTATCGAAACCGCATCATCATCATCATCATCATCATCATGCGTAGACAACTGAGGTCCGTTGTGGCGACTCCCCACGATGTCCACGTTCATCTACACTCTGCCACATTTGTCTCCAGCTGGCCGGTGTTCCGTTGCCGATCTGCTGTATCCAGGTTTTCGAGGATGCCCAGGAGGTCTTCTCCAGTTCATCCTCAGACTCTGACCACCTTTCATTGCAATGACCTGACATAATGCTTGGTGTGCAGGTATGGTGGCATCCAGTCTAACAATGTGACCAAACAGTGCTTGGCGCCTCTTGCTGATTATATCTGTAATGTTTGGCAGACCGGTCCTGTCGGCTATGTCGATGTTCTTGACATGGTCCTGTCACTTCACACCCAGTATCTAGCGTTGGCATGACATATGAAAGGATTGTAATCTGTGTGTGTCGTCTGTCAGTAAAGTCCATGTATCAGCTCCATACAACAGGATTTGAAGAACACAAGTTTGGTACAGTCTTAGCTTGGTGTCCAGACTTAGACCCTTTTGACGCCAGCAGTGTTGCATTGAGTGCATAACGGAAAAGGCCACTCCAATTCGTCGATATAGATCTGGATAGCATCTGCCAGAAGACGACTGAATACAGCCCAAGTACCGGAACTCTATAACTGCTTCAATGGTGTTGTTAGCAACCGTTATATCTGCAGCAGAATCACCAGAAGCCAAGTTCTGTACCTTAGTTTCCTGCCATGATAGGAGCAAACTAAGGTCCTCGGCGGTCTGGTAAAATTTTGCAAGAGCTGATCGTAACGTCTCTGTCTGTTCAGCCATCATCAGCACGACATGATCGGTGTAATCAAGGTCTGTGTACAAGTTGTTGCCAACATGAACACCAGCTTCTCGACGCTTGAAGTGACCATCTATGACGTGGAGATCGCATTGCGTGCACATGTAAGATTTTTTGCAAAATAGTTAGAAAAGAAAAGCGTGAAACGATAGTAAATATTTCTTCATTTTCGGACGTTAAACATCTTTGGCAATTGATTAACGTGAGTGAAATCGGAAATTTGCGGGTAAGTAATCATGCTGTTTCGCCAACGTATCTGGCTATGGCAGACCCGAACCATGACAAAACTGTAATTAATTTGTCCCTTGGTATACCCGCAATACAACAAAACCTATACATCACTTCACATATGAAGCGAAAAGAATTCAAACCGGACTAAGAGTATCAGAACACAGGCGTGTTTTATTAAATTTAGTCCGTATATCACAAAAATTACTGCAAAATGCATTGACCAAAAATCGTACTTCGCTACTCCAAAGGGTCAATATTCCAGTATTACTGTAAAATTATGAAATTATTAAAAACAAAAATTAACAACACATTCACTTACAACGAATATGTAATACAGCTACTAGTAAACACAGCCTATAAATAAAAACATTTGCGTCTAACGTAACGGATCACCAAATTCGAGTGGTTGGGTTGTTTAATTTTTTAACAGAATTTTTCATTATTTTGACTAAATGAGTAGGTTCCTACAGAGCAAGTGCACTACCCTACGGTTGCATAGTGTTTAAAGAACTGGCTTCAACCTACCTCTTTCAGTCTTGTACTTACGAACTCGGCTTCATGTTTGTAGCATTGGCCTCGTCCTGCAGTGTTTGGCGTCGTATATCACTCAGCAATTAAATTACTGGTTCTTCTCATAATGGGTACTTGCTGTTCTGGTAATTAATGATGGTTATTGGCATACATGATTTTATCGACTTTGAGTTTCTCCAGTACATTGCAGGGCATTCAAGAGGAGGAGGGAGAAGAGAGGTAAGTTACCCCGGGCCTCTCGTCTTTTGAAGGCCCCAACGTCACTTAAAAATCTAAAGTACATCAGGATGTGCCATTTAAAAAAAATCAAAAACTTTCTCCCAAAAGGACCTCGAGATAATGTTTCCCTGGGCCCCGCTGTGGCCCTCGATATCCCTGGTTCATTGCACTTGACCTTAAACCAACATAACTCCAAAAAGTTAAATAACAGAACAACTAAACATTACATCATATGTATGAATCACGAATGAAAAAAAACATCAGCAAATATAATACACAACTTTCATCTTAGAGGTTAAAAATTAGCACTCCAGCAGTGTCATAAGATTAGTCTCTCTAGGAAAAGTTCTAATGTTATACAATCTTCAACCAGTAAGGTGCTACACCAACATAGTGGTAAAAACTATGCTACATCACATCATTTTACGTCAACAATTATTTTAGTCATCAACAGTTAAAAGACAGGTTTCAAGTTCTTAATCAGTCAGCCCCGGAAAAGAAAGCTGCCTGCCTGCACTAAATAACTCGCCTGTTTACGTAACCACGTATATGAGCAGCGTTGTCAGTAACAGTTGTCATCAGTAAACAACAACTGAATGTAAACTGATGGTAATATTTGACTAAAAAACGAGAAACTGGTATTAGATGAGTATTAACATATACAGACAACTGTAAATTACCTCATCAAACAGCATCAAAAGTTGTAGCAAATCAAGATGACGACAGTACTTATACTACACTGCGTTAAAACCCACTCACGTTTTCTTTTATATCTCCACAGAAAATGTTTAGATTTGCACAGAATTGTCAGGGAATGTTTAGTAGAAAACAAATATTCCATCTGTGGAAGTTAAATATTTTTTGCAACTGGTGACGCCATGCTGACATCATATTTCCGTGTTTGTAAGTTGTGGGTTTTACCATCGAAGGCAGGCATTAAGTGAAATGTTAAAACAAATCAATTGGTCATTGTGTTAACTAAACCCAAAAATATGACAATTTGTCATGCAATTTTCCATTGTGAACTGTTTTCATGGTTTACTTTCTTGGTTGAGTGTGAGATCCTCAACTGCATTGATGTTGGCAGGCACTGCACTGCAACACTGCGTACATGACCACTTGCCCGCTATTAGTCAAACTGCACGATACTGCCGGTCATATTAATTTTTTTATTCAAAAGTTTCATTCCATTAATATTAAATTGCCTGTCCATTGTCCAGAAACATGATGCAAAAACTTGTGGCTTCATAACCATTGCTGACTTGCAAACATTTTATCAAATGTCTTATCTTCAATGGCAAGACACATGATTTACAAATGCGGAAATATGACGTCAGCAGGACATCACCAGTAGCAAAGAATATCTAACTTTTCCACCAGTGGAGTTCTTGTTCCCTCCTAAACACTGCCTAAAAATTTTGTGGAAATCTGAACATTTCCATGGAGATATACAATGGGTGTTTTTTTCTGAAAGTGTATGTGGAAATTAGACTAAAACGAACTACGAGAATTGACAATTGATGCATTAATGACTACCACGTAAACAAATGCTGTTAGCAATATAATGAAGAAAACTAAAAAAAATATTCTTTGAATCAGAAAACTCGTGTTAGTATATCACGATCACTGTCCCATGCGTGCTGAAAATTACATATCTGTAATGCAACAATGTAACTCACACACCAAAAACATAGCTACAGAATATCAAGTCAAAAAGACATCAAACTCTCCCTTTTTCTTTGCTATATAAGAACTGGATTTTCAACTCTTTCGCTGTTAAATGGTGGGAAATTTGCAACAAAACAATCGCTAGAACAAAGTCATCAGAACAATCATTTTCGCTAAGTAACAAACGAGAAAATTGGTAAAAAACGGCAAAAGTATAGACAACAGTTTGGTGTGTTGTTTTCGTGACTCAAGGTGTAATATGCTAGTTTTTCTTCTGAATGATCCCCAAATGCTCATCTGCATGTGGTTATGAAAAAAGACGAAAATGGAATAGTCAAATACAAAAATGACACAAAGATGTTCATCATAATGTACAAAACAAGTAACATTCTCAGCATATGGAGTCAACAAGTAGGGTAGCTTGACAGCACAAAACTATTACCTGGAAACGAAAGTATTCAGCAAATATACAAAAAATATCAACAGAATTATAAGCCTGAGGAAATTAATGATTAATCGCTAAAAAACCAATCAATCCATTTTTTATCTGACCCAAATTCGATTACATTTTTGGAGTTTTTACTGACCTAAAATGACTATCGTGATCGATTGTAATCTAATTTTTATTTTCAACAAGACACATATCGTCATAATGTTAGTTTAACAGTCTGCACTAAGCGAGCTTTGACTACACAGTTTGTGTACTGCATCATCGTCATTTTTCTATCTTGCTTTGGTTTGTGAAAGACAGCAACAACCAGTTGTTCTACAGTTTGTGATGGACTACAAAATTAATCAGAATTAGTCCATTAATTTTAATTTAATGTTTAGACATTAATCAATTGGCAAAAATTTCTACCTACAAAATTACCCTATCAGATGTAAAATGCATCCCAAGATAAGTCTTTAAACAAAACTAACAAATGCCAATTAATAATTATCAATAATTAACCAATTATTCTTAAAAGTGTTAATCATGAAGTATTTCTTTTCTGTACCTAAAAATCAATCTCGATTTGTTATAGGAAACGTTATAGTGCTGTCTGTGGTACAGACAAGACAATTACACCCAAAACTACAGTATACACAAAGTATTTCTAAATAATGTTAAAAACTAATTGTAAGCAAAAAAGGTGATTTCAAACGTTTATTACAAAAATGAAGGTCTGCTTGCATAGTAGGCTAGATATTAAAAAAATTGACTGAGTTAGCTGAAGATATAACCTCTTTCTTCAAAGACATGAAGATACTGCATTTCCCCTTCAGCCACACTGATTAAATTTTATAAACTGACAACAGATAACCGAATGCATTCAAGAATACTTCACATCAAGACTCAATGCCAACAAGTATGTAAAAAATGAACACAGCATCTGAACTCTGCAATATCTGCATATGTACAGAATAAATTAACAACAAACTACAGTAACTACACATCAGGGGGACCTATTCAGCAGACAATTGCAGCTGCCATCCCCTGGGTGCAATATTAAAAAATCCTGTCTAAAACGTGTCGAAAAATTGCAGACATGAAATTGAAACATGCTGGGGGCACAAGTGCAAACAATGTTTGAATGCTTTTGAAAATGTATATCCGAAATGTACATGCAGGGCCTCAATGAAACAATTCTAAACATGCCCCCCGCTAAACATCATGTCAATACAATCAACAGAAACTGTTAAGACTTTGTGACAGGTATGCAGTCATTAGCACAAAATGATCAGCAGCATGAAACTTTAAAAAAGCCAAAGAAAACAGTTAGCTGCAAGTAGCTGCAGACCTTTGACTTTTTTGCATAGTATCAAACACTGTAAAAATTTCCGACATTCATCTCAACACAGTTCTCATATTAGTTGATACTGCAAACATGTACAAAAATGAAGTGTCAACAAATTACAAAACTGCCTCTCGAAGTGATAATTGAGTTAGAGAACTCCAGCGTCCGAAATGTTTCCCACATTTTTTTCAGTTCTGCAAGATTTTCCAAACAAATACATCTGTTTCAGTACACTCTAAAGAAATTTCAAATGTCAGGAATTTTGGGATGCATGGGAAAGACACCTGCAACTGGCAGCTTTGCTAGCAAAAGGCGAGCACCAAGAACGGAAGTCAAAATCAGTCGGCACGCAACTGGGCGCCGTTAATGCCCCGTACAGACACGCGGGAAGGTCTAACAAGTAATCCGTGTTGTGGCCGGCACGTGAAGTAGCGCCGGCCCTGCACGCAACCGTCGTGCTTACCCTTCGGCGTTTTCAGTTCAACTCCAAGCCAGAGGCCTTCAGCGAAATCTACGTGTCCCATGTACCTAATAATGCCTGTCAGCAAACAACATCAACTAATAATATTAATAAAAAGACTTAGATGAAATTATAACAGATCACATGCATTAGTGCATCCATTGGAAACAAAGTACAAAAGTTTAGTATTATAGTGTAATAAACACCGAAAATGGAAAGTAGCAGATCAAAAAAAATACTGTTTCATGCTCATCATAGCTTTTAATGGTAATCCATCTCAGAGGTACAAAGTGCCTTCACTCACCTACCATACGGGATCACACATTGTTACCACGTTACCTGCTCACCCAACGCAAGTGAACATGCTGTGCCTTAACCCCGACTACATGGGCCACTAATCAAGAGGGATGAAGGACTGAGTTTACCTTCATGGCTGGTTATACACCATGGGTCATAAAAAATGTGCCACTTTAATTTTGTCCATATCTTCACCAATTTCTGGCCGATTTTCAAAATTCTTGCAATAGCACACTCTGCAGACAATTTGCAATAATGCGATTATTATATATCCCACAACACGGTAAATGTGTTTCCACACTAACTTGTAAAATATAAATGTAAGCAAAAACTAACGATAATAACAAAAATTCAGGTAAATGAAAAAATGCTTCAGACCAACACTGCGATGAATGATTCGTATGACATTAGACTGTGTCATACAGACCAATCACTGCAATGAAGTGGTTTTTTCAATTTTACCAAAATGTTTGTTTGTTATTATCATTATGTATGCATATTTCATTGATACTTCACAAAATAGTGTAGAAACGCATTTACATTGTGGTGGGATCTATAACAATCACATTATCGCAAACTGTCTTGCGAGTGAGCCAGTGAAAGAATTTTGGAAACTGGGCAATAATTGGGGACGACATGGACAAAAGTAGTGGCACATTTTTTGGCCTACCCTGTATACTGAAATGGTTTACCCATCCACGTAGTAACCAACTGATAGCAACCCAACCGGTAGTCGAACCCACAACCTCTTGATCATAAGCACAAGGTTGTAACCATTTCACCAACAAGCCATTTAAATGTAGTACACTATGTCACATGTCTGCATGGTGTCCTGCTTTATCTGATAGTGGCGTTTCATGTTTATCAAAATGGAACACGCAGCCTGAAATAAACATGCCAGATTTTGATTTCATTGAATTCGATTTAGACAGCATCAACATCACTTACCCATCTCGCCATTGCAAAAGACCGATAATCCTTCACAAAGCTTCAGTTCGCCGCTCAATGTGCTGCCAGCAAAAGATGATCTGAAAATGAGCAACACGCACACAATGTTTTTGACATTTATCACAAAAACCAAATAAGACATTTATTATAATGTTGCAAATATGAACATACTACTTTTATTGGCACTTTCGCTAATTCCAAAATCTGTCCATCGTTTTGGCACAAACTGAAACTTTTCACACCGTGGACGACACCATTCAACCAAGACTGCATTGGATGTTCCCCTTTCTCTCTCATTACCGGTCAGGGGGGCAGGTCACCGCCCCACTCCAAGAAGTGTCCCAGAGACGTCGAGGGTCCGCGATGAACTTTCCTCCTGGCCAGATGATCCGCCAAGCCTAGTCGTGAGCTGGACACTGTAGCACCAGGTGCTCTGCTGTCTCATCAGCGCCGTTGTAGTGTAGACAGGTGGCAGAATCCCGGCGCCCGATACGGTGCAGATATCCTACCAGCAACGGAGAATGGACAAGTGCGTAGCTGGATGTCCCCTGGACTGTGCTGTTCCATAAACATCCATATACAGAGAAGTCAACTGAAACTGAATCTTGTTTCACGTTCTCACTTTCGACTGTGACTGCTACTCACATGTGCTTAAGTGTCTGACTTGTTTTGACAAAATATAATACTAGCAATACAGCTGCTCCTGTTACTACTAGACTACCACTTTCAGTTTTTGCTTAACTGCCCCATTTTTTACAATAATTATTTCATATCAGACATGCTCCAAAAAGTACAGTATGTTTAAAACTGTTACAAGCAGAACTGCTACAAGGGCCTTCTATCACCAACACTATCAGAGCACCAATGGAACTAATAACAACAGAAATAGTAATTGTTCATATCAGCTAGCAATACACACATATGTATAGTTTACAGTAATAGCAGTAACTATTAAGCTCACTACCTGAAAAGCCAACTGCTATGAAATGAATAGAGATGTCAAATTAACGCATTAATTAACAAGTTAATGCGTTGATAAATTAACGCACGTTAAAAAATTAACGCAGATACGTAAATTTATTTTAATTTACTAAATTTTGTGCAGCAAAAGTTCCAATATTCCATAAAACTCCAGATATTTGACAACTGAATGAATTCAAGTAATTAAACTGTTGTTGCCATTTCATCACTACTGTAAATAAATAATTATTCAGATGACAGGTTAATATATTTCTATGCTAGCTATGACGTCAGTTATTGTTAATTATATGCTTTAAAATGTGTTTTTAACTTTCTGTATTCTACAGGCAGGGCCCCCAATCGTCACGGGGCACGACATAGCTAACCCCTTACTCTTCCCCTTGACATGCCTGGGTGAGATAATAATGTGTTTAAAAAATAAAGCAATGCATTAATAAGTTTAAAAAATTAATGCTTTGTCAGCTCTAGAAATGAATTAATTAATACGTTACCTTGGTGACAATTTCTTGCCAATGTGTGAGAGATTCGGTTGACTTACAGTGCTTTCATCTGCAGCAAATAAAAACATGTTATGTTCAACAGAAAACTGCAATGAATACACCACATTACATACAAACGGCTTAAATAAAAAACACGTTAATTTCTAGGTGGAGAAAGTCCAAGGGAACATTTTCAGATAGGCCTAGTTTCCTCATACTGAGTTTATCTCAAATAACAACCTTGCGTATATGAAACCTGCTGTTAACTGATCGACCAACAACATTATGTATGGAATGAAAACACTCTAAAAATGTGGGCTCCAGGTCATGGCCTAGAAATCAGATCAAGGAGCTCAGGCAAAGCCAAAAATTCAACAAAATAGCCTAAAGCCAAACTGATCAAAAACACGCATTCAATTTTTTTACATACTTCAGTAGTCGCGTTCCCTGATAAGCGCATTTTAGCTCGAACAAATGGCCAGTTTCATATGATTGTGTGTTCCACTATTTTCCAGATTTTTGATAATTTTAATAAATTTTGATAAAAATTCAGCTAGCGTTAAGTCACACACCAGGATACTTCCCAACCCCTCTACACAGAACTACAATTAGTCATGCTAACTGCAACATTATCTTCCACTGTAAACCAAGTGCAAAAAAGTCATAACAGCGATACCTTCAGCTTCCATGTATAAGTCTGCATTTGAGCATATTTTGCACAGAATTTTCGATGCATATACTCCATTGTCATAAATATAGTGCAGAAATAAAGCTTTGTTTGCCAATTAGCTTCTGGTAGTTGCTTAAATAAATTACTCTGGTCTATTCTACATGCTTACATAAAGTTTTTCATTGAAGAAGCTTAGCTTAGAACAGTAACCAATAACACTATCAATTAGAGCTGTTGAAGAGTTAATTTTTTAATGCATTAATTAACACGTTATTAACGCACCCATTCCTGTCGAAAGGGAGAGTAAAGGCCAAAGGGGTAAGTTACCCCGGGTCCAGCAACGTTTGGGGGGCCCCATCTGTAAAGTATATAGAAAGTTAGAAATGCATTTTTAAACATATAATCAACCATAACTGATGTCATAGCTAGCATAGAAATCTATTAACCTGTCCTCGGAATAATTATTTACAGTAGTGATGAATGGCAACTACAGTTTAACAGAATATTGGAACTTTTCCTTCACAGAATTTAGTAAATTGAAATAAATTAACATAAATTTAATTTAATTTTTTAACGCGCGTTGATTTTTTTAATGCACGTTAATTTATTAACACATTAATTAACAAGTTAATGTGACAGCTCTACTATTAATATTCCCAATTAATGCAGCTCATTAGTAATAATAAGCTACAAAATTAGCAAAAAAATTGTAATTTGATAAACTCGTGCAGATTAATGTTTCTGTCTAAACAAAGACATTACTGTTAGACTAACCCGAGGGACGTTGACGCATATTGTTAGAAGATAACACATTACGATTCGTCAACCTGTCAACAGTATCATACCAATGACAAGCCATGACCAGCAACACCGTGGATAGAAAAAGTCACAGATACAAGAAGTTGCAATTTTCCACAGATAGCTGCAAATTTATGACAAAGAGGACAACAATACAAGTGCTCCAAAATGTTAACAGCGCCAGTAAATTCCCCCAAAAATACGTGATATGCAACCCAAAACAAGAAAAACCCTGCTAACGCAAAGGGAAACGTGCAACAGCGGGGCATCGTCGTATGCTAGTGATCCGTAGACATCATTCGTAGATCTCATACGTACGGCTTTGGGCTACAGTTTCACAGAAAGCCCAGTAAAACACAATCAGTTGCCAGATGGCACCTGGACGGCCTAAGGCTAAATATATGTACTCACCAGAGGGCGCCACTATCTGGCTCTGGCAACACCATATCGACTGGATATCACAGATTTTGCCCACCCCCTTCTCATTTAGCGCCCACTTTTGGGGTGACCCCCTTCAAAGTTATGGAAAAGCTTTACGGTCAATGAAACTAGTCTTCCAGGCAGCCGACGGTGAAGATTTGGTGATCCTAGCTTGCACCATTTTTGACTGATCCACCCGTGTGACAGACAGACGGACGGACAGAATTGCGATGGCTAAGACGCGCTGAAAGCAGTAACTGCTGTTTCACGTAAAAATGCTTCAAAAGCCAAAATTTACGGCAGGGGCAACTGCAGCTGCCACTGACCCATGACAATGACACTAACAATATGTGCACTTCTTCTGACCAGTGCACACTACACAATGACATATGAGCATAGATAAGATATAACATAGATAACGAACTCAGCAAAAACTCTGAATTCGCAATTCACTCTTTTGGCAGCCAAAATTACACCAAAAAATCACTAAAAACTCGTATTTTTAGAGTTCAAGGTCATTCAAAATCATCGATGTTGACATTCCTAAGAAGCTCGTCGCCAGTGATTGTTGCGATAAGCAGCATGTCTGTGGCTATCTGCAATCATTTTCATGCTAGACAAGCCAGCAGCAAATAAATAATGACTTTTTAGAGAAGCACTCCTCTTTGACAGACGTGCGCAGGTCTCCTTGAACGTACAGGGTTCGGATGGACGTGGACTGCTAAAATTTACATTCAATGCTGAAAATTTCATATGCAGGCTGTCTTGGTGTGTCTCCAGCCATTTCGGTGCAATTCACTCTTGAAATGTGTGTCACAGCCCAAAATCATGAAAAATTCAATATAACCCCCTGTGTTGGGCGTTCAAAATCATTCAAGGTCATCAATGTTGACATTCCAAAAAAGCTCGTAACCAGTGCTTGTTATGATAAGCAGCATGTCTGTGCCCAACAGCAACGATTTTCACGTTAGACAAGCCAATAACGGTAGAATAACGACTTTTAAGGGGATGTCTCTCTTTTGCCCCCTCGTTCATGGGGACCCCTTCACCCAGTGGCAAGAAATTTTGTCAGAAAATACTAGAGACTCTATCATATGGTGAAAATTCGAAGTCTATATCTCACCTGGTCTTGGAACGGTACCGAGACATGACAGACACCAAGACAGAGAGAATTACCGTAGCTAATACGCACTACAGCTATGCTAGCTCTTGCACGTAAAAATTGTAAAAAATAAAAATAAAAAATAAACCTAAAGTAAACAATATCATATCAATGTGTGCAACTGTGGCTCAAAATAAAACGCCTCAGTACAACACATTTATCAAAACACCCAGTAGATCACGAAAATTATACCAGGTACATGTAAAAAACCATGAAGCAGTACCTCAAAAACATGAAAAATGACACATAATTACTTACTTCTGAACCCGTGAGGGAGGAGCAAAAACTCCAAAGTTCTGTTTACAGGTGAAATATTGTCGGCCATTTACCGAGCCGTCGTTTTTACCGACAGGTTTGTCCAACTCTATGCCAAACCATAGACCTGAAAAAATACACAACGATCAACCAATGAATGAATCAATGAACGAATCAAAACAGTTCAAAAGATTAAAGATGGGTTTCGCTCTTAATGGGGAACCAATCAAATAGTTATGGAGCATCAACTGCCGTATGGGATCGTCCAGCACAGGCGAACACACCTCCCCTTAACTCCACCATGCAGGCCAATACTTGTTTTACCTACCCCAGAGGGATAGAAGGCCGAGTTGATTGCTGGTTATATACCGAGATGGTCTAATCTGTCTGTAGACCATCATGGTTCACCCATTCAAATAGTAACCACTTGATAGCCACCCATGGATTAAATGAAAATACGAAAAATAATAAATGCAGTGAACAAAAACAGACATCCATCAAGTCCAAAGTAATTTGATAAAAAACAGAATTGCTGTCGCCAGCCCAAGCGACTCTATTTCTATTCGCCAGGTGGCAGCAACGCAAATGCATGCTTTGGCTGAACATTTGACCATCTCCTCTTCCCAATCTAACACAACGTCTCACTGGACACCACAAGTGTACCGTACATTACAAACTGCATCTGAATCTGTCCACGTGGTCTGAGCAGGGTGATGAATGTGACAGATGACATACAGACCACACTACAGAGAATTGCGCAGCTATAGGTGGAATCACTTGCGCTAGAACAATTCAACCTAGTAATCATAGTCATCTGATTTACATCAGCACTTTGAGAGTAAAAAAGTTAAAAGTGGTTTATAGCTCTTTACCATAAAGCTGCAGAGCATCACCTGCCATATGGGATCACACAGGTGTTACCTACCATGCAACATAAACGAACATGCCCACTTTAACCCTATTTAAACAAGCCGATACCCCACTTACCTACCCTTGAGGCTGAGTTCACTTTGCTGACATTGGTTATATACTGAGATGGTTTACTGGCCTGCAGACAGCCACTCATCCAAGTAGTAACTACTTGATAGCGACATGACCGAAAGTCAAACCCGTGACCTCTTGATGGTAAGTATAACACTCCAAATCGTTACGCCAACAAGTATTTCACTACGACATTGGCGATCATACACACCTGGGGCAAACTCAGTGTTGCCAACAAAATGGACGGTGCCCGCCCGTCGGCCACCAACAAGAACCCTGTCTCCAGGAAGAATACTCTCAGCAGCTGAATTCTGCTTCACTGACTTTAAGCCTGTAACAAACCACATTAGCATGTATGTCCACGGTAGCTTGGTAACACAATGGTTAAAACGTTAGAATTACAATCAAAAAGTCATTAGTTTGACTCCGATCAAGTTGCTATTACGTGGTCACTATCTGGATGGACGACTGACTTCAGACAGGTAAATCATCTCGCTATAGAAGCAACCTCAAGGTCAACTCAGCCTTCCATCCTTCAGGAGTAAGTAAATCGAGTACTAGCCTGTCTGGCTGAGGCACGTTCACCTGTGTCGGGTGGCAGGCAACACTGTGTCATACCATATGGCAGGTGATGCTCTGCAGCTCTAAAGATAAATAGTAACAGTCATTTTAAAAAATTAAAATCAATGAATCAAACATTGAAAGTAAGTGTAATATTTCTTTTATCTGCACATCTCCATGAAAAAAATTTTGTTTGCCACGTCTACGTCATATTCCACAACTGTTCCAGTTCCTTGATGAGCAAGGCCAACGAACAAAAATTCTTCATGCTCTAGAGATGTACCAGCGATTGAGTGCTATCACCTGTGTTGACTTTAGCTGTGACATGCGACACGGGGACTTTGCCATGATTTAGTTTCGGAAGTGAGCCGCGACTGTTTCCCAACGTCAGCGACCCAAACTTTGATATTCTGCTCAAAGGTGCAAAGATTCCTATACAGCATATTAACCACATGGACAATGATTAACATGACCACTAAAAGAATATAATTTCATAAACATCTATAAAAATAAAAGAAACACCCAGAAGTCTGCCAAGGATGGTGGTTTCTGCCTACCACTTCCTCACTGTCTGGCGTTAACTAAATTTGGTAGGTAATGTGCTCTCCTGTACACGTTTCTTCGCTCTGAGTTTCAGAAATATCGCTTAAAAATATCACTCCCAATGACAAAGCACATCTCTTGTACAACAGACTGTCACTATCATACAGGCATTACAGGGTGTGACACAGTTATTAAAAGCAATAATTATCTTAATGCAAACATCAACATGACAGACAAAGATTGCACAGTTATAACAACATAAAATTTATCAAATTGTACCAAACAAACAAATAAATGAAAAATCCAAAACCTCTTACAGCATATGTAAACTAGAAATTTGGGGCAAATCCCAACGTGAGTCCACCCGGCGCCTTAAGCCTGATTGGGGGGAAAATTTAAAGGGGCTGAAATTCACGTGGCCTGCACTCAAATGCATTAGCATACGCAAAACGCGCACTGTTGACTTAGGGTGGATAAACATTAGCCACGTAACCTCTGGTGTTAGTGGACCGAAGTTGCGGTTGATAACGCCGTTTACCGCTTACACATTGAAAAGCCTCTGGTACTGATGATGCATGGCTAAACATAAAGAAGCAGAACTTTTGGTCGTACCGTAGTTAGGCGGACACTGGAAATAAAAAATTCCATCGATACTTCCATTGTTTTTGCCAGCTGCTTCGTCAAGCTCCACACCTGCCCAAAGACCCGGAGCAAACACAGTCCGACCACAGAACTGAAGCACGCCGGCCTGCAATGCAATATCTATTTACTTCAGTTATCATTACTTCGGACTCGCAGATATGACATTTTAAGAAAATGTGAAATTAGACCATATAGTGCAAATTCACACCTAATGTTTATAGATTCATAATTCTTTTCCAGTTTTCCCTGACTTTTCCCCAGTGAATAAATTCCAAGACTTTCAAAAATCTAGAAACTCAAATTCAATGACTTCTAAAAACCAACCCTGTTTTCAAGGACTTTCAAGGCCTTGAATTTAGAGAAAAGAAATCCAGAACTTTCAAGAACCAGGGAGAATCCTGGTTTACAGAGGTTTACTGTTGGTGAGAAAAAACAAGTGCAAAAATAGCTGTGTTTTTCAAGGCCTACCATGGTCTAACACATTAGGGTGATTAGATATTCTATGCCAAAGCATGAAAAACAAATATACTATAGGGTGGGCCAAAAACGAACCTGTTTGAGCATTGATAACTCTGTGATGGTTACTCGTAGAAAAGTGTGTGATATGTCAAAAGTTTTAGAATGTTGTAGACAAAAAGGGCCAAACTTGCATATCAAATCATTTAAATATTCTTTGCCTAATTTGCATAAATCTTCATTAACTCTGAAATTAGGCATTTGCCTGCACTTGCGTGTGCTCGAGTTCAATGAACTCAAAAACTCACTGCCAAAAAGTCCAGATTTAAATTCTGTGAATTATTCAGTGTGGGGGCATTGCAACATATAGCATAGTCACAAAATTTCAGTAACTGACCAGCTAAAACGTGTGCTAATCGAATGCTGGGCTCAGGTGATCCTGAACACATTGACTCCAGCGATCGATCAGCTGCCTTAAAGAACTGATAATGGTTATGAATGCAAAAGCTGGGCAACTGCCTATGTCGAATTTCATCTAAAGTTAACGTATGTGTTAATGATTGTTGATATTTCACTGTATGCTGAATAAAGATCAACTTAAATTCATGTGTTACTGCCAATTTAACACGATTTTAAGGGTGGAGCAGATTTGTGTAAATCAGGCAAAGAATATTTAAATGCTGAGACATGCAAGTTGTACACTTCTTCTGCACACAATTTTGAAACTTTTGGCATATTACACGTCTTTCCATCAATAAACATCATTAAGTTACAAAAGCTCAAATATCCACGTTAAATCCATGTGTTACAGTCAGATTTGGCAGAATTTCAGGGGTGACATTTATGCAAATCAGGCAAAGAATATTTAAATGCTTCATTATGCAAATTTGTCGTTAATTCTTTACAGCATTCTGAAACTTTTGACGTATCACACGTCTTTCTACACTAACCATCGCTTAGTTATCAACGCTCAAAACAGGTCCGGTTTTTTTGGCCCACTTTGTAGTATATTGCCTCAATACGACAAAACAAAACTCTTTTGAATTTTTTGTCTGCTCTGCCATCAGAAAAAAATTAAAACTATTAGCTAAAAATATTACAGCTATTATTATTATTAGTGTATTTTTAATATATATATATATCTATGGGCCTGCCTAATAGGGTGTTTACACGATCCAGCAAAGTTCCAGCAAACGTCCAGCAAACATCCAGCTGGCCTGATGGAACCCCGCCCACTATCAGCCTATCAGCTGCTTACCCCGCTGCCTATCAGCTGTGGGCTAAGCCATAGGCGGGCCTAGGCTTAGCCCACAGCTGATAGGCCTATATGTTAGGCTTTGTAATATGCCTATCACCAATATCATCAATATTTAAATCTGTGGTTACAACCTGCCTGTCCTCCTAATTACCATAGAACTTCCAGCTAGCTGGATGAATGCTGGATCATGTAAACACCCCATAACTAACCAAAAACAGTTATGCCATCAAAAACACAGCTAATGCCGCATCATTGCGACTCTTGATTACTGCGCACAGCAAAAGCAAACTAAACAGTCGCAGTGTCTGTGTGACCGATTTCCTTTTATACATGGTCAACAATCAAACCAGAGTATTTTTACCACCAATAACCTAGCAACAGTTGTGGTAGAAAAATTGATATGTCAAACGTTTTGTGAAATTTTATCAAAAAAAGTGTAAAACTTGCACATCCATGCATTTGTTAAAATATTCTTTGCCGTATCAACACTCAAAAACAGCCGAGTTCTTACAGCCCACCCTGCAGCAGTAAATGCAATATACCTTTACTCCTCCTACGACGACGCGGTCGCCAATCCTGAGCCCGGCTGCATGCAACGCCTGACTGACTTCAAGCTGTCGGTCGTCAGCGGACGAGCACGTAGGCAGCTGGATGCAGTCAGCGGTAGGCTCAGCCGTCTCAAGTAGGGACTTCATCTGATCAGCCAGCTGAGCTACTTCAGACCCCGGCTCAAAGCTACACGGGTCCGGCACCAGATCTACAGCAGTCAACACAGACACACAACTCAACACTTATTATCATTACAATCATTGCAAGCATGCTCCGGACGACAGCACAGCTGTTTCCGCGAGTTGCTTCCATCGTCGTTGATCATGGGCATATGCTGCAATGAGTCCACCAGATCTGTAGCAGTCAATGCAGACACATAGCATCACACTAGAAACACAACAGCACAGTTAACATTGGCAATCCAACGTTTTCAGTACTGACAGACAATCCCTAATAAAGGCCATCTGACAAAGACTGCATTCTGTCAACTCAAGGACGTGTGGAAAAGCCCCACCCCCCACTTTGTTCTTCCGAAACAAACCAACACTGACTACAGTTAGTTTAAACATTTGCTAACAAATGCTAAGAAAACACTTGCTCGGGTGATGGGTGCTGAGAACACGATGTATTGGAATAACCCGTACATACAGTGTAATGCACCCATGTCATTTATTACGTAATGAGAGCATTATAAAGTTTGCATAGATACGTTACATTGTTAGTTCCAACATACCATGTTTGCTTACTTACACAATGTCTTATGCTACTGCTAATTCTCAAGCACATACAACCAACCTACCAAGTGGCTGTTTTCCATTGCGGTCAACAGCAAATGGATAGGCACCATTAGCAAGCAGTACTTTGGCAGTTTCCAGGGCCAGATTTTGCGCAGCAATATGCAGCGGCGTTCCACCGTCAAACTCACTGCAAGTACTATCCACGTCTACAGCACAGACACGGCTCACTCTGCTGCCACGAATTATCATCAGCACCATCCACTGATACAATCAACTAAATTAAACAATCATTCAAAATAATAGTGACACGTGTTGCAAAAAAGTCAAAGGTTGTTGTTGGCTGCAAAATATAATGACTTTTCACATCTATTTACTTCAAGATCAGCTTAAACCTAGAAACTAAACAAAACTCAGTGCAATCCATATGGTTCACTATATATAGTATGGACATTCTAAAGTGCTAGCCCAGACAGATTCTTGTTACTGCATTTCTTAACCTAGTGCCAGCATAGGCCTACTGATTTCGCTATTTAAGATATCATCCAGAAATTTTGCACACTCTATTAGATACATATGCTAAACACGTCCTGCAATTTTCATCAAATTCTGAGATGGTCGAGCTGGAAAGTTCTAAAAAATTTGTTGAATTGACATGGAATGACCCTAAAGCCAAAAAAATGTCCACACAAGTAACACAACCAATTTTAACCAAGAACATTAGCAAGAATTATTCACCATATTATCCACAATCACATCATCCACTCTCCGACTACACTTTGTACAAATCTGAGATTCCCAGATGAAACTAAAGTGAAGCTAAATTTTCAAAATGTTTGATCAGCATGCACAATCTTTCCAATTCTGGTGCAATTCCTCAAAATACACTTAAAATACACTCTTACAAGAAATTTGAGCTTATGCTCACGAGATGTGCAAAAGCCTATAGTAGTTACGGTTCAGTAGTTTAGCTGAAAATTGGGGTGTTCACACTAAGTTAATATACAAATACCAAATTTTCTATCTGGATCGCATAACGATAGTAGCGTGGCACCACCTTGTGAATGATATATACTTGTGTCGCAGCCCGAAATCGCCAAAAGAATCCATAAAACCCCATATTTTGGCATTCAAGGTCATTCAACGTCATCGAATTCAACGCCAATCGAGAGCCAGTGTATGACTTCCTATTAGTGATTAATAGTAACCTATGTCCTATCTTGCACCTTTACTGAGATACAGCGACTTATTGGCCAAAAATCGCAAATTCTGCCCACCCCCTCTCATTTCGCACCCTCGTTCGGGGTCACCCCCTTCGATTTTATGGAAAAGCTTTATGGTTCCTGAAACTAGAGTCTTCCAGGCAGCCGACTATGAAGATTCGGTGATCCTAGCTTGCACCATTTTTGACTGAGCCACCCGTGTGACAGACAGACAGACAGAAATGCACCAGCTAAAACGTGCTGAAAGTAGTAGCTGCTTTCACGCGTAAAAACTAGATGTCATATTCTAGCAAGAATAGGCTATAAAGCGTACCTAATCAGCAGAACTACTTGACCATTAAGTGTAATTACTAACATGATTTGTCAGACAATGTGATACAAATTTTACATTTTCAAGAATAGCTACCGCAAACTATTATATCTTTATACCACCATCCACAAAAATACGTTTGTTTCACTTGCACATTTCAGTCCATAAGAATAGTCAGAAATAAACAGATTTTGATGATACTGACTTAACAGAACAAATAATTGACTAGATTCAGTGACAATCAGGATTTCCACATCACAATCTGGATATAACAAACTTGTCTTAGCAAAGTGCGCCAATGAAAAAAAAGTGAAAATATATCAGTTCATTTAGCAACTTAGATAAAACCAAAACTGTCACATTTTTCAACTCGCAGTGAAGATGTGAAAGCACATGTACGTCCTTTCCAAACATCAACCCACCTATGCCTTTTGTTGCAGCAAGCAGGATGGCAGCAACAGTAGCAACATCGAAGTATGCAGCGTAGTGGATTGCGGCCATGTTGGTCCATCGACAGCGAATGTATGGATCAGCCCCATGATGCAGCAGCCAACTTACAGCCTGGCAAGCCTCGTCACTCCTTCCAATGCCCCGAGCACCCGATTTGCATGCATAATGAAGCAACGTCATGTCGGTAAGCCCATCTCTGTCACTGATATGGCAACCAACATTCAGTATCTGCAAACAATCACATTGATGAAAACAATTACACTACATGACTCAACAGTAGTTGCAGCATCAGATCATGACTTTACCGGCACTGGCAACAAGTAATGTTAATTTCAGTTGAATTCTAGAAAGAACAGAGCCCAGATTTAAAAAGTTCCTAGTTGGACAGGTGACTGCTTTATTTAGATAACTGTTCAATCAAGCACAGAATGTCATGGCTCAGGCGATATAATATAAGTGAAATAATAACTTACATCAAAAATTACACTTTACACACTGACTAAAATATCAGAATACACAATTATAATTTACTTAACTCAGGGCACAAACGATGTTAGCTGCAGCATCTTATATCAAAGCACTACTGACCAAGTGCCACGCCCTACTCTTGAAAGCTGTGATTGTAGCTACCAATCCGCCTATTTGAGTTGAGTCGACGAATTGGTCATACAAGACTTACAAGAAATTTGAGCAAAGCTCACTAGACACGCGAAAGCCTATAGCATTTCCAGTTCAGTAGTTATAGTTTCGAAAATCGCATACCATTTGGACTCGGCCCATCGGGACCATAGTACACTTCGGCCATAGGCGCGTGTGGCGTTGGCGATGGTGGCGCCTCCTTGTGAATGATATAGACTTGCGCAGCCCGATATCGCGAAAAAAATCCGTAAAACCCCCTATTTTGGCGTTCAAGGTCATCCAAGGTCATTGAATTCGGCGGCAATCGAAAGCCAGTGTACGACTTCATATTAGTGATTAATAGTAACCTAAGCCTTATCTCGCAC
>Ga0209367_1002529_pt1 | contig 24191 bp, 16 predicted proteins | sample WorMetLIZISLAND2_FD_187412 | JGI IMG/M metagenome (GOLD analysis project Ga0209367, IMG submission 187412) | Marine gutless worms symbiont microbial communities from Max Planck institute for Marine Microbiology, Germany - Olavius geniculatus... ... | reverse complement strand
CAGCTGATCGATCGCTGGAGTCAATGTGTTCAGGATCAGCTGAGCCCAGCATTCGATTAGCACACGTTTTAGCTGGTCAGTTACTGAAATTTTGTGACCATGCTATCTGTTGCAATGCCCCCACACTGAATAATTCACAGAGTTTAAATCTGGACTTTTGGGAGTGAGTTTTTGAGTTCAGTGAAATCGGGCACATGGGAGTGCAAGCAAATGCCTAATTTCAGGGGTAATGAAGATTTATGCAAATTAGGCAAAGAATATTTAAATGATTTGCTATGCAAGTTGCCCCCTTTTTGCCTACAACATTCTAAAACTTTTGACATATCACAGGCTTTTCTACGGCTAACCATTGCTGAGTTATCAATGCTCAAACAGGTCCGGTTTTTTGGCTCACCCTGTAGTAAGTGGATTGTTTTAATGGAAAGCCCAGTGGTGCTTGCAGCTGCCCATAAACCCAGTGTTTGAATTGCCAGGGGTGGGAGTTGGGGTTGAATCCCCCAACTGTTTTCTGAACCCCCCTAACAGTGTCAAATTATGCACTAGGGGGGGTCAGCTATGTACTATATACATAGGATTTACATCAAAATTTTGGTTGGGCTCTGACTGTTGAAAAGTTTAACCCCTTTCCCCCAGTTAGTTTTTCACAATCAGACACTACATAAACCTAATATAAAACACAGATACTGTGTGTGCGCACCTGCAAGAAAAAATTGACTAAAAGAAATAAATGCAAATGGGGTGGTAAGGGGTTAAATGTGTCACAGTAATGTAGGACCATTGCTTGTAAGCAGTGTTCTCAATGATTAGCTTAAAACTGGCTTACAACATGCGGAGTGCATGCTTGTTTAAGATTTAGATTTAAGCTTGGCCTGTAGAAAAGTATTTTAATAGAAACGGCGCAGTAAAACCTAGGAGGTTATATTTTTTTGTCTAACTCAACATTCAACATACAGTGAGTTGCATATCATTATTAACTATTTGTACACGATATGTCCAGTGTTTCTTCAGCATGGACAGTGAGAGTACGAGGTACGCTCGTGGACAGAAGCAGTACTCCTTGACGTTTGTACAAGTTGGTCTCAGAGTTCATGAGCTTGACCGGTAACTACATGCCTTCTATTGTCTGTTTTTCTGCCTTATTTTACTTTGTTGTTAGATGTTACGGCACATGTGAAACAATATAGGAATTTTTTCAGTGTGAAAATTAAAAGAAACACAAAAATACATTTTAATGTTTTGAAAAAATGTTTTTTTCTGCAAAAAGTCATTTTTAAACATTTTGAAAAAAATTGTTTGGCGTGTTTGAGTGTTTTTATTTTTTTAAAATTTGTCTGTCATATCTGTGATATGCAGGGTGGTTGAGTTTTCCGATGAGCCAGCTGGCATGATACTGTATGAAGGAGTATTCTTCAGTCGCACTCAAGCCGAATCGTACCTGACAGCACACAGTCACTCTGTTCGCCATGACAACGCACTGCACCACCACCACAAATGTAAATGTACTACATCGTCTGTTTTGCTTAGTTTAGTTATTGATACAAACAATCATCAGATAGTAATTACTCTGTTGGGATTATTTCGAATTTGATCTGCCACGTGTTGTGATTGAAAAGCGAAGAAAGACATTTATAACTCATCTTGAAATCATTGAAAAACTTATACGTGAACTGAGTAGTTTGGATTTAGTTAAGTTATTCTTGTCATCAGTATGGTGAATAAAGATTTTCTTTAGGCTTACCTGTTTACCTTTGTACATTTCGTGTAATTTTATAGTTTCTAAAACAGTTATAATATCTCAGATGTTGCACACTGTTTGTTAATTTTGCAAAAAGTCGCAGATGAACTGAAATTGGTATGAATGGTTTCTAGGGCGGGAATAATTAGCATGTTTATTTTTAGTTCAAACAGTTAAAGTCCAAGGCAGTGGACGTCAAAAACTTGTGAAAATGGTGTAATGCAAAATGGGTGCATATTTTGCATAAATGTTTGCATATGTTTGCCAATCTGGTTTACCCTATACTAGGCTCAGTGCAGTGGGCTCTTGCGAGGCGGATGGCTGCATACGTGTCGGCACGTAGCTTGGCGACATCTTTGCTAGTGAAATTTGCTGGCAGTTCCATGCATCTGTGTTGCAGCACGTCGACATGTTGCTATCGTGTTGCTGCCAGCAAGTGATGCATCGTTGGAGAACGGAAGTGCTGCTGACAGAGTCTCATTGTCCAGTCATTGTGAACTAACTGAACCAGCAACTCAGCACGGTGACGCCGCTAGCGTTGACGCTGTCATTTCGGCCGACTCCAGACAGCTTGTTGTGTGAGTCTCTGTACAGAGTGACGTTTTTATACCGTATGGCTGTGCAGTTTATATGCAATTAATCTTTGCTGCATTTTTTTGGAGCTAATGCTTATAGCTGATGCTCCTTGCTGTTGTTCAGATAAAGTAAAGTAAAGGTAGTGCTGATTCAAGCTTGATTGTGTGAGTCACTCTCGTGACCAGAAGCGCTTTATAATTTCCGAAGTAGCAGTTGATTGACGTGAGGTAATGACATCATGGCATGTTGTGCAGCCATCCATAATTCATTGCCCTTTTAGTGAACAGTTGGACCTACAGTGCATCCACTGCCTCAGTCAGCCACCCTGTAGCCTCTAAGTTGAGGGTAGAAGGCTGAATGACTTGTGTGCACAGTCAGTTAGCAACTTGCTTGGTACTCAAGGTTGTTTTGCAAGTGATTCACAGAGAGGTTTGAACAACAGTCTGAAAGTTATGAGTTTGATACTATAATCACTAGATGCCTTGCACCTATGCAGGCATATAGGTATGAACGCTGAACATTTTTTAGAGTTATTACCTGAGAGCCAGCAAGACTTGAATCTGTGACTGACAGAAAGGGCATATGAACTGTAAAAGGCCTGCAGCAGCAATCTTCAGAGATTTTTTGGGGGGGAATCGGATCTTATGTGAAGTATCTAGAAAAGAAGGTCGGTTAAACAAAAATTGAAAGCACCAGCAGCAGTTTCAACAACAACAGTAATTAGGCCTATAGTAGTAGTAGTTGCTGTTGTTGTAGTTGTTTCTGTTGTTGTTGCTCACACAGAGCGTGCATAGAGCGTAAGCTGGCATCACTTCAGCTGGAGGTAGACCCGTTCCTGGTGCAGCATCAGATGTTGCTGCTGACGCTGATGAATACGGATCAGACTGACTCCGGCTCAGACCAGCTGCTGCTCGAGCTCTACTCCGTGGCACACAGTCAGCCGGCCAGACTGCACGTCCTGATGAAACTCAACCGCACACTGCGTGAACTACTGTTCCGTCTCACTGAGCTAGATGACCAGGTGGACAGTAGTTGTAGTAGTAGTTGTTGTTGTTGTTGTTGTTGTTGTTGTTTTAGTAGTACGTGTGGTAATAATGGTACACAGATTTACCATACACTATTGGTGGAGGTAGGTTATGCAGAGCAACTAAAGAAAACGTCAATCAGGCGGAATAAAAGCTGATATTAAAAAGAAAAGTCATATATTTTTTAGCTGTCTTTTAAAAGCAGATTATCAGCTACTCAGTAAGATGTTTGCAGGCAAGATTGATGGTATTTTTTACTCAACTGTTAATGAGTTCCATGCATAAATGACTTGTGCTTTGTGCAGGCACGTGACAATGCAATGCCAATGATGAACAGTTTGCTGGATGCTTTCCGAGATGGCACAGTCAGCTTCTTCCGTCACTCCTTGTAAGATTTTTTTTCTGTGCATTTCGAGTTGCAGGTCTGTAGCCAAAGGGGATTTTGTTGGTGGTTCGATTTGTTGTTTTTATTTGAACCCCACATTGGCTAGAAACAAAGAAAGTTACATAAAAATAACTAAACCGTTACCATCATATGTGATGTTTGAGCTTGAAATGCATAAAAATGTGTTAGTGGCTGAGGCGTTGCCCCAGACAACTGGGGGAGATTATGTCACTTTCCCACGTCCGTAGGGGGATTAACAGAAGGCTGCTTTATAGTCCAGAGGTGACGTTGATTTCTCACTTTTCTTTTCTTTTCTTTAGAAAAGTTTGGCTACAAGCATGACATGTTTGTTTATTTACGTTTTAGCTAGGACATTAAACATGGAGAACTTAGTGTTATTGTCAGTGTTAGGTGAAGATAGCAATTGATACCATATGTAGCTCTGAGATGGTAGATAACTGTGCCTCGTATTACCGTGACTGAATTGATTCAGTGGCTGATGTGTGAGTAGACAGTCGCAGAGTTCACGTGATGCCGCATGGAGCAGCTCTGTTTTGTCTCAGATCACTCAACTGTCCACCATTTGTGACAGCTGCAGTGATAGCACCTTTATTCCACTGATTGAGGTCTTGGTGCTTCGTGAAGCTTTTGCTTTGCAACCATAGGCTTTTTTGGCATGTGTTATTACCTGATTTGTGTATCATTAAGCTCACTTTGTGCAACATTTGGCTAAGTCACGGCTCGAGTATCTTTGAAATTTTACACTGTGTTTACAAAGTTTGGATGATTTACCTTTTTGTTTTAATACGTGGCACAGGTAGTCGAAACATAACAGTTTTCTTATCACCAGACGTATTCTTTCAAGCTAAAATGCTGTTTTTGCCCAGGGTACCACTTTGGACTTTGGTGAAGGAGCTTACACTGTTCCTGTAGACCCCCTAGTTGAATAGGGAGGGTACACGCTACCACTTTTCCCATTTGCCATTGGCATCTCTCTTTCGATGCCTTTGGTGCCTTGCTTTCTTTCACAAAATCTGTGAGTGCTACATTTGTGTATCTTAAAGAATTCTTTAGAATAGCCTATGTCTGTGACCCAGTCCTAAGGTCCTATGAAGACCTGCAAAAAGAAGTGTTTTGACATCTTTTCTGTTTGCTGTACTGTAGGCCATTCTTCAGCCGCATACTCAGGATTGTGATTGGGACTAGAATGCAGTCAAGCGAGCGTAACAAGCGAGAAATTTTTTAGATAGTTTTTTTTGTGTTTGAATTTTTCAACTGATTTTAATTTTTTACCTTGAAAATTGATTTTTATTAAACTTTGCTAATGATTTTTTCGGAGAAATGGCACGTAGTGTTGTCACTTCCTTTTGTCGTAATTGTTGATTCGGCTGCAGATGGTGAAGCTGCTGAAGAATCTTTACAGCTACAAGTTTACCGTTTATCTCATGATGCTAGACGCCATCTTTGGCTGCTGTCCCTGTATCAAGGTTTGTTGCTGAAATAGCTGCCTACTGTTTGCGTTAGATACCATTTCTTTGTTGTAGTTGTGTAGCAGAGTTGTAGTTGAGTTATTTTTCATTTAACAGTGTCAACAATTAAGTTTGTTTTTCTTGGAATATCAGTGTTCGCAGTAGTCTTACTGATATGTGTTCTGCAGTTGTTTGACTGTAAGCCTATGACGCTGTGTTGTACAGTGCATGTGCATGTATGATTGTTGCATGTAGACCTACATATTGTAAAATTAATTTTATTCGTTATGTATATCATGTTATGCTGCATGTAGACATTTCTGCCAACATTTTTACAGTTCTGTTTATGCATATTGTCAAATTGTTTTAGTTGTTGCAGTATTTTCTTTTTCTTTGTCCTTTGGTTTTCTGCAATCATCAATAGTATGCCTACTGACACAGTAGCATCATGTTGACAGCGATTGCTTACTTTGATGACCATTTCCTTTGCAAAAGTTTATTTTGTGTTTAACAGAAAATATATCAACATTTTATTTCTCTTTTGAAGTACGCCCATAAGAAAATACGGATAAAAGTTTGACATCTTGTTTTTATGACTTTTGATGTAAATGACAGTTCACATTTAGTAGTAGTCGCATAGCATTGGTGTGATGAAGTGTTTAATAAATATTGTTCTGTTTAGAACACGATATCATCTGTAAAGCAGCAATATGCTGATGAGGCAAAACAAGAAATTCCTCAGGAAACTTTTAAATTTCGGATCAAGGGCCAGGTAGGCTAATTGGTTGTCATGTTGAAAGTAAATACCTAGCGGGACTATAAACGTTTTTTGTGATATTTATTATTTATTGTAGCTATTTTGTGCTTGATATGCATGATAGTTATGCCAGTGATATGAAATGGAGTATGATGCATAAAGTAAGTAAATCTAAATACAAAATCAGTAATTATTTTGTAACAATACCTGGTAGTTTAGTTTTTATTCTATATAAATATTACTTTAAATCACTGTTATTTTTACATTGACTATTTATACGTTGATTAAAAATAAAGAGGGGAGCTAGAAAAAACGTTAAAACGCGTTTGAGGAAAAATATTTTTTAAATGTTCATAAACATTTATTGCTGTAACTATGCTGTAACTGCTGCATGTATGTGGCACAGTCAAAGACGTCGTATGAGAGTGGATTGCAAACATCTAGTTTCAAACATGGCTACGAAGACAGCAATGTGTTGCAACACAACACTGCCGGTTATATTCTTATATTTTCTGCAGTATATTATCATGGGTGTACCAAAATAAGCAAACCATTGTTGAAAAGTAATTGCCTTTAACAGACAAGTAACAATTGCTCAGGTAGCTTATTATGTGGAAATAGAAATATGGCATTAAAAAGCATTCAAAACACAACAGTCTTGGTGATATGTGTCCATGTAAAGGTGGAATGATAAAATATAAAAAGCTGCATATAATTCATGGGAGTTTTAATCCAATTATGTGAAATGTTAATTACAAATAACATTGCATAAACCATAAGCATAAATTGTTTGTCCTTACTATCTCTGTTTTCATAACAGATTAGTTTTTTTCTCTTTGTTTTTAACGTTGTTTGCTACGTAAGAGGAAGTGAATCTGAACTGTGAAATTAGGAGGCAGCTTTGGTGGCCAAGAATTCGTTACATTTTACAGCATGAATGCTTTGTTTTGACTGCACTTTATTCTGTACATTGCCTGCATCTAACTGCAAGGTTTTGGCTTTCTGTGGTGTGTGTAGTTATCAGTGTCAAGTTATGTTCTTCGGAATCAACTTCATGTCTCTCAGCAACTGATCTCAGGAAATCAGTACTTACTAAGGTCTGTATGAGTGTTTTTGCATATTCATATTAACTACACAGTGGGCCATAAAAAGGTGCCACATTTGTTTTTGGAATAGCTCCGTGAAACATTGGCTGATTTTAATAATTTTGGCCTGCTACATCAGGAAGAAACTGGATGCAAATAACTTTAGTTTTGGCTACTTTACTTTAATATTGTCACTACATTACCTTGTGAAATGCAGAAGTCATAGTACAACAAGCATTCATACTGGGTAGTGCACACGTCGGCTCAGAAAATTACTGAGATCACAGAATTATTATAAATCTGTTATTTTGTCTTCATTTCCAGATCGTACAATATGCGACCTTGAAATGAAGATAAAATAACAGATTTATAATAATTTTGTAGTCTCAGTACATGCAGTGTATCACTGCCATTTACCATCATGTACAACGTACATCGATGAACTGAAATGATGCATCAACAGCAAGTGAGCCACTTTGCGTCACACAGTTATTGAGCATGCTGTTGGCGAGCGGCGTTGACGTCTACCACTTATGTTTGTCCTGGAGGACATTTTGAGCACATGCTGTGATAAAGATGATGTGATGTGACACACGTGACTTTTTGGGAGGCAATAATAAACTTCCAGTCATGTTTGTCGCTATTCGGTTAATCATTTCGGAGATGATGCATGCACTACCCAGTATGAATTCATGTCGTCATTAATAGAGCAGATGGCAGTGATACATTGTGTTGGTTGTGTTGTGAGCAGTATGTGACTGACAGTCGATTGGATGAAGTGTGGAGGGACTTCATCTATGAACTAGTTGCACTGATGCCACTGACGCTGCCTCCGACGCCAACCCAGCTGTGCAATTGTTACCAACGTCTGCTGACCATCTTCCGACAGAGTGCTGCCAAGTCTGTGCCCCGATGTCTTGATTCCAGCGTTACATTTAGACAGTTTAAAAGGCAGGCTGTGCGTGTACAGATCAGTTGTACATTTTTTTTAAAAAAGTGTTGCATTATTTGCACCTAAAACTGTTTCGTCTGATTCATACTGCAAATTTTGTAGGCTGTCATTGAATTCTGTCACATTTAAAGGGGAGGGGTTGGTGCAAGGGCCCCTAAATGCACCCCTGCTTGATTCTGTCACTGTGCATTGCTTGCATAGGTAAGTAAGTAGCCTCACCTACTAGTGCAAATATCATAAAGGCACACTTTTTGGTAACTGTAATAAAGTGCAATAACACTGGTAAGCATGTTTACGTTTGCTTTGCCTTCGGGATGGGCAGGCTCTTACACCTGCCCAGCGCTGAGGCCGTATCAGTTCGGCCCAATGCGCATCCCCAAATGTAACCACAAGGTTACAAGTAGACGGCTATAAAGCTGTAGTCGGCTGTAAAGCCGAAACCAGCACAAAAGCACTGGTAATGTGTAGTAAATGCTCTCACAGATTTGGTCAGCTCTTAGTACGTGCCTATCCTCCACATTGTAGAAATCTTTCAGGTCATCGGAGCAAAGCCCCACCACCACGTCAAGGTGGCTGACCACGGTGGGGTCACTTAGGCTTTTTGTTGCTAAAATGTTTCAGCAGCTATTGGCTGTCTCTTTTTTAATGCTGTTTTGAAATTTAACTTGCAGTCTGTGTCTCATCTGCAGGATGGAATTGTGTCACATCAGTGACGAGCAGCTGACGTCACGAGTTCGCAATTCATTTGATCATCTGCAGCCGATAAGTCCTGACTGTGCAGTCTATCGCCTGCAGCCATATCAGATCTATGGTCTGCCTATGCATTAATATTGTGGCCTATATTCATTGTGACTGTTACATTCGTAATTGCACATGTCATACATGAATGCATGTTTTCAAAATTTCAACAAACTGAACTGACAAGAATGCATGTACAATGAATACAGGAAGGCAAGGCAGTTTTTCGTCTTGTTCCTCAGGTCTTAAATTTTTTGCCATTTTTGCACTTGTTTTGCATTAGAACATATTTGTTGCTGTGTTTGTGTACCGTGGTTGGTTTCCAAACGTGTTGATAGCTGTTCTTCATATAGTTCTAACAGCTAAGTTCAGTCGATGATGCTGGATGTGCAGGAGTGAGGAACGTGTTGGAACTGGTGGATGGAGAAGTGTTGGGTGATTTGCTGGAGCAGATTGCTCCATTGTTTCACTTGGATCATGTCAGCCGACATGGCGCATACACCGTACGTACAGACATACTCAGTTTGCTGCTGCTCATATGGTTTATGTGTGTGTTTCTTCACGGTCTAAATTGTATGATGCGTGTGTAACGAGGCTTTCATGATTCATTTTTGTTGCCTATCTTTCACAGTGATGTTTGGAGTGTTGTAGCTGTCCATAATCTCACTCCACTCAAGTGTGACGACCAAAACGTGGCTCGGATCTGTGTACAATACCCACTCTCAGGCAGAACAGGTTGTCGATCACAGTCATGAAATAAGTATGTTTCAACATGGTCTACAGTGTATTACACCTCGTTACACTCACATAGACCGTAGACCTCTATTGAAACTTATAGGCTTACATAATACATTCTGGACTGTGGCAAAATGCGTTTATTTCACAACCGTGAGCAACACTGTGTTCTGCGTGGGACTGGACCTGTTTATGGTAAATAGATGCAAGACATGTTCCAAATTTCTAGTGCTGCCGTGTGTAGTTTCTGTTGTTGGTTTGTCAGGTGGAAGTCTGTTGCGCTATGACGGGCCGAGCTGTGTTGTATGGACACATTGATCCGTACTTGGACGGACTGAAGCTCTATGAGCATTGTTACATCACTGGACCTGCAGAACACTCCATCGCTGTCATTCAACTCTATGCAAAAATCGGTTAGTTGGTTGCTGATTTGCTATGTTACCCATTTTCTTTCAGCCACAAAACAAATTTTCTGTCAGCTCGTAACAATTTGCAACATGCATGAGAAGCACCGGATAATTTTGTAATAATTTTAGCATTTTGATGTAGCGGGTAGTAATATTTGATGTAAATGCGGTATGCAGATCTGTACAAAGGTCGTACTCTAAGCTGGCGATATTTTACAGAAGTTTGGTTCTATACTGTATGTTATTATGAGTACTGTAATGTTTATTACATATTGACTTTTTACAACATATTTCAAACTAGTGTAATTATAATTTGGCTGCGCATTGCAATCTCAACAGTATATTTCACTCGGTATGTTACATTTCAAACTACAACTTTGACTTCATATTTACCGGCTTTACTTTTATTTGCAGCCTATCATATTCATAAAAATATTTTTTTTAAATTTCTGATAATGTTTAATTCCAGTGTACAGACACCTGGTAAGACTTTACGACAGCAACCAGTATGTCATCGAAGGAGTTTATTTTGGTGAGAATCAGACTCCGTGGCTGATTGCTGATGTAGTTCACATGAAGAAGGGATTTATTGCAGAACTACAGCATCAGATGCTAGCCAGAGCACCTGTGTCCGTCAGGGTAAGTCTATAGTCTCAGCAGTGGCACAGTTAACAGCAACGGAAAGTAAAAAATATGAGTGGAAGACTGAAATGCTGATAGCAAGCACACAGTTAAAATGTTTATCGTAAAGTTGAGCTCTGAGCTGGTGTAAAACAGTCTGAGACGAGGTACAGTGCTAACATAAGATGTGAGCAGGTGGGGAGTTTAAAGCAGCATAGGTTCTGCCACGAATCAGTAATGCACAATATAACAACCGTGATCTCTTCTATGCAAAACCTTGCAACTTCCTATGATTGTTGATGGATTTGTGTTTGCGAAAGAAATGTGGTTGATGAAGATTACTGAATGTGTATGATGTGCAGATGTACATGGCGTACGATTGGAGAGCTGTGCCGGTTGAGAAGTTTCTTGTGCTGCATTACATTGAAGACGACACATCACAGTAAGCTGAATGCTAGCGTCTGTATATGCTGTGATTTACATCACGTGACGGTGTTTGGTACAGTTATCATGGATAGCTGTTATTATTATTGTAGTGCATGTGGGCCAATTCATTTTGAAGGTTATAGATGATTCTGTCCTTATCCCTTTTCTTCATAGTCCAACGTTGTAGCATCTTTTCTTCCTGATGTAATTACCATAAAACTGCTACTACAAGCCGGGGGTCTAAGACTGATGTTTTAATAGAAGCCGGGTCTCAAATAAAAACTGGGTCTGAATCAAATGTTCTAATAGCAGTTTTACAGTAGTTAAAAACAGAGTTAGAAAGGCATGGCTGGGATGTTTCCTAAAACTCACAGCACAGGTAGCTAACGGATCTAAGTTGATCAGAAAGTTTGTATCATCACCCAGTGGTGCATCATAGGTACTGATGACTCTCTGATGATTTAGTTTGCAACGGTTTGTGTGTCGTAGCAGAAGCTGTATGTATTTCAGTTTTTTTTGTCTGGTATTAATGTTACAATGTACTCAGATCATTGTTTGCCAGGTTAAGTACATTCGGTCAGGATGAGGCTTTTGCCAGCTGGTATCACAGTCTCTTCATTGACTCCGACAAGGTATAGATAGAGTTATCTCAGTGCTCGGTAGTCTAGGTGTGGCTCGGTAGTCTAAGCCTTCTAAGGGTAACGTGTCAGACTTGTAATCCTGAGGTAACTCAGAGGTGCAGGTTCAACTCTGCACCGGGACACATGTGCCTCTGTCACCAAGCAGTATAATTTGGTACTGGCTTCACCGCGCAATACACTGGCCCATGTCCGTGGTCTCGCAGTGTAAAAACTGGTGTCTGGCCGAGGGCCTTAGGAAACGGAGATCAGCGCCGCCCTATGGGCCGTAAGGCTCGGGAAGGACTTTACATTTTTTTGTGTTTATCATGATATTTGTTAGCATGTGCTTAATAATGTGTATTAGGCCTATGAATACTGTATTGTACAATATGGGGTACTATTTTTTTACTTGCTTACTTACATAATTTTATTCAAAGAATTGATGACGTGACATCGTTATATCTCATTGCAAAATGTATGAATGTAATTGGTTGGAAACATTCTTTCTCAACTTTGGGGAAACTGTTTTCAATAATGACCTCAACTCCAGTTACTATATGCGAATTGCACACACTGATGGAAATCCAAACAACATGTAGATACAAATGCAGAAAGTTCAAAACCATTTCAAAGTGTTAATTTTGTGAAGTCGAGCTATCTGCGAATGTTGCAGGCCAGGTTTCATTTGAAGCATGTCATGCAGTCAACAGACTACAACCATTTGAGGCGTGAGTACACAGAACTGAATCAGCAGCTTGTCGAGTGCAAGGAAGAAGCCGATTGGTTGGCGGTGTTTCGACTTCTGCTGTGGAAAGAACAGTTACAGCAGGTAGACCACCTGATTTTAGTGTGTCACAATAAATTGTCATCACACTTTCCAAATGTCAAGTTTTGGATGACAACGTAGCTGTTACTACACCATGGGCCATTAAAAAACATGCCACTTTACTTTTGTCCATATCTTCGCCACCTATTGACCGATCTTCAAATTTTTTCACTGGCACACTTTGTGGACAATTTGCAATAATTGCTTATCCACTCCAGTGCGACATAGTACATAATATCATTCAGAATGCGAGCTGTCGGTCGTGAACTGTTGTGGTTTGTGCGGCTGCAGGACGCATCATCAGTGCATGCCGTGAGCGCGGCATGGCGCATGTTACACAGCTCGGTGCGGCGTGTCGACCACGTCATGGGATTGGTCACCACGCTGCAGGACATTGTCCGTCATCTCACCATGCAACAAGATGCCGTCACCACTGAGAGGAAACACCCGCCGTTCCAGCTGGTATGTCCATAATGTCCCACTTTGCACAGCTGTTCAATGGGCCACTGTTACTAAAGCGATATGCGAAATCCGACCGCAAGTAAATATGTTGCCATGCTTGTGGCGACATGTATGCGGCCGTCCGTCCACGCGACCACGGCACAGTGCCATAGTGTGAGTGCAGTGGGCGAAGCTGCCCGACGCGCGAGCCATCCGGACGGCAAGCGCGTGATCCGGGAGCTAGACATTTACGCGAGATATGCCGAGATGCATCGTTTCCTGGCAGCTTTTGATGCCCGATGACCATGACTTTTGAAGCTGAAAATTAGCAGATCGGTAAATGCTACCATGGGGAACGTCCAAGCGAGTTTAGATTCTTTTTTGCACCTTTTCGTTTTCGAGTTAGGAGCCCGGACGCGTAACAGACGGACGGGCAAGACCTGTAATACGGCCCATTAGGACGGCCGCATAATAAACTGTTGGCTGCTGGTGGTGTTCGTCCCCACTGCGGTCAGCCACCTTGACGTGGTGGTGGGGCTCAGCACCGATGACCCGAAAGATTTCTAAAATCTGGAGGCGAGGAGCAACTAAGAGCTGACCAAATTCGTGTAGGCAGATTGCTACACGATACCAGTGCTCTTGTGCTGGTTTCAGCTTCACAGCCGACTACGGCTTTACAGCCGTCTATTTACGGCTTCACGGCCGTTACGGCTTTATGGCCGCTACCTGTAACCTTCTGGTTACATTCGGGACGCGCATTGGGCCGAGCTGATAAGGCCTCAGCGCTGGGCAGGTGTAAGAGCCTGTCCACCCCGGAGGTAAGGTAAGGTAAGGTAAGGGTGGTGTTGGTGCTGATGCAGGAGACGGTGATGAGTCGCATTCTGATGGCCGTCAAGGAGAAAGTTGTCAACGTCTGTCAGCAAGGCTCTGATAACTCACTGCGCTCCGTAGTCGACGCTGTGCTCGCTAAGCTTGACACCGTCTCCAGCACTGATGTCAACAACGACACGCAAGTCCTAGTCGTCGGCGTCAATCTCAAGGTATGTGTTGATCATCGTAAAAGATCGGCTAGATTATTGCTGCCAAATGTACGGCCGATGAGTGACAACTTGTGGCGAGCTCAGAAAATACTGACTGAACGGATTTTTTACAGTGCGTGGGTCGGGACTACTGGTCGCTCAAGGGGAAGTGACGTTTGTTGACGCAATCAAAATAACGTACACAATAACAAAATGGTGTTTTCTGCTGATGATCATGTTTTAATTGAATTGTTGAGACAAGAGAAAGGGTATGGTGCTGAAAAGTTTGTTGCGGAATTTCCCAGAAAACCGTGGACACTGTCTGGATTAAACAAACAGTTGCCTTATACTGGACGTTTCACATTTTGAGGCGACCTCACAAAAGCGGGTGTAACTATTGTCTGCGTAGATAGATTTAACTGAAATTTGGCACTTTGATTGCCAATTTTTCTTTTCCCCTTTCCTTCACAACCCTCGTTTGTCACATTCCCCCAAAATTTCACACACCGCTAGCCATTGAACTCCCCTACAATCCCTAAAAATTCGGTGAATGTAGGATCTATAGCTTTTTGCTAGACCAGAAAACACGGGTTGAGTGGATGGCAGGTCTATGCGTTGTAGCATTCCTATGAAACGGAGTCTTTATATTTTGTTGGACACTCCTCCAAAATTAACGCAATGCGTTAATGCATTTAAAAAATTAATGCTTTGACAGCTCTACAGTAATCACATTATTGCAAATTGTCCGCAGAGTGTGCCAGTGAAAAAATTTTGAAAATCGGTCAATATTGGCTCACCCTGTATAAATGTAGAATAAAACAAATGCTAAATGTTTTGTTTTACCGCCTACAGCATGCGTTCAACGTGCTAAAACATTTTGCAGAAATAACTTGCAATATGCAAGTTTTGAAGTAGGCCCGCGGCCTACGGTAGCGTGCTTGGTCTTCAGGCGGCATTTCAGGACTTTCCTGTTTCGACGCTCATAAAACGAATTATCTGACGGACTAGCACTTCACTGACTTACTATTGAGGCCACGTTAAACCAGGCGATGCTGTTGCTGTGGTAGACGATACTGATGTTGGATGAAGTGATCCACATGCTGGCGGCGGTGCGGGACGCGGCTGCAGCCGACACGTACGCGGCTCTGCTGCCCAGCGACAGCAGCGCTGACGACAACGTACCCAGCACACAGGTCTCCACGCCACAGCAGCGCAGTCCAGCCACTGACCAGCTGCAGCAGCAGCAGGGTCGGAAAGAAAAGAAGCATCGTCGGACACTTCCGCGTCCAGTCAGCGTGGCATCCATAGATCTCCGTGACCCGGGCGAGACGTGAGCGGCCAAGTGAAATGAACGATCTGTAAGCCTACGTCCGTTAACCAGTGGCCAGGGGTGGTGGACAGGAGAGCAGCTGTCCCCATAAATTTTGGTCTGTCTCAGAATTGTCCGAAAATCTTCTTCTTTTCAGAAAATTGTCCAAAAGTGCGAAATTAGGGGCGAAAAACCCCCACTTTTCGAAATATGGGGCAACATTGGAACTTTGCGCACTCATTATCTCATCTGTAGATAATGTGCAACTGTGATTTTCCATTTTTCACAGAATTACAGTTGCACATTATCTACAAATTCCTGCCATGGCCACGCCTACTTTTTTGACCCACGACGACGCTGCTATTGACTTGGGGTGTAGCAGGCACGTGGTTTCAAGACGGTATTAAAACTGAAAATTGCAGTTTTGGTTTGGGGCGACTGAAAAAACCGAGTGGAAGATGTTGTGACACAGTCGAAAACACAGGGGCGGAAAACACGTGTCCTAATGCACTCTCGCGTTTTCAGTGGCCCCTTGGTTTCAAAAGCTTGATGTCGCACATTTTGTCTTTATCTCAGTATTGAATTTTCGTCATCACAAGTTAATTCACGTAATGATCGTGCTATTCACAACTTACTGAGGCACAAAAAAAGATGTAAAGATTAAACTAAATGATATCATTGTTCTCCATTCATCTGTTCAACCATGGCGTTGAAGAAATATGGAACTGTCAGTTTTGGTCTTGATCAAGTTTTTTTTAGTCTTGGTTTGAGTTTCGAGCCGTCTTGGTGTTCAGAGTTGGTTCTTGCTCGTACCGCTGGCGTCTGGTCAGAAACAGGAGAAGTCCATGTTGCCATCACACACAGAAGTGGTTTCAGTAAGAAAGCAGTTGAAGCCAGTTGGATTTTTAGCAAAATTATTTGGGACATGACGCCGCGTGAGGAAGTCCCTACACTGCTGCTAGTGATTTAGTTAGTTTAGAAAAGGAGTTGAAACTAACGGCTGCGTGTTCCAAAGAAGTGCCAAAGCCAAAGTGCCAAAATTAAGACTTTACCAATACACATTCTGTGTAACTTTCTGGTAATTAAATAACCAATAGTTAATTTATGTATTGTGCATCTATATTTGTCATTACACGTTATGTTTCTGCACTGTTGCGTTCATTTGTGTGATATTTGTTTTGTTTTGCTTGCTGTTTTCTCTATCAAACTGGTGAATATACATGTATTTTACATACAGCCTACTGGTAACAATGTTGCAGTTTACTGTTGTTGTATTTGTGTTGATGTTCACTGTTCTAGTCAGTACAGCAAATATTACTCGTGATACAATTAATATACTCATTCAATTATTAACACTGTATTACTTCATTTGTTCAAACTTTGTACGGTAGAAATAAAAAGCCAATGCACTTTTGTGAGCTTGGTTATACATTGGGCGACTTCACTTTTTGACTTAGACTTTCGCTGAGTCTTTTCGCTGAGCAAAAGCTAAAGCTGAACGCTAAAGTCTGTACTTAGACCACAGTTCAACTAAACTTTGGTCTAAGTCTACTGACTTAGACCAAAACGATTAAAAATGGCGGAAAACAGGTAAACCTAGCAGGAAATAAATCAACCATTTACGCCTGGACTTGCTTATTTAATTGCGCCGCGCACGCAAATAACGAAATTATGTAACATCTGACGTCATTGCATATTTATTACGGCATTTATTTTTGGTACCAGACTGCTTTAATCTACTAAACTATCCGTACTGTAAATAGTCGCCATGTTTTCGCTCAGCTAAAGTCAAAAGTTGAAGTGGATTCAGACTCAGCGAAGGTTAAGCCCTAAGGGCTAAAGCTATCTCTTCCATGCAAATCGAACCGACTTTAGCCAGGTTAGTTCGGCTCAACTTTGGTCTAAGTAGGTACTTCTGGACTCAGCGAATCGCTGAGACTTTTCGCTGAGTCCAAACTTCGGTCTAAGTAGGTACTTTAGACTTGGCGAAAGTCTCAGCGAAATCACTTCACTTTTTGACTTTTGTAGGTACTTAGACTGAAGTCTAGACTCAGCGAAAGTCTCAGCGAAAGTCTAAGTCAAAAAGTGAAGTGACCCATTATCATAAAACATTCAAAGAGCAAAGATTACTCAACCACTCAGTCTTGTAATGTGAGCCACACACAGACTTATAGCTGTATGTTATACAGCCAACAACAATTCGATGACACCTTACTTTCAGGAGTTTAGGCTTGGAAAAGAATAGGTTTTATACATCTTGTTTAAAAAATAATAAGCTTATATATATAAAATATGACAAAGTTATTACAACAGCAACTTATATTCAAACTTATTGTAAATACTGAGCTTTGTAGAATAAAACTACAAACAATTACAAAGACAGAGACCAAACGAGTGACAAAAAATAAATTTATAGGAATACTTCGTAAACTAAAAATGCTTTAAACACTATTATACCATCACAGGTAGGCCAGTCTTTAGGGGAACGGATGATGGACCAATCGATCAATGTAACCAATTTATTCTGCTCGCATAATTATAGGCCAGAAAAACTGAAGGTACAGGTCTACCTTACAGACTTAGGCCTATCCTATACACAGTGTCTCAAAAAACATCCCCGACATTTTCGACTGTAACTTGAAAACCAATTACCAGATTTTGATAATTTTTGGTACGAATATTCTTGACACAACTTGACATCAAATGACCATTCAGTTTCCCACCTCACCCAACATTTGTTTCTGCACTACCTGGGGAAAACACAACCAACAAAATATCACTATTTTATCCAATGTGATATGATTGCTTAATTAACATAATGCGTAAAAACACATTTTGTTTACATTTTTGACACTGTGGCTGACATTTCATTCAGTTATCTATTTTTCAACTGCCTGCAGTAAACCTGCTTCAAGTGTTAGCCCACTATGCGAACACAGGCAAGGAAACACTTTCTTCATTCATTGACAGCAGTATTGATAATGTTCTGCTCCATTCCAATCCAGGCTGTACCAGTCACTTCTTGACTTCACAAACATTCCTAAACTTCATCTGGTAGACACACTACTGCATGACAGTCAAACTTTGTAACAGACTGGATGTTGGGGCCCACTGATTAGGATAGATGTAATTTATTGACATTTCATCATTCATTTTAATACGTATTATGCTTAGTCTGATTTCCCCAGGTAGTGCAAAAGCAGACTTTGGATGAGATGGAAACTAAAACACTTATTTAATAGCCAGTGGTGTCAAAAATATTTCTGCCAAAAATTATTAAAATATGCTAATCTTTCTTCAAGTTACGACTGATAATGTCGGGGATGTTTTTTTCAGGTTTTCTGTTTATTCTAACACATTTCACTTGATCTGATTTCCCTAGGTAGTGCAAAAGCATACATTGGGTGAGGTGGGAAACTGAATGGTCATTTGATGGCAAGTTGTGTCAGGAATATTCGTACCAAAAATTATCAAAATCTGATAATTGGTATTAAGTTACAGTCAAAAATGTCGGGGATGTTTTTTCTGAGACACAGTGTAGTTTGTGGTGTAGTGTGGTCACAGATCACCACTATGTGGTATCACCGGGCCCACGAGTAAGTCAGTGCCAAAGCCCCTCGCTGGCAAAAGACAGCCCTGCTGCCAGATGAAACTAAGCCTAAGAAGCCTTCCTTTTATATGGATTTTAGCAAAATAATGAGGGATGTGTCATATCCCTGGAAAAAGTGGGGTACGGCGTCTGCTCCCACATCCGCACATCAGTGAATCCCGGGCAAATTCATAAAAAGTCAACGAGCTTGGTCACGGAATACTCTCACTGTGGGAGAGAAATCTTTCGCAACAGTCAAAGAGAGCTCTATTAGCATTTTCAGTTAATCACTCGAGCACGTGACTCAGTACAGTCAGACACGGCAGCAAATCCATGACAAATGGCATCAATTGTCTTAACACAGTCTTCTGCAGTGAGTTGAGCCAGTCAGTGACTATTGGCTAATGACGGCTGCTCACACTGAGTGGCCAGTGGATGTAGACATCTGATAAGACTGCACATCATCCCTGCTTCAATATCACCCGAACCATCCATCCCCAGTGTATTTAGTGCATCCACGTCAGTTTCTAGGTGCAGCTAGAGTCCGAATCTTCCAGTGCGGGGAGTTGACGCCAATGGATCTCGTCTTCCCGGTGTTATTATTGGCGTTCTGCAGCAAAACAGTCACACAATGTATCATGTAAAACCTACTTCAGGTGTCAACTCAGCCTAGCCATCACTACATGGGCTGGTGCAAAAGCTGAGGTGTAGAGAGGAACACCATGCATCCTTCAGCCATGATCTAGCAGTGTCAATTGGTGTGTGGCTGAGAGCTAAGGAAACGGATATCAGTGCCACCCTATGGGCCTTAGGCTCGAGAAAGATTTTAAACTTTTTCACACGTACATAACTAAAACACTGACAAGCAAAAAGAAGTATGAAATACTAAATTAATTACAACAAGAAGTAATGATCATCAAGCTTTACAAACTTCTAAAACTATGAGAACCAAAATGTGTGTACATGAAGGACAGACAACAAATTAAGAGCCTGATGAATGCGGAGCATGAGAAGGAACACAAGGTTTCAACAATGAATGTAAAAGAAATGATGATAAAGCATTCGTTCCAACCTCCTGACACTCTGCACAGATCGTTCTTGCTCTTCACGGCGAGCAGAGATCTGATCTTGAGCAATCTTCATCTCATTCTCCATAGCTCGCATGTGTTCAATGGCCACTTGGCGCCGTTCCTAGCCACATATCACAGTCAGAACACGTTCACATAGCATCTTCACCAGCAATCAACCGACACGTTAAATTCAGTCGCAAATGCATCTTACTATGCATCTTACACATGCCTATATGTAACCGGTTGTCTGTAAAAATAAGCCCATAACTTTTACGCATTCACAAATTTGTCAAATGTTAATCAATTTTCAAAATTCTTTTACTAGCTAAACCAGTGGTAAACTTGAAAAACAGTAATTATTAAAGATCCCATCACATTCTAACAAAGCTGTGAAATACAGCTAGCATTTGAAATACCATACTGCAAGTTACCATTAAACTCAACTTATTCTAAAGATGACTGCATTTTAAAGTGTAGAAGTGTAGTGTAGTGATGGATTTGGGATTATTGAATTGCAAATTTACTGTTCAGTCAATTGAAGAAAATATTCTGAAATACATCAGTTATGACAAAAACACAAAAACATAAAGGTTTATTTGCCACTCTGTTAGTCTACATGACTAACTTAACTGCTACGACATGTTACAATAACACATTATTTATGAATGAATTCGTTCAATGAACAAAAGCCAACCAACCCCACGAGACTTGGTGGAGTCCTTAACACTGTAGAACATGGGTCCCAGTTCAGCCAGCCAGTTGCCATCAACTGCTGTGACGCACTGCATGTACTCCTGCAATGCCACATCGGTTATGTTATCCAACTGAAACTAAGTGAGTGAGTGAATAGGGTTTAACGTCCCGCCTGAGACGGTATAGGCCATTTCAGGGACGGCCTTTTCAGGCGGAATGCACACACACACATAGTAATGAAATGGTAAGTTTAACCTTTACAATAAAGAAACAAAAAATTTAACCTTTACAAAAACACAAAACACAAAAAATAAGCTAAATCTAAAATTGCAAGAACTCAATTATACATGTGCATTACTAGTTGTGCAGGACACCGAACTCACTGCTGCCAACGCATGGGCTCTTGCCGACGACCGGTCAACGTGGAGGGCGCTATGACACACAGCCGGTTACGCGCAGCAGTGAGTGAGTGATTACTAGTTAACATAATGGTAGTTCTAATAATCTTCCATGTTATCTTCCAGACAGTCATTAATTTCAGAATTCAAAAGAATTTAAACACAATGTGAACAGTGATAATCAAAACAAAGAACTACTACATCTGCGATCCAAGTCACTGTACCGAAGTTATCAACTTGCCACCAAAAAAGTGGGTGGTGTTGCTTCAAGTAAACAAATAATTGAATGAATGAATGATATCATTGAAAAATATACTGACACACAAAAAAGTGAAGTTTGCTTGCACAGCAGGCACAACCACTCTCTTACCTTAGCTGTCATGACGAGCTCGTGATAAACGATGTAATCGGGCGTGTAACCCATGCCAAACAAAGCACTGGTAGGATGAAGGTGACAGGGCATTCCTGTCCTCAGGTTGACATATTCGCCTAGACCCTAAAATTAAACATCGCAATCACAATAACTGCACACAGAATGTATAAAATAACATTCCATCTCACTCACGCTAGGTAAAAAGATAAGGTGAGCGATATCACCCTCACCCTCTCACATGTTGTCAGTGCTTATCTCTGTTTACATAACCATACGGCCCTAAACCCACAGTGAGTTGCAGACTCGTCTCAGTTTAGAGTTACGTGGGCAGTAAGCCAGACCTCTCCCATACACAGCCATTACCTTCCTGGTGATAAGTCCGGAACCAAATTATACTGCTTGGAGACAGAGGCACATGCGATTCTTCACTGCTACAGTGAATGACTCAACATGTTACCTGATAATGAAATCACAGGACTCAAATATAGCACTAAAAAGTTCGTATAATCTTCCCTCTTATTCTCCAGACAATCCGTACAGCTCAGACAATGTATAATGCAGGTTAGATTTAACATCAGCTTACTGACAATTTTCTACCTTGAGACGAGCCGCCTGCTGAAAGTAAGATGAGCAGATGCACTTGCGAATGATGTCCCATTCGTTGCCACACGATACGATGTCCATCTTCTGCAGGTCCATGATCTCCTTCAGCTGTTGCCTCACCTCATGAACCTACACAGCCACAATGACATCAATGCACTGATACACGACCACAGAACAGCTACACCAAATTACAACCACAGCAACATTTTGTAATTTTGTATGTAATGCTCCCTACTAGTATGGGTGGTAGCATTTAATAATAAAAAACTATGCTAAACAGCAGTACAATGGTGGCAATCTGGCTTAGTCAGTAATGTGGTTAGTTGCATCAACATAGTTGATCGACACTGGGCCGGTTGATACATAGATAAGTGACCATCCTGGTATGTAACCAGCCACTCGGACCAATTCAGCCTCGCCATCTCTCTGTGGGTAGGTGCAGTGAGTACTGGCGAAAGCTGGGGCGTAAAAAGGCACACGGTGCGCGCCCCTCATCCATGGTGTCGCAGTGCAAACTGGTGTCTGACTGAGGGCTAAAAAACACTGATCTCCGCCACCCTGTGGGCCTCCAACAGCACCAAAAAATCCACAATAAAACGTAAGATGTCACGCAAAATAAAAATTCTACATTCCAACGTCCGTTGGTAGGCTACATTGAATAAGAATGTTTTAAGATCATGTTCACAAGTCGAGAATGTGGCAGTATGGCAAATAATGCACAATAAACACAAGTAAACAATAAGTATGACATGGGAATGCATCCTCTTTGGGGAACTGTCAACCAATCAGATGAGCCTAATTATGCTACCATTCAACCAAAATCAGTGGCATGGCTGGCTCCGTTAACAGCCAATGTCTTCAACATGTAATACATAAATCCATACAAACAGTACTAAATTCCTAACGAGGAAAATATTTGTTTCACATGATACCAAAACAAGCACAATTTACCTTCTTCATTGCTTTGATGTGAATAAAATGTTCATTGCACCATGTTGCTGAATAACTGCAAAAAAGAATACACAGAAAAGTATTTAGCGGCAAACAAGCAAGTCAAAATGTGCTCACACAAAACTCCACCTAATGGATGCAGATAGCATGAGCGATATGATGACTATAAGAGAGATCAGGCAACTCCCTAAGCCTTTATGCAACGTTGTGTGCATGTGCGTGTAGGCCTACTAATGTGGCACGTGCATATGGGCAGAATACGGTGGCAATGACAAACGAACGTAACAAAAGCGGTTCAGATCGAAAAACCACCAACCACCAATCAAATGATATTACCCCGGCCAACTTATGTATGGAGAAATGGTTAAATGGTTAAAGCTCTTCATAGGAATCCCATTTCAGAGCTACGGAGCGTCACCCGCCGTGTGGGATCACAGAGTGTTATCTGTCACCTGACACAGGTGAATACCCCACCTTAAGCCCAGCCAGATAGGCTGGTACTCGATTTACCTACCCCGGAGAGATGGAAGGCTGAGTTGACCTTGGTGGCTGGTTACATACCGAGACGGTTTGCCTGCCCGCAGGCAGTCACATACTAACCCGGCCCGGCGTAAAGTAATTTCGTTGATCAGATGAAATGTGTTACTGCCATGCCATGCCAACAACCCCTGGAGGATCAAAAATATGCAATGTACTGTTTCACCAAAAAATATCACATGTAAACAATTAAAAACATTGCTGACAACTGTATAAACTAGAAATTTGAGGTAAAGCCCAACGTGAGTCCGCCCGGAGCCCTAAGTCCGATTGGGGGAAATTGGAGGGGGGGGGTAAAATTTCCCCGGCATCAAAGTCACGTGGCCTGAACTCAAATGCATTGGTATACGCCAAACACACATGGTCGACTTAAAGTAGGTCAACATGAGCGCTTATAACTTTGTTCGTAGTGGACCGAATTTCACAAAATTTTTTTTGTTCAACGCGCAAAAGATCGTTCTCGTCAACGCCATTTACATATTGTCACTATCTTCATCGGTTCCAGAGATATTTGCGCTCAAACTCGAAAGTTGTCGTAAATCGCACCAATTTTTGCACGTTTTTTGCCCTCCCAAATTTTAAGGGGGGCGGTGCTCCCAAAAGTTGTACTTGCGTTAACACCCCCATTTAGAGACACGTCAATTACCAAAGTTTCGTCTTGTTACACCCCCTAACTCCGAAGTTATAATGGCTCATTTATTCTATTTTAAGCCAATTTTTGACCCCCCTTTGCAAAAAGTTGTAAAGGGGGCCCTTGTCCCCGGTGGGGGGTGCGCTAGTAAGACTTGGTCATTCTCTAGCGCGTGTAAAAATTTGGGGGCGCAGCACCCCCTAGGGGCCGAAATATGGCC
>Ga0209367_1002528_pt1 | contig 24194 bp, 24 predicted proteins | sample WorMetLIZISLAND2_FD_187412 | JGI IMG/M metagenome (GOLD analysis project Ga0209367, IMG submission 187412) | Marine gutless worms symbiont microbial communities from Max Planck institute for Marine Microbiology, Germany - Olavius geniculatus... ... | reverse complement strand
ACGTTTTCGTCGTTTTCCATTGTTAGCTACAGCAATTCCGCACCATAAATTCCGCAAATTATCACCACGTCAAGCTCGGAAGGTAGGTATAGTAATTTGCGGAATCGGGCTGATCACGTGATCATGCCTGTCAACCAATCATTTTCATTCCGCAGATTTCGTTCCGCAAATTACTTTCCGCATTTCCACAAATTACCCATACCCCTCCTCTCTGCTGTTGCGAAATATGCAGCATGCCAATGGTGTAAGAGATTTGTCGTATGTGCTTGCAATATTTAGATGAGGATGCAGAATGAGGCGACACTGGCCAGGCCGTAGGAAGCTAGTTCACGTGGATGCTTCCATGTGTGCGGACATGAGTTCCACAGCTGATGGCACAAAGTGTCTCCGGGAGCCAATGTTGACTTCCACAAGTGATTATAAAACATCTTGCGGACTTCTTCCTCGTCCATCACGCAAGTCTGTAGGGTCATGCAACCACACCTCCCAGTTATTGGGAACTTCGGAATCTGGCTGTAGTTGTGTTAATGTTGATGGTACTTCTGACGCAGTTGCATATGCATGCAAACAAGGTCAATTGACTGAAATGGATGTCGACGATAATGACGGTGATAGTGTCAGTGGGAGTTCACAGCCGAAATGTTCAATTGAATTTGTTACGGCTCGTAAATATATGAACCCAACATTTAGTTTACTTGAAAACAATAATGCGCCACAAAACACTGTTGAAATGGTTCACCAGATAACACATGGTAGTGTACAAGTGAACAGACCCGGTCGAAAACCAAACAGTAGACTAGTTGCTACAGTTCAGAGTAATTCTCTGGATCGGTACTTCAAACCCGTATCAGTCAGCAAGCCAAGCACTGCAGCTACCTTTCCTCAGTCACACACTGCATGGTCAGCTGAACATTCTGCTGTTTGTTCGGTTACACCAGAGAACTCGCCACAGAAGTCTGTTCTATCATCACCCGTATCAAAATTTCCCGGATCTGATACCATCTATATTTGTTCTCCATCGAGTCAAAGCAGTAGAAGTTGTGACAGTGCAACATCTAGCCAGAGCTCGTCATGTGCACGGAATGTGTTCAAGGACCACAAGAACTTTGCATCAGCATTGTCATCTGATGCCAATGATGTGGATTTTGAGGCATCTTTCAACTGCGTTTGGAAAACAGATCCTGGAATCAAGCGCAAGTCTGCAGAACAGTCAGGTCACTCTTCAAAGAAACAAGCTGTTTCGTTGGACATGTCAGCAGAAAGCTTTGGACTTTTTGGTTTCAGTAACAACACGTTGCAGGCTCTTGATAGTGATACAGACTTCGAGGAGGATACAACAGAATATTTTTCCAAAGTACCCCGAGAAGTTGTGTCCAACATTCTGTGTCGTATTCCACACACTGACCTCTGCCTTAATGTAAATCGAGTTTGCGTCTCCTGGAAGAACATCATAGACTCTGATGATGTGAGTTCTGTTACAGCATCTTGTCTCTACAACATGCATTACTTTGTACTGCATCTTGTCTATCACTATCTTTTTGCTCACCTGACAGTGCCTGGCCTAACTTAAGTACTAAGTGCTTTTTGAAGTTGAAAATTAACAGGCATGTAGCCAGTAGGTTGTGATCCTATGGCAGCATAAACAGGAACTTAGACAAAAAGTGTGATATACTGTTCAGTGTTCAAAGGGGAGGCCATTCCAGTGTCGTCTGTGGTGGATGCTCGTGAGGTATCATTTAAACTGACAAGCATCTGACCTTAATGATCTAAGACACTTGCACACTAGTGATAGGTTTTACCGGTAAAAAACAAAGACAGTGTTTAAATGCCATCTTGAAATTAAATGAAGGAGCACTGGCAACATGTTTTTTGGTATTTTTTGTGAATTTTTGTTATTTGACACGTATTTTATGCCCTTAGTAGCAAACATCTCACAGTGGTTTCATACTGCTGGTGTAGTTTATGCCTTGGAAGAAGCGCTATAATTGTTTGCTGAAGAATGATGCTGAGTCCATGAGAATTATGCTTGAGCACATGAAACTTGCCAAGATGCTGCAGATTGATCTCTATCTTCCAGCACTCATTCGGTTAGTGTTAGAGTATCAGTTGTTCCTCGTGAGAACTTAGGCTCTGTGCAGTAAATTATTTTGATTTCTGTAGTTGGATTATTAGTTAGTTACCTGTAGAATGGAATAGGCCTATATAGTTTATCGTTATAAAGTTATAGACAATTGGTAATTATTCTGTTGAGTGACTGTTGCTTATTTTACAAGTAACGAAGAACAAAAGCATGTGATTGTTACATCTTTATTTCTTGTTTGATTTTTTTTTCTCTGAAAGTGAAGTTGCCTATTTCTGCTAAAATAGCGCTACCGTTATTAGTAAAAAGGTAAAGTCCAGGGACCAAATTTTCGAAACTTTCCTAAGACATTTTCCAAAGATCTTCTTATGTCAGATGATTTAGGAATTCCAAAGAAGTTTTCTTATCTGAATTTTTGACGGCTTTTTTGCGTTTCCAAAGAACTTTTTCTTTTCTTATCTTCCTAAACTAGTTCAATCAATCATGTGACTTCTTAGGAAAACTTCTTTGGAAAGCTTCTTATCTTAGCATGTCCATGGAAAACGCATTTTACACGACGCTTCGTTTTTTAAGTTGACCAAACTTCAATTTCCTTTACTTTCTCATTGTTGATTTTACCACACCGTTACGCAAAGAACCTATGACGTCACATATGACGTCTAAGCTAAGTATCAACATTGTGTACTTTTTTGCAAATTTTGTTTTATTACACAGCTTTCTCCGTGTAGGACAAGGTTAGTGCTTTCCTATATATTTGTCTAAATTCTTCCTAAGAAGTTTCGAAAATTGCGCACTCTTTCTCAAATCTTCTTTGGAAGACCTTCTCAAATTCTTCCAAAGAAGTTTCGAAAATTTGGCCCCAGTTCTTGCTATAGCGCTTCTTAAATGAGACAGACTTATGACCAGAGGCACTTTCACAATCTTGGAAATGGCAGCTGATTGGCATGAGCTAATGATACTGCAGTGCACTATGTGGCTATCTATTGCCCATGTAGACGAATAATTGGACCTGCGATTTGCAGATAGCAGACATACCACCGCCCCAATCAGCCACACTGGGGCTTCACCCCATAGCTCGTAAGCTACTACTCATTTCCCGTCCCACAGAGGTAGGAGGCTGAGTTGGTCTGAGCACACAGTAGGTTAGCAACTTGCTCACGGTTGCTTGCAAATGACTGGCAGTAGTAGTAGTATTAGTATTGTGTAGCACTCTAGGCCTAGTAGTATCAGTAGCAAAATTTAGTCCTAGCTGTTGTTGTAGCAGTTGTAGCTTTATTAACATTCATTGTGTTTATACTTGCTTTGCTAACTGTTGGCAGTTACATGAAGACGTACAAGCCGAAGTCTGGACTTATGCTAGACAAGCCACTGCAGAAACATCACCTTTATCCGTGCGCTAGAAGTTTACTCGTGGAACGATTTCCTGACCTGATACAGCAGGGCAAGGTAACTGTAACTCAAATCTTTATTTTTAGATGTCAAAAGCTAAAATACAGGTTATACACTATACAGTTATGTCATATATAACAAATTTGGTACCAGATTGAAAAGTTTGTGTGATTAGACTGCTGATTACTGTTTTCACGCAACACAGACATCTTGTCTTGACTCTGGCTGGTGGTCCTGCATGTAATTTGTAAGCCGACAGCACTCTGTGTTGGTAATGTGGGTCACAGCAGGGAATTGGGAATTTCGTTGCAAAATTACATCAAGAATCCTCTGCTGGTGTGTGGTGAAAAACTGCTTTGCACTGTCTGTTGCTGCTGTAATTGCCAGATTCTACCATCATGCATTGATTGGTTAATATGCTCTGCTTGTTCGTGGAACATACTTATCAGGTGGTAAGTTTGTGGTGCATGGTTGCGGTGATTGTTCTGCTGGCTGAGTCGGTGAGAGATATCAGTGAAATCCTGCGTTACCTGCTTGGCTGCAAGTCACAGTGCACAGCCGAGGAGCTACTCGACTGTCTCTACTGCATCGCTTCTTTTCTGCTGACATTCAAAAGTCTTCGCAGGAATGATGTCTGGACCAAGTCAGTCTTTTACAGTAGTTTTTTGTGCATTTACCCTAATGGGCCAAATTCCACTTGTTGTCTATCTCTCTGTTTGCTTTGTACATGGTGCTAGTTTGAAAACAAAAAGAAAATTGCATACAAGAAGCACAGTTGGTGCCGGTATGAATGTTCTCCTGGACTGCATGCATGCATGTACTGAAGAGAACTTGACCGCTGTGGATAAACTGGTAGGCCCATTAAACCAGGAAGGTCAGAAACAAACACATCGTTCGACAAACCAGATATCCAAAAAGATGTGTCTAACACGTCTTTCATCGTGATCTTGGTCTGAGGTGTCTTTTATTTTCAGCACATTTCTTGCCTATTGTTGTTAGTCATTTTTGCACTGATATTTCACGAGATAGTGTAGCGACACAGTTAAGGTTTGGTGGGATCTTCAATTATCACTTTTTTGCTAATTGTCCAGAGAGTGTGCCAATAAAAAATATTTTTCAATTGGTTAATATTTGGCAAAAATATGGAAAATCGCAAAGTGGGACATTTTTGGAGACACAGTGTATAGCTGTAATTATAATAAATGTAATTATAGTAAATGAACATGAGGTAGTTGGTGTGTGCATATGTACAGCATGCATTACCGGCTGTACTATGCTCTGTATCTGTATGAGAATGACGTTTCACTTACGACCAGTGATCTTAGCTGTGCCTTTCAGTCAACGTCCGGACAGCAGTCCATTAGGAAATATGGGTAAGATTATGTTGCTAATTCATTTTTCTGTATTTTGACGTATTGAATCCTGGAAATAAAATTTCTGTCCCAGTGGCTGTTCCAGCAGATTTGCTTTCTAAGTTGACCTATTTATTAATGATGTTCTGTAGTGTCACTAGTGTAATTTGCTTAAAAGTCAGTTTGGTGTTTTTTCAGTGGTTAGTTATTGCAAGTTATCTCGTGATTGTGCAGCTTTCTGAATTTTATGCTTTTGTAGTTTTTTTAAAGCTGTCACAAAATTTTTGCATTGCAAGAGAATTATCAGCCAGCTTACACAATGCTGTAGAATTTTGCTTGATATATTGGAATAGTATTGTAGATTTCTTGATTGGTAGAATAGATTTATTGCAGCAAACAGTAATCTCTGCTAACTGCTTGTTTTCTACTGCATTCAGTGTTCTTTGTAAAAAAAGTGTACACTGAATTTTGATTTCATGTCATTTATTTGTACACCATTTATAGCTGAAACTGTCGGAAGTTATCTGTTATGCATTTAATGTGTGTGTGTTGCTGTGTGGTAGTTGTAGTGATGCTAACTTGCGACTTACGCATGAACAGCTGCGCATATGCAATTACAACACCAGTCCTGGTGAAGTCGTCAAAATCGTGGCATTTGCTGGTATGATTCTTTCTAATAATGTACTTGTGCTGATAGGCAACTGCATACCTGGGCAACATCGTGCATAATACCTGCCCGCCAAAAATTTGCTTTTTTCTCCAGATGATTTACTACGTTGGCTCTCAACTAACACAGCATTCTTGTCTCGTTTCTTTCCTGTTGCTGCCCCCTCTTGGGAATAAATTTCGTGAATGTGAGCTGCACATTTAAATCAAGGCTCAGAACCAAACTGTTCACTTCAGCCTACCCCATCTAGAACAGTTAGTGCCAGCAAAGCATTTTCAGTTTACAATTACAGTGTGATATTTTCTGGTGCTGTATCAAATTGCTTTTACATTAGATTAGATAATGTTAGTGAGCTTGTTGGTGACTTAGCAGTGTGTCCATAGTTTGTTTCTGTAGGACATAGTGTATACTTGTGTAATCTATATGGTAAACTAAACTAAGCTAAACTTTTTCCCCAGGCTCTCATATAAGATTTCCACAGTGGTTTTTAGCAGTTTTCTGTAGCATTAGGCGACTTTAGAAAAACTTCTATGTATGTATGTATGTAAATGTTACTGAATTTGAAATGCTTTGATGCAAGATACCTGATTGAGTCGGCATTGACAGTGAACTAAATGGAAAATGGAAATCATGATATTTTGCTGTTATCTGGTACTGTGTGTGTAGGTACCGGTAAGACGACTACACTGTTAGAATATGCACGCCTACGACCTCATCTGAAATTTCTGTTGGTCGTCTATAACAAGTAAACTGAAAATTTATTGTGACTTGTATATAGTTGATATTGCAGCCACTGAAGAGTGCTGAAATGATGGACAGCCAGAAATGCATTATGCCTGTAAAGCAGTGAAAAATTGAGTGACTACCAAATTTCCTGCCCTTGGGACATGTCCACTTCATTGCCCGGCAAGTCAGCCCCCCCCTCTCCTCCCTCAGGCTGCCCATGGGGGTTGCTATATTGTACTGCTATATTGTAAAATTTTAGTTTTAACTGTAGAAGTTTTGACTTTGTTAAACTTATTTGTTAAAGTTTTTAACTTTTGTTAAACAGTCAATGCTGCAGCAGAATTTTGTAAAATTGTGCAATGTACAGAGATTCACTGTTTAAAGGTAAAGGTAAAGGTTACCCGTACTCAGTACTGAGCATAGGGGCTGGAGCTGATCCCAGTCACTAAGCAGTCAGCCTGCAGGTGACATAGTCATAAATTCGGTGGTTCGCTGCCATTACTTTCCACCAGGCCCGCGGTTACCTTTCCAGCCAGAGAGTGTCACCGCCCTTTGACCAGTACCAAATTATACTGCTTGGTGACAGAGGCACATGTGTGTGAACCACTTGCCTAAGGTCGTTACCTGGCAGTGTCCCGGTGCGGAGTCGAACCTGCACCTTTGAGTTACCTCATGATTACAAATTCGGCACGTTACCGTTAGACTACCAATTGTTTCAGCATTCACTGTTTACTTATTTATAATAATAGTAATGATAAGAATAATTATTATTATTATTATGTTGCTTATGTATTGTCAGCATGTCAGAGAGTTCAGGCGTGCTTAACTGTTATGTGTGTTAAGGTCGGTGGCTGAGAATGCGAAGGGTCGGTTTCCATCTCATGTCGACTGCTCCACGTCTCACAGTCTTGCATACAGAGCTCTTGGCTGGAAGTATGAACCTCACTATTGTGATTTGTTCTGTCAGATTGTTTCACCATTGCTCAGCAGTACTGGTGTTGCATCTTTACTTTTGATTACTTTATGGCCCCAGTGTTTGAAATGAAGTTGAGCTGTTTTCGTTTTGCACAGTGGTCAGAGGTAGGTTGACCTGCAGTTGATATCCTCTATCTTGGATGCAAAATTTTCATGTGAATGACTTACAGGCATTTGTTGATGGTGACAGTTGACGTGTATAAATTGCACTAACCAATTTGGTTGAGTATTGCCCTTTATCGTGACTTGCTTATTTTCACCAGTGACTATTGGCTGCATGGCATGTCATGATTCTGGTAAGTTTGTATGCCTGTATGGCGTATACAGGTACTCGTACTCATGCTCTTGTCTGTGTGAATGCTGCCAAACAGAAGGTGATGGAGCAATACTTTGCGCGGCATGCTGTTAACTTTATGTAGCAAATTTTTTGCTCTCAGTGTAATAGTAAAGAAATTTTTCTGTATTTGACACAGAAGTGGTCAAGAGTATGCTGTCATTGACTCATGATGTGTATATGTAAAGATTCTCTTTGTGTCTGTGTCTGGTAGATATGCGAATGCTGATAAGCTCGGTGGCAACATGCGAGTGAATGACGTTGTGCAACTTGTTGACATGAGAAAGGGTATAAGCGTCTACGTTCAAGCCAAGCTTGTAGTGGATACGTTGCATAATTACATGTCGTCAGCTGAAGAGCTGATCACCACAAAACACGTGCCAGAGATGCGGAAGGACAAGAATGGCGATGCTATATCTCTCGATCACGCAGACAAGATGGTAAAACACTATTATCATTTGTTATCATGCAGACTGCATTTAATGTTTTCCAAACATAGATAGATAATGATAACAGTGACTATAATAATAACGTAAACAATTTTTAACACTCTGTAACATGGCAGATTAATTACAAGAACTTAAGTCTGCAGAGTATTTTAAAGCATAACACTCATTTATGTTTGAATCTGATAGAATCTTTCCAGTTCAACATAGATACCTGTATATCGAGTGCTGGCCTACCTGTCTGGGGTCAAAGTTGGGTCCATTTACCTCTGTCAGGTGGCAGGTGTGGTTCCATATGGCAAGTGACACTCTAGTTTTGACATGGGATCCCGTAATGAAAATGGGCTACTTTTCAACCTTTGATTTGAAAAACAAATAGATGTTGAAGCTGAGATTCATTCAGAAAATTTTTACAGAATTAACCTGGGTTCAGGACGTTGCTGATATGTGGAATGTAGAGAATTCTGTTACATGTTTTCATAATTTGTTACCGTGTGACCCTTCAGTGCTTTTTATTAGGTACCAGGAATTTTGTATCCAGCTTTTAATAAATCTGTTTCACCAGTTCGAAATCATTCAGGACTTTTGAAGTAACTGCTGAAAAATCGGCAGCTGAAGAAAATATAGTGTACTACTGGTTAATACTAAATACACACAGCATTGTGTTGCTGTTTGAGCATTGTGCAGAGTCAGTTGTTTAGTGGTGTGCAGTGTTGACTTATGAACAGATGATTTTTGATGCAGGGTGGCTGCAAATCTGGAATACTCGGAGAATTCTCTGAATCTGAAAAACTTGAGGAATTCTGCGCAGTACCTCATGATAAATATTGTAGCAAACAAAAAGTGTCACCAGGTGCTTTTTCTGAGGGTGCAAAAATGCTCTAAAATACACTTGCAGCTGGGGCTATGCCCCAGACCCTGCTGGTGAGCTTACATTGCTTTTTCAGATTTTTTGTTGCAATAACCTATGGAAAAGTAAGTTTATATTATATTATATGGAAAAGCCTGCAACATAGGGAATTTCTCTCTTATTTCATGGTTGCCATGCAATAATATTTGTAATGCTATTGCTGTCTAGAATCTTGCCAATGATGCGGAGAATATATGGAGGAAGATGGTGGACTTGAATAACAAGAGGATCAGACTGCCTCATGATGGATATCTCAAGTTGTGGCAGTTGAAACGACCTCAGCTTGACAAATACGATGTTCTCATGATTGACGAGGCTCAAGATCTCACACCAGGTCAACATATTCACAAATGACGTTTTGCCATTAGTTTGATCTAGTCCTGTGCAACATTTAGTTTATATGCATACAGTTTCATTTTAAAGATAGTTGCTGCTGATTCCGTGGTTACGCCGACCATGTGATTTTGCAAGTACTTGGCTCAGATTCGGTTCATCTCTTGCCATAATTATACACCTAATAAATGTACTTACATGTTCTTCATCATCTACCATATTTCGCAGACTGTTTTTATACTCCATTTGCAGTGCTGCTAATACTTCATGTTGAATTATGTAAACAGTAACTCTTGACAGTTTTGTGTAGATAGGTAATACATTCTTTTATTCCATATTCCATACAAAATTTCCAATAGGCTTAGTATTTTGTATTTTATGTAGTTTTTAATACAACAGTCTATCATATTGGATGTTTTGTTTTTATTATGCTTGAGACGTTTTAATGTATTGTACACCTAATCAGTCATTTTTGTGGTTCCAGTAACGATAAACGTGTGTCATATCATATCATTGTGTTATTGTGTCGTCATTGCATAAAGCCTATGAGTTCCTGTGATTGAGCTGATTATATACTCGGTTTGCTGTCAGCTCCAATGGTCCCTGTTGTTTGCAGCCGTGGCAGATATTTTTAAGCGGCAGATGCAGGCTCGGATTATGGTTGGAGATCCACACCAACAGATCTACGGTTTCCGTGGAGCTATCAATGCGATGGATTTGGTGCAGGCTACTCGGACATTCTATCTGACACAGGTGCTTGATTATTCTTTTTACGGACTTGACCGTGTGAGGTAAAACTTTACTTGCTTATACTGTGTAAGCATGTAAAGTTTTACATCCCACGGTCTTAAGTTACGCTTAACCTGTTGCTTTCAGTTTGTTGTAATAATGATTGTTCATGCCAACACAGCAGGCATTTATGCACATTCCACACTATGCATGTGTCCATCTGTGATGCTGTTTTTGCAATATTTCCAGTGAGCGTTAATGGATTTTCTTTCTCTGAACTTCCATCAGGGACAAAGAAGAACACTAAGGTTTTGGAGTAAAAACGTCAAAGTTCTGGATGCCAGCTTATTTTCCAGCAAGTGAAATTTGATTTTTACCCGCAACAGCAGCTACTGCTGTAGAGCTCTTAGCCATCGCAGTTCTGTCTGTCCATCTGTCACACGGGTGGATCAGTCAAAAACGGTTCAAACTAAGATCACCAAATCTTCACCATCGGCTGCGTGGAAGACTCTAGTTTCAGGATCAGTAAAGCTTTTTCACAAATTCGAAAGAGGTCACTCCGAGCGAGGGCGCTAAATAACAGAGGGGTAGGGAAAATTTGCAATTTCCAGCCGATACATCATTGGCTGAGCAATACAGGTCATGTCATCTGGCAAGTACAAGTAAAACACTATAGGCCTAGATAATTAGCTGCCGGTCATCTGGCACCCTCTGGCAACTGTTAATTTTGTTTTTCCTGGGCTTTCAAACATGCACCGCTATTGCACATTCCCTTTGCGTTAGCTAGGCTTTTCTTGTTTTAATTGCTGAATGGATGCATACAGAGCTCAGGCTATTTAGTTTAACTCCGCTCAGTCTGCTTGCACTTCTTGCCTATGTCACTGTGTATCAGTGTCGTGGTGTTTTGTTCAGTCTTTCAGATTTGGTCCGGAGATCTCTGCAATAGCTGCATTTTGCCTGGAAGTGTTGAAGAAGGAGGACAGAAAGATTCTTGTTGGCAGCGGAGTACCAGGTTAATGGTCTATTCTGTACGTTCTCTGTAGTACACGCTGTACAGAGATGTCACCAAAATCACTTGTGTGCATTTTGATTACTGCTGCTTACTGCTTGTGGTAATACCATTGATCATTCCCACTAGTTATCTCTGCCAAGGTGAACATAGTGAACATTGGAGGAGATTAAGAGATTGGTCGTTCTGTCCTTTTGTGTGTGTACGTGATGACTCATAATGGCAATGACGTCATTGCACTAACGGCATCAAGCAGCAACGCTGGCTATCACTTTTCCCTCCCTCCGTGAAGCGGCTCTTCCTTCTCCCTCCCCTTTTCTTGTTGTAGGGTGTAGTTGTAGCTGTAGTTGTAGTAGTAGTTATAGGTGTAGTAGTACTTAGTAGTATTAGTAGTAGTAGTAGCAATGTTTAAATCGCTTCACTTGGTAGAGATATGCACTCTCACGAGCACCTTCTCGTTTACGTCATCAGACTTCTTTGTCGCCAGACTCGCTATTTACAACAGTCTGTCAGACAATGTGAATAGTCATAATCACTTACAGTGTGAGTTATTTAAAGAAATGTTTAAACTTATGTCGCTGCACATATCTCTCAAATGCTGTCATAAGTACCTCTGAATACGCTCAGTTATTGTGCTGTGAATTTTATATTCTGTCCAATGCAATGCATAGCATTGGACAGAGTATAAAATCACCTTTGTATCCGTGCGTGTGTCTGTGCATCCTACATTTCTTAAGCTATCTTCCTTCCACCTTTCCTTTCCCTTCCCCTTTTCCTTCTCTTTCCCCTTTCTCCTTCTCCATTTTTCTTTCCCTTTCCCTTCTCCATCCCCTTTTCCACTCTCTTTCCCTTTCCGTTGCCCTTTTCTTTTTTTTTCCCTTCCCCTTTCCCCTTCCTCTTTTCCTTCCCCTATCCCTTCCCCTTTTCTTTCTCTTTCCCCTTTCTTTTACCCTTTCCCCTTTTCTCCTTTCCATTCCTTTTCCCCTTCCCCTGTTTTCATTTCCCTTCCCATTTTCAATTCCCATCCCCTTCCCTTTACCTTCCATTTCTATTCTCCTTCGCCTTTCCCTTTCTTTTTTCTTTTCCACTTTTCTTTTCTCTTTCCCTCCCCCTTCCTCTTTCTCTTTCCATTCTTCCATCTTTCTTTCTGTGTTCCGGTTTGTGCATCCAGTATTTGAAGCGCCATATCTCCATAACGGTGCAAGAAACTCGTGACCCCATTATCTTTGACGCGCCATATCTCCGTAACTGTGCCAGATGGATGCATGGTCACTATGGACCACCCATAGGAACTCGGCTCTCAGGAGTCGATATGGTCACGTGACCGATGACGTCACGTGGCCACAAAAGGTCAATGGCGTGACCCCATTATCTTTGAGGCACCATATCTCCATAACGATGCAAGATAAACGCATGGTGACGATGGACCATTTATACTGAGAACGAATGGTCTCGTGACTGACAATGTCTATTGTTTAGTTAAAATAATAGGGAAGGATGAAAGGATCATTGCTGCTGTTCAATTTGAAATTAAACAGTTTCATTTTTTCTACCAGTCTAAACAGCTCGCTGATTATATTTATACGGACATATACTGTAAACTGTCAAAATGCACTGGACAGACTCCGTGTTCGTATGAACATTGTTGTAATCATATTTGGGAGGGGAATGATTACATTTTATAACTTGCCTTCAGATTTGTTGATATTGTCATGCTCCTTTTCAAGTCTTCTTTCCAGTATGCTGCTGATGTTGACTAAATTAGCTTTTGTTGTTCACCAGATGGCGTTGATGGCGATCAGGTTGGTCAGTTGGCCGTCATAACCCGGACCAACTTTCAGTTGTTCGCGGAGGCCATCACTCGATGCGTGTATTCAGACAGCAGCATGAAAGTGGCATTTGCTGGGGTACGTTTACTATTTTTGAAGTGCCCTTGGGAATAAAGACTCTAGAGTAAAAATATTTATTATCATTATTACGCACAAAAAGCAGCTACTGCTTTCAGCGCATCTTAGCCATTGCAGTTCTGTCTGTCCGTTACACGGGTGAATCAGTCAAAAGCAGTGCAAGCTATAATCACCAAATCTTCACCGTCGGCTGCCTGGAAGACTCTAGTTTCAGGAACCGTAAAGCTTTTCCATAAATTTGAAGGCCGAACGAGGGCGCTGAATGAGAGAGGGGCAGGTAAAATTTGTGGTTTTAGGCCAATAAATCACTGTATCTCAGTAACGGTGCGAGATAGGGCCTAGGTTACTGTTAATCAATGATAGGAAGTCGTACACTGGCTCTCGATTGGCGCCGAATTCAATGGCTTTGAATGACCTTGAATGCCAGAATAGGGGGTTTTGTGGATTTTTTTGGCAATTTTGGGCTGCCTACAAGTCTATATCATTCACAAGGTGGTGCCATGGAACTATCGTTATGCGATCCAGGTAGAGAATTTGGTATTTGTATATTAACATAGCGTGAACACCCCAATTTTCAGCTAAACTATAGAACCGGAACTGCTATAGGCTTTCGCGCATCTCGTGGGTTTTAGCTCAAATTTCTTGTTATGATTAGATTACCTTTAATTGCTTTATGTTGATGATGGAATAGCATCTCGCTAGTAAAAAGTATTTCAGAAGTCAGCTGTTTAAAACCTGATAAAGCTGTGGAAATACTGACTGCCTGAACAAAGTCAGTAGTGACAAAAACACAAACTGAGCCTTTATGTGCTGCTGTGTGATTGTACTGGTTAATGGATGCGGGTGACTAATAGTATATTTATGATATTTGTAATGCTGTTGCCAGTGATGCGATGAAGATGAGGAGGCTAACTGCAAGGTCACATTACAGCTAGAAATGTTTTATGTCCATTACAGAGTGTTCAGGGCCAGGCGAGCACCTGGAAACATCCAGCTTCAGGCAACGTTGGAACACCATCAGCGTTCAGTCAATAAGGGTTGCTTTAGTAACAGAGCTGCTTCAAGGTTAAACAGTAACAGCAGGTTTAGATGATGATGTCCGGGAATGACTTTCTGCAGAGCCAGGTTTACAGATGTTGACAAAACGTTAAGAGTGACTGAGATGTTGTTATGTATCTCAACAGAGTGTTCCAGACATGGGGGTCAGGCAACCTGTGGTATTGAATATTTTAAGGTGAAAATAGCAGACAACAAAATAGCTGACTGAGCAACTGTGAAAGCCCAGTAAAGTCCAAATTCCATTACGCCGACTTTGTGACAAAGTTGCAGACTTTGTGGCAAAGTTGCAAACTTTGTCGTGCACACGAATCATGTTGCTAACACGAATCATGTCACCAACTTTCATGATTTGTGTCCGCGACTTTGTCGTGGAACTTGTCTCCGACTTTCCCCGTGCATTGTCACAGACTAAATTCCATCAGAGCAACACAAATAGGTTTGTCACAGACTTGTCATGGACTTTGTCGCAAACATGTCAAGATGGTTTGTGTTTGTGACTTTAATGATTCGTGCCCGCAACTTCCCCTATGTGGAAGTTTCGGTGAAAGTTCGCGTAATGGAATTTGGGCTTTACTGACTGTTGCAAGGTGCTAAGTGTGGATGACCACATGTTATCTGGTAGGCTTTTTCTCACAGAACCTACCTGGACAGTGCTGTGTATTTGAAAACTTCGCTGGGTGTATTGCAGGGTGTCGAGGGATTTGGATTTGACATGATTCAAGACATCTACGTACTGATGATTCCTGCAAGTCCTCGAGAAAAACGTTAGTGCACATGGCATATTTATTTTTGTTTATTGGAACAAATTTTTGTTGGCTGTCTGCTATCCCCACACGGGATTGGGGTCGCTGACAATTTTTTAAAAGTGGGGGTCAGAAATTGGCTTAAATTTTAGTGAATGCGCACCTATAACTTCGGGCCTAATTGGAGTAGCCCCATGAAACTTTGCCATGTGACAGATGCTAGGTGGGGGTGATAATGTAGGTACAACTTTTGGGGAGCACCACCCCCTTAAAATGTGCGAGGGCAAAAATGGGCATGATTTACGACAACTTTTGACTTTGACGGCAAATATCTCTGGAAGGGAGTGAGATGTTAAAAATCAAAATAGCAGCTGATCAACTACAGCCCTTCCTGCATTGGGCCAAAAAAATTGTTAAACTTTTGTCTACTAACAAAAAAGTTATAGGCGTGCATGTTCACCCGCTCTTAAGTCGACAATATGTGTTCTGCGTATGCTAAGTCATTTGAGTTTGGGTCATGTGACTTTGCTAATCTGAGGGAAATTTCAGCCCCCTAAATTCCCCCCCCCTCAATTGGACTTAACGGCAACGTGTTGGGCTCTGCCCCAAATTTCTAGTTTTTTATTTGTTTCCAACTTACACATGCATTCTTATTTTTAGCTGTAGATTGTCCGTAGCTTTTTATATTAATGGATCAGTTTGCTTACAGATGCAGAGATACGGAATGGACTGATTCGCAGTTTCATCGATCGAGGAGGCTTTGCAGAGCTTGACGATTATGCCAATCAGACAGACGATAAGGAGTTGCTTAGCAAAATACTGATTGTCAAGACATATGGAGCTATGTTGTCGTCACACATTCCCAGAATTAAGTCAAAGTGTATCAGAGATATTTTGCTGGCTGGTATGTATAACTAGCCCTTCTGTTACTTTTTGCTTCTTATAAATACTAGCAAAGTACCCGCCCCATGGGCGGGTTACTTTGCTAGTGAAATGAATGCACGCAAGAGTTTGGGAGGGGTTGTATGCAGTACGTCGTACGCGGTCGTAATAACGTGCAGAGGGCGTCACTGATCCAATTGCCAGTGCAAGCCGGCACACGTCGCACAGACTATGGCCGGCCTTAGGCTGCGACCTTTAAGTGGCCGTCATTCACCAGATGTCGCCATGAAGCTGAGCAATATACTGACAAACTTGACAGAATCAGCGGGGAAAGAAGACCCGCAACTCAACCCCCGCCCCCTCAAGCTGCCCATGGGGGCTGGTGGAGGGCAAGATGTGGGGAATGTACCCAAGGCCCAAGGACTCAAATGCCGCGTTTGGGGTTCGCGACCAAGCAACAGGGAAAGTGCTGGAGGGGCTGACAGACAGACAGTCAGACAGATTTTCCACCCATTACAGTAAGACTTTTGTAGCAGAGTTTTCCAATAAAAGTATGTCACCAGTTATGTTTCTTATAAATTCGTTAGATATTGGTGGATTTTAGAATTACTTTTGCTGTCGAGCTCATCATTTGCAGTAAGTTGATAATTGGCATCTTTGTGTATTATGGCCATGAGATGGTGATCAGATGTTTCCACCTGAATGAACTGTGATTGTTATATGGCTGTCTTAACAGACCAAAATTCACATTTTCCCACCTGTTTTTCTGCCCGTCCATCTGTCTGTCTTTCCTGGTGGATGGGATGTGCTGTGCAGACTGCTAACTCAAAAACAATAAAGTATAGAATAATTACCCCAAGTTGATGTGTGTTTTCAATCAATCAATCATCTAGAACATGTTTATATAGCACCAGCAAATCATTTTAGCGCTGCTGATTCACACTTTGTGACAGTGGCGCTATTCCTAATTGCTTTAAAATTAGATTAGATTAGAATCGAACATTGAATCTGAGGCGCTAGCATGTGGGTGACTAGACCTGATAGGCAGAAGCAAGGAGGTGAGATTTAAGACGCGATTTAAAAGTAACAGATGAATTTTTTTAGCATGTCAGTACGTTTTGCATTGTGTCTGCAGCGGTTTGTCTGTTAATTGCTTTAATAAAGACTATCATCAACAAGACTGTCAGATGACCGGATATGCAGAGAAAGAAAATTCCAGTCATTAGGCAAAGATACACAAAAAGCTGGGGAGACAGATGAAGATCCCCATGGCAGGAGTTACCAGTATGCCAGTTTTCACTGAGAAGATTCGGGTTAGGGTTGTAAGATGCAGTGTACAACTGGGCGGATGGAGTGGATTGAATTTTTCCTGATTGCTGTTGTTAATGTCTGCGAACGTGTTGCAGATGTTGTATTGAGCACGGCGCACAAGGCAAAGGGTCTCGAGTTTGACACTGTGCAACTGACTGACGACTTCATGCACCTTAATGAACGTAAGATGTTCATGCTGTCAGGAGGACTCAAAACAAGCCTACTAGGGCTACTGTTTAACCCATCTACAGTAACTTTGGCATATGACGTCAGCAACAACTGTGTAATTTACTAGATGTTTGCAATCTCTGATGCTGAAAAACTGCTGAATAATTACAATATCTTGTATTCATTTACTGAGTTTTTTGCTTTTTGGATCCGACCGCTAAGCTTTTAGCTTAAAGGTCGGCCCTTTGTCATGGTTGTCGTTTGTAACTGATGTACTGTGGCTAATGGGTAGGGCATAGGGGAAAACTTTTTACACAAATAATTAACCATGGGTGTTAAATTCAGGAATGCAAAATTTCAGCCATTTACTCCAAGCTGAACATTTTCAAATTGGGAGTTGAATGGGCAAGGGTAGGAAAAATGTGCATTTTCCTATGGAAAACTGACCATATCTCGGAAACGGTGAAAGATAGGGCCTAGGTTACTGTTAATAACTAATAGGAAGTGGCTTACACCCTGTCAGATTAGATGGAAATCATTGACCTTGGATGAGCTTGAAGGCCGTTTCGCATGTTTTTCAGCGGAAAACTGTCCATCTCTCAGAAACAGTGATAAGATACGGACTAGGTTACTATTAGTTACTAATAGGAAGTGAAATGAAAATCATCGACCTTGGATGACCTTCAAGGTCAGTGGCTTCCAATACGGTTGGCCCCACCCTAGCGACAGCTGTGATTCTTGTTGTCAGCCAGGTTGTGCCCATTCGTGTTAATTTGCCAAATAGCTTTCAGCATTCATCTCGCAATTAGATTGGTTGGGTAAGAACAGGAGGGCATGAATAGAATAGAAAGGAGGGGAGAAAAGCTACCTAGCCCAACCAGTGTAGTTTGATTTGCATATATGCTTTCTTCTGTGATTTTTGTATTTGTTAATTTTTTGTTCATACTTTTAGCTCTGCAGTAGACTAAGCTTATTTATTTGTGGACTTTTGACATGCTGTGGCTGCAATTTTTTAGAAGCTTGGTTTGTTTTTGCACATGTTGATCAGACGCTCCAGCTGCAGTCAAGAATTGGGAAGACGAGTGCAACCTGTTGTACGTTGCTATCACGCGTGCCAAGAAGCGGCTTCAGATGTCTCAGGGGCTCTACAAGCTGCTGAAACAGTATGGTGAGAGGTTCTATCGTCTTGTGCCGCCGAGTGGACTGCTCAAGGATGGGAAGACGCAGCTGGTCTGCTGCATGCGTGGCACCGAGTTTGAACCACAGTCGACTGTCGTACTGTGTCAGCGCAGACTCACCCTGGTTTGTATCACATTGACAAATACGAGTTTGATTTATAGGCTTGTATGATGCAGTTACAAAAATTTCACGTATTTTTAGAGTGTTCAGTGGCCAGCTAAGCCTATTTCATGGATCAGAGAACTAATGAGAAAAACTTAACAAACACAACAACTACCAAAGAAAAATCATTGGTGTGGTTTAAAGCCTCTATAAAAGTCTGGTACTTTGAATGTCTGTAGTTAGCCATATATGTTCAAGAATGTAACGCATCTCTGCTGAACAAAACAGCAAGTAGAATTGTAGATGTTCTTCAGCTCAGGCAAGACGAGGCTTCGTTGTATTAAGCCCAAATTCCATTACACCGACTTTGCGACTTTGACCAAAACTTCCCTGTGGGGAAAGTCGCAGACATAAATCATGCAAGTCCGTGACACAAATTGTGTCACCGATTTTCATGATTCGCGTTGCGGACTTTCGTGATTGGTGTCCGCGACATAGTCTGCTGACTTTGTCGCCGACTTTCCCCATGCATTGTAACGGACTAAATTCCATTAGAGCGACACAAACGGGTTTGTGGCGGACTTGTCGCAAACTTTGTCGTAAACATCTCGACATGTTGAGATGGTTTCTATTCGCGACTTTCATGATTTGTGTCAGTGACTTTCACTGAAACTTCATGATTTCATGATTTGTCACCGTTTGAGTCTGCGACTTTCATGATCTCTGTCCGCAACTTTCCCCATGAGGAAGTTTCGGTGAAAGTCGGCGTAATGTAATTTGGGCTTTAAGCTGAGCTACTCGGCTGACTGGCTAGCTGAATGGGTGATAGTACCAGGTAATGCTTTATTCGTCAGTAGATCTTAGTTGAAGTTTGACGTCTGATGATCTATGGTAGTAAGTTTATGTCCATCCTGTTTTCGGAATTGGATAATGAAGTTCTAAGTCACTGAAAGGAAATCGATAGTCAGTAATATTGTTTTTGCATACGCAAATGGGTACGTGGCCTGTCCGCTTTCTGTAATTAAGAATTGCACAGCTCTGTCACTTTGGGCTTGGGCATAGATTCCTCAACACATGGTCAATTGTACTTATGCTGCTGTTAGCTGTTAACTCATCTGAGGACCCAGAGATGTAGGAACGTTGCCTGTAGTGGAAAAATTTTACTGTGGTGAAAATATTGCTGGGTGCTGTGTCAGAGCAATGGATCTGCGGTCGGCGGTGGAGTCTTCAGTGCTGACGCAGCAGCATCAGAACTTTCCAGTATCAAGTACATCGTTGGTGATGTCTGTCCTGATGCTGATGTTAATGCTGATGATGTTAATGATGATGATTGAGCCTACTGATGCTCATGTGGTGCCTTTTCTTTCACTTCACGACATTCTACACACAGGACTGGATTGATTAAGTGCAGGGCCTGTAGCAACAAAAGGAAAATGAAGTCCAACTGAGATGTCAAAGTTCTCTTTTGCAATTTATAAGCAGTAGGAATGTCAACTACATAATCTATATTTCAAATTCAACACAGCTAGCAAAAAAGCAGACTTTTGTATATAGTGGGTGAATAACTAATGCGGAGCAAATGTTGTGACCCATACAGCTGCGGGGCTGTAGTGTTTTCTGCCTTGCTAGTAGGTCTACTTTACATTAATCCGGCCTTGCCTACATTCCACTTCAGACAGTTGCCGTTATTAAAACTGTGCTGTGCCTGTTTAAATAATGCTTCTGGAACGCAAGCTACTACGTGAATATACCGCTTTTTGTCATCTAAATTTGTTTATATTATGTTAGATTGTTGATGATATTTTGTACTACATTTATACGCATTTAAAAGACTATGATACAGTGTGCTTATGTTTGTTACCTCTGCCAAACAAGGCAAAGTTTACATGATACAGTCCGTCCGTTTGGCTGTTTATTGGTTGGATGTCTCAAAGTTTTGTGAAATTTTGTGGAGGAACAGTTCATGGCCCAAAGTGGAACTGATTGTTTTTTGCTGGCAATCTGGATAAAGTCTTGTGGATTCTGCATCACAATCCAGGATGCTTCACTTGGAAATCAGAAATAGGGTTTCAAGTGGAAACTTGCAATGTATCTCAGCGGACTTCAATTAAATTTAACGGGGGAGTTAAGTGACTACAAAGGATCTTAAACGAAATTTTGATGGTGATCTAATTCAAGATCCGTATCCAGTATTCATGAGTCCGAATCGGGATCATGTGTGTTTACACGTTATGTTTGCCATGTGACAGCACCATTCTCGGTAGAGGTTTGTCTGGTTATGAATGTAGCAGGTTTCACGTCATAACTGTGCGACTTGTGTATTCAAAGTAGTGCCTTCATAGTTAGCGCATTATTGTGCAGATGTTAATCCACGTGTACGTTGTATATGGCTAGAAATCTTGAACATTTTCAGTATTATAATCAAGAGTAATGTCAAGCGTTTTGACGTTATCGTACCTTCCACTTCACCTTAAATTTGTTGCACAGTAACCACATTTTTGCTACATTTCGTGCTCGTGTCCACTCCACTGGCGATAACTGAGCTTACTGCTGCATTGTTACAGTAACACTCTCGCCGAATCTGTAGGCTAAATAGCTGTAAAGTTCTGCGGCTCCTCCCGTCTGCTCGTCTCACGTGTTTCATCTTGGTCCTTGGTTTCTCGTGACTAGGGGCGCTATCCTCACCCCTACCATCCGGTGTCTGCATGGCTTCTACACTGTGTCTCAAAAAAACATCCCCAACATTTTTGACTGTAACTTGAAAACCAATAAACAGATTTTGATAATTTTTGGTACGAATATTCCTGACACAACTTGCCATTAAATGACTATTCAGTTGCCCACCTCATGCAACGTTTGTTTCTGCACTACCTAGGGAAATTAGATCAAGCGATATATGTGTTGAAATAAACAGAAAACCTGAAAAAATATCCTGGACATTATTGATTGTAACTTGAAGAAAAAGTAGCAGATTTTAATAATTTTTGGCGGAAATATTTGACACCACTGGCTATTAAATAAGTGTTTTAGTTTCCACCTCACCCAACGTCTGCTTTTGCACTACCTGGGGAAATCAGACCAAGCATAATACATGTTAAAATGAATGAAAAAAAACCTCAATAAATTCCATCAATCCTAATCTGTGGCCCCAACAGCTGGTCTATTACAAGGTTTGACTGTCATGCAGCAGTATGTCTACCAGATTAAGTTTAGGAATGTTTGTGAAGTCAAGAAGTGACTGGTACAGCCTGGATTAGTCTGGAGCAGAACATTATCGATACTGCTGTCAATGAATGGAGAAAGCATCTCCTTGCCTGTGTTCGCATAGTGGGCCAACACTTCAAGCAATTTTACTGCAGGCAGATTGCTGCAGGCAGTTAAAAAGTGGACAAGTGGATGAAATGTCAGCCAAAGTGTCAGAAATGTGAACATAATGTGTTTTATGCATTATGTTAATTAAGCAATCATATCACATTGGATAAAAAAAGTGATATTTCGCTCGTTGTGTTTTCCCCAGGTAGTGCAGAAACAAACGTTGGGTTAGGTGGGCAACTAAATAATCATTTGAATGGCAAGTTGTGCCAGGAATATTCTTGCCAAAAATTATCAAAATCTGGTAATTGGTTTTCAAATTACAGTCGAAAATGTCGGGGATGTTTTTTTGAGACAGTGTAGCTTAGGGACGGAGGCCGAGACTTTACCTTTTCCCTTTTCTGCCATATCCGATATGGTTTCGCGGGGCGACCCGCCCCTCGCCGTAGGATCACTAGCTAGGTAGTTCTTTCCGCTTTTAAGCGGAATGGCGGCATAATTCCTAGCTTCTAAAAATTGATAAAATGGGGGAGGAAGAAATTTGTTTTGATTATTTACTTTTGCCAAAATTTAAATGAACCCTGAGGTAGCGATACTCGCCTGCTGAAAAGTGTGGAGATGATGTAGAGGCAGTAGCAGCACGCGTCATTTATTCGAAGCAGCAGTTGACGAGATACACGACGATGAGAAAGAAAAACGAAACGTTCGTCCAGACACTGAGACATAATTACAACACATTTAGTCTATACAGCATCATCGGCATTACGTATATACGCTACCACAAAACTCGCCATTCTCATTAACCTAGGCTACTTGATATAATTTGCACACGGATAAGGTCACGCACGACATGCCACACATGTATTAACATACAGACCACACAAACGCACGCAATACGTAAAATACAGACCTATGGTCATTCATTCTGCAGGTATACACGTAAATCTCTATGTGATAACTTAAGATCCTACAGGGTGTCGCAAAAAAGTGGAACATACAGCCTTACAATCAATCTGTCGGAGAGTTTCGAAAACGATTAGCCTCGATCATTGCAGAGAAGGAAGGTCAACATGACCACCATTCACTGCATTGATAAAACCTGATCGTTTCCGAGACTACTTGACAGTGGCGGATTCAGGGGCCAGGGAGGGCCGAGACTGGATGCATTTTATAACCGATTAAAATTTTGCACAGAAATGCATTATTTGTGCGTATTTTTTATTTCTGCGATGACGGCACTACCCTAGACCCCGCCCCATACCCTGCCGTCCACTTATTTCAAAATTTTAGATCCGCCACTGCTACCTGATCTACCTGAAGCATGCACGTACGGTCCGCTTTTATGAGCCATTCTCTATAGGCCCTATATACAACCAGTGGCGTCGGGGCAGGGGTAAATTTTGAGCTATCGGAAAATTGTTGCCAAATCTTCTTGTCGGACAATTTTCGTCTAAAAGTGCAAAATTTGGAACTGAAAAATACCTGATTTTGTGGAAATTTAAAAACAAAAATTGAAATTTTGAACACCCTATCAGGAAAAAGCAGCTTCCGGTCCCGCCTACTTTTTAACCCATGCACGACGCCGCTGTATACAATACAACAACGCGAATCAGCTGACGTCAGTGACGGTGTCATGTGATGTCATAACGTCGCGACTGCTGGCGGGCTGCTGTAGCGTCACAGCGTCATCGTCACACGTCATCGAACAGTCACAGTCGTCACCGCAGTCGTCGTCGTCGTCGTCGTCCATGAGCGTGAAGAGTTCGTTGAGCACGTTGTTGATACGTGGGTTGTTCTGCGCTAGTCGCAGCAAGTCGTACGCGTTCTCGCTCAGCGATGACGTCACCTCTGACGCAGACGCTGATTGTCCGTGCTCGTGGTCACTGGTGTCGTCCGCCAGCTCGTCGTCCAGCAGGCTGACGCCGAGGGCCGAGTCGTCCTGACTGCCAGTGCCGACTAGACCGCCGTGATGTTCATCGTGGTGGGGTGCCGAGCTGATGCGCTGCCTCAGCGTGCGCTCGACGGCCGCCAGGTGTCTCTCCAACTCCTCCCCGACCTCCATGTCTCCGCGCTGTCGCACGTAACGTAGCGCCTCCCGCCTACAGTCGCGGAACCCAGCCAAGAACGCGTCCTCCTCGGCCTCGTCTCTGATGACTTCATCGTCGTCCACGTCACGTGACGCCGTAACGACATCGGACACGTCGAGCGCCGCCGCCGTCTCAGACACGACAGATATCGCCACCTCGCCTTCAGTCATACTGCACAAGCACACACACACAGCATAACGTTAAGTGTCAGATCGTACAGAACTTATTGCATACAGCCTATTGTGACTGACAGAGGTCATACATAATGGCAAGAGCAAAGGCGACTATATGTAACAGATTTCAAACCACCGACCACTCCCACCTATATCACAACTTTCTGTCAAGTGCTGAGACTTGCTGCTATACATATCAGGTCTTTATGTGTTGTACAGCCACATGAACGTTCACTGAATATACACAGAAGCTGGTAGCAACAAGTCCTGTGTCCATTAAGTGGTGTGGCAAGCATTGTTCTGATACTTGCGGTACGTTTG
>Ga0209367_1002527_pt1 | contig 24197 bp, 13 predicted proteins | sample WorMetLIZISLAND2_FD_187412 | JGI IMG/M metagenome (GOLD analysis project Ga0209367, IMG submission 187412) | Marine gutless worms symbiont microbial communities from Max Planck institute for Marine Microbiology, Germany - Olavius geniculatus... ... | reverse complement strand
AAAAAGTGTTTCAGCTTCGCCCCCTGACCCCCGACCAGGGGCTCTGCCCCTGGACCCCGCTGGGGGCTCCGTCCCCAGACCCCCGTTATAGGCTCGCCCTCTGCGCGCTCGCCATGCCCCCCCCTTTGCCGAATTCTAAATACGCCACTGCTAACGCCCTGGGTGCGTTAATAACGCGTTAATTAATGCATTAAAAAATTAACGCTTCGACAGCTCTAGTTTTTTTTCTGACGTTATTTTATTTTTTTTTAGTTTTTAGACCGCCTGGTTCGAGTAGGCATACTATTTATCTTACGTGCAGACACAGACGCGAATACATCGACCCACAACAGTATCTGACGGATGTTAGAGGATAAGGTTACACATTGTGGCCTACCGGACGTCTGAACGCAATGTTATAAGCTTCACCCCACCAGAACTCACAATATATCGCGTCAATAGCGGCGATTCTGTATCACAGGCTGAACGGTAGTTCAAGCCCTGTGTTAACGGCGACTTCTCTTTCTTATGGGAAAGCCAAAAATTCGACCCCCACAGAATCAAAACCCCTGATCAGATTGAGATAAAATTTAGCACGGTTGATTGCGTCGCCGAGGGGACCCGTCATGCGAAATTTTATGCAAATCCCTCCGAGGGGGACTTCCCGGCAAATGGGTGAAGTATACGCAAAAATTTTTATATCCATATACCTTTTTTACAGAAACTCACCTACAGGTCAGACCCTTCGGCGGATTTTTGCGTGCGATGGCTCAAACGACGCGGTCTCGCGCAAGGATGTGCCTTTTGAGGGTTAAAAAATTTGAAATTAATATTTAACGTATTTATTCGCAAAAATCGAAAAAATTACAATGGCGCCTATTGGGAAAATTAAGCAATTCTTTAAACGGTCATAACTTTGGATGTGTATAAGATAGAGTCGTAATTTTTGGTTCTAGGTATGTTTTTCGGGGATGGCGAATCTAACGGTGTCATTTAATTTTACCCCGGACCCTCCCTGGTTGTCATGGCAACGAAATTTGGAACAAAATGCGCTATAACTCGGCTTGCGTAGGAGATTTTTGCGAGATTTTTGCGTCTATAGGGGGGTTTTCGGGGATGGGCCATCGAATGCTGCCAATTGCATTTTTCCCCGACCGACCCCCGTTGCCATGGCAACGAAATTTGGGACAAAATTGGCTATAACTCGGCTTGCGTAAGAGATTTTTGCGAGATGTTTGCGCCTATAAGGGGGTTTTCGGCGATGGGCCGTCGAATGCTGACAATTGCATTATTCCCCGACCGACCCCCGTTGCCACGGCAACGAAATTTGGGACAAAATGGGCTATAACTCGGCTTGCGTAGGAGATTTTTGCGACTATGGTGGGGTTTTCGGGGATGGGCCATTGAATGCTGCAAACTGCATTTTTTCCGATTGACACCCGTTGCCATGGAACAAAATTTGGGACAAAACTCGGTCTGTGTACGAGATATCTGCGAGATTTTTGCATCCATAGGAGGATTTTCGGGGATGGGCTATTGAATGTTGTCAATCGCATTTTCGCCCACCTACCCCGTGTAAAACCACCGTGTAGCCTAGAAACAGTGGCGACGGGACCGCTGGAGGTGGTAATTGATACGGTACATGGCTGCAGCTCCAGCAATCGACTCTGCGTGTTGTAGTGCGTGGAAAGATATTACTGCTGATAGGCAATAAATTCACCGTTACGCTCACGGGGAAGCAACCTGCTGGGGGCGTGAGTGGGATGCTAACAGTTGACACCTTAAGCTGCGAACCTATCCGTAAACGGCTTGCACTAGAAATGTTTCATTGCCTGCTCATCATCTGCACGATATATTTAATCGTCGTCTGTTGAGTCATCCAAGATCGTCGTCGTACTACCGTCTGCAGCGTCTGACAAGGTGCTTTATGCTCACCGCAACAAATTAAACGATATACATCTTATTACTTAGTTATAAGGTTTCAGAAGTGGTCGTCACCGGCATTGCACTCAACACACTGCACCAGAGATCCTCGCACTTGTTCATTTGTCGACCTGGTGTGCAAGCAGCACATCACGTCAATCAGCGCGATCACATGTCCGACGTGCACCCCGGGTGGGCCGTCCGAGTGGACAGAACTGCTAATGACTTATACAGCGGGTCGCCGGCAGTTGCGGTGCTCTGAATACCGTGAGACTGCTTGAGTTTCAGGCTGACAGTGGGTGTAAATAATGTACAATAGCAACACTAGGCCTATAACAAAACGTTCTGCACCAAACAGCCTAAAGTTCTTGTAGAGAAGGCATCTTGCTGATAAACTGTAAAATCAGTTCTTATGTCCGTGCATAATTAACGAAGATATTATGCTCTGAGTTTGGGTCATTTTTGACCCCATGTGCAAACGACTAAACTATTTCCGATGTGCAGACGGACTGTTAACACATTAGGCCTACATAAAGATTTACCTGCTTTACTAGCGTTTAAAGATGACAAAGAATCACTAAATATTGCAATGTTTTTGACCATGATTATAATTTTACCAGTATAGTGATGCATAAATTTTGTTGTTGAGGTTGTTGAGTGGCATCACTGCCAAGTATTGTGAAATGCATTGAAACCAGGCATCAAGGTTTGAGGCCAGCATTCTGCTGCTGTTGTTGTTTTTTTATTTCTCTCTGTGTTTTTTGTTTTAGTGTGTTTTTCTTTTTTAGCATTGATTTGTATTGTGTGTTATTGCTGCAGTCAGAGTGCGAATAAAGATTCTTATAGCCCACCAGCTCTTCTTTTCTCGTCAGAGATGATATGAGAAGAGTGAGGAAGGGGGATACGGAATCGTTTGCAGCCGTTGTGCTGGACGGATTGTCGTCGGGTACAGACGTCGACATGCCGAGGCTTATTGTCGACATTCTTTCGACGACAACCGAACAGGCCGGCTGTTGGTTCCGCCACAAAAAGGCGACTTCACCAGAAACAGCATTCTCATAGTCAAGGCCAGTTAAATTTGAGGCCAAGGCCAAAGTCAATCCGCATTCCGGAGATCATTCTGCGTTAGTGCGTCGTGAAACTTTCACCGGAATTGACGAAATCCAGCAATCAAAAATATTTTCTAGACCTTCAAGAACTTCGTATGACCTTCTGAAGTAGCATCTCAACTGTCTATTAGTGCTGTTGGGATTACCTTTCACAGTGGTGTCTGTTTGCACCCTAACCGCATATTCCGCACTTTAAAAAAGTTCACTATCGAACGCAGCCACGATTACTTCGAGTCCATAGCGCAAACAGTTTTATATAACTCTACAACGAAATCTGAATAAACATAATTTGATTTGATTTGGCAAAGCTCGGTTAATGATTTTTTCGGCCGACGGTTCTGCCGCCTAGCGAATACGCTTCACACTGACGAATGAAACGGTTTTTACGCGCGACTATCGGGTAAGCGAGACACATAATTGATAATATGCACTTTGCAGTACCTGGCTGAAAATTTGCCAGTCTGGTCTTTGAGACCATCGTCTTGGGTCTAATATTAAGATGTTGGCTTTGGTCTCACACTTGTGGCTTTGACAGACTACTAGTCTGTAGTGAACAGGGTGAACGTACGTTCATCTGGTTTTAAGCTAGTTCTATCCATGAAACTTCGTCGTTGCAAGCCAGAAGCCAAATTTTCGAAACTTTCCTAAGACATTTTCCAAAGATCTTCCTATGTCAGATGATTTAGGAATTCCAAAGAAGTTTTCTTATCCGAATTTTCGACGGATTTCTTTGCGTTTCCAAAGAACTAGACCCCTCAGCCGCGCCGCCGAACCGTTTTCGGCTGGCTGTAGTAAAATCCGGCTGGCGAGCCGGCTCGAGTCGGCGCGCCGTCGAAAATTCGACTGGCGGCGGCGCCAACATTTTCCGGCGGCGGCGGGGCTCGAGTCGGCGCCACTCAGTCAGCACACAAATAAACGCTAACTAAGTGTTGCAGTAGGCCTACTTTTAATATTAATAATGCTTGATAGCACGACTACAAATGAAAAGTGCTCACACTGCAACAGTACTTTTGGACGTTTATTTTTGTGAACGGCCCGAGTACTTGAACTTTGTGCTGTGTCAGTTTTATTTTTTTTTTCAGATTTCAGTACATGCGTAGCAGAAGTTTGAACAGAACATTTTATTTTTGTTCTGATTTCTGACGATGTTTTGTTAATAACAGACAGGTACGGTACTTAAAGTAGTGCATACACGCCAGTGATTCGACAAGATGCTATCAAAACATAGACCTAGATGTAAAAAATGTTTCAAAAACGTTAAAAACGTGGCAGGAATTTTTAAAAAATGTTTAAAACGTTGAATAAAAAAAACGTTTGCATAGTTTGTTTAACCTCCTGACGAATGCCTAATTCTGTAGGTGAATATTATATCTAGAACTATAGTGTAGACAACACACAGAAAACATTGTTTAATTTTAATTCAACCAAATAGACATAAGACCATAGCACTATGGTAACTAATTAAACTACAATCACTATAATATTAATTTTTTTCTGTGGTTTCAAAAGTGCATGCTTGTTAAAGTTCTTGATGAAATTTTCAATGCACGTTTTTAGAAAATAAAAAGTTTTGAGAAAATTTAAAAAAGTTAACAACGTTAATAACGTGCCAATTTAAAAATAAACGTAAAAAAGTTTTTTTACATCTGTAATCATAAGTTTTATCTGATCTGTATTAAATCTACTTGACGTAAAAATGTATTGCAACACATGACATTAATCTATAAAAAAACGCGTTTCAACACAGCGTGTAGGCCTATGGACTGCGGAGATTATTTGGGCAATCACAACTCAGACAAATTTCGCCTTTTACTGTAAGCTTACAGCTTCTCTAAAATATCCAGAACGCACCTTAGGCCAGGCCTGTACAAAACTAGGTCTAAGCAACATTTACGTTTGCAGGCTTTAAAGAAGAAGAAGAAGAAGGAGAAGAAGAAGAAGAAGAAGATTCCGCATAGACAGCTAGGTCCATTGCGAGGGAGCTCATGCTGCGCATCCCCTTGACAGCACTTTGAGCCGGCGAGGGCGAAGCCCAATTAAGCTAGCATACAGCCCAAGTCGGCCGGGTTAACCGACTGGATCGGTATGCCTGCAGTCCTGGCCACAGGGCCTACTGTTGCGCAGAACTCGCCGTTTCTTCCCTAGCGATGGCCTTGACCACCGCCAGTACTCATATTACCATCCCACAGAGGGTAGAAGGCTGAGTCGACCTAGTTTTGAAAATTTACATCCTACAGCATGTCGTCGATTTAAAAGTGCTTATATCATAAAATACCAGAAACTTGTTCCACACAGCACATTCTACAAGTGACTAGATGAGACCAAGGAAGGCGCTGAGGCCAAGGCCAAGGCTGGGGCCATAGTTTGTTCTCGAGGTCAAGGACATTCCTCAATGACCTCTTCCCTGGCTGAAACTGAATTATCATATATTCGCACATGCGACAATCACATTAAAGCACTCGACATGTTAAAAACTCATGACTTCTTACAGCTCTTGTCAAAAATCAAACCAGTAAGACACCAGCATGCACACTACACGACCCAATGCTATAAACAGCAGCCAATAGCAGTGGCAGGGGCTTCTATGCCCACAAATCTAGAATCAAAACTGGGCCCAAATCCCCCCTCTCTCCCCAATCTTCCACTCCTTCCCCCGTATCGAGACATAGCCCAGCCTCTAAATGGTTTGTGGTGCATTTTGAGCTGAAAACAGCACTTCTGGTGATAGCAATTTTGCATACACCCTTAACAAAACTCTTCCCCCACCTTATTTTTCACTGGGCACAAGCTGCACCCACCACATATAGGGACACAAGCCCCTGAGCAGCTGTGTTTAAATGACGTGTCAGCTGACAGGTGAGCTGTATGGTGGGGTGATTGTACCGTCAGTACATTCAGATATCTGTCTACGACGAACTTCATCGTTATGACTAGTTCCGCTGTCTGTCCTACAATCTAACTGTTGCAGGTCCGAAATGGCGAGGGGCCGAGTAAGTCGGTCGTCGTCGACGATGTCAGTGTTTAGCTGGACCGACTGCAGACTGACGGTACTGTTATAGAGCATGGGACTTCCGGCGAACGAGCTCTGCCGCGGGAAACCCACGACGTCGACCAATGACTGGAGAGAACTCTGCGATGCGGCTTTGTCACTGGCCTACAGGCACAGACAAACAGGCACAGACAGAACAACTAGACGTCACTGGTCTACACAAAGACAGAAAAACACAGAGATGGTCAGACAGACAGACAGAGACAGACAGCAAGAAAGACAGTATAGAAATTTTTTGCCAGAGGCTCTTAAATATTGCCCAAGGACGAAGATCAAGGGTAACATTTTACGAACCGATAGCAAAAAATTTTCAACGATGATCAATGACACCAGTAAAGCAAAACAAAAAATTTAAACAAAATCATTTTTAAAAAATCATCTGGTGACTTCAGTGTTGCTGGCTCACTGTTGCCTGCACGAGCAATAGTTCACTTCACTGTTGCCTGTACAGGCGACAGTGCATATTTGTAAACATAACGCGATGTGATTTGGACCAATCGCATGCAGGTATTCTGCGCTGAGGTATGACAACAGAGTTTTACGCCCGAGTCACTGGCACTAACAATGAAACACAACGGCAAAAGCCCAAATTAACTACTGGTAACACAAAAAAAAACAAATTACAACAATACATTACATATAGAATGGTGTAGAAACAAACGATTTTCAAGAAATTTTCTACCACTTAAGGAGCGATGGGATCCTGAACAAGAGTTTTGCTGCAGAGTGCAAACTGTCTGCAGAATGTGCCGGTGACAGAATTTTGAAAATCAATCTACAGATGACAGTGAGACAAGCCATCTACAGCACAAGCCATGCTGCAGATAGACAGAGAGTAGACAGATGCAGACAGCCACAGACATGGTCTCTGACATTAAGGGTCACTTTAATTACAGCTTGCTGCGTCCTGAGCCAACACAGTTAGCGCTATTGACAAGATGTGATTGTTGAGATAGTAAATAACAACCACTGCTGCAACTGTATGTTGCGGTAGTAGATTAGTAGTAGTAGTAGTAGTTATTACCATCTGTTGAGATGGTAGGTCAAACTGTGTAAGACTCTGCGTTCGTCTCAGGTTCATAAAATCTGCTGCTGCAGCAGTAGCTGTACTAGCAGTAGTTGTAGTAGTCAAGTCGAGATCATCCTTTGACATCATCATCGTCGACATCGTGATTGGCTGCTTAGTGAAGTCACTCGCTGCGTGCTGACTGGTCCTCGGTCTACCGCTACGAGTGCTGCAACTGCTACTGCTGCTCTCGGCAATTATCTCGTGTGCTTTGCCCAATAGCACGATACCGATTAGTACTTTGAATGATAGCAGGCTACAACAACAATGACAACTACTACTACAATGTACTACTGCTACTAGTAGTTGTTGTAGACTGTACTACAACAGCAATATACAGGTTAACTCAGCCCTCTATCCTCCATGGGCATGATGAGCTTTGCCCAATAACATAATGCCGATCAGCACTTTGAACGACAACAGGCTGCAACAAGAATGACAGCAACAACAACAACTAATACTACTACTACAATGTACTGCTACTACTAGTACTACTACAACAACAATATACAGGTTGACTCAGACCCCTGCCCTCAGTGGGTAGTGAGCTTTGCCCAATCATCATCAGTTTTATTTCAAGCACTTGGCCCATAAACACATAAAACACACACCAAAACACACAAGAAACACATGAGTCATGCAAATAACAGGGAAAAAAACTATATAGCACAATACTGATCAGCAATTTGAATGCTAACAGGCTCCAACAATGGCAATGACAATGGTAGCAGCAACACGAGCCAACAGATCTCTGTTTCCGTAGCCCTCATCCAGACACCAGCTGTAGATCAATCGATCGATAACAAACCTGGCTCATAGGCCAGCATTGTTCTCCATTTCTTCAGCCCTCAGCCAGACATCAGCTTACACTGCAAGTGTGAGACCACAGATAAGGAGCTACTGCATTGCACATGTGCCGGCTTTTGCTGGTACTCACTGCTCATACTAACAGGTGGATGGCCAGGCTGAGTTAACCTGGGTGGCTGGTTACATACTGAGATGGTTTACCGATCCACCACAGAGAGTCACCCATCAAACTTCTAACCAGGCCTGAGAAAAAGAAGCTTTGTTGATTGGACTGCACCACATCGCAGTCAAAATAGTAAGAAGATACTAAATTTAAATATACTGAACAGGTGAATTAAACATTCAGTTCATCACTATCAGATTAAAATAACACTGAAGGAGCATCACTACTGACCAGAGATACAGGACAAGAAGAATGACATAAGACAGAGCTGAGTTGAGTCGTAGTGATTGAGTTACAACACGAATAAGCAACACTGCCAGTGGTAGAGGTACGAAGCCCATACGACGAGACATAGTGTCCAAGTGATCAGAGAATGCCTGTCAACAACAACAACTACTACTACAAATACTACTACTATTACCATGCAACACAGTACAACAACAACTACAAAAATACAACTGAAACAACTATAACAATAACTGCAGCAACACACTACAATAACAACCAGCGTAACAACAACAACTACACAAATTACAACAAGACTGTGCAGCCGTTGAGGGGCTGCCCGCTATGGGGCCGTCCTTGCAGTTGAGTACGTGTGTGCTACCACACGGTGACAGCAAGTGCTGCCATCTCGTGAATCATTTAGACTTGACGACGCTACATGGTGAGCATGCTTTGGTGGTGGTGGATTTTTCGCCAACAACACAATTAGCCGCCGTGACCTTGACCTCTGACCCCTTGACCTTGAAATTGGTCCACGGGGTGCTGGTGTCCCAGGGACCCTTCCTACCAAGTTTGCTATTCATAAGCCTTTTCGTTTTCCTCTAGGTGGAGGCACGGGACACACAGACGGACAGACGGACGGACAGGATCGATACATGATGGGGCCTCCTTCTAGGAAGGACGGCTCCATAATAATATGGCATAGCTTAGTCAAAGTTGGAGATAACTGCACGAAACTTCGTAATTTAGTGAAGACTTAAACACAGAAACTGCACGCAAAATGTCACTTAAAAACTTTCACTTAAAAAGAATTTCAGAACACATCAGGGGGCTATAAATCACTGACTCACACCGCACAACAGCTACAACAACAACTACTACTAAAGCAACTACAACAAAAACACTTAAATAACAGTGCAGCAGAAAAAGACTGTATCATAAAGACCTTTAGTGAAAAATGCCAAAATTGTGCTAGAGCTTCATTTTGCAGTTGGTGTCCTGCTAAATTTTATTACGCCCAAAAGCAGCTACTGCTTTCAGCGCATCTTAGCCATCGCAATTCTGTCTGTCCATCTGTCACACGGGTGGATCAGTCAAAAATGGTGCAAGCTAGGATCACCAAATCTTCATGATCGGCTGCCTGGAAGACTCTAGTTTCAAGAACCGTAAAACTTTTCCATGAATTCTAAGGGGGTCACCCTGAACGAGAGCGCTAAATGAGAGGGGGGGTGGAAAAATTTGTGATTTTTAGCCAAAAAGTCGCTGCATCTCAATAACGATGCGAGATAGGGCCTAAGTTACTATTAATCACTAATAGGAAGTCGTACACTGACTCTTGATTGCCACCAAATTCAATGACCTTGGATGACCTTGAACATTAAAATAGGGGTTTTATGGATTTTTTGGCAATTTTAGGCCGCAAGACACATTTCAAGAGCGAATTGCGTTGAAACCAATTGAGATAGACATGACAAGCTGCGTATGAAATTTTCAGCATTGAACGTAGATTTCGACGGTCCAAGTCTCGATGTTCTAGGTTCAAGAAAACCTGCGCACGAGGGCATCAAAGAACGGTACCCCCATAAAAATTGTTATTGTACTGTTGTTGGGCAGTCTTTGGTGAAAATGGTTGCAGATAGGCATGGGCATGCTGCCTACCACAAGCACTAGTGATGCACTTTTAGTCATATAAAAATCGATGACTTTGAAAGACCCTGAACTTCTAAAATAAAGGTTTTTTTTATTGATTTTTGCAATCTTCAGCTGCAGTGCACACTCCAAGAATGAACTGCAACAAAATGGCTGGAGAGCGACTGACAGTTTGCAAACAGGAACTGCTATAGGCTTAGAGCAGCACACAATAAACTAATGTATGCTGGTACGCACTGTGGTGTGTCGACTGCTGGCGAGGTCGTACGCAATACTCAGCGTGTAGTCACGGTACACCTAGCACACGCAGTAGACCTATACACTGTGCTCAGAAAAACACCCTACATCGATGGGATATCTAATTCTCGTAAACATTCCCTAAAAATTTTGTATAAATATAAACATTTCTGCATGGAGATATAGAAGAAAACATGACTGGTGTTTTTTTTCTGAACACCAGCTCACACATACGTTATTTTGCTTTGATGTCAGTGCATAGCAACTACAGCAATAATACATTAATCAGAAGCAGATAAAGAACATATATTTGAGAAGAAATATGTTACACTGTAACCAATGCAAGGTAATCCTTGCATGATATCCAATGACAATGAATAGCCCAACCAGAGCCAAAGACGAAGTCAATCATTGTAGTAGTAGCAGTACATGTAGCAGTAGTTGTAGACACTGACAACGACAGTAAGAATGTCAGCTGAGCAGCATGCAAACCTCGGAGGGAATTTCGTTGAACTTGGTGATAAAAGCGTGTTTGACCCAATCAACTACAAACTCTGACAGCATCACCAGGATCATGTCAGGAATCAACACCCAGATATGCTCTGTGCAACAACAACTACACTTGTAGTAGTAGTAATCGTAGTAGTAGTAGTTGTTGTGGTAGTAAACTAATTCATTAGTTGTGTACACATAATGATCATTTCGTAGCAAAATGGTTACCGCATCAGACTTATGACAAAGAGGTTGTGGGTTTGAATCCTGGTTGAGTCGCTACCAAGCAATTACAACTTGGATGGGTGACTGTCTGCTGACAGGTAAACTATCCCGGTATGTAACCAGCCGCTTAGTTCAACTCAGCCTTCCATCCCTCAGAGGTAGGTAAATCATGTATCAGTCTGTCTGGCTGTGTTTGAGGCGGTTCACCTGTGTCAGGTGGCACCTGGCAATTAACAATGTGCAATCTCATGCTGCAGGTCATTCACTGTTACAGAGTTTTCACAAGCATTCAAGACTCAAGTAAGGTACAAAAAAACACTTTTGTGGATGCAACTGTGGAACAGTGTTCCAGTTCATATAAGACAAACTGAGATTGATTTCAAAAGGTTTAGAGCTGCCGAAGACTTTGTGACTAAGTAATATATTGTGCCGCCTTTTGTGTTCTCCGACCTAGTTACTTATTTTTTTCTGTTACTTACTAACTAGCAAAGCCATGTTCCACACATGGGTCCGGGAATACAGCACAACAATGATCCAGATTTCAGAAATAGACAGAGAAGTAGTAAAGGTTGTTTTACAAGGGTGAGCTGTGAATTACTTTTGATATGTGACATTAGCATTATATCAGCAGCAGAAACAGTAGTAGTAGTTGTTGTTGTAGTAGTAAGAGTGGCATGTGTAGTAGTATTCTGACCCATATTCCATGAGAAGTCAGTCAAGTTGCGAATGCCAACGACGGTCAGCAGAAACAGAAGATGAAATCTTTCACGGACGTCGCTACACGACATCTGAAACAAATTGTGCTTCTCAAACTTCTTGAACACACTCCCCTTCAGCTCCACAAACTGACACACAGACAGACAGACAGACAGACAGAGACATAAACACGTGGACATAGACACAGAAAGGCAGATACATACAGAGATACACTACAGGACATCTGAAACAGTGAGTGAGTGAGTAAGGTTTAACGTCCCACCCGACAGAGTATAGGTCATTTCAAGGAAGGCCTTTGCAGGCAAAGGCACAGACATAAAATACTGGAAAAGTAACTTTAACCCTTATAACAATGGAACACAAAGTTTAACCTTTGCAAAAGAACATAATATGGAACATAAAACACAGAAAAAAACGACCTAAACCTAAAGTTGTAAGAACCTGCCGTTATTATTGTGCATGTTAAACTGTAATGGCAGTTCTAATAAACTTCCCTGTTATCCTTTCTGTGTCTATGTCCAATCATCAATCTCATAATGCTGTCTATTGCTGAAACAGATTGTGCTTCTCAAACTTCTTGAATACATTCCACAAAATGATACAGAAACAGACAGACAGTCTCTCAGATTCTAGGCATATAAAAGTACACTGCTACAAAACTTCCTCTTTCCACTATTTCAGCAAATGATTATTACCAAATTACACATTGGTGTCTTTGAACAAACTCCTAGCCTGAAACAGTAACTAATACGCTGCATAGATACATCATCAAATGGCAAGCTCTGTCTACAGAGTAAGTAGCACAGCGTGCTGGCAAATCAAAGTATGCAAATAATTAAGTAATTTATATAGTATGCAAACCGTAATAACACTGAATGCTCACTGATAGTAGAACGAAAAGTACAAATGTCTCAAAAAGCATCTAAAGGTAGACAGAAAGAGTATGCTGCATTCAAGTCTGTTCGGCTCAAAGAAGCGATAGACATAAAAAAACAAGACAAGCCAATGAACCGAGATGAGGGGTACTACCAACTTCCTCATATCTACGACAACGTCTAGAAGAAAAATAAAAAGCAGAAAGAGATTTTGCATACACACTAGACACCTGGTTGAACTGTACAGGAGCTCTTCCCCTTAGCAGCGCTTTGGGCCAGTAAGGGTTAGAACCAGTGAAGCTAGCACACAGCCCAATTCAGCCAAATGGCTGGTTCTATTAACAGCCAGTACCTTTAACTAACAGTTACGGTAATATCTACAACATCCAATGACAAACAGAAATCATCCTGAAGCAGCAGGACAGCTGAAAGATCAACAAATAAATAAGTAAATAAACCATAATTATAATACGTACGTTGTTAGACATCATGATGGTCAGCAGAGATTTGTTGTGAGAGTTGAAAGCCACGTTCAGAGTGTTTGCTTGAAACAGAACGAGCATGCTGTGCATGACTGATATGAACAATACAAGTTAAGTCTCTACTTCACTAACAGTTGCAACTTGTACATGCCACAGTTACTCTAGCGAGTGAGGGAGTACAGGTTTAACAGTTGAACAGCTTATGGTTCAACAGTTGGGTTGGAATACATTGAAAGAATGCAGAATCAAGCTAGGGTCGTCATGATTAGCGCCCACAGTTTTTTGCGGGCGGTGGAATTTCAAGCCGAGCTGTGGAATTTGACCTTTTGCGCGGAATTTTGATATTGCAGGGAAATTTCGCAAAATTTTGCAGAAGTTGAGAAATGACTGATGATTAGTATGATCGTGGCTTGACAACATAATTAGACTAACTACATGACGGAGAAAAATCAAACTGAACTGCCTAAAACTGCACCTCTTCTAGTAATTACCAAGTGCTGTATACGGTAAACACAATGCGATTAATTGACAAATAGCACTTTTGACAAAAAAGGATCGATAATTTTCTTTGTATGTTGCTAGCATAACTGAGCGCCATGCCAGCATCCGAAAACTGAAGTTTTTTAACAGAATAAAGTTTAGTTTATGCACAAACAAAAGGCTACAGTAAGCCGCGGAATTTGGATAATTTTGCTGCAGTGAGCCGCAGAATTTTGCAAACTGGTCCGCGGAATATGGCAAAATTTTCCACGGAAAACTGTGAGCCCTAGTCATGATGTACAGAATAGTCAGTGGTCTAACTGCAACAGGGGCATCACTCTACCTGACTTCTAACACCCTGAATATGAAAAAAGCATGGAGTTAAATTCTGTGTTTTAGTCGGGTGTGTCAACGTATTCAACTACAGCTTTTCCCTTCAACTATCCGGATTTGGAACCAATTGCCAGCTGATGTCGTCATGTCGCCATCCATTGAGGCACTCGAATCACGAACGGCAGGCAGCGCAGTGACTCAGAAAGACATTTGCCCTGTTTTTATCAGCACTTTCAGCACGTTTTTATCAGATTCATGGACTTGGACATTATCCATCATTACAAGCACTTCATGCACACCTGTCATGCATGACATTTCTCAACTATGAGAAGAATTTGTGCATTATCAGAAAAAAGAAGAAAAAAACGTACCACTCAACACGTAACGGGTCATTTCGGGGACAGCCTTTCCAGTCAATGCACACATAAACACATAATACAACAGAAAATTTAACCTTAACAGAAAAAAACGATACAGAATATACAAAACACAGAAGGAGATTCTAAGCCTAAAACTGTAGGAACTGTGCATTATGAGCATGCACATGTAACATATGGCAGTTCTAATAATGTTCCCTCTTATCCTCCAGCGAGTCATCAATCTCAGAATGTTGTCTATTCGAGGATGGAGGGGCACATTTACTGTGGCCTTAGCCCTAAACAGCACCACCAAACTGTGCATGACTGACAACGTGCGAGTTAAGTTTCTATTCTACTAACCATTACACTGGCCACATTTAGCCTAGAACTTATCCCCGAAACACTATCATACTGCGCAATGTGCTTGACCTAGCCATCAGCGATACCAGTTAAGAACCACGTATCACAAAAACTAGATGTGCACAACACGGTGTACAAATACCTGTTCCCTTTCACCATTCAGACACCATTAAGGATACAAACATAGACGACAGCCAGTGCAAAGTGTGGTAGAACACCGATGTGTTCTCTACGTCTGCCCCGTGGCTCAGCTGCTGTCCAGAACAGTGAGTCTAGGATATCTTGACCGAACGATGAAAACAACTTGTCAGCTATCTACGTAGAGTGCACAACAACAAAAACTACAACTAATATTACTACAACAACTACCACAGCTAATACAACAACTACTACTACTACATCTTGTCAGCAATCGACACAAAGTGCACCAAAAAAACAACTGCTACTAGTAATACTACCACAACAACTACTACATACAGCTAGCACAATGACAACTACTACTATTAATACTGCTACAACTACACAATGTCCAGAAGAAAACATCCCAAACATTATCGATTGTCACTTGAAGAAGAGATATCCAATTTTAATAATTTTTAATACAAATATTTCTCTCAACTGGCCATCAAATGACCGTTCAGTATTCCACCTCACCCAATGTCTGTTTCTGCACTACCTGGGAAAAACAGAAAAAACAAGATATGTGTTAAAATGAATGGAGATACGCCAAAAAACATCCCCAACATTATCGATTGTGACTTGAAAAAGAATCGACAGATTTTAATAATTTTTGGTGCAAAACATTTTTGACACTACTTGCCATTAAACGAACATTCTAGTTCCCACCTCACCAACTGCCTGTTTCTGCATTGCCTGCGAAAACCCGAACAGGCGAAATAGGACAAAAATGCAATATTTTGTTGATTTTGTTTCCCCAGGTAGTGCAAAAGCAGACAGTGGGTGCGATGAAATATTGTGTCAAAAATATTGGTGTCAAAAACTATTAAAATCTCATAATCCTTCTTTAAGTTACAATCAAAAATGTCCGTGATGTTTTATTTCCGGACACAGTGTACTACTGCAACTAATACAAGAACTATAGCTGCTACTACAACTTGTCAGCTACCTACAGAGACTGCACAAGAACAACAACAACTACTACTACTTGTGCTACTGCAACAAACAATACTACAGCTAATACGATTACAAAGACTACTACAACGTGTCTCCAGAATGCGAGTCCATAGCATCTTGACCAGATGATGAGAACAACTTCTCAGATATCTACTCCACCAAATGCAGTTTTTGAGCTTGAAATGTAAATGCATAAAAATGTGTTTGCACTCTACTCCCCACCGGGTCATCTAACTAGATTAATGGAGAGTCACACTCAGCTGTAGTACTGTGTGGCTCGGTTGTCCAACGGTAACGTGCCGGAACTGAGGTCACTCAGGGGCACAGGTTCGACTCCATGCCGGGACACTGCTGGGTAATGACCTTAGGCAAGTTGTTCACACACATGTGCCTCTGACACCAAGCAGCATAATTTGGTACCGATCAAAAGGCAGTGACGCTCTGCAGCTGAGAAGGTAACGTAGGTCTGGCGTCGCACTGGCCATGTGTCACGAACTCTATCCACCTACAGGCTCAACGGCCAACGTATGGGAGATGAGCACCTCGCCTACGCCCCAGGTGGGGTATGGCACCTTTACCTTTACACAGCCCAGGGGTCAAGAACGACCGCTCCTAAAGTTGGTAAAGTCCAGCTACAGGCTCTACAACAACTACAACCAGTAAATGGCAAAGGCTAGTACTTGCAACAGCACTGCTTACTTGAGTCACACTCATGGCGAGAAGCATCTTACAGTCCCAAAAGTGGTAACTACAAGCTAAAGACACTGCAGCAGATTATGGAGGCGAGGCAAGGCATCCACTGCCCATGTCAGTGAACAACTAGACCCACAGTGCAGCCAGTAGACATACCACCGCCCCAACCAGCAACAATAGGCCTGTGTAAGTACGAATTTCCTATACTGCTGATAAATGTAGCTGAAATTTATACTTTTTTGACCATTAGCCCTGCATTTTCATGTTTTCAGGTGGAATGATTCTTGCAGTGTGTGGTACCATAACTACAACTACAACTACAAATACGTACATCGAGCATGTTGAAGAATATGTATAGTTTGATGACGGTTTGTCCACGTATAATGTGGTACATCATCGACACATCGACATAGTGCATTACCACGCAACAGACTAGCAGCACGATTCCTTTCAGCAGGTCACATATCTCTGCTGCGTCTAGAGCCTCACCAGCCACCGGCCAACTACAACAAACAACTACTACTACTACTAGCACTACTACAACTACTGCTACGATTCAACATAAAGTAAGGAAGGCTCAACGACAGAAACTAGTGTTGTGTCAAACCCATGATACCTCGACAAGTATCATGAGTACCAATGTTTTGATACCAGTATCAAAAAGGTCTTGACATATCGCGGTGCCACGATAACGCCAAGTATCACGACATGACAATACCTGTTTCGATACTATGCAGTTTGCAATTGAATCGCTGCTCTATTGTTGACAGCTGCACACTGCACGACAGAAATAAAAAAGAGGCCCTATATGCGGTGGTGTCTGGGGACTGGGCTACAGAATACTGTATACATTCATTCATCCAACAAAACAGATTTGTTAAAAAATCGTCGCAAAATAACTGACGAGTGACGACTGACATTAGCTCAGTTCAGATGATCAGTTCAGCTGTCAAACAAAAAGTAAATGTATTTTTCAGCAACAGTGCCCCCAACATTGCAAAATAACTGACGAGTGACGACTGACATTAGCTCCATTCAGATGATCAGTTCAGCTGTCAAACAAAAAGTAAATGTATTTTTCAGCAACAGTGCCCCCAACATTGCGCAACCCAAGAAAAATTTATCCTGCCCCCCTCTGCCTTGACAGGCCTGTGGACTAACGTTTCATATGCACTTCTTGTAGTGTGATAGTATCACGATACTCGATACCTAAAATGGTATTGTTATCATGGCGCCAATTTCAGGTATCGCACAACACTAACAGAAACTGTAAGAAAGGAACAAACAAAAACATTGCAGTGTTAGCTAGTGCACTGAGTGAGCAGTAAGTAAGAACAAATGGAATGACAAATAAACAAACAGTAATACAAAACACACAGACAATTGAACAAACAAAGAGAAACAAAAAAGCAGACACAGACACAACAGAGGACAGACAGACAGACAGACAGATAAATGGAAAGACAGACGAGAAGAGGGGGAGTGATAGAGAGAGAGCATTTATTTGCCAAACACATTAACAATACTAAAATACAATAATATACACTGAAGATGGGCTGCCAGAAAAGCAAATGCCTATCAATGCTGGCCACCCATAAAACTATAAGTAATCACTAATCAGATTATAACAGTGTCCACAACAAGAGAAGTGCAAAATTTGGTTTGCAACAATACATAAACAAATTTGTGTCATATACAAATAATTTGAGTTAAGCCTCAGATGCACAATTTTGTATAAAGTTAACATAAATAAAGAAACATAGAGGATCCAAGACAGAACCCTGTGGAACTCCACAGGTTTATATCTGAAGTTTCAGATTTGGCATCAGCTAAAACAGTGAAGCGTTTGAGATTTGATAAATAATATAAATAATATCTGAATGAAACAGACAGACAGACATTCAAGTGACAGCTATCACAGTGACTGACCACGAAGTGAGGATTCCCCGGATGCAGAACTTGCAGACTGCCTTGATGAAGCGCAGAGGCAGGAATGTAAAAATGAATAGAAAACCATCAACGCATTGGAAGAAACCGTACATTATGAACTACACAACACAGCAATAACAGTTACGTGTTAGACATGTCACTACCAAATTAACTCGACGTGTGCAGAAACCATATAGCAAACAAAGAAACATCATAGGTTAAATCGGGTGCACACACCACTTCACGTGAACCCATCTCAAAGTTATAAAGCATCACCTGCCATGTGATATCACACAGTGTTACCTGCCAGCAGACACAAACACACCACATCTTAATCCCAGGCAGGCAAGCTGATACTGAATTTACCTATCCAGAGGAATGAAAGGCTGAGTTGACCTTCGTGTTGGTTATATACTAAAATGGTTTACCTGTCCGGAGAGAGCCACCCATCAAAGCAGTAACCACTTGACCGGAAGTCAAACCCACGAAGTCTTTATCACAACTTCTGATGCTCTACCACTACTCTGCACTAGGAATGTTAAATTCATATTTTCCAATGCGAATTTCGACCGCTAAAATTCGGATTAAATTTGAACTTTGTTTATATATTTGTAGAGAATCTTCAGCAATTTGCGTTTGATGTCTGCACTGTGGGGCAAGATGAAAATCACAGCACGCATGCCACATGCCGGGAAGCAGTCTATCAACCATGCAATCAGCCAGGACGTCAAGCCATGTTGCGCTCTACTGACGTCGATTAATGTCTGCTTTGTGTCTGGGCCATCAAGATTTTTCACTTTGATAGTTTGCATCAGTATACAACACAAGCAGTGCAAGACGAAGAGTAATTGAACGCCAGGGCAGTATGCAGGAACGGGAGGGGAGAGTTAAGCAAACATGCGGTGGGCGTCGCTTGAATTGACGACTGGCAGAGAACAAAGAAATCATCACACAGTGCACCGCTGAAGTAAAAGCGCTCCACTTTCAAGGCAAAACTGTCTGCGTCTAATTAGTGATGCTTGGTTTCGAATATCGAAGTGCTGAAAACCAAATACAAAGTCAAACTTGAAATTCAAAGTTCGCAAATCCGAACTTCGTTTAACAACCCTACTCTGCACTAAGCCAACTGTAGCAAGTCATCATTAACTCAAAGCAAAAACAAGCACTAAGTAAATGAAAAATGAAAGTCTGCGAGTTTATACTGGTACGCAAAATGCAGTGTAAGCAAATAAGTAAGTAAGTAAAACATAAATTTGCATAGCACATAACGTTAAAATTAACCTCGAATGCAGTGAACAAATACTCACTTTTTCCAGTTCGCGAGGGATCTTCATGAAAGTGTAAACGCGTTTCCGGCGCTCAGCAAAGCGTGCCTTGTCATGTTCCAGCCAGTAGCCTCGCGTCAACTCAAAGTACACATAGCGCCACAGAGATATCTCTGTACATGTGCGCGTACACATGACATCACTTTATTGACTGAATTATTGTTCAAGGATGTAAATTTTTCCCGGCAACTATAAATTTCCTGACTTTCTGAATCATGTTAAAAATTGATGAATACCACAAAAAAATGAATATTGGCTCACTGTTCAGAAAAAGGCTTGCTCATCATGTTGAATAGTGTTCTTTAGACAGCAGATGACATCGGAAATTTATAACAAAATAAATCAAGTAAATGCTACAGGCAAATTAGTGCTATCATAAACATTGCCCACCAGGATATCTAAAATAGCAATCAAAGTTAAAAATTGTGTTAGCCTTAAGGTCAGGATTAGTGTTAAGTTAGAAATACTGTTAGAGTAAAGGATTGGATTAGACTTAGGTTTAGCCTGAAGGGCTAGTCTTAGGATTCATAGAAAACGGGTGTAGAGTGCACGTTGTACAAACCTGCGCTTGATCTGATTTTAAATATTAAATGTGTTGTTTTCCAAAACAAACAGAACACATAGAGTTAGGGTTAAGAATTGGGTTAGACTTAGGGCCCATTGCACCAACGTCGTTCAACTTTGAACCCGGGTCAAATCTGAATTTGAACCTAGATCAGCCGTAAATTGCATTGCACCAAAGTGGTTCAAACACTGATCTCCGTTCAATTCTGAACTGCCATCTGACCACCGATCAAATTTTGATCTCGGTTCAACTCGTGGTTACGCATGCGCACTAGGCAATGAATGTTCTCCAGGATACTATTGCTGCCAAAAAAATTGTCAGATTCGAATCCTATCCTGCCCAAAAAACTTCTTCGTATCGAATAATAAGACCTCTAATGCAATTATACTGATGATCTGAATATGTTAGATTTACACCATATTCGTTCTATGTTCTCTTTGTGCTCGATAAATTAACAAATAGATGAATAAATCGCATTTTCGGTGGCGAGGTTTCGTTGTTACAGTAAACATATGAATGAACCCTAACCACAGCAACAAAAACTCATTTGAATCGATTTATAAGACGTCCAATTTAATTAGTGTATGTGACTGTGACGTCACTGTAGTTGGCCTACGGGCTGAGCACGGCTTGACCAATCAGCGTCGTCCATGGTATAACCACGGCCGTTCAACTGAACGGGATCAGCTGATCCAAGTTCAACTTGGTGCAACGTAATTCAGCGTGAACTCGGTTCAACTCTTGATCTAGGTTCGGCTGAATCAAGATCATGAACGACGTTGGTGCAACTCGCCCTAAGATTTAGCGTTAAGGATTAGCTTCAGGATTCATGTGGGAACAGCTGTTTACATCACAGAATAATTTACTAGAAAAACTAACACAACAAATGCAACGGGAACATCACGAGTCTAACTTATACTGGCTGCAACGGTCTGTCGGTCGTCTCGTCTGCGTGATCTGAGATCTTGTACGTGTTGTTGAACTTCCTCGCCGCACCCAGCAGGCAGCACGTCATCGTCATCTACACTGTTTTCAGTCGTCGCGGCGGCTGAACTATTCCACGAATCCGCCAACCCGTCAGAGTTCTGCCCGGACCGCAGCTCGTTCTCTGAACATATCGGCAACGACGTCATCTCAGATTCCGTCACATTATCGCATTTTAGACCGTTTAGTTGGTGAATGTTTAGTAATTTGTAAACAAACACACGTAGGCGTGTCCCATAGATAAACTCAACAAAAACATAGCATAGATGAATAAGATAAAAATAAACAAAAACATAGTTAGACAAGATGGACGCAGGTTGAAATCTTTATGTCCGTATCACAAAAAATTATCACAATTCACAACCATTTGCAGCATAACTAAGTATTGAATAAATATAACTGTTTCTAAATAAATAAAATAGCATCACTGAACAATGCACTTTTGTTTGAAAATCCCTCGATGTTAGCCTGTACTAAGCTTAGTCCCTAGGCAATACGTGCAACTGTCGCGAGAAAAAAGTCTGCCGATAACTTCTAGCCGATCCTGACTTTTGTGATCTCTCGTTTTATTCGTTGCCAGCTTTTTCTGCCAAACACCGATAGTTTGCTGTGATCTTTGATCAGCAAAAAACAGAATCACAGTGCAGCACGGTAGTGCTGACACTGTTGTAAGGGCGATGAACGTTAAGTATAGGAAATGGCGTTGGGGGGTCCTGTAACTCTGAAACCCCTGGGAGTCCGGAGAAAGTCCGGAGGGAGTCTGGAAAGAGTCCGGAAGGAAGAGTTTATACGCCCTGAATTAGACAATATCAGGCTGTATGAATTATACAACACATATGTATGCGCGCTATTTGCACCTACCGCCCTATTTTCGGGGTCGGGCAATCTAACGGTATCATTTTAATGTAGGCCTACCCTCTAACAACCCCTGTTGCCACAGCAACCATTCAAAAGTTGCAAAATTTTGCATTACAGCCAATGGAGAGTTCAAAGCGGTAAGAGATAGGCCTTATTGTGCGCTGTTTGCACTTACCCCGCTATTTTCGGGCCAGGGCTTTCCGACGGTGTCATTTAAATTTGTCCCATGACGACCCCTGTTGCTATGGCAACTAACCGTTCTTATTCAAAGACAAAATTCGCTGCAGCAGACATTTTTACATCACACTTAACTTTTTCCTTGCACCAACTTTCTTTACCCGCCCGGAGGTATTCTGAAAACAGTAAATAAATTTATTGTCATAAAATCCAATACCAAAAATTTAGACTAAATTCGACTAAAAAACAGCAAAAAATGGCTTTGGTGCGATATTATGGCGTGTTGAATTCCAGACTGGCCCTTACAAGACTAGCCACAACGTTGTGTCCTGGACCTAAGCAGCCGCTACAACCGACGTCGCCGAACTAGGCCTATTTCATCGGCTAGCCACCACAACTAAAGAACTTTCAGGCTAAGCCGCGAGTGCCGACAGACCCCAATTAACTTAGTCTCGCTCTCAAGCGCTCGCTGTAAGATGCTATAGTACGCTGCCGCGGGCCTATAGACTTGAAGTCGAAGGTCGATTGTTCATTGTTCGGTCGATTCACGTTGTTTTGCTTTCAAGCAGTCGACTTCAAGTGCAATTCTGTCAAAGTGAGTGAGTGTAGTAGGCCTAGTATCAGTATAGGGTGGCATAGGCTGCGTCAAACAGATTCACGACGTCGTGTGTTTTTGGACAGGTCAGCAACCGCACACTCGCAACACAGTACTGTCCCCTCCTCGCCTCATCTGCCATAAGACTGTACTTCATTCTGCCAATGGGTCAAGCACTAGCACACACTCTGTCAGATGCTAGGCATACCATTGGAGGTGTGAGAATAGTATTTTTTCAGCGTCTGCACTACTCCAGTGTTCAGATCAATGTTAAGAGCTTGCGGGCTGGAAAATAACGGTAGCACCATATAGACTCCTCGATGTGCTGCAGGGCCGCAGTTTGTGCACGTCTGGCCTGTGTCTACTGTTTACCATGCTGCTAATATATCGTGGGATAATCACGGGTGCAGTCAAGCGTAAGCACACCAACGACGATTTAAGCTACACGACCAGTTGTCGGCCAGCGTGAAATAAGTGTCTGGGATGTTACGGTGTTTGCGAAATGAAGAACAACGTCTCGCGACTCCAGTGCTCTGGAGTTTATTTTGCAAAGGTCTTAGGTTTTGGTCTATAGTCAATGCCGTAAAGATCTTGATCTTTGTCGGGAATTTTTAGACATATCTCGATAATAAAAAGCAAAATTCGTTTGTTTTCAGTCATTCGCTAAAGAATTTGCTAAAATGCACAGGTTTTAAAAGAAGTGCTGGTGCTGGGAGTTTATACCTGCTACGTCTGCTGTGTAGAGCTTTTCATCCTTTCGCTTAGCAGCTATAGTCACCAGTCACCACCAATTCCATACTGTCGTTGGCCGATGGCATAAAGTCATAAGCTATGTTAAGGTGATAGTGATTAGTTTTGTTTTTGCAGCTTTAGTTAGTACTTTGTCGTTTTTAAAAGACTATCTGTTGGGGGCCTAAAGTTTCCGGCTACAACTACTGACCAATGACAACTGTCATAGGGTCATTTCCTTGATTATCGGACCGATTTGGTAATTTGTCGTCTCAGATAGGCCTAATCAGTTTTGTCTCGTCGATGTTTAGTTTTTCTGTGCTAAAATAGCCTAGCAGCGAGTGTTCAAGCTTTGCTGTCTCCGGAGTAACCGCGATATGCCGTACATAGCTGTATACCGCGTAGTGTTCGAAAATTACCGGTAAGATTGGGAATGTTACCGTTACTGTAAATTACCGGTAACTTACCGGTAATTTACCTTTAATTTACCACTAAATTTCCGGTAAATCACCCATATTTTACCTTTAACAGAAGTGCATCCCGCTGAAAAAGTCTCAGAATAGCTGTTAACATACGTAAGTAGACGACTTTGGCGCTTTAGTTTCAAAATCAAATTGATTGGACTATTATGGCGCTTAATGTGTGTAAAATTAAATGTCTAATTTAAGTCTTTGATG
>Ga0209367_1002526_pt1 | contig 24213 bp, 13 predicted proteins | sample WorMetLIZISLAND2_FD_187412 | JGI IMG/M metagenome (GOLD analysis project Ga0209367, IMG submission 187412) | Marine gutless worms symbiont microbial communities from Max Planck institute for Marine Microbiology, Germany - Olavius geniculatus... ... | reverse complement strand
TATTAATCATAGCAAAAAAGTTAATAAATTAATTTTAAAATATGAACAAATAGTAGTGGGGTGAAAAATTCACCCCAGGTTAGCTTATATGTGATTCTGCCAGAGGTCATCCTCGGAGGGTTAATGACACCGAATAGCCGGTTTACCGGCTGGTCTGGACAAACAGGCATTACAAATTTCCAAGCCAACACCCAGAAAATTAATAAAGATGGGCGTATGCTGTTGGAGGTAAAACGTATCCCTAGGAAGAACTCTGATTTCTGGTGGTATAAAGTTCGTTCGATTATTAACGGAAGTTGCCTGAGAGAATAGGCAGGCAGAGCATCCAGATTTCCAGGGAGCTTCATCTAATAATCTGCCGACCTTTATATTGCCAGCTTCCCTAGACAGAAAACACTGTCTCGGTAGATTTCACTAACTGATGTCATAAGCCTACGTGCCATCCTGAGTCCCGGTAGCCTATATGAGCTGCAGGATTACGGTTACAGATAATGAGATAATGCATAGCTGACACACTGTTATCCTCCGATAGTCGACGTTTTGTGCTGTAATGTAATAACTTTTGGGTGTCAATAATCTTCTGTGTCTGAGTAATCTGTTGGAAAAGTTTTAAAGAGTAGTCCTAAATGCTGACTTTTTGAATACAATTACGAATGCAAACGCGCCCGGTGGTGATAATTTTACTAGACGAGTTTTTTTCGCAAACAATCGGGCCAGTTACTTTACTTTATATGTAAAAAATGTCATGACATTGTCCTAAAATTGTACTAAAATGTTTTGTGAATTTGGCCCCTGCTCCCTTTTACGTTTCGTTGTAGTTTAAAAAATAGTATTTTTTACACAAGTCACCCTTGGTGACCTTGGACCTTGTTTCATTCCGCATCCAACTGGACACACTGGGCCACACTTCGACGCCATCCGTGTCTCTCAAGAGCTGCCACCTCTGCTTCTTCCCAGGTGAACCCCATCTTTTATAAGTCTTTGTTGACTGCGCTCCTCCAGTTCGCTTTTGGTCGACCTGGTCCTCTCTTATATCCTGGTACCTGCAAGTACAGTGCTTGCTGTGGTATGCGCTGACGGTCCATACGCAGAACATGTCCAAGCCAGCGTAATCGTCTTTCTTTCAGTATGTTGACATGGTTTGTTGTTTGGTTCTGGTTCTGACATCAATGTTTGTTATCTTGTCTTTCCAAGAGATGCCCAGTATGCTCCTATGCCATCTGTGATGTGCCGCATCCAGTCTTTTTGTTAATGTTGCTGTCAATGGCCATACATCAGCACCGTAGAGGTGAGTTGAGAAAATTATTGCTTCATATAATCTTATCTTCACTCTTAGGCTAATGTTGTCGTTTTCCAAATCTTTCTCAATTTACCAAACACTGCTGCTGCTTTCTCAATTCGTACTTTGGCATCCTTTTCACAGCTGCCGTTGGATGATAGATAGCTGCCAAGGTAACAGAAATCGTCTAATTTTTCAATAACTGATCCCGTCACTCCAAACACTAGTGGTCGTCAGTTTACATTTCTTTGCATTAATTTATAGACCGACTTTGTTGGCTTCTTTCGTCAAGGCAGATGTTGTCTGTTGCATGCTGTTCCATAAGTCATCAATAATTGCGATGTCATCGGCAGAATCTAAGCCACACAATGACTCGTCTTCAGACCAGTGGTCCTCCGTAGCACCCAATCTATTGCGATAGCGAACAACAATGGCAACAAAATACAACCCTGGCGAACACCTGTCTCTACCTGAAACCAACTACTTGTGTCTCCATTAACCCTGACTGCACTGCTACTCTCCTCGTAGAGCTTCTGAATGATTGTAACTGTCTTTGTTGGAAGCCCATAATGCTGAAGGATTTTCCACAGTGCTGGCTGGTGGACGCTGTCGAATGCCTTGCGGAGGTCAATGAAATTCACTATCACAGGCCGACGTCCTTCAGTCACTTTCACTATGATCTGCCTCAAGGTAAGTATCTGATCCGTGCAAGATCTGCCACGCCTGAAATCAGCTTGTTGTTGTCGAAGTAACTGATCTACAGCATCCTGCATACGATTAAAAGTACCCTGGGAAATATTTTGCCTGGTACAGACAGTAACGTGATGCCTTGCCAGTTGCCACAATCAGAGAAGTCACCCTTCTTTGGAAGTGGGATAATAATGCCATTTTTCCAATCAGCTGGGGCACATTCCTGTTGCCACACCATGTTGCATAAATGTGTGAGGTGGGGAACTGAGGAGTCCGAGTACTTCAGCAGTTCCAATAATGTATACCGTCCACACCCGCTGATTTTTTTATTCTTTAACTGTTTGATAACCAGTAATACTTTTTAGAGATAGGGTCAACGGTAATTGACAGCTGCACACTGGCTTGGGTGTCATCTATGTCAAGTGCTGTTGTAGGTTCTGGGCAGTTGAGCACAGCCCGGAATTGATCTTTCCATCTGTTCACCAGCTCGTCATGTGTCCTTGCGAGTCTCCCATTTGCCATCTTTATCTGCTGGCTCTGCATTCGTTGGCCTGTGAGTTCTTTTACAATCATGTACAATGACTTGTGGTCTCCTTTACTTGCAGCTTCTTCTGCTTCTTTTGCTTGTCGAATCATTGTTGTTCGTTTTTGGCACAACGTCTTTTGACGTTCTTGTCCTTTGTTTTATACTCACACTTTAATTTGTCATGGATCTTTGTCGTTGGTTGACCTTGAGATAGTTGCTTCTTGATCTGTTTACGTTCATCAATAGCCTTTCATGTTGTGTTTGAGATCTACCTCTCCTTCCTGGAACCTCTTTTTCGACCTACCGCTTTTTCTGCTAATGCAACAATAGTAGTCTTGAATAATGACTCCAAGTATCTTCGACACTGCCATCTGATTCCAGAATGGCAAACCTGTTTTTGTACTTCAAGTCACCCTACCTAAACCTAAATTGATTTAAAACCAGTTTAAGAGTAGTTTAAAAATTATTTGTTTTATACTTCCAAGTCGAAATAACATCACAGTATTTAAAATACTGAAATATTACAATACCAAGGCATTTTCTTAAATCAATTAACTTCACGTTTACGTTAATGTTATTATAGTTCACAGTTTACCACAATACACGCAGAGTTATTCGTTTTTAGAAGTCACAACCGCCCTCCAGTTGACTTCTTCAGTGTACAGTAGGCCTATGTAAACAGGTGGGTGGCAATACTTATCACACCACAGTCAATAACGGAATACGCAAGAAAGTGCAGAAACGACAAGATAAAACGTGAAACTAAAGTAAAATGCATCGTAAGAGTATATGCCAAACAATGTACAAAAGTGCAAAACCTCACTGCATAATCATTGTCATGATGTAACATAAGACAATGCAAAATGGCAAACTTTAACCCCTGAGGGCCCTCGCAGATCCCTTTCACCGATTGACGCAAACAGTGTGAAACAAAATGATTAAATCCGCGAGGTTCCTCCTTTCGTGCAAAGCCGTCTGTTTGACGCGTTATGACAAATGAGTGTAATGTACATGTAATTATTTTTTTTGTACTTTCATATACTTTTTAGTGACATGCTCACAGGTCAGAGGAATAAACGGGTTTTTACGCGTGAAAGCTCAAACGATGCCGTCTAAAGCAAAGGTATGCCTTTTGGGGTTAAAAACTCAAAGATAATATTTAATTTTTGAAAAATTCCCCAAAGTCGACAATTAGGACTAAAAATGGCAGCAAATTTTTGACAAAATGTGCCTGCATAAAATCTTCACAAATAAACGGTTTTACTTGTTGTCGTATAGCCACTTAAAAGTTGTGTAGAAAATACGCAATATGACTTTTTGAATTTTAAACATGTGGTCATTTCTGACCTCTACTTACAAGCCACGTGACGTTCAAAAATTTTTTACTGACTGACTCTTTGAAAAATCTGCAATAAAACTGTCATTAAAGATCCCAGCACACCCAAAACACGATGCTACACTACCGTGCAAAATATATGTTCGAAAATTGCACCAAAGCACAGCAACGGCAAGCTAAATGCGCAAAAACTAAAGAAAATGTGATCATAATAGATGAACTGGTACTAAGCCAGTAAGAACAGAACATATATACATTCATCATTCAGTGCACCAAGTAGTGTCAAGTTGGTGTCATGTGGATCATTTTTTCCATGGCGATCTTAGCCTGAAGTGTCTTTAAAAACGCCTGCTGAAAAAAATGACTAAAGCAAACTGTTAACCGAGACATAGCTGTTCAAACCTGTTTATGACTGCTGCTGTTTTCTTTTGATTTACTGACAGAATGCTGACTCTGGTAGTTTATAACTTAGCAAGACTGGTTCAGCACACTCAAAACATGCTAGCCTAGAGCATTCGTGTTTCACAAAGTAGTGTAGCGACGCGTGTTTAGTTTGGTGGAACTTTTACTGACAGTTTTATCGCACATTTTCCAGAGACTCTACCAGTAAAAAAATTGCGCACATTCGTTGAGAATTGATAAAATTAAAAATGGAGTTTCTTTTGTACCAGTTTTTTTAACACAGTGTACAATCAATAAGACATACTTTCCAAATACGCAAGCGAAATTTTACATAGTTAGTGCGTTCTCTTCGTTTGTTACATATTTACGAAACGTTCCTGATTTGGGTGATTAAGCATTTAAGTGTTCCCGTGATTAACTTTTCATCATATGTTTATAATATTAGTTTGTATGCCTATGCAATTGACGACCTTGTGATCAAATGACTGTACACCATACAAAAAATTTATATGAAAGCAAACTATCAACTTTATTAGCTAAGCGTACGGCACATAATAAAACTTTTAGCTGTCAATTTTTAGTTTTTCATATGAGACGTGGTAAAAAAATTATGTAGAATTAGACTGTGGTGTCTCTATATGAAACAAACATTTCCAGATCATTTTGCTCTGTTCGGTCTTGCGCACTGCATAGTTTTGGTTTTTGTCGATTATTAAAAATCGTTTATCGTCATCGTAATAAGCGGAAGTTTTAATCAAAAGACCAGTTGCAAAGGAGACCAAACGTACAGAGTAAACCACAAAGTTAAGAAATCTCTCAGAAACCCAAAAACATCGTTTTACAAATTAATTAGCCATATAAATCTGACAGACTGGAAAGCTGTTAGATGTTTTCGGAATTACTCTGCTTTGCGTACAACTTAAAAAAGGTAAATAATTACAAAAATAGGCCTAGTTTAACTGCAAAATGCAGTATTTATAGCTTATTACCAATTTAATCAAGTATTTAAAATACCGAATAACATTAAATGCTGACTCCGTTAAATGTTTACAAATACTTGTATTTACAGTACTATCCAATCACAAGTTTTAAAGGCTGAAGTAATGAAAGCATTGCCTGTCGTCACATTACATACTACGTTACTACGCACACAAGTTACATCACGAGCAGAGGCCTGGTGAGAACGTACCACTACGCAGTACGACTGCTTACGCTGGGTTGCTGGACAGAAAAGCTGGAGTATCCATGTCACTAACCTTTCTAACCTGCATCTACAACACGAACACAGTAATTATAATGTTGTGTTCAGCTACTCAGGTAGTGTGTTTTTTATTTAAATTATTTGCCTGGCCAGCACAAACACAGCAAAGACCGTATCATTCAGCAAGTTTTGGCAAAGCCTACAATAGTTTCTACTGCATACTTTTTGTCTTTTACTTCCTCCCTTTTCCTTTTCTTTTTCTCTCTCCCCTTTCTTTCCCTTTTCCGTCCCTTTCCTTTTTTCCTTTTTTTGCCTCTTTTTTCGTTTAAACTAAGCCCCCTAAAAATCCAGCTAAAAGGTCTAGGGGAGCGCTGTAAAAACGTTTTGGCTCTAGCAATTTGGACATTTTAATTTTCAGTGACATTTCATGTTTTTATATTCATCTTTATTTTTATGCAAAATTTTGCACCATGATCAGACGTAAGCTACATTTTATAACGCCGGTGCAAAACATTTACGGGGCTTTCCCTCAAAAAATGGTAGCCAAAAACATGCCAAATTTGAGAAAAAAAATTGCGTCATCATCAATCAATGTTTGTTTATTGCAATGAAACAAACTAAGCTGCAGTTCGTGACCATCACCGACTTAGAAGTCCGCAAAGAAGACGTGTTACGCAAAACGGAATTCTTTTAAGCTATGTTTATAAATTACTTACACAACTAGTCGTTAGAAAATAACAGTTATACCTGTTGATATGGTGTTCTAAACACGGTGATTGATTCCGTTATCTGCAAAATATAATCATTTTAGAACCAATTTGAAAACATCTGTAGAATAATAGCATATCGAAAATACAGCATACTATAATACTAACAGTTACTGTCGCTAACGAAATATTGCACTTGTTCAAGATCACCTGCTGTCATCTAAGCACTTAAGCAAATTGTCCAACAAGTAATAGTAGGCTGTATCAGAAAGAGAGTAAGTTTACCACCGGTCATCACAACACCACCACAAACACGTCGACCAAACTCGAGATAAGTTACCGGTAACTGTACACGCTAAACCGATTGGCAGCATTATTGATGACATTTAGTTTAAAGTTCATGCCGGCCATTCTACGTTAAAAACCTGGAACACTAGCAAATACAGCAAACGGCAGTATGAGTTTCAGGATAACAGTATAGGTCCTGCAACTAAAACTGTGAACACACCGGATCGAGACGCCGCAAAAATATCTGCTTCCGCACAAGGGACCTTAGTCCACGAGAAAATTTTTTACCATAATACAACATAAGCTACTCAAAGAGTTAAGCCAACGACAGAACACTGATGAGGTGTAGCATAATTGCCCGTAAACGTTGCCGGTACCGGTAACTTATCTGAAATCCGTAAGTCGTTTTATTGCAAATATTTTCCCAAGTGTTTTAGTGACAGAATTTAAAAAGTCCGTCCATGTAAACGAAAACTCAGTGTAACTGTTTTTTTGTGATTCACACTGTCGAAAAATCAGCAAAAATGTGCAATAGAACGTCATACAGATTTCATTACACCTCAAAAGTGTCGGTGCACCACCTTGTAAAATAAGTTTTTTCTTATATGAGTTATAAATCTGTACCAACTAAAAGCACAACAGCAGATATTATTGACGTTTAGTCAATCGTAGCTACACATTGGTTTGATTTTGCTGATCTGAATGTAAAGGCTGACGAAATATACTACTGTAATTTGTTTGGGTCGTAACAGTAACTGCTGTTTGCACTATGGTTTAGTCTCTGTGGGTCGATCTCTAGCGAGTTCGTGTTTTAGCAATGCAATGCTCTAACACACAGAACCACTAGTTTAAAAAAATTAATATTTTACAAGGTAATGTAGCGACGCTTTTTAGGTTCGGTAAAATCTGTTATAATAACTTTATCGAAAATTTCCTAGAAAATGTGCCAGTGAAAAAATTTTTAAATCGGTCAATACTTGGAGAAGAACGGGGCCAATAGTTTAATGACTAATTTTATGACTTTCTACTTATAAATTTTTCGAAAAAAAAATCATTTTTTTACATTTCGCGAAATAAAATGTGGTGACAGATAGACATTAGTAGCGACATTTTAGATTCAAAATTCCGCCATTGCCTTGGCCTTGGTCTTGCTGTTAGCCTTGGCTAGACTGTTTCTGGTTGTGACTTTGTGCCTTGCGGTATTGTGAACGTTATTAGTTAATTACAGATACCGTCAAAGTTTAGTATGATAAAATTGTGTAACACTACACAGAGAAAACCCGATAATATAATTATAACTATTAATAGATAGTGCCAAGCTAAATTGTAGTGATGTGTGGCTAAACTTAGCTTCGGGATTTTGTAAATAAATTTGTGCTTGTATAGTCCAGGGCATTTTTACAAAAAGAAACAAATTACCAACTGCACAAAGTGCGTAAAAATAAGTACGTAAGTTAAACCAAAAAAAGAACGAGGTGCCAAGTGCAGTCCAGGGGCAAAATCCCGCTAGGGGATCAGGTCAAAACTAAAGGTTTTTCGTTGTGCACATGTTTAATGTAAGCATTTCCTGCAAACTTTTAGGCCTAATCTACACCTTACAAATTAATGTAAAAAGTTTATTACCATTTATTTTTGTCATAACTGCATCAAATATTAACGAACTTTCAAAATAATTTTTTCAGTGTTATCCAGCAATAAATTGACAATACAGTGATCAGTACACATGTCACCACACAAAATGTTGTGTTGTGTAACACTATGTTACGCTATGTTGTGTAACATTAGAGGCGGTATGACTATGTGCATCGATAATATCGGGGATGTTTTTTTCAGGTTTTCTGTTTATTTAAACATATTTCGCTTAATCTGCTTTCCTCAGGTAGTGCAGAAACATGCATTGAGTAAAGTGGGAAATTAAACAATTATTCGATAGCAACTTGTGTCAGAAATATTTGTAGCAAAAATTATCAAAATCTGATAATTGGTTTTCAAGTTGCAATCGAAAATGTCGGTGATGCTTTTCTGAGACACAGTGAATAATGCTACGAAACTTAATGCTTAAATTACCTTATAATGTAATTAGATTAATTACACGCAAAGTACACCAACTGTGTATAAGCGTCGCCGCAAACAATAGCACGGGCTTAATGGCACCCCTGGAAAAGATAACAAAAACGGTTTAAGGTTGCATAAAGCACTTATAAGTCTACGGAGTAAGTAACAAATAGTATAATCATTAATCAACGCTTGCTGTTCAGAACAGACATGTGAAATCGAATTCCACAATTGATTTCTGCGGTCGGCCAATAGGCAATTTGACATCGGAGCAGATTTTTAAGCTAGTATCGATATAGAGCATATTCCAAGTTTTAAGTTTCAGTGCACGGCTGGGCAAACAGTGCCGCCCCGTAGGCTTAGGCCGCTATGTGGGCCCATCAGCCAGAACATTCCCAGAAGTACTGGGTACTGAAAGTCATGGCAGAAATAGCAAATAGCTCAACTATCCTCGCTTACATTTCATACTGTGGGGCTTAAATTAGTGTTCTGCTGCAAAAGCAAAACCAAAGCTAGTAAACTCAGTTTTACTTCACTCCATAGTATACTAAATGAATAATAATAAAAACAACCTTTATTTGCAAAACTGTGCAAAAAATAAAAAAAAATTAGGCATCCCAGACGAAGACGGTGCAGTTGCAAAAAAACACGATGTGCAAAACACGGCAAGCAGTTGTGGCAACTGCACATTTCGTGCTTTGTCACTGCGCATTTTACTACACCAACTACTGCACACTTTATGCTGCAAGGGAAATGTTACGGGCATCAACACGTTTACTTATGGCTTTCTCCATAGCACTTCTGACCTTTTCACAAAACTTCGGTATTCAATTTTGACCGGATCATGTTATACGTTGGGATTAGATTGTTCACCAAATTGCTTTAATTAAAAAAGTGCGACAAATGATCCGATTTTTGAAGACGTTGTTTTCCAGATACCACCTTGGGATTTGCCCCTGGATGCCATTGCCAGTTGGGGAAACTCCCACCCCTCGCTGACATAGCACTTATCAAAGACTGCCGCCGGCCTGGTATGTGTGCAACTCCACAGTAAAAATGCCCTGCTGTACTTTTAAGATCGTTTTTATAGTAATTATTGTCAACTGCTATCGTTATGTTATTATTCTGCGCATTACGTGTACAATTAGACCAAAAAAGCAAAGTGTAACTTACCCATAATCTATCGGCACCTGTAGGCCTAAATTAGGCCCTCAGTACTCTACTGGTCACTGATATTGCGGTCAGTGATCACTATGAATAACCTATAACAAAATCATTTGTGCTGTCATGTAGCAAAGCACATTTTGACTGGCAAGTGATTGTATACCAGAAACAGTGTAAGATCACCACAATAAGCAGTACGCGCCATTATTGACGACATTAAAGGCCATTCCGGTAATGCATGCGTCACCTGTAACACTGTAGCATAGACACTATACAGCGTTAAAATGTCAACAGACTGTCCAATAATACAAATGCATAAAATGTCTTTGTAAATTTGGATAACTGTTTTAGGTAAATTAGTATCAAAATGGGTTTCCGTTAACATCTTAGTTTGATGCATTTGTAACTAAAATTATGTCTATAAATTTGCCACGTTAACGAATAAGCATCTCTTAAATTCAAGTTCAAATTTACACTTAAATTTTAAGTAATAGATGGTGATTCCTGGCCCAAAAACTAAGCCACCAAGATTCATGTCATAACTACATCAATTGACCGATTTTCAGAATTAAATCACTGACACATTTACCAGCAAATTTTCAATAAAGTGCAAATTAAAAACATCACATTTCAATCAATTCGCTACATCACCGTAGCACTGTTAATTGATGTCATTTTTGAAACCGTCTATCATTTCACAAAGTAGTGTAGCAAAATTTTGAAATACGTTACACCTTTAATAATTACTTTATTGCAAATTAACTATCAAGCAAACCTGTAAAATAAAATTAAAATTTGGCAAATATTTGATGAAGTTATGAAACTTGATGGCTTACTTTGTACCTGAAAAAAACGAAATTAAATTATTATCACTTTCATTAGGCTTTTGGATCCTATATCTGCTCATTATTAGGCCTATGAACGTTACAGTTAAGTCATAAACGGCAAACGCGTTACTTTGTTTCATTTATTAATTAATTCATTTATTTTCAAAAACACAGGCACCTTAAAATTTTTAAACTTTAATGTATTTCAAAACACAAACACCTAAAATACTGCTACGCCTAAATGATAAAGAAATAGCCGACTAACCCTGTACTAGAATCAACTGCGACTTGCGGCGATTCCGCTGAGAGTCCTATATACGAGCGTAACAGTGCTAGCGCCTATGAGCTAGCAGCAGCTTAGCAGGTCAGTCGCATCCAATTGGCCAGTGTCCCTTCGAGCGGTGAACAGCGATAGAGCTGAGCCAATGTATTTGATGTAAATGATTTGTTAAACATTTATTATTACGTTTTTACGAATACTAAGGCTGTTTTAAATATTTTTGTGTGCATCTGTTCTGTTTTTCTGTTACGCATAGCACGACAGAGATTATAAAATTACCTTTATTAGCGTCTGGTAGTTTGTCTGTAGTCGTTTTTTTATTATTCAACGTCGATGAAGTTTTGCATCGCCGTTATAGGCCCAATGTATAAAAGTAACTGCCCAGAAATGTTAATTTCAGTTTTTTTGAAACATATTAAACAATCCCTTAAATGTTATTTTACAACTTTTGTTAAAGGGTTAAAGGCTGCTGAATTACACAGGTTTACTTGTTTATCTTTGTTCTTATTAGTTGACGTTTTAAAACATACTTGTATTAGTTTTTATAGTAAATTTTAAGTAAGTGTATTTTTTACCAAGTTATTGTTTAGCGTGTCATGGCAAACAACTACTGTTTTTACTGTGTCGTGCTTAATTAGGCCGCCCAGAACGGTAATTCCCGACGGTTTTATCTTTTACTGCTGTTTATTACTATTGATTATTATTTTTTTCGCTATCTAATCTCCGAGTTCCGTCGGCCGATTGCTTCAAAATTTTGCCAAATAACGAGAAGTGTGTTCGATTTAATAATCTCAGTCTCAATTATATATTGGGTCTAGTAGTGACACAAATAGTATTACTAACATAAAGCTTAATATTAAGAAAGACATTCTTTCGACAACAGTCACTCGATGGTTAAAAAACATGTTCGTCATACATCGTTCAAACAATGTAGATATAAAGTCACAAAAGTAAAATATATAGGAATGTTAAATAACGTTTTGCACGTATACTTCGGTTATGTTTACATCGCATATGGCAACGGTTTAATACTTGAGACGCTTGTTTGTAAATTTGCCAAAGGTAGGCCTGCGTAACGTACTTTTACTAGGCCTACACAGCAAACCATGTCCAAGTGATAGAAGTATAAGGCAAGGGCCCAAACGGCGTGTTTTGCCGGTTTTATGTACAGTCATTGTGTAGTGATTATAAACATATACTATGTTTCTATTCAGAAAAAAAATATTGAAAACTATTGGCACCTGTGACGCACAAAATACACAAGCAGAATCGAATATTTCACTTGCAAGAAACTGCGTTGGCAATTATGTTTTATGATTTTTACGTTTTTATTGCCGACGTCTATTGTAAAAATAGAATGTTGACAAAAAATTAACTGTAGCGCCTTAGGTCACCGATTTTGAAGCTCCGAAAAGCGAATATCTTTAGCTAATTATTCCAATAATTGCTTCCCATGTAACGCCATCTATACATGCATTATACACCAACGTCAGACACGAATAGACAATCTAGGGTGGCAATGCGGCACTTTACACTTTCTGCACCACACGGAGAAAACGTCAAATGCGAGTTTTTAATTAAAAATAAATGCGTAAATTGTTCTTACGGCTCGGTGCAAAAGCGGAATGTACGTGCATTATTAAGATTAAGTAATCGTCAGTTTCGAAAACAGCTTTGATCATTGCAGTGCAGGGCGGTTATGTTAAACACTGTGTGTTGAAGTATTCATGTGTAGTCACCCTTTATTGCAATAATTAAAACTAATCAGTTCCAAAACAGCTGTTCTTTGATCTACGTGACTTTTTGCTGCGGCTACATTTACGGTTGTAGTTTGATCATCATTCGGCTGTTGATAATTAAACTGTAATCAGTAAAATAATCATAATCGTACGGCTCGGGCAGCAAATACCAGGCGTGATCATCTGCACCACACGTGAGACAAACCCAGTAACAGTCGTTGTACCACCATCCACCACCGAACGTTTGTAGTAGATGTAGTGGTGGCAGCAGCAGCAGCAGCAGTAGTAGTAGTAGTAGCTGTTGTTGTCGTCGTCATCGTCGTCGTTGTTGTTTTTCTTGTTGCTCTCCGTAGTAGTAGTAGTAGTAGTATTGTTGTTGCTATTGTTGTCCTAACAACCATCCACCACCGAACATCTGCGCGCACTGTCCGCTGTCGTAGTAACTGTAGTAGTAATCTTCGTTTAAGTCGTTGTCATGGTCTGTCGTGGAGAAGTTCATCCCATTGTGTGAAAGGCCGGAATAGCCATGTTGCTGATTGGTAAACTATACAGACAAATGTAACGAATGTTAAGTTCAAAAAGTCCTCCGTACGAAAACCGCAAATTTGGGTACTTTTTCAAAACGCATTATAACGCATTATTATTTTATTGCACGTTGACCGCTGATTCCCCGGGTGGCGGCACCAATGATGTCGCGCGTCACGCAAGCTTTACTTAAATTACTTGTTATATTAAAGAAAAAAAGTGTTAGAAAAAAGTCACAGACGGTATGATGAATAAGAAATAGCATTTCATACTATCTCAGGAAAGCAGCTAAAGATAGGAGCATCTGGCAAATGTTGAAATGAGACTTTATAAAACTGCTAAATAAGCAGATCACAGAAGACAGAAGAAAAACAGCAACAAGAAAAAAGATAATAACGAGAAAAAACCTGAAGTCCATTGCCGGCGTCTCCACTGTATCCGTCCACCCCCAGACGATATCCATTCGCCTCATCAGCGACCGTGAATGTCCACTACTACTACTACTTTTACGCTAGCCTCATGACTGACCGTGAATGACCAGTATTCGGCTGAGTACCAGTGACCCGTCGCCTCCTGTTGTATCTCTATCCGGAGTCTATACGACTGAGAGCTGGTTAACAGATGCACTCTCTCCAGACAGAGCTTGTAGTAGTAGCAGCGGCAGTAGTCGTGGAGGTAGTAGTAATGGTAGTAGAGCGAACTCGTCAACGGTTTTATATTCGGCGGGTTTCCCGTCGACATTGTGCGCTATACAAGCTTACACACTTACTTTCTTACTTAACAGATGCATTCTTTCCAAACCAAGCCAGAAGTCGGCTTCGATGGATCCGAAGCCGTTCTTGTAGTCAGCCCAGTTGAGCTGCCAGTCAAAGCTGTGTCCGAGATGCTGGTGAATAATAATCCACTCGAATACAGACATGAGTAGCGCGGGCTGGTTTGGCTGGGTCGGTATTGTGACGTTGACACTGACGTTCTGCGCCACGAAAACTATCAAACAACCAACATTTACAAGTAACGACGAACAGTTTTTTTACCAACCGTACTAACGATGGCGCTTATGGTACGATGTGTCGTCCCCGCTGTCTGTCCTCTGTAACGTTATGTACTGTGCCTAAACAGTACGCCATAGCGGGTAGCGATGGTACAGTTATGGATAAGACGTTGGTAAGTCCTATAGGCCGTCAACAGTAAGGTTCCATGTCGCTATCTGCAGCGGTTTGGCCGCAGTTTGTAACGCAAAGTTTTCGCCTGCAGCCGTTATTGATATTCATACAAATGGTTTTTGCTTATTAACTGATATCAATTTAACTAAAAGTAGTATTACGATTTCGATAAAAAAAATAAGTAAATAAAATATTAAATAAGGTGACGGACAGACACAAGCAGTACACTATAGTACGGTCGGCTTTCCCTAGTGCCAGCTGGCTTTTGTACTTGATACATTTTACGCGCGAAAGCAGCTACTGCTTTCAGCGCGTCTTAGCCATCGCAATTCTGTCCGTCGGTCCGTCGGTCCGTCTGTCCGTCCGTCACACGGGTGGATCAGTCAAAAACGGTGCAAGCTAGAATTGCCAAATTTTCACCGTCGGCTGCCTGAAAAACGCTAGTTTCAGGAACCGTAAAGTTTTTCCATAAATTTAAAGAGAGTCACCCCGAACAAGGGCACTAAATGAGAGGGAGTGCGTAAAATTTGCGATTTTTGGCCAATAGGTCGCTGTATCTCAGTAACGGTGCGAGATAGGGCCTAGGTTACTATTAATCACTACTAGGAAGTCGTACACTGGCTCTCGATTGGCGCCAAATTCAATGACTTTAAATGACCTTGAACGCCAAAATAAGGGGTTTTATGGATATTTGGCGACACAAGTCTATATCATTCACAAGGTGGCGCCACGCAACGTTATGCTATAGCCGATGTATACATATACATGGCAGTAAATAAAATGTCGAACTTGATCGATTTCAAGCATCTACAAACCGTTTTATTATCTGTAGCCTACTCTAGAATTGAGACTGTTTCCTTAATCGCCATTCGCCGGTGTATATTACGACGTATATTATTATAAATGTTATACTTCTTCTTACGAGGCCTGAATGAGTGAGTGAGTATATACGTAAATGAGCAGTTTCACAACGGCGCTTCAGCAGACGAGTTAATTAAGTCAGCTGAGTAGCAAGTAGCTTAATAACGTTCTTTCTTTTTTTACCGGAGATCATTTCTTGCCACAACGACGTGAATAAAAATTGATTATTTCATACATAAAACTGGTTGTGTAAAATTAACTTTCATTTCGCTACAGTAATGTCAGTAACACGGATGACGAATTTTTTTCACGACAATAGCTAGAACATTCTTTGCTAATTTTTTTTACCAACCTGAATCGACATCACAGAGGACAGCGGTATCGTTGACTCCCATACAAGCCAGGGCTGATAGATTGCTGATAGTGTCAATACAGCCATAGTACAGTCCACCGTCATAGGTGTATGGAAAAGAACAGTTTGACGTCGCCAACACCGCGGCTGTACCTGCTACAGTACACAGTAGGTAGACTATTGCCAGTCTTCAATGCATGCATAATGTAGTGAACTAGTGTGGGCTTAACTCAGGCCTGGTCTAGTCCGCGATGAAATCTTACTTATATGAAATTTGTAACAAAGTTTTGCAAAGCTAATACACGTATTTGAGCATTAAATTCGAAATTTTAATAACAAATTCTCGCACACCTTTCTCTTTCGGTTAGTTTGTCACACCTACCTTCCCATGCATCCATATACGTATCTTGTGTAACTCATACAATAAGGCGCACAATGAATTGAAAACACGACAACGCGTGTGTGTTTTCTCAACAGTTACTGTGTACGATATTTTGTGCGCTGTTAAGTTGACTCTGTTTAAAATAAACTCAGATCCTCAGTTAGAAGGTAAAACTGAATCTCGTCGCATGTCTCCTGTTTAATTAATGATATTGGTTGTGGACTACCCCTCAAGTGGCTTTTGCTCAGCGTTATTTTGTACGTATATTCGGCCAATCAATCAATCAGTCATTCAATTAACAAATCAATCGGCTGATCGTCATCAAACAGAATTTGCCGAAGCGCATGTTACGGGTAACGACGATGACAAAGTAGAAAAAAATTTAAAATAATAGCAAAACTGTTAAGCGTCAAACGCAGCATCGTCCCACAGAACATAATGCAACGTGCTAAACGACAAATCCACGACAAATTAAAGTGGAGTTTAAATCTAAAGAAAAATAGAAGCGTGACAGTGTACTTGTGTGCAAGTGGAGTTCTGTTGTCTCTGTGTTGGTCGTCTGGGTTGTCATCAGTGATGTGCGTGGAACAGTCGCGGTCGTTGACAAATGATACGATGTCACCGTCGTAGCGTTCCGTGGAACTAAAACTAGCCGTTATACAACCAATGTGTTGTGATAGCAAACTGTGCGCCCAGTGGCAACGTGATGTGCGGTCGTCGGCCTAACCTTTGATCTTTTATACTAAAAATTGGCACACCGGTAACTTTGTAATATATTGTAGTCATTTTCTGTGTAACAATGTGTGGCACCGTGGCCAGCATGTGCCCTTTGGGCAACCCTTCTATGTTATCAAGTTTTGTTTTGCTATTATTTGTGTTTTTTTTGAAAAATAAACTGTTTTTGTCTTACGTTATAAAAGGTTATACCAATTTTGATTTTGAAGTTTCATTTGTTTTTGCGTTAGGTGCCAGCACCAGCAGCGACAGAGACGGACGGGGGAGTTTCCCGTTCGGTTATTATAGCGAGGTCGCTTACTGCGGAATGTGTTAGTGAAACAGTTTTTAAAATACTATGACTACTGGACATAATATATGGAGTAACCTTTGACAACTTTTATGTAGGGCCACGACGCAATCAATGAAATGGTGTAAGGGATGCATAAACGCGAAAACGGTCGTTTCGAGAGTTTACCTGAACTGGCTACAACCTTTTGTCTGCCTCTCTGTGAAACACAACAAAAACGACAACACGTTTTTAACTACAGCCATATTAACTAACGTTGAGCACACTTAATCTGCGATAACGATCAGTCAACAAATAACTAAAAAATATTTTAAAAATCAGTTAATTAATCGATAAATGTTATTTGAAGTCATTTATCAGCCTTTTCATCAGACATTATATTTCAGTGTACGTTTTAAATATTTCTTATTTTTTATTCTGCATTTTACTCTTCCGCGCAATTAACCCATTAAAACGCGTAATACCATTAGCATACTTTTATCAGTGTCTGTATCTCGTCACGGTAATGTCTATAGCGTGGCAGTTGTTTGTTTCTTATAGCATTGTACAGTATTGACTGTCTACCATTGCAATTAAACAAGATTATATTGCATTGCATTAATTTATTTTTGACGCGCTACAGCTATGCTATAATGTGTCGTCTGTCTGTCTGTCTGTCGTCTGTAACGGATGTATTTTGGCTAAACGGTGCGAAAAGGACCTAGGTTGCTAGGTTACTGATAGAAAATCGCATATTGGCTTTTAAATGACATGAAAATCGCTGACCGTTGATGACCTTAAAAGGTCATAACGCATACTGGTATGCCAATCGTGCGGGATTGCGGCTAAACAATAAGTCATAAAGGGTCGGCGATGGCGACTTTGTCTAGACTGTTAGTAGTAACCATATCTCCATCTGCAGTGGTTTGACCGCAATTTTTAAAAAAAAAATTTTAACCTTTAATTGGCCATATCTTGGAAACGGTGTGAGATAGGGGCAAGGTAACTATAAATCATTAATAGGAAATGGCATACGCCCTGTCAAATGAAATAAAAATCATTGTCCTTGGATGACCTTTACAGTATTGCAACACGAACTGTAGCGCGTTTTCTTTGTAAGTTTAGACGTAGTTACATGTAAATTATTTTTTTTTAATTTGCAAAACACTTTCGCACTTAGATCTATCGTTTTAAACTGAAAGTTCTTATTACCCAACCTGGAAGTTGACGCAGTCTGGTTGCGCGTCATAAAAACTCGGTTCGTAGTAGAATATTTCGCAGAGTCTGCTGGTCTGCCGGTAGTTGACGGCCTGGCACAGTGACGGACAGACGTGATTACAAGAATTTACGCAACGAAGTCTTGATTGAACCGAGCTCAGAGTCTTGTTGGCGGGTGACGTCGCACATAGGAACTCGTCGTCGACGCTTTTCACCCACTGAAACTCGATCAATTCCCACGAAGTTGACTTGCCGACTAACGCCCAGAGGTAGAAAACGCAAAATACAGTCTGGAGATGCATGTTGGCTCTGAGCATTTCTTCTATTGCCGCTGTCGCTCGAATCGAAACTTTAACCTTTGTGACTGTACAATTGTTGCATGATTCGCATTATGTTATTTTCACTCTCAATTTAATTGAAAGATACTGACTTTATATGAAAGAGAAACATAACTGAAAACAATGAAAAATTATTCGCTATAAACTTATCCGTATTGCGAATGAACGAAGTGATCAAAATGCACTACCTGAGTAAAGCAAAATAAGGCCTAATTAGCAAGGAAAGACTGGAAAACTTAATTTAAAAAAGTTTTTGGACCTTTAAGCTGTTTAAAACCAAAACACCTTTTAATTTTAGTAAGCAAACAACTGCGCCAATTATTTTTTTAAAGATTTCGTATATATTTTTGCAGTTATGTTACGTATTTACGAATATCTAATTAAACCCAGGCGAAACATTTTTCGGCAGGTGTAAATAATTTACGTTTTTCCTTTATACCCCATTTACACGATTAAGCTGGCTCAACGAGCTGCTATATGTTAGCTGGACGAGCCAGCTCGATATTTGCTCAACGTTTGCTCGATGTTTGCTCGATGTTTGTTCGATCGTGTAAACGGGTTATTACTTTCCGAATATAATTAATGTTGATGCTTGCCTGATGATTTTTAACTATGGCGTCGCTGTTGTTGTCAACTGTTAAGAGAAGCGCTGACGTCATCACAACTGTAGCATAGCACACCAGACGCCATGAGTGCCACACCGCCTGCAAATCATCGTATTGTCTGTGACTACATCGTGGTGACAACTGAATGCTAACAGTAACACTCCACAGCGCGCTAGATTGTCTTCCGCAAAGGTCACGCCATGCTGACACCCCGGGGTGCTTACCCATTTAATTTTTTTAACATGTACTTTTAGGATACTAAATTATTAAGTTTCAGAAACACAAACATTTTTAGGAATCACAACTAAACTGTATTATGACATTGTGATAACCATTATAGGAATTGCTTTGTACTACATCACCTCATATGTATGTTTAAATTTGTATTAAGCCTATTGCATTATAATACAGCGAGTTCGTAACTAATTATGCATATTATGCGTGAGCAGCTTTGATGGCCAAATTATCTCTGGCAAGTTGGCAACGCGCCACATGATTATTGTTTACGGCTGTGTTTATATCAGTTATTGCCTTTTTGTGAAAATCGCTTACTTACATTGTAGAAGATAATTTTTCCTTTTTTTCTTCCTCTCATAGATAGTTCATTTTCCCGGATTTTGGTTCAGAAAGCATCCCCTCGAGGGCCTCGATCCTCGACTCCTATCACGCTGAGCGTTATTGACAGTTTGACTGCGAGCGATGGTCGTCAGAATACTCACAATTATACAACACGCGGCGTCGTCGCATCATATTGATATCTCCCTGCAGCTAACTGTTCAATTTAGACAACGGACACTTTGGCATACCATGATTGGCAGAACTATTGACCAGAATGACACTCACTGCCACTTCAACAATGGGAGAACGATTATTAGTCAAATGCAGGCCAAATAATGTCGTCTGTCTGTCGCCGTCGGTAGGTAGCAAACATTCATTTGTTGTTGCACGTTGCTGCGGTGTGCCGTCAATTCTTGTTCATATTTTCCAAGTAGCAATAATCAATGCTCCTTTTTCTTAGTACATTTTGTTTAACTCAAATCATTGAGCAATTTACATCAAATGTTGTTATTTGACATTTTAGTGGCAAAAGTCAGCAGCTCCAAAATGTTTTAGTCAGGTTAGCTGCAGCTGCTATTGGAAGGTTTAGACGGCTCAGGTTGTGCGATCTAAATTCAATTGACGTTAAGCCTAGTCTACTTTCAACAATTTCTGCTTTTGACATTAAAAGCTGGCACTTTTACTGCCAAAGAGAGTAATGTTTTCAGCTGAGTTTTTTTCTCGGTTAGCACGATAACTCATAAGCCGCCGCATATAGCTTGATAAAAATCTGCTCAAACATGTATCATGGCCCAGGTCAGAGTGTGCAATATTTTGATAGTAATATGAATCAGCATTTGTATCCAAAACCGAATTTTTGGATTTATGCCAGATAAGGCAAAAAATTTGTCAACAGAGTCTTGGAAAAAGTTAGGAACGAATTTGCAGTCCTGGTAAGGCAGCCCATACTGCTACGCAAAACTCGCCCTTGCTTCCCTAGCGGTGACAGTAACCACCGTCAGTACTCATTACGCCCACCCATGAAGGGATGGCCAGGCAGAGTTGGTCTAAGTGGTTTGGTGAAATACCACACAATATACTTGAAAGTAGTCACCCATGTCAACAGTGATCCAGCTTGTCATACAAAAACTTTGACAATGTTTAAAGGCGCACACAGACCGAAGGAAATAAAGTAAACTAAAATAAACCAAACTGCCAGTTCGTGCTCTTTGTACAGTCCGTGCAACGCAACTGAAACGACATTTCAGTTTACTGGGGGTAATTTCTGTTTTGTCTCTTTGCACACTCCTTAATAGCACTAGGCCAAGGCGCCATCTAGCGTAAAAACAGAAAAAGAAAGAGCAAAGTTCCTCCGACGAAGATGACGAGCAGGACTATAAAGCAAAGTCGGTCAATGACAGCAGTCGCTAGCATCCAATCCCTTCTCGTCTTAGCAGTTTTGTCGTTTTTCATTCGTTCTTCGTTGTCAATCGTGATCCGTGTCTCCAGTAGACTCAATATACTCGTCAACGCCCGGCCGTCCGCAGTGCTGTTTGATCGACCAGTTTCATCGTTCTCCTGCTCTCTGCTGATGCCGCGCTTATAGTCACTTTTGATGCTCTTCAAGTCGATATTTTGTGGTTGCGGAGGCGCGCTCATCGACAGCAAAACAGCTAATCGGTCGCAGATGAGTCGTCTCGCCTGACCAAACAAAGCACAGATATCTCAGAAAGCGTGACCTGCATATTCAGTTCTAAATTTTATACAAATTGTCTCCAGTTTCCACACCAAAATTATCACCATAATCATCACCATTTCATTTTAACTGGAAATCAGTGAGTAAAGTCGGACAATAAGGCAACAACGAAATCGCACTAAGTAGCTCCGACTCCACGGGAAGAATTTTGGCGCCTTAGCTTCCCCAGTTTACTTTCCAAGCCTCCTTAAGAACTAGAGAGGCAAACACGAAAAATGCTGCTTGACGATAAAGTTTTTCTAATCAGCTCACTAATTGTCAACTCTGTAACCTATTGCTCGCGATAGTTGAGAACATCTGCTCATAAAAACAACTGCTTGTTGCACTAAATAACAAAGTGATTCGTGATTCTTTACGGGTGCTGGAAATTATGCTTTCTGACGATAGACAGCTTGCGTAATGCTCTAACATTCTGCCCATAAAGCATTATCGATTGCAATGTAACAATAGCAATAAAAATTATTACCGGCATTAAAATAGTTTACTCGTTGACCCTGTAGGCAGCTATGGTCTACGTCTATCAAGATCATTTATTATTAATATTCAGTCTGAAAGCTGACTGTTCACGCGGAACTGAATGTCCGTAGCCCTATGCAAATGATTCACTCTGAAACTGTTGTTTCAAAAAGTATGAAAATAAAGTAAACTTATGATGCATAATGTAAATAGTCAGAGCATTAGGCCTACAAGTTTGAAAATGACAGATGATTGGCATAAGCTAATGGCATTGCAGCGAACAATTAAACCAGCGGTGCAGCCCAAAGTCATGCTACCGCCATAATAATGTGCCACAGTAGATCTATTGTTCGTTTACCGTCCCGCTGAAGGTAAAAGGCCGAGTTGACCTTAGTACACATTTTGTTAGCAACTTACTCAAGGTTGTTTGCGAATGATCCGTGGTGAGAATCAGCCGCAACCTGAAAGTTACCAGTTCGATATCACTGCATCGAACCCGCAATTTTTCCGAGTTTACTCTACTCTTAACAGCCAGACGTACCAGTAATGACCCAATGGTAATTTAACGTCAGATCAGACTCAATTTGCCCGGCAGTAAAACAAACAGGAACACAATGAAGCTCCGTCGCAGCGTGTCATGGCAATTCTCAACTCGCTTGATCAGTGAACCATGAGACAGATAAGAAGAATTTATTACTGACTAGTCCACGAGTAGCAGTGCTATATAATGCCGACATCCGCGTTGCCATGACGACCTACTTGACTGACTTGACATTTTCATTATGTAACCGCTGTTATGCGTAGCAGCGCGTTCATAAAATGTCCCCCATTGAGGCCTAAACATTTTACGGAAAAAGCACATCAAGCAACGATGGGTCTCTGACAAGTCCAGCGCAATATCCCGCCGAATATTCGCCGCATTTCTGTTGTAGCAATTACAACGTTTTTATAGACAACTTATGAAAAAATACCAACGCAACACGTTGTTTTTTAGTTGTAAACAATAAACATCCATCAACAGTACATATTTAGGGCCGGTTGCACCAACCGATTTTAAGTACGGACTTAGTTAGTGCGTGCAAAGACATTAGTCGCTACAGTACGCGCCCCATCCTGGTTGGTTTAAAAAATAGAAGACGAGGCTGCATAGAACCGAAGCTGTCGTAACTGCCATTAGCTAAGGTTCAGGGTGACTGAACCGTGACTACAAACGAGGCTTAACCAATGCTAGGTCTAGTTTCCTGTCGGCGCTTGAGACAGTCAGCAACACGTACGCACTAGACGCCGACATCTAAACTTGTTATCTGTCCTACTGACTGACCGTGGGTGGCATGGGCGACGGAGCGACGGCATTGGCTCGTGTGAACAGGTGCACGATGAATATCGATACCGCCAGCGACACAAAACACATGATCATCACGAACTGAAAGTAAATACCTGCATACACCACATCAAACCGCTTTGAACCCATCTAATGGACTGTAATATTAACCTCAACGTAGTTCTGCTATTAGAACAATTCCAAGTGATCGATTAATTCGACACAATGTCATGCTGGATCAGTCCACACTTAAAATTTCCGTATGTTTTGTGGCATATTTCAAAATGCGGCGCTCGAAATTAGGTCAAACTACAAACATTGGTGGTTTAAATACAATACAATATTCTTTTATTTAGCGCTGTCACGACAAAAATATGCTTGCGGGTGTAATAGTCTTTTGCCTGAGTGGCGAATAAACATACTTAATAGTTAGGGCGTCAGACTCGCGATCAAGAGGTCACTTTAAATTGCTATACTTTCCGTAAATTGTTCACACGCAATGCTTTGCTCTGTCTTGCTATAGTAATGTGGTGGTGGCCGAAGGTCGCTGAATGCCCTGTGACTATGGTAACCGCGTGTCTGGCGTCCTGGCAAAACGTAACAACGATCTAGAACTATCACTTGCATGGCTGGCTGGCTGACAAAATAATTATTATTACTAAATATAGTCATTTGCTAACCAATAAGCGGAATGGCTCCGGACTTGGCCGGTAGATGATGGCTTATAGTCAGATGATACACACTGAGCGTCAGCAGCGTTGTCATTTCTACAATTAACACTTTACTCTACAAAATACTATCTTTATCTTTAGAAGCATATCAATAAAATAATGTAACACAGTGTTAGGTAAGCATGGCCATCCTTCGCCGCAATAATCAACCCTATCGTATTTGAAACTGTCGTCGACGACCAAGCCTATACGGCGTATAGGCTGCGTGTAGATTTGGTCGCATACAATTGTCACTAAACAAGACAAGAAATTTGAGCAAAGCTCACGAGACGCGCGAAAGCCTATAGCATTTCCAGTTCAGTAGTTATAGTTTCGAAAATTGCATATCACTTGGACTCGGCCCATCGGGACCATAATACACATCGGCCTTATGGCGTGTGGCGTTGGCGACGGTGGCGCCTCCTTGTGAATGATAAAGACTTGCGCAGCCTCATATCGCGAAAAAAATCCGTAAAAACCCCTATTTTGGCG
>Ga0209367_1002525_pt1 | contig 24221 bp, 15 predicted proteins | sample WorMetLIZISLAND2_FD_187412 | JGI IMG/M metagenome (GOLD analysis project Ga0209367, IMG submission 187412) | Marine gutless worms symbiont microbial communities from Max Planck institute for Marine Microbiology, Germany - Olavius geniculatus... ... | reverse complement strand
TCTAGTGCGGCCAATAGGCCGCACTAGATTGTAGCCCGCACGTCCCACAGTCAGTGTGATGCGGGCAATATCACCTTTTGTAATTTTTGCTGTTTTCGATGTGCAAGTCCTTAAATTTTGCCGTTAACAAGTGTATAAACTGATGTTTTGTACATTAATCTGCTTATTTCCCATAGCCGTAAGTCACAGCCGATTCAGCTAGTACCGCATTGTGCTATGGAATCCAGTGCTATTCTTCTGCTGTTGAAATGATTAGGTGAAGCTTAGTATGAGATATGTGACTTATGCTGTCAGTTGTGTTATCATGTGATAACTACATTGAAAAAATGTGTATTATTTCTGTATGTTATTTACAGCTCTCCCTGTAACGCTGCAGCATGCCGAACATAAAGTTGCAGAGCTCTGATGGGGAAGTGTTCGATGTTGATGTGGAAATTGCTAAACAGTCGGTCATCATCAAAACCATGCTGGAAGGTGGGTATTTTTCTATTGTTTACCAGTAATTTTAATAGTTCATATCACTGGTCTATACAAATTTCTTTTGATTGATTGATTGATTGATTGATTGGTCTTGCCTATTGTCTGTCTTTTGATCTGAACAACTTGGATGCATTGCGAATGTTACAACTTTCAAAAATCAAAATACATCTTACAGGCACTTTTTAAACAATTTTTACGTGCTAGAGCTAGCTAGTCTGTCTGTCTGTCTGTCCGTCACGACCATAGTTGAGATAGAGACTTCAGGTTTTCACCATATGATAGCTTAGTGTCTCTAGTATTTCATGACAAAATTTCATGCCATTGGGTGAAAGGGGTCCCTATGAATGAGGGGGTGAAAGAGGGGCACTCCTCCTAAGAAGATGTTATTCTACTGCTATTGGCTCGTCTAACTTTTGACTTTTTAAATAATAGTAATAGTGATAGTAATAGTTACAACAGTGTTTATGGTGCTGTCATCATAGCAGTGAACTGCCACTGCGAGAGTTCACCCGGTTTATTTGGTCAGAGCAGCACGAGCGCCATGTGGCTGCCAACCTTTAGACCAAGCCAATCAGCCTGAATCTCAGTTGTCTGATGGGCTGTTTTTGCTGTATGGTGTATATCTGCATACCTTAAGCCTGTGGTGATGGTTATGAGTGTCTTGCAGGGTTAAACAAGAAATCTGAGCTAATGCTCATGAGATGCGCATTGCACAATAGCCTATATAGCAATTCCTGTTTGCAGGTAATCTTGGTCTCTCTCCATCCATTTTGTCGCAATTCACTCTTCTGCAGTCAAGCATCGCAAAAAATCACTAAAAACTTCAATTTTTGGGGTTAACAGTCATTCTCGCATGTAAAAATGGGTTGAGTTTTCCAGTAGATTGGACTAGGGATCACACCTCACACGATAGTCGAGTGTTGTAACGACGACCTTCAAAGTATATAGGAAAAGGCAAACTTTGACCGTCAGCCGACCCAGAACCCCTGAACCAATCGTCACCAAATTTGAATGGCGTGATTACGTCGTGGACGCCTACCACCAAAAAAAATTGGGCTCAATCCGCCCAGGGGTTTTTGCTCCCCGTGTAGGTGAAATATACACCCCTCCTGTTCGAAATTTACTACACTTTTTGGTTCTTGAACTCACCTACAGGCAAGTCCTTTAGACCGATTTTTATGCTTAATACGTCAAATGATGTGGTTCTGCACAAGGAAGTGCCTTTTATTGTTATAAAATAAAAATTTTATAGGGAAAAATAAAAAATTCTTTGAACTGTCACAACTTCGGTTGTGTGCAAGATAGAGTCAGAATTTTTGGTTTTAGGATATTGTTTTCGGGGATGGCCTAATTAACGGTGACATTTATATTCACCCACGATTGACCCCCATTGCCACGGCAACAAAATTTGAGACAAAATTGGCTATAACTCGGCTTGCATAAGAGATTGTTGCAAGATTTTTGTGCCTATAAGGGGGATTTCGGGGATGGGCCATCGAATGCTGGAGAGGTCACAGGATTGTTTGTTCTCCTACCCTGTGTCAGTAGCTGATGTTGGCTGTGTAGATCTAGGGATGGATGAGGGAGAGGACGAGCCAGTGCCACTGCCCAACGTGAACGCAGCAATCCTCAAGAAGGTGATCCAGTGGTGCACGTACCACAAGGACGACCCACAGCCAGCCGAGGACGATGAAAACAAGGAGAAGAGGACTGACGATATCTGCACATGGGACGTTGAGTTCCTCAAAGTCGACCAGGGCACACTCTTTGAACTCATTCTGGTGAGCACTGAGCAGTTTCACATTAGCTGCATTTTTCGTCAGCGAACGGGGCGACGCTGTTCACTGCTGACGTCATGTTCATTTACATATTCATGCAAAACGATATTGAACGAACGTGGTCTAATGCATAGAGATAATTGGATATTTGAATCCCGTTCAACGTCACATATCATAAAAACCATTGAACTAAATATTATATATAATTATTACATAATATTTAGGCCTAGTTCAATGATAAAAGCCAAAACAACAACAGACACGCCCACCACAGAGTCACGAGACTACCGTAGAACAACTGCTACCACAGTTTTATCTCGGTATACAGATCGCGTTAGTGGTTGACCTGGTTGAATAATGAGCATCCAAATAAGGCAATAGGGGCGGAGTCTGGTAGAACAGCCCCGCCTCGTTAGCTGATGAAAAACGCAGCTATTATGTTACCATTGTTTTGTCAAATTTAGTTCTCCTTAGCAGGGTTTTGGGTTCATGTCGGGTACTCCGCTGCAATGTAACAGTGAACTGCTTCATGTCACGATCAATCCCTGATCATCCTGCAGTTGTCATAGCTCCTAAAATGCAGATGCACTTTGTTTTTGGTTTTTGCTGCACCAGTCTGCGTGTCATTTTGCATCTGAATAATAACACTTTATGATTTTTACTGTTTTGGACGTGCTGGTGCCTTCAATTACGTACTAAGTATGCATGTATTACGTAGCAGAAGAAGGCACATGCTGCCAAAAAAGGCAGTTGTTTTTATTTGGCAAAACCAACCCCTCTTCAAAAAAAGGATTCTTTTGTTGATTCTGAATCATACATGATTGTTTATACCATACCATTAGGAGATATGGCATAATTAATGTAGAGAGTACTGTACACTACGCTGTGATTGCAGAGTGGCAGTACGGCTGTGTCTGACAGTGGTTTGAGATTTTTGATTCTAGTTAGCTGTTAGCTAATGGTGGGTTGGTGTTGCGGTAACATCGTTGGTCGCATCAGCGAAGTTACTCGATGTTGAACCGGGTTATTATCAAGATGTATGACTGCTTATCAGGGTTCCCACTGGTCCTGAAAAGTCCTGAAATTGGACATGGGTGCTGAGCAAGTCATGAAAAAGTCCTGATTTTTGCTAGTGTTATCCTGAAAAACCAGCCACAGTAGAGAAGGGTTTCTCAGTGAACAAAAAGGTTGACAGTTATAACCTTCAGGCAGACACATTCTCAGCAAGGAGAGTAATCTGTGACCATGTGAATGCTGTTAGTGGCATTTTTAATGTTGATGTTGCCAACAAGCAACTGCAGGTGTCAGCCGCAGGTGCCAGGCAGAAGTATCCAGCACATCTGGAAGATCAAAGGAAACAGAAGACGAGCAGGCTCTACGGAAGAGGAAACTTGTCAGTGATGAAATTGCAGCTGAAAAAAAAACAGAAACTGTGTACCGAAAATGAAATATTGAAGCTATGATCAAGTCTGTTGATGACAATGCTGACAAGGCAGAGAAATTGCATGATCTTACCTATATTGCCAAATCGAACAGTTTGAGACGGGCAGCTAAGGACAAAGATGATGAACTGAAATCTGTTAGTGATCAGTTGGTGGCAGCTAGCCTTCGACTGAACGACTGTTAAACTGAAGCACCAATGTAACACGAGTGACATTGTGACAATGTAAATAGCACCAAGTTCTGATTTTAGAGACATTTTTATATAAATATTATGTGCTTGATTGGCATACATCATTAATCTGTCAGGTAATACTTCATGTGTCATGTTTTCGCACTAAAATAACTCTGGGTGCTTGTTTAGCTAAGTGCATCGATGGTTTTTTTTGTTTTATGGTGCTGAAGAAGTCCTGAAAAGACCTGAATTTTGATTCTGTCATTTGAGTGGGAACCCTGGTTTATGGTTATACTGTCTTTGTATTTAACCAATCCACCCGGACCAACTCAGCCTGGCCGTCCTTCCATAGGTAGGCAAAATGAGTAACTGGCAATGGTTACGGCCACCACATAGGAAGAAGTGGTGAGTTCTGCAAGACAGTAGGCCCTGTTACCAGGACTGCTCTCATACTGACCAAGTCAGTTAAAGGTGCTGGCTGTTAATTAGAGCCGGTTGTCCAACCGACTTGGGTTGTATGCTAGCTTAATGGGTTCCACTCTTGCTAGCTCAAAGTGTTGCGAAGGGTATGATCTCCCACTCAACGGATCTCTTTTTAGCTGGCTGCCTAGTGTTTATGCATTATGGCATTCTGTTGTCTTTCTGTGTGCAGGCCGCCAACTACCTGGACATAAAGGGTTTACTGGACGTGACGTGTAAGACGGTCGCCAACATGATAAAGGGCAAGACGCCAGAGGAGATCCGCAAAACGTTTAACATCAAGAATGACTTCACAGCGGCCGAGGAAGAACAGGTTAGTGGTTCCTTTGAACACCTAGTTAGTCAGTATTAAGTAAGTACAACAGATAAAACACAAAATCATGTTGTGCTCTGCTCCGTACACAGCGTAGATCGGGTGAGTGAGTGAGTAAGGGTAGTCGTATATAGCCAGGGACGAACTAACATATCTGTCTCCACCCCATCCACATGAAATTGTTTCCATCTCACCCTGTCTCCACATATGCTGTCCCCGTCTCCACCTATTTTGTCACCATCCCATCCCCAACATTGTATTAATCTGCATTACTTGGTGACAGAGGCACATGGGTGTGACCAACTTGTAGAATTGTTACCCGATAGCGAACCCACCAGGCCAGGAGTTGAATGCATGACCTCTCGATGACTTGCTCTAACCTCCAAGCTGTAAGCAAGTATAATTATTTTTGTAATGCAGTGTCATATATCTAATGTCACCTCTTTTCTCACTTCTTATACAGTCAGTGGCAGGATAGCCAGCCTGTCATAAATTCTGTTCCAGTAATTCCTGAAACTTCATTTGGGGAAATTGGCCTAGTGTGAAGTAACTGAATGGGCTATATATTGAAAGTTGTAGTAGTGTGCTGTGTAACTGTGTGTTGGTCCTGGATGTATTGGATTAAGTAAATTGACGTGACTGTTTTTGCATAATTTATGCATTATTGTGTATCATTTGGTACCATAACTTCATGAATATAATCCTCTACAGAATTTTGAAAAGAAATTCTGTTCAGTTATATTGTATGCTCTTAACAGTATTCAGTCATCTTACTGTCAGTGCTGCTGCCGGCCATCAAATGACCATTTATGTTCCCACCTCACCGAACGTCTGTTTCTGCATTACCTGATCACTCAAGCACAGTAATCCACCTTTAAGTTACGATCGATAAATTTTGGTGTGTTCTATGCCTCGCAGTGTATTTCAGTGCTGTATGCAGTTGTGAAGGACTGGAGGTCTTAGAGCACTTGATTTATTCTTTGACTGATTCTGTATGTGTTCACATTACAGGTCCGCAAAGAGAACGAATGGTGTGAAGAGAAATAATGCAGATAGTCGACAAGACATTGCGTTTGACGAATTATAACAACTGATGCGTTCGTTGATCGTTCTGTGCAAATGATCGACCGATGTTAATCGTTCTTTGTGTGCGTGTGTTGCCACATCGTTTGCACACGTTGCTGATCCAGGCTTTGTGTTTTATAGTCCTTGTTGTGCTCACCTATCGTTTGACCATCTTATTGTTTGATATGAGAAAAAGTTGCCATTCTTTGTCACACATTTATCGTCAATGTCTATTGCGCATATAAATCCATAAAAACAATAAATTTTAGTGCTAAAAACTGCCAGAATGATCTCTAGCTGGTACAAAAGTATATTAAAAGGCGATTTAAATTTGTAGTATTATTGTTACTAGAGAGTAGAAACATTTCGGTGAAGAATTTGGTTTTTGTCACCATGTTCACAAAGTCATCAAAAACAAGTCTCAAAATTTGCTTATTTATTTCGTTGACGTGACAACTGTACACAAAAATTCAAATAACACCAAAAGGAAAAATTCAAACATGGAATAGCTGTTCTTAATCTATGATCTGTCGTTATATGTAGCATTTATCACACCCACAGAGTTATCCCTTTGTATGTGATATTATTAACAGCAGGCCAGTATATTATGCTTTTTCATCATTTAGTATTTGTTTCTGTTGATTTTGCAACAGGAACGCTGAAATGGCATAAGGTGTATAATAAAATCTGGTTGTAATAATATCTGTGGGTCCTGGCCTAACTTACCATTATGCAGAAGTCATATATTCTTTTTTTCATCGGCTATTAATAGCTATTGCAACAGCAGTAAATGTTCTTTGACTAACATATGGCATGGGCGTGTTTCACATATGCCTATATGAGTTCTTGCTAAATGCGTGGCTGATAGTTTGCACAGAATAGAATGTACATGTACTATACGTATGTTTGCTACATTTCAAAGACCCTCTTTTCCATGTTCCTGTTAATTTGCATCTGCTACTGGCTGGTTAAACAATAATTATACATACACATTGTTTTTATTTTAAAAGAGCGGCTGATGTAAAAGCCGGTACTTAAAGTAAGCCATTTGTGTGGTTTCGCAAAGCTTGGTCTAGTTTTCAGTGGTGTGCGCAGTCTCATGAAAATGTCGTTTTTTTAAATCAGAATCGACCTCAGATCTTTAAAACCGAAAAGTTGTTTTCTGTTGTCCGGTATTCCAGAAAACTGATTTATTAGTTTTTGAGATGGTGTTATTTTTTTGTGAAATTCAAAGTATTTTAGCTGTGTTGTAACCAGTGCTATCTGGAGACAAATTTCAGCCTTCACTAGCCATCTGATCTGTAAACTGAAATACTTCATGTATGGTTTGTGCTGATAAACATTGGGCCATATAATAACAATATCAGTTAATACCGTAGAGTACACATGAAATATCATATGCTTAAAGTCCAAAACTGCTGTCAGGTTAAAAAAAACAGAACTGAAAACTGTGTTTTATGAAGATTCGAACCAAATTCATGTTTTGCAAACCGCACACCCCTACACTAGGTGGCGTGTATGATATGTACAGAATTAGAGCCATTTGTTTGCTTACGTCTTGTAGCGTTTTTCCATCCAGTCACAAGACAGATACATGTGATAGTTTAGCAGTCACTATCTCGTTTTCTGTTAAATGTTGTTGACGTTGCAAGTCTACTTTTCAGCTCGTGGTTGGGCGTTTTTGTGCATATCATTTAGTAAGTGGGGAATTTAGTAAAGCCCGCGACACACGAGCCGCTTGTGCGGGCCAGATGTTCGGGTCCACTCAAAGCAGCTTGTGTGTCGCTGAAACCGGATATGCGGCTTGTGTGTCGCTGGCTTAAGTGGGAAACGGCAGTTCTTAGAAGCAATACGAATCCGTCAAACTTTCCAATCTTTCTCTGCCGAAACGTCAACAGATCAGCCATGCTAGCAATTTTGAATGTATGAAATGTTATAAGTTATGCACTATAGATGTGCGATCATTATTACAGTACTATTATGCCGAATCACTGTTGCAGTGCAAGCAATTCTACCTAATCCTACACGTTTTACTGTTAAGTGATCTGTCTGTTACATTGGTTAAACCATTTGATAGGTTCAGATGCCATTTGGCATGTACAGTTTTGAAATGTCAGATGGGGTCCTTGACCCCTACGTGAAAAGAAGATGTGGGGGTCAAACTCTAAGCCAAAACATGCAGTTGCTTCCAACGTACAAAAAAGATGATTTATGATTCACCAGGTGGAGCATAGATCAGCTATTACACCTTTTGTCAAATTACTTCGGTTTTTATTCTAATTACCGTGAATAAAGGTTGCAATTTGGAAGAGTTCGTGATATTGCTCGTTGGTTACCATTTTAACCTAACATTTTTTCAACAAATAACGACAACAATTCTTGCTTGAATTTTCCAGTTTGTACTGTTGATGGTTTCATCATTAATGATAAATGCGTTAATAATTTATTGCATTACAATGCAGTATTCTGGTGGCACCTCGCGACATCAGTTCGTTTGTACATGTTTTCCATCGTCTTCGGCTGGCCGCTGCTGTTAAGTGTGTAAAGTTCAAATTATTTATGTTTTTTCTGGCGATTAAACAACTTCTGTCACTAACTGTTTGTGATCAGTTTTTTTCTGTGTGCCATTGCGTTTTATTTACGTGGCTGATCTCATTAGTCGGCGAGATGCAGGACTGGAAAAATCTAGTTTTTTGGGAAAAAGTTTATTTGGTTTTATTGTACAAAGAAGAAGACCAGACACAAAATTAAGACACAGAAAATACATTCGATACATGGTGCACCTTTCTACCAGTCACAAAAATAAGCTTGTGCGATCAAAACATTGTTTTTGTGGTGTGGGAACGTTCTGACCAATTTTGGTTTCTCCGCTTTTGTTTTCGACTTGATAAGACCGCTGGTCAGACAGACAGACGTATTCCTACGGACGAGCAAGATCTGTAACGCTGCCTATTGAGTCGTATAATAAGACGGATATAAACACAGACGAACAACAAAGTAATATTCGTTAAATCAAAAATAAACTTTTTCAATCAAAACTGCTGCACAACTTATCTATACGTTCGCAATAAAGAAGCACGTGAGTTAATTACATTCACAATGAATGACAAAATATAATGGATGAAAATCTATGTACACTAGTAGTTTAAGTTGCGTATAGAGCGACAGGAGTGGAATATAAGGTGCGCCCTCCAGCTTTCTCATTTCATTTAATTTTTGTTACTCTGTACGCATCTTCAAAGACCTACCTGATTCGGTTAAATGCTCGCATGTCCAGTATTTAATCTGCTTTATGCTGGCTATTTTGTAAAATTTAATTTTATCAGCATATCGTCCTTGTATCATTAGCCTAAAATCAGCTAGGCTAATCGACGCGATAGACTGCACGCACTGCTAATTTAAGGCCTATTATACACTTTTGTACACTGTGTGGCATGCAAATAAAGCGACGTACGTAAGGACGCGCATAGAGCGACGTAACTGAACTGAACTGACATGGTTTGTTTTTTTTAATTTTGACGAACTGACAAATGGGCAAGCAGTAATGCGTTACAGTAAGCATCGTCTAACGGCGTTGCCCACCGGTCAGTTGATGAAAAACTAAACCGTTTCTGTTCAGTTTAGTTACGTCGCTCTGTACGCGCCTTAAGTTAATAAACGGTTTGAAATCGACGCGAATACAAGCTGTGAGCGCAAAAATAAAATGAATTGCAGCAGTGCCGTACGACAAAACACACAAAAACGTATAAATTACTTCTTTGATATAATAAGCAGCGACGTCGTGGACAAAGTTGAGGGAGACACGAAATTACAATTAGGCCCTACAGACAGCTGCAAAATTCCGACTTCGCTAGAACATCTGTCTGCTCGCAATTTCCATTTTGCCCCTAACTTTCCCCAAAATTGAAGATTTCCGGCCTCAAATTTTGTAGCATGCTGCTTTTGAAACAACATTTTCCAACAGGCTAAAATTTAGGGGTGGGGCAATTCCCCCTTCCACGGCGCCGCTGTAGGCTTATATAAGCTGTGGTAGGCCTAACCCATTGGAACGCCAGCCTAACTTTTGTAGGCCTAACTCACATGCGCAGAATACTTGTACTGCACAATGACGAATCACTAAATGGCACTCCGTAACGGCAAAAAGAGAGAAAGTAATTTTTTGACGCGCTACTGTGCTGTAGGCCCCTATAGCACGTTTGCGGCACGATTGTCGTCTGTCGTCCATATGTAACGGATGTACCCTGGCTAGCGGGTAGGTTTAAGGGGAAGACAGCACGAACAATTAGCCCTGTCAAGGCTCTCTGCGTACAAAATTTAGGGGATGCAATGCAATGGAGACGTTTTCAAATTTGGGGTTGAATGGAGGGGGTAAGAAAAATGTGCGTTTTTCAACGAAAAACTGGCTATATCTCGAAAACAGTGAGAGATAGGTCCAAATTTGCTATTAATCACTAATAGGAAGAGGTGTGCGCCCTTTCCGATGACATGAAAATCATTGACCATAAATAGCCTTGAAGGTCAGTACGCGCTATTGTGGCTAAACAGTAAGAGATAGGCCTAAAGATTAGGGTCAAGGTTTTAGCGCGGTGCACGAGTGTGACAGACAGACGGACAGACAAACCACGCTACCGTGACATCTGTTGCAGTAGCCGGAATCGGTGCTGAGAATTTCACTGATGCCGCATATTTGTCTATTTCGAATGGTGACTCAGTCAGTTTTAGTGAACAGATTCACGAATCGAATACTCATTTTTGAACGAAAAGTAAGCAGTAGTTAATTAAAACACATTACACTAAGGTCTACATGAACGCGTACTGATCGACGTTTATAACTAAACTGAAACTGAACTGAACTGAAATGGTTTTGTATTTGACGAACTGACTAACAGACAAGCGGTGATGCGTTGCAGTAAGCACCGTCTAACGGCGAACGTAATACCCCGTTTACACGATCAAGCTGGCTCGACGAGCTAACTCGACGAGCTGTTAAGTAAGTAAAGTAAGTAAATGATTTATAAAGCGCCAAAGTCTCAGAAAGAATCAGGGCGCATAGGATGATGGACGCTAGGTGGCAGAAAAGGCTGACTGAAAGCAGTGGGTCTTTAAGTGACATCTGAATGTAGCACCGTCTAACGTCTTTGTTATATGTCTGCTGGACGAGCCAGCTCGATGTTTGCTTGATGATTGCTTCCTGTAGGCTATATGCTTTATGCATGTTTCATATTTGCTCGATGTTTGCTCGATGTTTGCTCGATCGTGTAAACGGGGTTTAACTAAGCGCACGTACACGTCAACCGATGACTAATAGGCTCGCCCTGCTTGCCCATTGGTCAGTTCATCTAAAAATAAACCATGATAGTTCGGTTCAGTTCAGTTCAGTTACGTCGCTCAGTACGCGCCTTTACTAAACGGAAGTAATGCATCGGTCGAATACCGATCATAAGGTACTTAGAACATTGTAAGGAATCGATTACTTTATGCAGGGGAGAGAAGAGCTTAAACACATAAAAATGCAGCCTTGTAATTAAACAACAAGTTTATTTAACGGAGACGCAACGGGTAAAGCTTAGACGATCCAATGAGCGAGAAAGTCAAAATTTCCTATTATAATACCAAATCGATCGAGCGATGGACGAGAAAAACAGCAAAAAGACAGCCGCCAATGTCCAGCGAACATATGTGCATAATGTACATGTAAGCACCACAATCTTTCTCTTCCGCGTTAATCAGATTTATTCTGATATAATGGCGGCGAAAACAAACCGACGTCCGTTTGCAAAAAACATCACAACTATAGAACAGTGACATCTGGATCTATCAACATCTTCAAAGGGAATCTGGAAAGACTCAGACAGTCAAAAGAGATAGACCTGTTTGTTGGCAACTGATGCTACTTGGTCTACTGAGGCTGAACCGTGCTGTCGGGGAGGCTTGTCCGGTAAGCTATCCGGTAAGTTATAGTGCCGACATGCCATCCCCCTTTAACTTTGACTTTGTGGGTTAAAATTAACGCACCGGTTACTTTTGCCAGAGGGAAAACTTTTCCGTCGATTTTGTTTTTTTCCGTACGTGCTTTTTCCTTTTCGAATTAGGAACCCGTGCGTGACGGACAGACAGACAGACGGACGGGCAGAACGTTTGATGCGGTCTATTAGGACCACCGGATAAAAACAATAATTCTAACGTGAGACGTCGAAAATTACAAAGTTTAGTATACATTAGGCCTACGTCAAAAAAGTTCCAGCCTTGTATTTTTTTAAAAAAAACCTTTGCACAAAATTGTTTTGCAGAGGTTTTTCGCGTCTTTCGTTGTGTCGCGGCAAATGAACCAACTGACGCGACAAAATGAAGTGATTGATTTATATCGTTGTTTTGCTGGAGTTCACACGTAACGTACTCTGTTGTCAACTCTTATTTTTCTGCGACAAAGGTCGCCTCCACCTAGCGGACTGTCGCCCGTTTTGCAGGTAACCTATGCGCCGTGTCAGAGATTCAATTTGACATACTCATACATTTTCCAGATCGACTAATCATAACTAACGTAATAGCCGGAGACATGATTGATGCAGTTTAGCCGACCATACTTAAGTGAAGGCCAAGCTTATGGCATGGTTGTCGTCCGTCGTCCGTCCGTCCGTCTGTCTGTAACGGATATACATGTATTGTGGCTAAACGTTAGAGACCGTAGGAAAAAACTTTGTACTCGAATAATTAGCCCTATGTCAAATTTCGGCGACCTAGTGCAAGGAAAACATTTTCAAATTCGAGGTTGAGTGGAAGGGTGGGAGAAAAAATGTGAGTTTGTCAACGGAAAAATAGCCATATCTCAGAAACGGTGAGAGATACGGTTGAGGTTGCTATATTAGGAAGTGCCATATGACCTGTCAGATAAAATGGAAATCGTTGACCTTGGATGACCTTTAAAAACGTTAGACGCTATCGTGGCTAAACGGTGCGAGATAGGGCCTACATGCTATTAATCACTTATAAAGAAATGGCATATTGGCTTTCAAATTATATGAAAATCATCGATCTTGAATGACTTTGAAACTCACTGACGACCAGTACGGTCGGCTATCATAGCGACAGCTGGGCTTCTGGTCAACTGTTTTGAACGGAACGGTGACAATACCACATCTCGTAACGACCTATGTCACTTTGACGACAACGTCCGGCGATGCCTATATAGAATAAAACTGAAAAAGTACTCGCACGCGATTTTGTCGTCAACCGTTTCGGACAAATCTAAAACTGCTTAAAACAAAATGTGATGCAAGTTCTAGTTTAACTTCAGCACCTCTAACTTGAACCCTAACAGCTGAACAAGGATGTTGTTTGTCTTCAAGACCCCGGGTCTCAAGATTTTGGCCTTGGTGCGGTACTGGTACATCACGTTCTTGTGGTACATCAGGTAGCCTAACACGTTCTATAATTTTAAACTTGAAGTTGAGGTCTCGACGTGATCTCGAGTGTGATCTCTGTTTCTGGTCTTAATTGGTCTATTAGAGCTGTGACAACCGAATAAGTCGCTACTTAAATATTCGCGCAATCGTCCGTATAGCTGAAACATCACCGTCAATAAAGCGAGTCAATAATAATAACGAAAAATTTGTACACCAGCATAAAATTTTACAGTGATGTGTCACTGCAAAGTGTAGTAGTCGATATGTACATTGACAAAATGACAAAATCTGCTGCAATGAGTGACAATGCTAACTGTAGGGGTTTAATGTAATACACGTTTGTAAGCCTAAACGTTTTTACGCGCGACAGCATGCTTCGCGCGTCTTAGCCATCTTCGAGGTGTGTGTCCGTTTGTCCGTCTGTCTGTCCGTCACACCCTGGCACTGTATCAAAACGGCGACACATAGAATCACGAAATCTTTAATGTGGGCTGCCTAAGGACTCTTTTTAGCGACAAAATTTCGTACCCCTGGGTGATGGGGTTTCCCTCGAACGACGGCGTCAAAGTGGGGTATCTTCCCAAAAGACGTTATTTTGCCATTATTGGCCTTTACAGTGTGAAAATGGTTGCAGATAGGTACAGGCTTGTTGCACCCCATAACAAACACTGATGACGTGCATTTTAGAATTGTTAACATGGATGATCTTGAACGACTTTGAACCCCCAAAAGAGGGGTTTTAATGATTTTTTTCAATTTTTGGCTGCAGCGCGCACTTCAACCGCGAATTGCAACGAAATGGCTGGAAATAGACCAAATCAACCTGCATGTGAAATTTTTAGCATTGAACGTAGATTTTAACTGTCTAAGTCCCGACCATCTAGGTTCAAAAAAGCCTGCGCAGTCGGGCGTCAAAGATGGCAACCTCCTCTCTAAAATGGTTATTTTACCGCTTTAGCGTGAAAACAGTTGCAGATGGTCGCAGACATACTGCTTATCATAACAAACACTGGTGACGAGCTTTCGAACTGTGTTAACATCGACGACCTTGAATGACTCTGTATTTCCAAAATAGGGGTTTTTGGTGTTTATTTGCAATTTTCGGCTGTGGTGCACATTTCATAAGTGAATTGCGCCGACATGGCTAGAGATAGACCTGGACAACATGCAAACAGCAACTACTAAGGCTGTCGCGCGTCTCATGAGTTTTGCTTAAATGACTTGTAATGTTTCATGAAACGCTTTTTACATTTTATTCTCATTTATCCAACGTAATCCATGAGCAAAATGTAGCATCATCGCTGTGCCTGCTAGTGATGACTCAATTCAGGATTTCAACTTCGATTCCATATCGAAACCATATTTTACAAAATATCGCGATATTGATATCGATATCAATATTTTTTGAAATAGTAAGTAGGCCTGTGTAAATCTTACGCAAGCTCAAGAACTACTCGGGAACATTGCGCAAAGCAGTATGCTTTATTTAGATAATACATATGTGTCTTTGAGTAAACGTATAATAAGACTGTAATTAAATTTTAAATTACGACACTATTAACTCGCCACATTTGTAATCTTACTTTCTAGTCACGCGATGTAGTGAAAAATCTGTAGGCTATGAAATATCTCGATAATTTTGATAATATCACGATATGTCGCGATATTTTCGAATATCACGATATATCGAAAAAAGATTTTTTTCGCCGATACGATATATCGTTATTTTCGACATATCGAGTCACCAGTAGTGCCTGCCTATATACTTTCGAAGTAACAAATTTGCATTCCTCTAGCGTTACATTTTTTGTGCTATAAATCTGTCGTTTTATTCAGACTTCAACCATTGCAGTCTGTTACAATCTCAAACATTTTTCATGGCTACGAATCGTTTTATTTCGTTTTGGCACAGTTTGCTTGGTAAACGCTAGACGTGTTCATCGCAGCGTTTTGTTAAGATTTTCAACTTTTCAAACCAACTGTCGCACGCATTTCCCAGAGTGTTAACATCCATTTTTGAAAACATCTCTGAGGCCCCTGAGGCAAGCGTGGGTGGCTTGCTTTTTTCACGAAATGCACACGGGACTTCACCTGCTACCCGGCTAACGTTTCTGCTCTTGAATTTTTAATAAATGTTCAAGGATCAACGTAAAAATGACGGTGATTTGCAATAATTGTATGCGAAAAAAATCGAAATGCCATTCACAACGTGATGACAAATTTATTTATGACAAAAAATAATGAACATACATGCAGTTTGTGAGAAAATTGTATAAGGAAAAAGGACACGCCTCTTACTCAACGCTTACAGATGTTTTCCCCCATAAAATGTTTTAACGTTTTTTTATTTTTTTTTACTGACACTTATGACTTCTGTTACGCAAACCGCATATCTGCGACGCAAACGTAGTAGACATACCGATATCCAATGAGCATTTTGCTTTCACGAGTCATAAAAAAAATCGACAAACCGCAAATGTCTCAATAAACATCTAATAATATACATCATAAGTTAGCCTACATGTTAATAAATCGGCGACGACGACAAATGCATAAATATACGCACGCGATCTGATGTTACAATAATTAAAACATTATTTTAAGTGGTCTCGCATGTTTCGCGCATCGTGTATATACGAGAGGCAATATTAGGCCTATTCGACGATTGGCGACGATTGTTGCAGGGGCCCATTACAGGAACGTCGCCAGGACATGAGAAAAAAAAACAATTGACCCCGCCCCCGCAGAATTAGTAATAAGTGAGCCAGACATTCCCTACTTGTTCCAAACAGCGTACAATTTTGCCCACTCTGTTGCCAAAAAGTTCGTTTTGAAAATGTTTCTAAATGTACCAATTTCGGGGCCAAATAATTTCCGATTTGCAGGAATTTGTGAGCAAAGTTAAAATTTTGAGCACCCGTAATCTCTTCGGTCGTAAATTTGCAGCTGACTGTCGGAGAATCGCAATTTCTTGCCCCCTGAACTTTTGAACTATCTGACAAAGTAGACAATAAACTTAAACAGATGTTTTACGTTTTTATTTAGGATAGTTCACCCGTTGACCGTCAATTTCGCGTGGGCTGTGTCCTCTCATCTCCTAAAGTGCGGCAGCCAAAAAGTGAAATTTTATAAATCCTTTTTAATAGTTAAACTCTGTTATTTAAAAGTAGGCCAATCATGATGGCTCAAAAAGCACTACGGTATCATAACATAATAATTATACAAAAAAACTTTTAAATAGCAATAATTAAAATGTGCCGTGGTTCAGCGACCTAAATTTTGAGGGTATCTTGGCCGTGGTTCTTTGTACAGCGCCCCACCTTCCAGTACCCACTCATGCAGCTGACATACGCGCCAACTCCACCAGTTCGATATGTGGACGGTGGACGTGTGTACAGCTCGGCGTACGACTCGTTGTCCACAACAAATCGACGCAAGTGGAGATTGGACGACGCTTAATTCACACAGCAACGCAACACGACATAGAGCGGCATCATCAGAAAACGGGGCGGAGGTCGCGGAGTGCGGCGAACTCAATGGCAAGACGTTCCAGCAGACGCTCGAAGTCCCTCAGTACTATGTAGTCGCGCGTGTGCCGCAGTGCATTGCGGTCTACCTCCATCATCCGCATTGCCATCACGCCTTCGATCACTTCCTGGCTGATTGTAGTAGTATTTGTAGTGGTAGTAGTAGCAGTAACTAGCATCCTGGCTGATTGTTGTTCCCGTAACGAAGATGACCCGATGGAGGGCACACAGCAGCCAGTACAGTCCAGCTTCATGGTCATCTTCAAGCTGTCGGAACTCGTCTTCGAAGGAGACGTTCTCGTTAATCGCGAGGTTTTCGCCGATCCTCGCCTGCTCGACGAAGACGGCGACACGAGCGAGGTATTCGAACGCCGTGTGAAGCGTGATGATCATCTGAATATCACAACCAACCGGATTCATGCTGACCATAATTGTAAAAATTAATGTTGTACCACAGTAGGCCTACAAAATACGCGCGTACGTATGTAGTGCAGGCCTACTAAGAAGAACTGTACTTACCAAAGTCTTGGTCTCGAGGCGCCTCGAGGATAAAATAAAATTGTAATGTTGGTATTTTAAATTTTTTGTTACATCACTGTCATTATTTCCGCCGAGTAAACAAAGCTTGGGTACATTTAGGAACCGTCCGGTTTTCTGTGGTTTTTTCATCGTTTCAGTCTCTCTCTCTCTCTGTCAATTGCCGCTGAAGTAATGATCTGGCTTAGTTACAAGTTGATTGAAAACAGACACACAAAAAATTAATTTTGTTACGTTTTCGTTGCTGATGATGGCCGCAGTTGGTCGCTGTAGATCGGGCATTCCGTCAAGCCTCAGTCCCATCTGCTCTAAGCCTTCAACCAGAGTCATGTCTCGAAATCTGAACCTGATCTACACACATCAGTTAGACCACATTTACACAGTATAGATAAATACTTTAGCGATAGCCTAAAGTTTGATGTTAAAGTTTATCATTGCAAAGCCCCTAAACGAAACTTTCGTTGACATTTTTTACGCGTGAAAGCAGCTACTGCTTTCAGCGCGTCTTAGCCATCGCAATTCTCTCTGTCTGTTTGTCTGTCTGTCACACGGGTAAATCAGTCAAAAGCGGTGCAAGCTAGGATCACCAAATCTTCACCTTCGGTTGCCTGGAAGAATCTAGTTTCAGGAACTGTAAAAATTTTCCATAAATTCAAAGGGGGTCATTCCGAACGAGGGCGCTAAATGAGAGGGGATGAGCAAAATTTGCGATTTTGGGCCAATAAGTCGCTGTATCTCAGTAACGGTGCGAGATAGAGCCTAGGTTACTATTAATCACTAATAGAAAGTTGTAGACTGGCTCTCGATTGGCGTAAAAATCAATGACCCTAAATGACCTTGAACGCCAAAATAGGGGTTTTTTGTATGCATTCGCATTCTGCCACTGCCAGTGCTGCAGGTATTAGGCCTATGTAAATTTATGTTTTATATGCCGTCCTTCCTTGCGTCCGTTCTCCATCCGTGATGCAGTTTCAGCGTAATCTACGAAAAATTGCCGTGCGTCATGTGAACATCTAAAACGCCGTCCGTCGGTAGCTTACTGTAAACGATGATGATTTAAAATTCATCAACACGCATAGGTGTCAGACATATTTGTCTCAGCGCTCGGGAAAACATCCTGCAACGTAACCTAATGGACTCCAGTCTTTGGCGTATATCTGCCGCCGATAGTCGAGATGTCACGTTTTAATTTATTCATAGTATACGCGTGAGAGGAAGGATAGGTAACCACACCCACGCACCTGAGAGGTAGGCTGTCTGTCTACGAGGGTAGAGGCTAGTGCAAAGACAGCTGCTGCTGCGCACTGCCGTTAATTTATTATTCAGATGAACAAAAAATTATACCACCACGTCGTAGGCTATTAGACAAATTTATGTGACGTCTGTTATCGGCGAAAAAAAACTGATTGACTAGCTGAAGTAAACATTATTGCGATAAGAAGACGTTAATTGTCAACCGAAAATAATCAAAGATTTCAGTCTTAAAAGTTTTGCCGAGAATAGTGCATTCACCTGGCAAACACAGAATATGTAATACATGTACTTTATCCCAATGATAGAGAATCCTGTATTAAGTGCAAAATACGTAAAAAATATGGATTGCTACCAAAATCGAATCAACTGATTTTTACGAGAATTAGTTTGTACAGAGACCAAAAATATAATCTACAGGGGCACAGATCTTGCAGGAAACAGCAAACGACCAAAAAACCACGTTTGTCCAGCCCGTGCGCGTAAAATTATAGGCCTATAATTATAAAACAAAATAGAAAATACTGGATGATTTCTTAAGATTCTTTCGACGAAACAGCAGGCAGCATAATATAGGCTCTAAGCCACACTGTAATAAAACAAGAAATCTGAGCTAATGCTCATGAGACGCGCGAGAACCTATGGCAGTTCCTGTTCGCAGATAATATAGGTCTATCTCCATCCATTTCGTCGCAATTCGCTTTTTTTGCAGCCAAAATCGCAAAACAATCACCTAAAATCAACATTTTTAGGCTTCAAAGTCATTCAAGGTCATTGATGTTGACATTCCTAAAAAGCTCGTCGCTAGTGCTTGTTATGATAAGTAACATGTCTGTGCCTATACCTACAACAATTTTCACATTAGACGAGCCAATAGCGGTAGAATAACGTTTTTAGGAGGGGTGCCCCTGTTTCGCCCTTTCACCCAGTGACATAAAATTTTGTCCCGAAATACTAGAGACACTAAGCTATCATATGGTGCAAACCCAAAGTTTCTATCTCACCTGATTTTGGATCGGTACCGGGTCGTTACAGACAGACGGACAGACGAACAGACGAACAGACGGACAGAATTACCGTAGCTAATACGCGCTATAGCTCTCGCGCGTAATCAGTGGCGTCGTGACGGGGAAGCGGCCACAAAAACAATGGAAATTGCGTCCCCTAATGTTTGGTCTGTCGGAAAATGTTCGTCTTGTTAAAATGTGCTATTAAAATACAAAAATCGCAAACTAAAAATCCCCATTTTTGGAAAATTTAAAAACAAAATTAAAATTAATTTTTAGCATCCAAGTTTATCTTATTATCTCCTCGTTCGGACATTTACCGCCGTTTGCCGGAAAAAGTGCAACTTCTTGCACCTCCTCATCAAACTTTTTAACTTACGACCCGCTGATGAGTTGTTTATGGTTGAAGTCATTTTTCCTGCCCTGCACACACCGCCAATGAGCTTAAAAATAAAATACCCTAGAAGCCATGGTAACAACTGCGTGCACGAGATCATTTAGCTTTTTGTGACAGAGTTACGGACTCTGGAGAGTCGGTCTATGAAACCTAGAACTATAATATTGGTCTAATAATGCACGCCTCACGCGGCGATTCTGGATTGATTGATATCCACGTTAAACGTATACAATACATTATTTATTTATTGTCTGCCATACAAACTGGATATGTACTGCATGACTGAAAGAGCATTTTTTGTTTATATCACTTAGGTTATAAGAGACTGAAATGTTGATCAACTATCAGAATAGCGTCTGATGAAAACCGAATGGAAATTTTCTTTTACAGAATCGAAAAATATTTGTTGATTGAATGGCAAAAAAAACAACACAAATTTTCGTGGTTTGTGCTTATTTTGGACCATTCTGAAACATACTAACTACAATAATATTATTATAAGCGGAATCGGTCTTGTACCGCAAACGATTTCGCCTATTCTTACACATTTCTGTAGCGTGGTCTGTCTGTCCTCTGTCGTCTGTCTGTCACATTCGCGCAACATGCTTAAAACGTTTGATGGATTTACACGTAGATGCCACTTAACAGGTACACTTGTGGAGTCTAATGATACATTGTGTTAGATGATGTTGTTGACCCACAGAAAAAGGAGATTTGGGAGTTAAACTCCCAGCCAAAACATGCAATTGCAAATTGTGGCCAAATCGTCAGTCCCACGCTGCCGCGCCCGCGTGGTAAATTGGCCTGCAAACAAACAGCTAGGTAAATTTGCCACAGCGATTTCGCCTTTTATCGGATTACTTTGACCTTTGTTTATCTGAGCAAGGGTCGAAGATACACTTCTGGTACTTTTGTGTGCTTGAAGTAGTGTCCCATTTTTGGGTCTGTAGCACGTACATCGTACAATGTCATTTGCTCAGTTTTTTTCGTGCAGCTGACAATTTAGCCGAAACTGCGCCGTTATCGTCTACGATATATCGTATCACAGGCCTACGTACATACATATCGTTCTGTGACGCAATAGCAGAGGCCATTCTAACGGAAATATGGTTTGACAGTTCCAAGAATTAGGCAGCTGGACGCATACAGTGCACATCGTATTAGATAGGCTTATGGAGCCAAAACGGGAGTCTGTGTGTCCAAAACTCATGATTATGTGTGCCAGTACTTGGCCATTTGGTTTTTTTATTGCACACAAACTCACTTCTGCTTTAGTTCAAGAATAATATTTTGTATTTTACACAGTCTAACAATAAGGCTTGATAAGCATTATGACGATTTCACTAATGCATATAGTAGATGCGCCTCTGAAGTTAGTCGACACACTGGCGCTATACAAATTAGTTTAATTAGAAACGTACCCGTCTTTAGTGACGTCGTGGTAATTTCGGGCTGTCCAAAAATTGTCGCAAAATTTTATTTTTATTGTCGGAAAATTACCGTTCAAAAATTCTAAATTTTTGGGTCAAACACAATATGGGAATAATTCGGGAAGGGGGCAAATTTTAAGTACCCATAATCTCCTACTTTTCTATCGGAAATTTGCAGCTATATGTCGGACAGTAATGCAACTTCATGTCTCGCCTTTTTAACACCGCTGTGAAATGCCAGGCTGATTACACCGTAAACCATAGAAGTGTCACCAAACTTTTGTTTTCGTTTTACCTAAATATTCGCCAATTTTAAAATTTCTTTCATCGGCACATTCTGTATAACAAACTTGCAATAAAGAGAATACAAAATATCCTACAACCCTTCCAGTGTGTCGCTATACTACCTGATTTATTGTTCACAGTGTGGGCCTACTGTAAGCCTATAATGCCGACCTATTTTGTCCGTCGAAAAATGTTCGCTCATGGTCCCTCATGATTGCAAATTTGTTCACCGATCACAGCAATATGAGCTGTTTATGGTTTGGTTCGTTTTTGTAGGCCTACTGTATTTATGATATGATTGCAACACTGCACTTTGTGTGTCTTTCGTCTGTCGCTAATTTGCTTCTGTATGCGATGTGTCTACTGTTGCTGTTTTTTTTCTCTATCCAGCAAACTGTTTATCACCTGCAGGAATCGACAGAAGATAGTCATGATGCATCAGTTGCAAGAACTATGGCCTATCGTCAGACAGATGGCATCGTCTGATGCCGGTGTTTACCGGCGCGCTTGCGCGAGAACATCAGCTTAAGCTTCATTCAGTGTCACTCATTGCGCCATTGTCTGAGACGCTGGCATTGTTCGCTGACACCGCGTTGTACTAAATTCAAGGCGCCCCCGAATAACTTCGTGACGTTGCAAAAATGGCGCGCGCACCTCTGCGCATGCGTGAGGCGGGTTTTACGATCCCAGCCGTACTAACTAATGAAATCATTCTCTTCTCATTGACACCGAGTCGAGAAGTGGAGATTAGCATAATCTGTCTAGGCGCGATGCGAGACTTCGGGTTGGCTTTCTGTCCAATACAAAACCATCGAGATATGACGTCGCATATAACAAGGTCAACTGCTACATATTAAGGTGGCGTGGTCGTCGAAGAAAATTATGGGAAGCAATATTGTGGGGGTGCTAAGCGAAAGTGTCAATTCATGCCTGCCATAAGTTGACAAAGTTGAGTGGGTGGAATAAACATTTATGTATAATTTTTGGCCAATTTGAACGCGGAGCGCCCAGTTGGCAAACAGATCGGGTGCAGTTGCATAGGCCTAAATGCTTGATAATGTTTCTGAGAACAATCAGACTAAACGAAATTCGTTGCGGCAGACTTAGGCTTATTAATCCATCACAAAAATATATATTTAATTTTTTAGTAAAATATTTGAAAAAAAACATTTAATTTCATAATGGTAAGGCCTACCGCCACTGATTATGGGCGTAATTGCACGGCGAAAGATCCACTTATTTACTTCCTTACTTACTTACTTACTTAGTTGCTGGTGCCTGAGTGGAAAATTGTCTTATTGAGTAAGGTAGGCCTATTTCAGTCGTCACTGTGCGTGCCTATTATAGTTCGCGCTGTCTTTCGCATGGTAATCATTGTATCTCATCAACAGGTTGGCGTCAGTGTCTATAGAGTCTAGTCTGTCTATAATCTGCTAACCTATGAGTCTTGAATACTGTCGCAGCATAGCTGTCGTGTCTGATGACCCATTCTTTGATAGCGAGCCGTAGGTATAAGACGTCTATAAGCGTAGGACTAAACCAGCAACTGGCCATAAGAACAATCGACGCTTTCTATACGACGCGTCTTATTCAAATATCATGCGGCCGTCCTCTAGGCCGCATTACGCGTCTAACTAGTCCGTCCGTCTGTCGGTCTGTCTGTCGGTTCCGTTTGAGCTCTCAGCTCGTAAGTAAAAAGCATAGAAAAAAGAAAATTAGTGTAAACGTTTTCCGGGCCAGGAGTGCCAATTTTCAAATTCAAAAAGTCAGAAGTAAAGGTCACCGAACGTCGAAACCCGAAAGAAGGTTTTTGCTATTTTTGCTCAGCGTTGTATTTTTATGAGTGGCACTAAAACGGAACTCTTTCCTATCAGAAGAGAGCGATATAACAGAACTGAACTAAACTGACATGGTTTAGTTATTGACGAACAGTAATGCATCGCAGTATGCACCGTCTATCGGCGTAGGTGACTATGTGACTACGCGCGCGTACGCTTCAACCAATGAACAACGGGTTGCTTTGCTCGCCCATTGGTCATTTCATCAAAAACTAAATCATGTCAGTTTAGTTTAGTTACGTCGTTCTGTACGCGCCACATTCAGTCATCAGCTGAGTCAACTCACGTAGAGGTTTTTGAGATCTTGGACCATCTTCTTGAGTCTGGTGGTGACGCCGGACAGGACATGGAGAGTACTGTGCCAGTCGACGGCGTTGACCATGTCCACTGCTGCGGGTCCGCCGCTCACATCGCCCTCGAAGATCAGTCCAGAGGTATCCCTTGGTCCTTACATTTGCATTCTCATTCTTATTTTCATTTCCATTCCCATTTTCCGTAGGTCTCTGTCTCCCGGTTTTTTTCGAAGATCAGTCCAGACACTGATCTGCCGACACCCTCGACCACCATGCCCCCTGAGCACGGGTACACCCACCTCGATGGCGTCAGAGAGACTTCGCTGGCTCCGACCAATGACGTCGTCGAAACCAGTGACGTTACGACGACGACCAAGATACTGCAGGACGTTCCTAAATCTAAACAAATCACAGATATGTAAACACGTAATTATTATTATTATTATTATTATTATTATTATTATTATTATTATTATTATTTTACCCTCGGTACTCCGTTAATATTATTATTATTATTATTGG
>Ga0209367_1002524_pt1 | contig 24221 bp, 15 predicted proteins | sample WorMetLIZISLAND2_FD_187412 | JGI IMG/M metagenome (GOLD analysis project Ga0209367, IMG submission 187412) | Marine gutless worms symbiont microbial communities from Max Planck institute for Marine Microbiology, Germany - Olavius geniculatus... ... | reverse complement strand
AAAATAAACAGAAAACCTGAAAAAACATCCCCAACATTATCGATCGTACCTCGAATAAAGATTAGCAGATTTTAATAATAATTGGCAGAAATATTTACGACACAACTGGCTATGAAATAAGTGTTTTAGTTTTTACCTCACCCAACGTCTGCTTTTGCACTACCTGGGGAAAGCAGACCAGGCATAATACGTGTTGAAATGAATGGAAAAACGTTAATAAATTCTATCTGTCCTAATTTGTGGGCCTAACAGCAGGTTTGTTACAAGGTTTGACTGTCTTGCAGCAGTGTGTTTACCAGAAGAAGTTTAAGAATGTTTGTAACGTCAAGAAGTGACTGGTAGAGCCTGTATTGGTCAGGAGCAGAACATTATCGATACTGCAGCTGTCAAGTGGGCCAGTGTATGTCAAGTGTCATAGTGGGCCAACACTTAAAGCAGTTTTACTGTACGCAGTTAAAAATGGATAACTGAATGAAATGTCAGCCACAGTGTCAGAAATGTGAACAAAATGTGTTTTTACGCGTTATGTTAATTAAGCAATCATGTCGCATTAAATAAAAAAGTGATATTTTGTGTGTTCTATTTTCCCCAGGTAGTGTAGAAACAGATGTTGAGTGAGATGGGAAATTAAATTGTCACTTGATGACAAGTTGTCTCAGGAATATTCGTACCAAAAATTATTAAAATCCGATAATCCTTCACGTTACAGTCGAAAATGTCGGGGATATTTTTTTGCGACACAGTGTATGTTAAGGCGCGTACACAGCGACGTAACTAAACTGAACTGAACTGGCATAGTTTAGTTTCTGAAGAAATGACCAATGGGCAAGCAGTAATGCATTACAGTAAGCACCGTCTAGCGGCGTCGTTGGTCTAAGTGACTACGCTCACATACGCGTCAACCAATGACCAGTGGGCTTGCTCTGCTTACCCATTGGTCAGTTCGTCAAAAACTAAAGCGTGTCAGTTCGGTTAAGTTCAGTTCAGTTACGTCGCTCTGTACGCACCTTAAAACTTGTGTGCGAAAAGAGTAACTGCTGAGGAGCACAATTATTCAAAGTGCCGATGCCGACACTGGGAAGACGATCTGATATATCACACAACGTACGACTTGGCACTTGTCCGGTCGGTGGTTAATACTAATGTAGGCCTACGTTGGTTGACCGAATCACTTTGACGTCGTAGAGAGTGTACGCACATTAGCGATGCAGCAGCAGCTAGCGACAGGGACAGTTCCTCCTAGGAGACCAGCAGGCACCGGTTGTCTCTACGACACGAAAAGCGCATCATTCTCGGTTTGCAGAGAATTGAAATTAGCGGCTTTGTGCCAAGAACTGCCCACCCCGATACACACTGCACTGTTGTCTTGTGCGCTAGTGGTCAATCATTCACGCTTAGCATCTCGCCAGCAGAGATCCAGCTCTACAGTCTTTACCACGCTTTTGATGCAAATGCTTCACGATATTTGTATGATAGAAGGCTACGTCAAATTTTTGGCAATTCGGAGTCCAGCTGAACAGGCACACAGTGCGATGCACTAGCTCTGTATGTGCATTTGTGCTCTGGCAGTAGAAACAGGTGTTTTGGGGCTGATGACTAAGGAAAGGGAGATCAGTTTCCCACCTCAGTTTGGGAAGGGCCTTGCTAGTTTTATTTTTCAGAATTGTATCAGAAATACTTGCAGCTGAAAGGTCGTGTATAATGCAACAAAATTCTGTGCCGAATAAGCTTCGTTCAACTTCATGCTAGACTCACTCCATTCTATTATGTCTGCTGAGTGCTGGTCTGGTATAACTAGGCCTGTAGCAACTATAGACCTAACTTTGTCTGTTACATTTTCGTATAGGCCTAAGCGTAATGGTAATTAGTGACGGCAAAATTAATTCCAATCGATTTGCACCGCTTACACGAATCGACTATTTTCGATTAATCGGCGTTTACAGAGCATCGGCGATGTTGAATCCGGCCACGTAGCCTACTATCCCTTCGCGCCACCGGTTTCCTATTCCGTTTTCATCTGCTAAAGACGGCATATACAGCTTTTATTTGCACCCGCCTTTAGTTTCTTTTTGTAAAGCTCAGTGAATTCAATGACGCTCCTAATTCCTGTAAAACAGTGTGTTCGATGTGAATTCGTGAATTTCTGCCGAGGAAGATGTTTCCATTGTGTTGTCGTAGGCACAGAGAATGTTCTCTTCGGACAACGTCCGCAAGCTCGGGCGCAAACCACAGCGCTTTAGACGCTAATGTAAGAATTTATGCTGCCGTCCTAACAGGCCGTATTACCCGTCCACCCGTCCGTCCGTCTGTGACCAGTCTGTCTATTAGGGGCTCGAGCCTAACTGAACGGTATCCAGAACTGGTGTAGCCTAAATGTTTCTTAAGACAGGGGTAACCGGTGTGCCAATTTTTAAAAAGGTCAAGGGTCAAGGTCATGCCCCGGCCATCAAAAACACAAGTGTAACCTGAACACGACTCTCTCAAGGCTAAAACATGTAGTGAACGCTAGCAAATGCTGCTCAACTCCCAACCATATTGACTGCACTAACGTCAAAAGCAAAAGCTGCAGTGATTAGTAGCCTACAGGTACAAAGTTGCACTGACTGGGAGCTGTGCTGGTCACTTGCTTGGTACGTATGCAGCAGAAAATGCTCAGTTACCAGGTCCAGGTCTTTTAGACTGCTGAACAGGCTGTTGCTATGCTGACGCCTTAACAGACAGCTGTAGCGCACCTGGAACTCATTGCACACAATGGAAAGATGCACATGAAATATCGAATGCCAAGCAAACAGGTTGGTCCGCATAATCGACATTTAGCATCAATTATTATTAGCCTATAGGCCCTACTTATGGCACATTGTCACCCCAATTTTGGCAAAATTTAGGGAAGAAATTAAAATTTTGAGCACTCATCAGTCTCCTCTGTCGAAAATTTGCAGCTTTCTGTAACTCAGTTCGGTTAGGGAACCCACCAGCTAACGTCAAGTTCGTTTACGGTGTAACTTTATATAGCCTATAGGCCTATAGTGAATTAGTGATAACCCAGATCGATCATGAACGCACTTTACTGTTGTCATGGACGTCCGAAACAACTAAGATTGAAAAGATGTGATGTCGTCCGGCAGACTGTCCAGACGTACACGAGGTCCATCAACTGTGAATGCCCAGGTGCGTGTATCGGTCCTTGACTGATTCCTCAGTCAGATGTCGGCTCACGCGTCTCGCCAGCAGTTAGGCCTAAAAACCCATGCTTCCGGTTGCAGCCGAAAAAAATCTAGGGATGGGGGCGGAAATTGTTTTTATTATTTATTTTTATATCAGTACGTGTCATGAAGTATATTAACAACAACTTATAAAACAAAACGACACACTAAATAGTATTCACGAGAACTTACTGCAACATTTCATATTAGATGCAACCAGTAGTTTTCAGTAAAACTTCGGAAACATACTAAAAAGTAACAGCACTGACATTTTTGAAGATAAAATAAAAATTTCAGGCACGCAGATTTTTTTTTCTAAAGACGGACGGAAACCGGAAGCACAGGTGTTTAACCGACCGCACTTAAGTAACGGTCGAGCTATTGGCATGGTTGACGTCCGTCTGTCTGTCACGGATGTATTGTGCCTAAACGGTGCGAGATAGGGCCTAGGTTACTATTGATCACCTGCATATTGGCTTTCAAATGACGTGCAAATCGATGACCTTGGATCACCTTGAACGGTCATAACGCACTATGTAGGCTATGACAATCGTGCGGTATTGTAGTTAAACGGCAAGTCGTACAGGGGTCGGCGATAGTGTCGTCGTATAGGCGCTGGCGACTTTCCACAGGCTGTCAATAGTAACCATCTGCAGCGGTTTGGTTGTAATTTTCAATGGAAAGTTTCAAGCTATAAGTGGCCGTATCTCGGAAACGGTTACTATTAACCACCAATAGGAACTGGCATACGCTCTTTCAGATTAAATGAAAATCATTGACTTTGAAGGTCACTGACAACCAGTACGGTCGGCTATCCTAGCAACAGCTCGGCTTCTTGTTAAGGCGTTAGCTTTTACATGTAACTACAAAAACGTTCGTCCGGCAGCTGTTATCGTTGGTTTTGTGCACACCTGCGACTGATATTGCGCGCGTTACAGTCGACTTACGTGCGGTGGCGGATCACTCACAGCAGCAGAGCATTCCACCGCAGCGCAAGTGCTGCAGGCGCCGACAGTGATTGCGCCAACTGACTGACGGACGCGAAACCACCTTGCAACAGGTAGGCAGGCCTATAGAGGCCTCTGTCCAGCAAATAAACGTGCTCTGCTTTAAGCGCGGTGATCCGACGATGCGGGACTGACTTGTATACCCAGGCTGTGACAACACGGGCGCTGTAAAGGTGAGTAGGCTAAATGGACAAATTTACTAAACGCTTGACACGTATCTTATCCCAGGTCTAATTTCGAAGGCGCGTCTTTCCAGCCAATTAGTGACGTCGTCGCAGCCGGGGGTGGGGGAAGCAGCGTGGACAAATCCCTTCCCTAAATTTTTGTCTGTTGGAAAATTGTTAAAAAAAATTTGTCTTATTGGAAAATTTTCGTAAAATGCCAAATTTGGGGCTGAAAACCGCCACTTTGGGAAAATTAGGGACAAAATCAAAATTTTGAGTCTTTGGCCAGTGCTATAAACACCAACACAAAATGATGAGCTTAACACACATCATTTACTGTTGTATATAACACTGCAAACGTTAAACAGTTAATAGATTTTATGATCAAATGCACACAAGCCACAATGTCAACCCTTAATAAAATCATGTAGGCTACAATAAGGATCTGAGTTGTGGACAGAGTGATAGGTTGACTGATTGGACTGCAAGTTGTCGACAAATACAAAGAACAGAGTAATATCAGCAGCAGCAACAGACGTAACAAATGAATCAGTTGCATGCAGGGCTGGAAAATTTGGTTTAAAAAACTACGTTTTTAAGGTTTCTAAAAAACAAGAAAACTTAAAAGAAGAAGTTTTTAGTTCAGTTTAGTGTTTTTAAAAGGTTTTGGGTTTTTATTTGTTGTGCAATATACAATATAAATCCAATTTAATTTCACATTTTGATCGTGATTTCAGAGTTCTGATGTCATATCATTCACTCAACAAAAACAATGGGTCACTTCACTTTTTGACTTAGACTTTCGCTGAGACTTTCGCTGAGTCTAAACTTCAGTCTAAGTACCTACTAAAGTCAAAAAGCGAAGTGATTTTGCTGAGTCTAAAAGTACCTACTTAGACCAAAGCTGAGCCGAACTAACCTGGCTAAAGTCGGTTCGATTTGCATGGAAGAGATAGCTTTAGCCCTTAGGGCTTAACTTTCGCTGAGTCTGAATCCACTTCAACTTTTGACTTTAGCTGGGCGAAAACATGGCGACTATTTACAGTCCTATGCATACGGACAGTTTAGTAAATTAAAGCAGTCTGGTACGAAAAATAAACGCCGTAATAAATATGCAACGACGTCAAATGTTACGTAATTACTTTATTTGCGTGCACGTCGCAATTAAATAAGCAAGTCCAAGCGTAAATGGCTGATTTATTTCCTGTCAGGTTTATGGGTTTTCCGCCGTTTTTGATTGTTTTGGTCTAAGTCAGTAGACTTAGACCAAAGTTTAGTTGAACTGTGGTCTAAGTACAGACTTTAGCGTTTAGCTTTAGCTTTTGCTCAGCGAAAAGACTCAGCGAAAGTCTAAGTCAAAAAGTGAAGTGACCCAATGTGATGATAAATGACATAATGGTATAAGACATACTTCATAGTCCTAAGTCTAGAAATTTATGTCCCATCTTCTTTGTAGGCCTACACTAAAACTTGAAAACCTAAAAAACCTTAAATACCAAAAAAACTTTTTCTAAAAATCCCACTTTTTCCATCCTGGTTTCACACAAAACAACTGCTTCTGATCGGTTCTTATTCGCCAAATAACGAACAGAATTAAACAGAAACAAATATAAAATGTTAAACCATATTAAGTCCTCAAATGATTATGGTGAGGTGAAATTTAAAGATTGTCGGATCGAAAGATGCGAATAAGATGCTGAGACTGTGCCGGGTAACCAGTGACTGGACAGCAGGCTTTGTCACGGACGAACTTGCAGATACACTGATAGCAGAACACGTACCTAAACCACATCACATACACATATACCTTAGACATAGCGAGAAATTGAAGTTTGGAGAAGCAGTTTTTAAACTGCTAAAATCGAAGTACATTTAATGCTGGAAATTTCATACCAAGTTGTCTGGGTCTGTCTCCAGCTATTTTGGTGCAATTCACTCTTGAAATATGCCTACAATCGCAAAAAAAATCACTAAACCCCCCAATTTTGGGAGTTCACAGTCGTTCAAGATCATTGCTGTTTTTACCACGAGAAAGCTCATCAGCAGTGCTTGTTATGCCTATCTGCAACCATTTTCATGCTAGACAAGTCAACATCTGAAATAAGGACTTTAATGGGGGTACACCTATTTGACACCGTTGTTCCCCTAACCCAGCGGCACGAAATTTTGTCACAGAAAACTACAGTTCTTGTGGAAGCCAACAGTTAAAATTTTGTGTCATTTTGATAAAATACAGCTGTGAAACAGACAGACAAACAGACAGATGCCTTTCTACCACCGCTAAGACATTAGACATAAAATTTGTTAGCATTGCAGACATCAGTAACATCAGTCCAAAAGTCGTCTGTAGAGGCAGGGTTATAATCTAGGATATGAGAAGAAAAAAGTTTTAGCCTGAAAAGAAAGAAAGAACGAGTGACAAGCGGTAAGAATAAATATAAATATGTTGTACACAGTGGTTAAATTACTCCAAAATAGCTAGTAGAACTTTACCCCCCTTCCATTCCTTCCCTCCCTTTCTCTCACCTCCCTTTCCCTTCCTTCTCCTCCCATCCCTCCCCTTAGAAGTAGGCCCAGCTAGGGATCTGGGGGAACACTGTAAGGTCACCCGGCCAAAATAGAATTTAGCGCATATAAGCCTTAAAATCTGACCTCTGCTGGCAATAATTTTAATGATTTTCCCAACAATCAACCGACCAAAAATACAGTGTGGACCATCAAGACGAAGCCATTGTGCAGTAACCTTCAAGCCATTTTGCAGTAAGCTTCAATATCTCACATAATTCAAAACTCAAAGTTCGGCTGGTGGAACGGCAATTTCAGGAATGCCAGACACAGGTTGTGGAATGCTGTGAAAATATAGTGTGAAATGCTGTTCTGGCTGAATTTAACTACTCATGTAGAACCAAAAACTAACACTGTGTTCCGGATAAGACTGATCTGCAATCAAGCTGGACCAATACTGATCAACCGTGATTAATGATTCTCAATGATAGATCTGTTGTGGTTAAGTTGTATAATGCGCTGCAACAACTCGAAGCTAGTGGAGTTTGGTCTGTGAACAAGTGACAAGTTCCACTTACCCTGACACTGACAGTGCAGTGTCGTTAACTCGCAGTTTATTACACAGAGGACAGACGTTGCTGAGATGACATTCACTGGCTGTCGCTGTCGCCAGTGGCATCTACAACACCATCACACATACATACAGAGTGCAGCAAAAAAGTAGACCCCTAAAGTTTTTCGCCGTTTTCTCAGCAAATGTTTGGAATATAACTTGAAATTTTACATATTTATTTACTAACACATTCTACATCTAACTGCCAAATTAAATGTGATTCTGTTGAAAAATGACGAAGTTATAGACTTTTTATCATGACCTCCTACCGATTTTTCAGCATTCAAAAATGTTTTGGCTACAACACCAATTAATAACATCGTTGAAACAACACAGTTAACTAATGATCAGATGCCAGAATTCCATTGTCGCTGCGAACGTTTGAAGTGTTCACCGCCAGCTCCAATCTACAACATCAGCCTCCAGTCGCCTTATTTGAGAAATCTTTTACAGTTTTGTCGATTGGTCCCTGTGGCAGGTTGCCCCAGATAACCCGAAGCGCTTCCTTGAGTTTGGCGCTTGTTTTCGGCTTTGATTTAAGTTTGCGGTAAGCCTCCAACATTGCACTCTATATGTGATAGTCCATTGGGTTTATATTCAGCGAATTTGGAGGCCATTGGTCTTTTGTGACGATATCTGGACAGCTGGCCCGCAGCCAATTCTGTGCGCTGCGTGGCGTTGCGCGCTGTGTGTGCTAACGCGCCCAGCGCGCCGTCCTGCTGAAAGATGAATCCCGTGGGCAGCCGGCGATTGCTTTATAGGAACGATAATTTAGTGATAATTTATAAACAATATATATTACTGTTTATCCAAACGTCACTGTGACGTCATCGGCAGTAACGTATAACCAGTTTTGAAAATTAAATAGCATTTTTAGCTTGAACATTTTTAATGCTAAAAAATCGGTAGGCGGTCATGTTAAAAAGTCTATAACTTCGTCGTTTTTCAACAGAATCACATTTTACTTGGCAATTAGATGTAAAGGTTTCTTTAATTAAAGCCGTAAAATTTCATATTAAAATCCAAAACGGTTGCTGAGAAAACGGCGTAAACTTTAGGGGTCCACTTTTTTGCCACAACCTGTACATACTCAGTGATGTTGCCACCAGAAAGGGAGGCAAGGAGGAGCCATTGCCCTCCTCCCAATCTTAAACTGTTGAAAAATTGTTGAGAAGTCTTCTTCTTGTTGAAAAATTTTTGTCTAAAAATGCACAGTTTGAGACTAAAGAACCCCACTTTAGAAAAATTTAGGGGTAAAATTAAAATTTTGAGCACTCACAATATCCTTTGTCAGAAATTTGCTGTTATCTGTTGAAATTCTGTCCAAAAATTGCAATTTCCTGTCCCACCAACTTTTCTTAAACTCACGACACTGATGTACAGACACGCAGACAGATAGGTCTATACTCGTACAACACGTAGCACCTGTCAGAGGTCAACTCAGCCTTCCATCCCTCCGCAATAGGTAAATCAAGTACTGTCCTGTCTGGCTGTGGTTTAGGTAGGGTGAGCTTATCTGTGTCGAGTGGCAGGTAATACTGTTTGATCTCATATGGCAGGTGATGCTCCGTAACTCTGAAATGGGTTCACTTGCAGGTTCACATAAACAACCACGAACACCCCTTAACATTTAACCTTCAATTAACATTTAACCTTCAACATCTGCCTGCTAGTGGCAACATCTTTACATCTAGTTCATCTTCATGCTTTTCATGTTCCATTTCTTTTGTTAAACAATTTTCTCAAATCTTGCCTCGGCAAAATCAACATTGATCTACTATCTCCACCTACTGGATTTATCAATTTTCCAGGAGCAATTCAGTGGCCTGACATGAGGCACCATCAAATACATTAAAACACAACAAAAGGTAAATGACGAATAATGATGATCAGATACTTTCAGAAGTACATGATTAAATTAGCCCAAAATAATGTATGAAGATAAAAAACAAACATGTCAGTTTTAAAAACTTTTTTTAAAAAAAGTAAGTAAGTCCAAGTTACAAAAAACTTCGAAAAAATATGACATGTAAAAACACTAAGAAAAAATGCAAGTGTGAAAAATTGTAACAGCAACGTATGAAAAAGTTACAAAAACTGACAGACAACTAAGTTACTGAATTAGGAAGAACTAACGTACACAAAGACCTTAGGAAAATCTTAGAAAAACTTCTACATGCAGGAGAAAGTTTTGCAAAGGAGTTGTTTGAACTCTGAAGCAAAAAAGTGTGAGCCAGTTTTCACAAAAACAATATACAGGGTGAGCCATAAAAAACGTGCACTTTACTTATGTCCATATCTTTGCCAATTATTGACCAATTGTGCCAGTGAAAAAATTTTGAAAATTGATCAATAACTGACGAAGATATGAACAAAAACAAAGTGCCACGTTTTTTATCGCCCACGGTGTGAATATGTTTATACTGGTGGTGGTCCAGGGTTTGGTAGAGAAGTGATGACTGAAGCTCGCTGGTCATCTGAATAGAACCAGTGTAAGAACTGAATGAAGAAGACAGCCGTTGATAGTGATGTAGACAGAATGACTGCAGACCAGCTCAACAGTCTGACAATGACTGTCAACATTTGCCCTGGCAAACTACAGATGACCATCAATAAGTAACTGATGTGAAACATAGACACGACACTGCATATGTGCAGTAACGTTTCATGCATCATGTGTTAGCAGACTTAGGCCATTCATTTGGCATTAAATCATCTGAAAACTTGAGTCCTTAAATTATACTACTAACCTACTTTCTTAGTATTATAAACAAAATGAAACATTTTTGTTACATACATCACATATAACATATGCAGAATACATGTATTATATTCCTGCTTCAAAACAAAACATCATATACATAATAACCTTTTCAACACAAATAATGAGTTGGTGGCATGGCCTAGCAGAAACACTGTGTCAATCAATGAAATTGCTTTACACAGTGACCGGTTAGTACTTGGATAGGGCGGCTAAACCATCTTGGTATGAAGCCAGCAAGCTAGGTCGACACGGGATTGAAAAATGAGCATCAGCTTTCAAGCCGAGTAGTAATAAATGGCAATGGTGAGTGTAGTACTGTAGCTGCCAGTTTAGGAAAATCTGAGGCTCAGGCTGATTGGTCTGGTCATGGCTACTGCTATCATTACTACTAATAAATAGCTTTCACATCTGCCTACAACGACATTGCTGAGTGACAATCAAAAACCCACGACATGCAATTAATTATATTATACTGCAGTTAGTAACAGTAAAAATAACAACAACGTTACAAAACAACACAAAATCATAAGATGGACGATAAACAACACGAAGACGTTAATAAAAAATAAACAGACCTTACCTTTTGCCCCTTAACACTGCCCTCAGTGACACAGGTACTGATTGGCTGGCAGCGATTTCTTCATCGGTTAAATGGCGCAGCATCAGATTGGCAAGAAACAGACACGGGGAGTGACACCAACTTCTGGCAAACGTAAAGGCCAACTGAAAGTAGAGAACCGAAGCTTCCCAGAGTGCATGTAGCAATGGATACACTGCGAGGAATGCACGGTACAAATGATGACGACGCAGCAACTGAAACACAGCAAACATTTAAGAAAACCAGAAAAAGAAGTAAAAGAATACTTTTATAGACCACTACGACCATTGCATAGGAGCTCATCCCCTTTTTGGCACTTTCAGCTGGCAAGAGTTAAACACAATTAAGGCAGCATACAGCCCAAGTTGGCCGGATGGCCAGCTCTAATTGACACCCAGCACATAACCAAAACTAAAAACTGGATCAGTATGCCAGCAGTCCTGGTACCAGAACTTGCTGTTTCTTCCTGTAACTAGGGCTGTACCAAATAGTAGATTTTACTATTCGGCCAAATAAAAATAATGTATAATATTATTCGGCCAAATACGAATAAAATACGAATAGCTAGTTGATGCAACCTCAAACATTGCACAATGCGATGGTTTTATCGAAATACGATAAAAAAATTTTAAATCGGACACTTGAAAATATTCCAAACTGGACATTTGACAGAAACAAAGATTACTGACACTAATGAAACACAACACTGATTCACAGCAGATTTTTGACAGTAAGCAACTCAAGTGTTAAGAAAACGCCAAAAAGCACCCATCACGTCAGTACTCATTCTACCTACCCATGGAGGAATGGCCAGGCTGAGTTGACCTGGGTGGCTTGCTCGAATACGAAGATGGTATACCTGTGAAAGGTCACCCATCTCAGTACTAACCCAGATCAACATCGAGTAACTTTGTTGATGTGACCAATGCATAACTGTCTGAGATGAAAGCAAACAAAACCAGAGCATTCAAAGATCTAAGAAATCAGTCTGCTAAGGTTGGTGCTGCCACCAGGCGAACACAACAAAGTCTTAGTCTATACGGTATGTCTATCTCTTAATGGCAAAAAAATCCTGTATAATTATAGAATCCACTAGAAAGTCTGAATCGCTGTTGACATCTAACCGCCTCCATCTTCTGCCATGCCAAACCACTCCAACAAATTACATCAAAGTTCGTTTGCAACTTTTTTTCACTTGCATAAAAATAAACAGTTTCAAAACATCCTTGCTGCAGATAAACTAAACAGAGACAAGCAACAACAACAACTACAACAAGTATATACAAGAAAAGCCTAGCTAACGCGAACACGCAACAGTGATACATGTTTGAAAGCCCAGTAAAACAAAGTCTATGTCAGTTGCCAGAGGGCGCCAGACGACCAGCGGCAAATTATCTGTAGTGTTTTACTCGTACTCACCAGAGGGCGCGACCTATCTCGCTCAGCCAACGCCATATCGGCTGGAAATCACAAATTTTTCCTACCCCCCTCTCATTTAGCGCCCTTGTTCGGGGTGACCCCCTTCGAATTTATGGAAAAGCTTTATGGTTCCTGAAACTAGAGTCTTCCAGGCAGCTGAGGGTGAAGATTTAATGATCCTAGCTTGCACCGTCTTGACTGATCCACCCGTGTGACGGACAAACAGACAGACGGACAGACAAACAGACAGAATTGCGATGTCTAAGACGTGCTACAGCAGTAGCTGCTGTTGCATGTAATATGACTACCACAACGCACAACGGCCAATTTTCCTGGAGTTACTCCAGTTTCACCCACTCTAAAAAGTAAAATCAATGTAACTGACGTAAAAAATGGAAAGTCCTTCCCAAGCAACAAGACTCATGGGGCGGCAATGACCTCTGTTTCCTTAGCCCTCAGCCAGACACCAGTTTACACTGCCAGACCATAGATGGTTGATACGAGATTGGTGCATCGTGCAGTGTGCCTGTTTACATTCCAGCTTTCACCGATACTTATTGTGCCTAACCATGGAGGGATGGCCAGGCTGAGTTGACCTGGGTGACTGAGATGGTTTAGCCGTCTAACACAATGATCATCCATCCGAGTAATAACCGGGCTTGGCATCGGTTGATTCCACCGATGCAACAAACAACATAACCCACAAAGCCAAACCACCACACTGAGCCAAACTGTAACCGGTGTAGCAGAAATATAGGCTGGATATCCTTATACCAAAAAGAAATAAGATTATACCAAAAAAAAACAGCTAATCAAAAATCAAAGAAATAAAGTGACAAATTGCAAACTAAGTCAGTAAATTAAAGATAAACTACTAAATCAGAATGGACAGAAACAAGATTTCTATTCAACAGAGTTGAAGAGCAACGTTTGTATAAAGTGTATAAAGTGCACAGTCAACCATCAATAGACACTGGTGTCAGCAAAAAAATGATAACGAATTTGACACTGACAATGGCATGGTGTTGTTGTGAAGTGACCGACAACTCAGATAAATGTTCATACCATGCATCTAACTTAGTCTTTATGTATGGCACAGCAACCTACCACCATAAACCAACACACACGGTTAGACAATGTTATACAAGCGAACATAACAGTCCAGAGCCAGCATCATATACAGCTGACCACCTAGCCGTGTTTTTATTTTCTCTGAAGTTAGAAACCCATACATGATAGACAAATGGACAGACAAAAAGATGGGCAAAGTCCGTAATGTGGCCTATTAGGATGGTTGCATAATAATATACACTGTGTCCCCAAAAACCTCACACTTTGTTATTTCTATATCTTCATGAAATATTAACCGATTTTGAAATTCTTTCACCAGCACACTTTCTGGACCATTGGCAATGAAGTGATTATTGAATATCCAACCATACCTTAACTGTACTGAACTGTACCGCTACAATACTTTGTAAAATATAAATGTAAGAAAAACTGGCAATAGGAAACAATCACATTGGTAAACGAAGAAGACACTTCAGACTAAGAAAGCAGTGAATGATCTATACGATGCTATGTACACTGTGTTAGAACCAGGGTTTCGATAGACCTGAATTTACAGGACGTCATGACTTCCAAGCTAAAAAAATTTGGACGTCAGTGTACAAAATCTGAAAGTCATGCAGTAGGCCTACAAGAAAAATCAAGCAAAAACTTAAGGCAAAACAAGACTTACTACATATGTGTCACTAACGCACCACCAACGTAGGTCGTGGTTTTCTTACATGCTACAGCCATGCTGAATAGCGTGTCTGTGACACAACTGTCGTCTGTCTGTCAATCTGTCTGTTGCTCTGTCTGTCACGGATGTATTGTGGTAAATCGGTGCAAGATAGGGCCTAGATAGCTATTGATTACTAATAGGAAATCGCATATTGGCTTTCAAATGACATGAAAATCATTGGCCTTGGATGACGTCAGAGGGTCATGACCAAAGACGTTAGATAACGTCTTTGGTCATAACGCACTATGGTATGCCAATCACGCGGTAATGTAACTAAACGGTTAGTTGTAGAGGGTCGGCGATGGTACTATTGGATAGGGGTGACTTCCTATAAGCTGTCAATAGTAACCATGTCTCCATCTTCAGCAGTTTCGCCGCAATTTCTAATGGAAAGTTTCAAGCTATAAGTAGCTGTATCTCAGAAACAATGAAAGATAAGGCCAAGTTACCTATTAATCACTAACAGAAAGTCACATATTGGCTTTCAAATGACATGAAAATTATTGACCTTGGATGACCTTAAAGATCAGTAGTGCAACAGGAGCTATATAGGCTGTAGCGCATCTTCCCTAGCAACAGCTGGGCTTTCTTGTAAAAACAAGCAACATTCAATTTTAGTAGCTTCATGCAAAACGAAAATTGCAGTTTTTGGATCAGAACTGTTCATAGAATAAGTAAATATGGTTGCCGTGCCACATCTTCATGAAATGAAGTATTCAGAAATACGACAGTCAGCAAAAATTATTGAACTAACAAAACATTGGAAAACAGATTTTGACGTCAATTTCCAGCTTATTATAGACAAATAAATGTAATAAGAAGCAAATTGATTTGGACGTCGTGACGTCCACGCCTTAAAATTTGGGCGTACAGGCTGAAATTTTTGTGCGTATTTACACCAAAACGTCCACTATTGAAAACCGTGGTTAGAACTATCTCTTTGGGTATCTTGTGTGTTGAATGATACGTTTGTTTCTAGTCATTCTAGCTTAGTAGGTCTAGCAGTTCATCCACAGTGATCCCGTTCTGTTTAGTTATGCATGCGTTTTGATTTGCAGCCTCATGCCTTTGGTCGGTGCTTCACGTTTCTCAAATATTCTTAGTAAAGTGCCCAGTCCTTCCTTTTTCAGTTTGTCTTCAAAAATTCTTTTGGTATCCTTTGCAAACTGTACTCTTTGAACTGATATAAATTTTTAATCCCTGCAGTGTCTTTGTTGCTGAATGGCACGTTACAATGCCAGTATTTTGTCACTGAATTAAAAACCATCATTCACAATAACATCGTTCATTTTGGTTTACAAATGCCAGCAATGTATCACAAACTAAACGTAATTTAATTTTTGGTATGCAAATTAGCAAAAAATTGTTTCAAAAGATAAGTTTTTGTGATGTATTTATTCTGATTATAGTGATTTTTGAATATCTATAATTCACAGAGTAGTGTAGCAACACAGTTGAGGTGTGGTAAGATATTTAATAACTACTTTATTGCCAACTGTCCAAAGAGTGTGCCAGTGAAAAAATTTTGAAAATCGGTTAATATTTGCTGAAGATATAAAAAATAACATGTACGTCAGTTTTTTGGGATGCAGTGTATCTATTTACAAAAATGCAAGATCCATCAGTACAACTCAATGAGCACAACATACAGTCATTGGCAATCAGCCCGTTAACTACTCCAATGCAGTGCTTTGTGGCTAACTGCTAAATTTGTGCCTTCTAAGTCGTCTTACTTACTTGTGTACTTACATACATTAGTAAACATGAATATTTGAGTTTTTAAGACTTCACAACTGAGTTAACAACTGCAACAAATTTTTTTCATTCTGCTCTAGCTTTTTGGTCAAAACTCATCTGTCTCTGCACTTCTAGCATTTGTAATGCTCTGTCAAAGTCACAGACGTTGACGTTGACAAGGACTACATAACATTGTGATTACCAACAGCATACTCACAAGAAACAACAGTGAACGTCGTCGGTCCGATGTTGTTAAATGTCTGACTTCATCTTGATCAATCTGAGTATCAGTTCCACCATCACCTGCATTGCTAGCTGACTCTCCAGGCATCGGGTGCTTGCATGCTACACGCCGTAATCCATAAAAGTTCTCTGAAAATGATGCATCTAAAATAGCATTCACACAAAATAAATAAATCACAACTGACACAGTTATCCATAAATTCACACTGCATTACAAGCATGCAGCACAAAATAATACAGTAACAGTCCAGTGATAATTCGGCAAAAAAACATTAACGCTACCGGTATATTTCTTTAACGGTAGTATCAGTTAAATACTTAGCAAATCACTTTAGTTTTAACTTTCATATTGTTCCACCAAAATATAACTTGCAGAGTTACTCTGCTAACTAACATACAAAATGCTGCAGACCACTTTTGTTTAATCAGCTTATAGCATTTGCTCAAAACATATTTCACTCTGTCTATAAGTCTACCAAAGAAATCTTTTGAGACTGCAACAGTAAACATTTTTTCAAGCTGAATCTTCACCATCGTAAAAACAACAGTAGCAACATCAATGTAAAGACATGACAGAAATGATGTGAAAACAAACTCAGAAAAAGTAGAGTACCATAACGAGCTAGGTAGTAGTGCTCGAACAGCAAATGAAGGACAACATAAAACTCATCAAAGTGTGCAAAAAGTCGACCAAATCGTTGAGGATTTCTCTCAGCTGCTATCTACAAATTATACCACCAATCACCAATACATTCAACTCATGACAAAGACATAAAGACTGCACTGGTCACATCTGCCTTATTTCCATGAAGTGCAGACTTTCAAAAAACACATGCAGTTTACTGCAATATGTGATTATTAAACATTCCAACAGAACAACTAATAAAGAATGTGCATGTGTGTTTTATACAAAGTTCAGCCAGAAAGAAAAGGCCTCAGCAGTGAATGCAGCAGCTAACACTAACCTTTAAAGAGGAAACAAACCCGTAACTGATAATGTGACTACAATGCCAACAAAACTAGAAAAAGCAAGAAATACTACAAAGACTTAGGCCAATCTGATAAGCTTTTCCACCATTCTCTTGGAGATGAATGTCCTAGATTAATTTCCTTTTGCTAAAAACACACTATTCCGCACACCTATAAAACTGAAAGTCACGCATGGGCCAACGGTTACCAACCTGTCCTCGGATCATTGCATTCTAAATTACTTTTTTGCACACTACTTCGTCTTATTAGTCGATATCTAAAACAAAATTGGCAGGTTTTTGCTTAATTTTTGCTCACGAGCGATTTAAAGTGGCCCGGTGTTACCGATGGCCGAACACCAGGCCATTTTAAATCGCTCATGAACAAAAATTTTGGTTAGGATTAGGGTTAGGGTTGGGTTAGGGTTAAGGTTAGGGTTAGGTTTTAGGGTTAGGGTTAGTGTTAGCTATGCTACCTGGTCATATATTTCACATTTAATCGCTGACATTTCATCGAACATGAAAATGTAAACAAGCATAGAATATTGACACACTGTGATTACTATAGCTCGCATTTGTGAATACGTAACGTTACTTTGTGAAGTTTAATGTTTTTCCGGTTCAGATGCTGATGTTGACAAATTCTGTTTCGCTTGCATTAAAACTCAAATGATGCTAAGTTAAAACGATCAAATTAACAACTGCAATGCCGATCCATCAAAAAAGGTATGTTTAATACGTTACATCAAACACAATTTTGCTAACATTATGCAGGACGTCGCATTGGCTATCGAAAGGCATAATGCCACATCTACGCCAATTCTTGCTGTTTTACTGTAAAAAAAATCTCCATCAACAAAAAAAAATAACAAAAACCCAACAATTTTATTACAGATAATAACTCATAAGACGTAAATCTTTGCAAAAACGCTTTTTGAATCATTAAAATTTGAGGACAGGTTGATAACCTTTCGCCGACGCGTGTTCATGCTTTCTTCCAGAGCATGGTCAAACTTAACAAGTCAAAGATTCCTCAACAAACAAGAATACAGAAACAAAGACAAAAACAGACGTACACGGAGAACATGATGCAGAGCTGGTTTCAGTGTTGACATTAGACTCTCCTGAGCAAGAACTTCAAACACAGACGGCAAGTTGCTATCAGCTGCGGCTGCGACAGATGACAGATGCGCTCCAGACTCCGCCATTGCTAAATTACACGTAATTCCGTCTCTAACTGCTGACACTCAGTTCATAAACATCGGAATATAGCACGAGTGCAATCACTACATTATTACACGATAATTATGCCAATTTGAAACAAACTACCAAATAACAACAGACACGCCCCTTCGCTACCGTATGTAAATACAAAGTAAGTAAAAATAAATGGTAAAATAAGTAAAATTTAAGTGCAACGCTACTCCTGCCAAAGCCAATTCCAATTTTCAGTTGCCATAACTCAGGGCTCGAAAATTTGTTTAAAACATAAAATTTGACCACGAAAAAGCTTAAAAACTTAACAATTTAAAAATGTAAAAAAACATTTTCTCCAAAAAACTTGTTCTAGCACATGTCACGTCACTGCTTCGATAGTTTCGGTCTGTTAGAACTTGAGCAAGAAAGCCCAGCTGTCGCTAGGGAAGACGCGCTACAGGTCATACAAGGTTGATGACTTCATGTCATTTGAAATTCAATATGCCACTTTCTATTAGTGATCAACAGCAACATATTTCTCACCGTCTCCGAGATATCTTCTTCAGTGTATATAGATGGTCAAACTTCAACTTGTTGAAGACTCCAGACCATGTCGGGTAGTTGACAGTGTGATGTGTAAAACATGTTAAGCCAACAGTCACAATGCCACAACGATTGTTGGCAGTCCCTCGCTCCACACGGAAGGATCGCGATCGACTCCCTTTCACCAGTAAAGGTGGAGTACCAGACATGGCCAGTTTTCCGTTGAAAAAGCGCACATTTTCCCTACTCTTCCATTCAACCCCAAATTTGAAAATGTTTCCCTTGAATTGCATTTCCCAAATTTTGTACGCAGAGAGCTTCGACAAAAAGCTAATTATTCGTGTAAAAAGTTTTTCCCCACGATCCAACGTTCAGCCACATACATTCGTTACTGGCAGACAAACGGACGGACAGACGACAACCGTGCCATAGACGCCTACAGCATAGCTGTAAAGGCAAAGGTAAAGCGTGCCGTAGCTGTAGCGCGTCAAAAATCAACGTGGCCGACGCCGAGGAATAGAACGTGTAGATCGAAGAGAAAAAGTTATTTAGGTCGATGAGGCCAAAGCAAATTTCGCTACCGGCGCCGCACATTCACATTTCGTAGCGTAGAAATATGCGGCCGCCCTCAATGCTTCGCCTACCTTAGTGAGCTGGCTGCAGAATGGTGCGTTTTGCTGTAGGTCTAAGCTTGCTTGCCTATACGCTGCACGCAACGCCGCACACACAGGTGAGCACAAAGCAATCATCTAGGCCTAAGCTTACATGTACTCTACGCCTAAGCTACCTGTCGGCCTCTACACGCTCCGGTAGGCTAATTACAGTCGTTGTAGGCCTATCTGTTTTTTTACATCGAACTGTCTGTCTTCTGTTCAGCCCTTCTGAATAGGCCTATCTGCTTCCAACGTCGGTAAATTACTAAATTTGTCGTTATCTCTGTCTTCACATCGAATAGATTACGATATCAGTGCGCATGAGTCTAGTCGACTCGACGCTGTGCCAGTGCAAGAGGGATGGCGTCGTCACTCGTCAACCGTGTTTGTCGCTATATGATACCAAGACTTAGAACTTTGTGCGTTGTATGAAGCGAGCAAATTTTTGGTCATAGGTAATTTAATTATGTAGCTAAATCAAACAATTATCATGGGAGTAGATTTCGATTTAACTGTACAATTAAGGTACTGATTGGGAAAAAGCGTTAACCTACGTGCCGATTTCTACTTCAGCTTGTGCGAATGTGCGGTAACCTCGTAATTTGCTGTCAAGGATTGAGACGTACGGCTGCATATTATGTCACCACCGGGGGCCGACATCTTTTCTTGTTTCATTGATCATCACGTTCAGAGTTTTATTTACTGTAAGCCAGATCTGATTATCACAGACTTTGTGTGCCTGTTGCAGGATAGAAGTGCTGCAGCCCGAATATGTCGAGAAAGACTACGAGGCAACTGGTTCCGATCAAGCAGGCACCCGGCGACCCAGTGGACGAAGACTATGGCATTCTGTTTCCATCTGGAGACGATGAGAGGACGGCGCGACGTCCTGTTCTCATGGTGATACTGGGACTGATACATATTTTGCTTGCACTGGTCTCCATGGCGCTTGGCATCGCGGCCATCTGTACAGCCGTGTCCGGATACTACATCGGCTACGGCATCTGGTGTGGACTCATCGTAAGTACAAGCGCGTCATCATCATTGTCATGTTGTTACAGAAGGGAATAGCTGGTTTAAATAACAAGCATTATCTCTAGGATCACTTCAGTCAGCAGCCTAAAAGTGTCAGATCTAAGTACATCCGGACATGAACGACGGAATAGGTGTATACGACGCCGGCAGAACAGTTTCAGTCCTTTTCCCGTTTTAATTCTTGTTAGTCTTCTTTTTTGTTTTTTTTATCTTAGAATTTCATACCTGCTTTAACTTGTATATTCCTGTTTTTTTACATCCCAGCGCCATAGCTCCATTTTTCTTTTCTGAGTTGCGTTTAAAATAGTTATAATAGTTTTTTTTTCATCTTTCGCTTTTGGACAATTGGACATGAGCATGAAGACTTTGATCACGTCTGTTAATTTGGTTCGAAAAATTTCCCTAAAACTAAAACATAGTTCAGTGAGTTCTGCTGTGTTTTGTTGGCGAAACAAACCTCCGAACTCCAAAAAGCATGTTGTCTTTAAATATACAGTGACAACGACTTCCAACGCAACGTTAGCAACTTTGTTTTTGCAAATTCTCCTGTAATCATTCATTTTCCAGTTTTATTGTTATGCTGATTTCTCTTGTTATACGCAAGTTTATGAACCGTGCGACAAACTGTTGTACAACTTGCCTTGTGTTTGCTATTACATTGTAGTATCTGGTTACTGGAATTATTACACTAATAACGTGCTGCGAGTCCTGCGTTAAACACGGAATGGTAAGCTGTTTCACAACAGGACTTTAAACACGTGTAGGCCTATTACAAATAACGGCATTCATTTTTTTATAACAAATCGATAACCCTAAGTTAACTTTCTTACTAAACAATAACAACTGGAGTGCTACATGTATAATATTTGTATATGTTTTGTTTTCTTTGTGTGTTGCTGCTGTGTTTTTCTTTGTGTTGTTTATTTTCTATTAAGCGTTATCGATGAATTAAAAATTATCGTTGTTCAGGCCTATTTAGCAGTTTGTTTTGACATCTAAATTTTGTTTAGTCATTTGCACGGGATTAAAAATGACCCCATTTCAGGCCAGCTTTCTCTGACAATTTTAGAGCTGCAACAATAACACAGTATAAACTTATTTTGCCAAGAATTAAAAATTACCGTTGCTTATTAACAGTCCTGTTGCACAATGTAAATTTGTTTAGTCGTTTGCATATGTGGTTCAAAAATGACCCCATTTTAGGCCAGCTTTCTCCGAAAATTTTAGTACGTATTTTGCCGTGATTTCATCGTCGTCGTTACAGGTGACGACGAGCCTGGTGTTCAACATTGTGGCGGCGTGCGCGGCTGGCGTGCATTTCTCTCTGGCGATCGTCGCCGCCACCAATGACCGCCTGGGCCGCGATGACCGCCTCGGTGACAGAGCACTCATTGACATCGACAGATATGATGTCTATTACTCGGAACTGGCCGCCGAATGGTTCCCTTGTTCCGCCGAGTTCGACTGGGTACGTGCGCCGTCCGTCCCTCAAACGCGCTGAGCTACATGTATAGTTGTGAGTAATCGGCAAAAATTAGCTCAAAAGTTAGGCCTACTAACTAACAGTTGTTGGTCTGAAGTTTTTTTTTCATTTACCTAAATTTTTGTTATTACCGCTAGTTTTTGCTTACATTTATCTTTCACAGGGTAGTGTAGAAACGCATTTACCATGTGGTGGGATATATAATAATCTCATTATTGCAAATGCAGACCAGCGGTGTGCACCACCGACGTCCAGCCGTGTGCCAGCTGGCGTGTCGCTCCCTGCGTTCGCGACGATGACGATGGATGACGTCATCACCGCCGTTCGGCGACTACCAGACAAGTCCTCAGCTGCCGATCGTCTTCCGATAGCGGTTCTAAAGCAGGCCATCGGCCTGCTGTCACCTGTCACCGTTTGTGACTAACAGTTCAATTGCTCGTTGGCTACGGGTCGTTTTTCTGCTGGATAACGTCAACCGATCGCGAAAAATGGGACTCGACGCCACCGATGCCAGTTCGTCTCGACCGATATCGAACTTATCGGTATTGTCCAAGCTTCTGGAGCGCTTGATTGCCCGTCAGCTGATGGAGTATGTTATCTGCTGATCTTTTGCCAGCGCGGTAATCTGCGTTTCGAACAGGTCATTCTAGGTGCTTTGCTGTGCTACATGTAAGTTAACTGCGGCAGATACGTCGCTCGGTGCCGACCGACACGTTCAAGACGTTGGTGGCTAGCTTAGTGCTAACGCCTTTCGATTACGGCAACAGCATGCTGGCCGGTCTTCCGGTCTACCTGGCCCTTCGATTCCAGTCAGTGCTAAACGCGGTTGCGCGACTGACATATCATCTCCGTCGATCGGACCACATCACCGACGCGCTTGTCTGCCTCCATTGGCTGCGCGTGCCGGAGCGAGTTCAGTACAAGATCGCCGTTCTGGTCTACAAAGTCTTGCACGGACTCGCGCCGGCATACCTTGGTCCACTCAACTACGTCGCCGACCTACCTGGCCGCCGACCGCTTCGTTCTGCTACCTCTAACCGACTGGCAGTGCCTCCAGTGAAGTTGACAACCGTCGCTAACCAGGCTTTCCCCGTTGTGTGTTCACGGACTTACGACGTAACATCTGCCGAGTCGTTGTCCATCTTTCGCCAACGTTACAAGACTCATCTCTTCAGAAAATTACTTCCTGACTATTTCCTGGACTAACTGTCTCTCTCTAGTTGACCCAGCAGTAGTGTATGTTACTAAGGCAACTTTTAAAAATTTCAGATTGATTGATTGATACCGATACGGTATTGTATTATACCAGTGTACTGTCGTATGTTCTGTATACAGCCGAGCTGGGCGGCAGTGGATATTCTGTTGGTGATAGTTGCTGGAATCGAGGCGTTTGTCGCAATATTCGCCGCTGCAATGGCGTGTCGCTCCATTTGCTCCGGACGACTCAACACTGCACCCGTATGTATAGATGTCTAGCCTATACCTAGTTATTAAATGACCTATACTTAGTCCTATCTCTCACAGTCTCAATATAGTGTCTGGCATGAGCGTAGATTCGGGCAAAACGCGGAGAAAATTTAGGCAAAACGGCGAAAAATTCGGGCAAAAAAGAATTGAGAACAATTTTTAAAAAATGCTGGACAGAGAAAGCAAAAAAATTGTCCAACGTGTATACTTGGTACTGCAGCCGCGTGCGCAGGTTTCCTTGAAGCGGGGTTCGAAATATGGACTGTTGAAATCTATGTTTAATACTGAAAGTTTAATATGCAGGTTGTTCTGGTTCAACTAGTATAGTGATATCTGCGAAATTTACTCCTGAAGTGGAAGTCACAGCCCAAAATCGCAAAAGCGAAAGTCAATAAAACCTTTATTTTGCTGTTCAAGGTCATCCAAAGTCATTGCTTTCGGGACCAAACGAAAACGCGTGTACGACTTCTTAAGTTCCTATTAGTGATTCATAGTAATTTTAGCCTTATTTCACACCGTTTTTACGCGCGAAAGCAGAATGCTTCGCGCGACTTTGCCATCGTCTGGGCGTCTGTCCGTCTGTCTGTCCGTCCGTCCGTCCGTCACACTCGTGATCTGTATCAAAACGGTGCGAGCTAGGATCACGAAATTTTCACTGTGAGCTGCCCAAGGTCTCTAGTTTATCGTGACAAAATTTTGTGCCACTGGGTGCAGGGGTTCCCCTCGAACGAGGGCGTCAAATAGGGGTACCCCCCTAAAAAGGCGTCATTTTGCCGTTATTGGCTCGAATAATGTAAAAACGGTTGCAGATAGGTACATACATGCTGCTTATC